>Ga0079104_1000013_pt1 | contig 349477 bp, 316 predicted proteins | sample MedtruBG_FD_76829 | JGI IMG/M metagenome (GOLD analysis project Ga0079104, IMG submission 76829) | Root nodule microbial communities of legume samples collected from California, USA - Medicago truncatula BG | ecosystem: Host-associated > Plants > Roots > Nodule | place: USA: California...
CGGCCTCGCGATCGCCGAACGCATGAACGCGCAAGTCCGCGGCATGAACGTGGCCATCCGCAACAGCAACGACGGCATCTCGCTGGCGCAGACCGCCGAAGGCGCGCTGTCGAAGGTGGGTGACTCGCTGCAGCGCATGCGTGAACTCGCCGTCCAGGCCCGCAACTCGACCAACAGCGACGACGACAAGGACTCGCTGAACAAGGAATTCGTCGAGCTGCAATCGGAAATCAAGCGCGTGCTGGGTGGCACGGCCTTCAACGGCAAGAAGATCCTCGGCTCCGACGCCACGGCCCTGACCTTCCAGGTCGGCGCCAACACGACGAGCGACGACGTGATCACGGTCAACACGACCGACATGACCCAGGACACGACGATCACCGCCGTGACGGTCAACACCGCCAAGATCGACAACACCGCCACGGCCGGCGCCATCGCCACCGTGATCGACGACATCGACACCGCGATCGACACGATCAACAACAAGCGCGCCACGTTCGGTGCCACGCAGTCCCGCTTCGACGCGGTGATCGCCAACCTGCAGCAGTCGGTGGAGAACCAGTCGGCCGCCCGCAGCCGCATCATGGACGCGGACTTCGCCTCGGAAACGGCCAACATGTCCCGAGCGCAGATCCTGCAGCAGGCCGGCAACGCGATGATCGCCCAGGCGAACCAGGCGCCGCAGCAAGTGCTGTCGCTGCTGCGCTGATCGTCACGGGGGGGTGACCCGGCCGACCGGCCGGGTCGAAACCACCGAAGGCGGAAATGGAGGGGGCTTTCCCTTCATTTCCGCCTTTTGTCTTGGTGGGGCGCTTTCAGAATCGGGTCTACGGGTCTGCGGTGCGAATTGCCGGCCTTGTGCGCCGTCACACGGGGGAAGTTTCCCGATGCGGCGGAACGCAATGCCGGTCATCGAACCGGGAGTCATTCGATTCTTGAAGGAGTGCTTTCATGCCACAGACGATCAATACGAACATCGCATCGCTGAACGCGCAGCGGAACCTCAATGCTTCCCAGGGCTCGCTGGCGACGTCGATGCAACGTCTGTCGTCCGGCCTCCGGGTGAACTCGGCCAAGGACGACGCGGCCGGCCTCGCGATCGCCGAACGCATGAACGCGCAGGTCCGCGGCATGAACGTCGCGATCCGCAACGCCAACGACGGCATCTCGCTGTCGCAGACGGCCGAAGGCGCGCTCTCCAAGGTGGGTGACTCGCTGCAGCGCATGCGCGAACTCGCGGTGCAGGCCCGCAACTCCACCAACAGCGACGACGACAAGGACTCGCTGAACAAGGAATTCGTCGAACTGCAGCACGAGATCGCCCGCGTGCTCGGCGGCACCACGTTCAACGGCCAGACCATCCTGGGCGCGGACGCCACCTCGCTGACGTTCCAGATCGGCGCGAACACCACGGCCGACGACACCATCACGGTGACGACGAACAACATGGCGAACGACACGACGATCTCGATCGTCACCGGCACCAGCACGTCGATCGACCACCTGGCCACCGCCGGCGCCATCGCCAACGTGATCAACAGCATCGACGATGCGCTCGACACGGTGAACAACACGCGGGCCACCTTCGGTGCCACGCAGTCGCGCTTCGATGCGGTGATCTCCAACCTGCAGCAGGCGGTGGAAAACCAGTCGGCCGCCCGCAGCCGGATCATGGATGCGGACTTCGCGGCGGAAACGGCGGCGATGTCCCGGGCCCAGATCCTGCAGCAGGCCGGCAACGCGATGGTCGCCCAGGCGAACCAGCTGCCGCAGCAGGTTCTCTCGCTCCTGCGCGGCGGCTGATCGAAAAAAATTGCAACGGGGGGGCTAAAGTTCCTCCAGACCCCGTCGAAAACGGATCATCTGGGAAACCCCCGGGTGATCCGTTTTCTGTTTTTGTCCTGAGCTAACCGGAGTACGCCATGGCAATCTCCTCGACTGGTATCGGCAGCAACCTGCCCGTGGAATCGATCGTCACGCAGCTGATGGCGGTCGAGCGGAAGCCTGCGTCGTTGCTCGAAGCCGCCACCACGACGATGAAGTCGCAACTGTCCACCTACGGGCAGCTGCAGAGCTATGTGTCGGCACTCCAGGACAAGTCGCGCGCCATGTCGTCCACCACGTTGTGGAGCCAGACGATCGCCACGTCGAGCGACGCCACCGTGGCGTCCGTCACGACCGGCACGAACACCGCCGCGGGCAGCTACAGCCTGACCGTGTCGCAGCTCGCCGTCGCGCAGACGGCCAGCAGCACGGCCGTGCCGGCGAAGACGCACAACGTGGGGCAGGGCAAGCTCACGATCGAACTCGGCAGCTGGACCGGGGATCCGGCCACGTTCGGCCTGAAGGCCGGGGCGAGTTCGGTGACCGTCGACATCGGCGAGGGCGAGTCGAGCCTGGCTGCCGTGCGCGACAAGATCAATGCGGCCGGCGCCGGCGTGGTGGCCACCGTCATCTATGACGCGACCGGCGCCCGCCTGTCGATCCGTTCCACCGACACCGGCGTGGCCAACGGCTTCCGCATCTCCGCCGAGGAAACCGCCCCGGGCGACGACGGCGCGAGCCTGTCGATGTTCGCCTTCGACCCGGCGAGTGGGGGCGGCATGACCGAGAACATGAAGGCCCAGGACGCCAAGGCCAAGCTCAACGGCCTGGACATCACCTCGGCCTCGAACACGCTGAGCGACGTGGCCGACGGCCTGACGATCAAGCTGCTGAAGAAATCCGAATCGCCCATCGACCTGTCGGTGGCGCAGGACACCGAGTCGATGAAGACCGCGGTGAACGACTTCGTGAAGGCCTACAACGACCTCTCGTCGTTCATCCAGACGCAGACCAAGTACAACGCCGACAGCAAGACCGCCGGCAAGCTGCAGGGCGACCGCACGGTCATCGGCCTGCAGGCGCAGATGCGCGAGATCATCCGCGGCGTCAACTCGTCGCCGAAGACGCTGCGCACGCTGTCGGACGCGGGCATCGAGGTGCAGAAGGACGGCTACACCATCGCCGTGAACTCGAAGAAGCTCAACGCCGCGCTGGCCGACCCGGTCGAGATGAAGAAGCTCATGATGAGCGGCGACAGCGCGAACGAGTCGACCTGGGGCCTCATCTCGCGCTTCAACAGCATGGCCACGAACGCACTGGCCGCCGAAGGTCCGCTGACCACCCGCCAGGAAGGCATCCAGGCGAGCATCAAGCGGAACAACGACCGCGTCGCCGACATGGAGGTGCGCCTGGCCGCCACCGAAGAGCGCATCCGCAAGCAGTACCAGACGCTCGACTCGAACATGGCCAAGCTGAACGCGCTGAACAGCTACGTCAGCACGCAGCTCAGCTCGCTGGGCTGACCTCGCCGAAGCCTGAACTGGGCGGGCTTCCGCCCGTTCTTCGGGCGTTCTCTCCGGGCGGTGAACCTTAGACTTTTCGTGAAGCGGTCCACGCCGGGCCGCGACCGAACGAGTTCCAGGAGCGCCCCGTGATCAACGCCTACACACCACAGATCTCGTCGTTGGACGACGATGCCTTCATGGTGCCCCAGGGCGCGCCGGCGCTCTTCTCGGCGCCCGAACCCGAGCTTCCCGAAGTGCCCGAGCAGCCCGTGTACGAACCGGGTTCCGTCGAGGCCCGCCTGCAGCAGATCGAAGGGTTCAACGAACACCTGAGCGGCATGGTCGAGTCCCTGGTGGACACGATCCTGCACGTGCGCAACCACGACGTGCACAAGCTGCAGTCCCGTGTCGAGGAGCTCGAGCAGCAGCTGCACCTCGAACGCTGCAATCGCGACCTGGCCGAAGTGTCCCGCGTGCACCCGAAGGAGCGCATCGTCGTCTTCGTCGGCGGCACCTACTTCGGCGACAACGTGAAGTACGCATGGCTCGCCGCGCAGGCGCAGGCCAAGGCGCTCGAGGCGCAGGTCTGGTTCCTGCCGTTCAACGCCGAGCAGGAGCAGCAGGTCAAGGCCATCGGCGGCCAGTGCCTGCCGCACACGCACAACGACTGGAGCGCCGAACACCTGCACGTCGCGCTGTCCGCCGCGGTGGCCGTCATCAGCGACCACCTGCTGGGCGCGAACCCGTACGCCGCCGCGCTGCTCGCCGGCGCGCGCCAGGTGCAGATGTGGCACGGCGTGTCGATCAAGGAGATCGGGTACCGCAACCTCGGTCCGCTCAAGGGCATGTCGCCGCAGTTCGCGCGCGTGCTGCGCACCTGCGGTCCGTTCAGCCGCTTCGTGGGCACGGCCACGCACCAGGAGGCCGAGTGGCGCCGCTGGTTCGCCTTCGACGGCTACGCGCCGATCGGCTACGCCCGCAACGACGTGCTGCACCGCGAGCCGAAGGGCCACGACCTCGTCAACGTCGACCTCGACGCCTGGCATCGGGCCCAGGATTTCCGCAAGCGCGGCAAGCGCGTCTACCTGTACGCACCGACCTTCCGCGACGCGAACCGCGGGCAGTGGATCCTGAAGGCGGGCCTCGAGCGCATCGCGCGCGCCATCGCCGACGCCGGCGACTGCCTGATCGTCAACATGCACCCGGTGGAGCAGCCGCAGGTGCCCGAGATCGCCAAGGTGCTGCCGAACGTCACGTTCGTCAAGCCGCGCACGGACGTGTACCCGCTGCTGACGCAGACGTCGGCGCTGATCACCGACTACTCGTCGATCATGTTCGACTACCTGCACCTCGACCGGCCGGTGATGCTGTTCCGCCCGGACCACGAGGCGTACACCACGCGTTCGCGCAAGCTGTTCGACGCGAAGCTGTCCACCCCGCCGGGCCCGGTGGTGACGAGCGCGCAGGCGCTGGTCGACCTGCTCGGCAAGCCTGAGAACGGTGCCAGTGTGCGCGCCCGCCAGGGCCTGCTCGAGCACCTGTTCGAGCAGCGCGACGGCGGCTCGGCCGACCGGCTCGTCTCGGTGGTGGCCGAGGAACTCGCATTGGCCGTTCCGGCGGCGAAGAAGGAGACCCGATGAGAACCAGTCCCCTGACCACGGCCGCGGCCGAACTGCGCGCGCGGGCCATGCCGGCCGTGCTCGCCGAAACCGGCGGCATCACGCTCGCCCCGAGCGTGGCGATCACCTACGGCACCTACGACCTGTTCCACATCGGGCACGTCAACCTGTTCCGCCGCATCAAGGAGCGCTTCGACATCCTGGTGGTGGCGGTCTCGACCGACGAATTCAACGCCATCAAGGGCAAGCGGTCCGCCGTGCCCTATGCCGACCGTGTCGAGCTGGTGCGCTCCTGCCGCTACGTCGACCTCGCGATCCCCGAGGCCGGCTGGGGGCAGAAGGAGACCGACATCGTGCGCTACGGCGCCGATGCGATGGTGATGGGCAGCGACTGGACGGGACACTTCGACTCGCTGAAGTCCCTGTGCGACGTGGTCTACCTGCCGCGCACCGAGGGGGTCTCCAGCAGCGACCTCAAGCGCCACATCCAGTCCGACGTCCGCTGAACGCCGTTCTTCCTGTTTCCATTTTCGTGCCGCCGGCGGGGGACAAACGCTTCCCCCCGGCCTGCGCCTGCACGACACTGCCAGACCGTGTCGGCGGGCCCCTGCGCGCGCCCACCCGAGAGGAGCCGAATCCATGACCACCCCCCAGGCCCAGCCGTCCGCCGCGGACCGCGTGCAGCGTTCGCTCACCCAGCTCGAGGAACAGCGCCTGTCCACCGAGTTCGAATCGATCTCGATGCACACCCGCAAGCGCCGCGTGGTGCTGTACTTCGGGCGGGCCACGTTCGCCGACAACACCAAATACCTGTACCTGCGTGACGCCGCCCGCGAGCGGAACCACGAGGTGTACTGGTGCAGCTTCGACGCGCCGCTGGTCGACTCGCTGCGCGCGGCCGGGCTGCCGTGCGTGAACCTGGCCGACGACATCGACCACAGCATCGACCTGCTGCTGCACGCGGCCGTGGCCGTCTTCTGCGTGAACCCGGCGGAAAGCCTGAAGGGCTCGTTCAGCCTGAACGGCTGCCTGGCCGGCGCGAAGAAGCTGCAGCTGTGGCACGGGGTGTCGGTCAAGCACCTGCTGCTGCGCCTCATCCCGCACCTGGGCCTGCGCGACCTGTCGATCCGCCGCCCGTTCTACATGGCCTCGCAGGCCGACCTGGTGCTGAGCACCGCGGCCACGTTCGACCGCTTCTGGCGCGACTGCTTCGGCTGCCGCCGCCTCGTGCGCGCGGGTTTCCCGCGCAACGAGGTGCTGCTGCGCGACCCGCTGCCGCACGAGAGCATCGGCAGCGAGATCGACGCCGACGTGGAGGCCGCGCTGTCGTCGGGCCGCAAGAACGTGCTGCTGGTGCCCACGTGGCAGCGGGGGCAGAACACCTACCTGAACGACCCCGAGTTCTACACGAAGCTGATGGCCATCGCGAAGCGCGACAAGATCAACTTCTTCTTCAAGATGCACCCGACCTACTTCATCCACAACATGGACACGAAGCGGAAGGCGGATGGCTTCTACCTGCTGAGCCCCGGGGTCGACGTGTACCCGCTGATGCGGCGCTTCGACCTGCTGCTGACCGACTACTCGTCGATCATGTTCGACTTCCTGCTGACGGGCAAACCGGTGCTGAGCCTCGACCTCGGTCCCGACGAACACCACCGTTTCGAGCCCGACTTCTCCCTCGTGCCCGACGTGGCGTTCCGCCACACGTTCACGAAGGCCGACTTCGAGGTGAAGCTGCGCAAGGCGCTGCACGACGACGACCTGGGCCCGAAGCGGGCCGAGATGGCCGGGAAGATCTTCGAGACCGACCCGTCGCGCGCCGGTGAGCAGCTGCTCACGCTGATCGACCGCCTGGTCGACGAGGCCGTGGCCGACGATTTCACGGTCGAAATGCCGGGGGCGTCCGCCTGATGACGCAGGGGCAGGGGGCTCGGCTGCGGGCCCCCGGGGCATGGGCCGAAAAGACGATGAAACCCGGTTCAGTCGCTCGCTCAAGTTCGCTGTGCGCACGTCGATAACTTCAGCAGACGCACACATCACTCCACACCATGTACGCATCCATGTCCACGCCCTTCGGTCGCCCTCACAACCCCGCCAATGCCTACCGCATGGTCGGCGTCGAGACGGGTGTGACGACCGGCTCGCCGCACCAGCTGGTCGGCATGCTGTTCCAGGGCTTCATGGATGCCGTGGCACAGGCCCGCGGCGCCCTGGCGCAGGGCAACATCGAGGCGAAGGGCAAGGCGATCGGCCGGGCCGTCCGCATCATCGAGGAAGGCCTGAAGGCCGGCCTCGACGTCAAGGAGGGCGGCCAGCTGGCCACCGACCTGCGCGACCTGTACGACTACGTGATCCTGCGCCTGACCCAGGCCAACCTCCGCAACGACGCCAAGCTGCTCGAGGAATGCCGTTCGCTCATCGAGCCGCTGCACACCGCCTGGGTGGCCATCGGCCCGCAGATCGCCGAGGCCGGCAAATGAACCAGAAACTCCGCAACGTCCGTCATCCCCTCTACACGCCGGGAGCCGCCATGAACTCCGCCTTGCTGAACTACTACGAAGCCATCGAGCGCGCGAGCGCCGACATGCTCTCGGCAGCCCGCAACGGCGACTGGGACCAGGTCGTGAAGCTGGAAGGCGCCTGCGCCGTGCTGATTTCACAGCTCAAGCACGCTGCCTCGGCGCAGAATCTGGGCACGGAAGAGTCCCAGCTGAAGTCGCGCATCATGCAGCGCATCCTGATCAACGACGCCGAGATCCGGCAACTCGCCGAACCCTGGCTCGAGGACCTGGACGGCCTGCTCGCGGGCAAGCCGAAGTCGATTCACTGAGACGTCCGGTTCCCCAGGATTCAGCCCACGGAGGTTCCTTGGATCAGCCCCTCGATACGCAGCCGATGTCGCTCGACGCCGTCGCCGCGTCGCACGGTGGTCTCGAAGATTTCCGCATCACCTCCCCGGCGGAGGTGTTGGCGATGCTCAAGCAGTTGTCCGACGGCAACGTGCTCGTGAACCTCAACGGCAGCACCGGGGTCTACACCACCACGGTGTGGGCCATCGACGCCGGCCGCGGCACGCTGAGCTTCTCGGCCGATGCCGACGACAACCAGCTGCAGGCCCTGGTCGAAGGCGAGGACGCCGTCGCGGTGGCCTACCTCGACAGCATCAAGGTGCAGTTCGACGTGAGCGGGCTCGTGCTCGTGCGCGGCGGCCGCGCCAGCGCGCTGAACTGCGCCATCCCCCGCGAGATGTTCCGCTTCCAGCGCCGCAGCGGTTTCCGCGTGCGCCCGCTGCTGCGTGCCACGCCCACCGCGCGCGTGCGCCATCCCATGATCCCCGACATGGCCCTCTCGTTGCGCGTGCTCGACGTGAGCATCGGCGGCTGCGCGCTGTTCCTCCCGAACGACGTGCCGCCGCTGCAGCCGGGCGTGACCATCAACAACGTGCAGATCGACCTCGACGTCGACACCCGCATCACCACGGCGCTGCGCCTGCAGCACGTGACGTCCATCCAGCCCGACTCGAAGGGGGTGCGGCTGGGGTGCGAGATGGTGAACCCGGCGAGTGAGGTGTTGCGGGGGTTGCAGCGCTACATCGATCAGACGCAGAAGCGCCAACGAATGCTCAGCCTGTAAGCCGGCCAGTGAGTACTTGTCATCCCGGCGCAGGCCGGGACCCTGGGCCTCGTCCTGCGCGCTGATGGCGATGCCCATGAGGCCGTGCTGGCTGCGCGCGCCATCGTCCCCCTCGTGAGCGAGACCGCGCCGGGAGTTCGCCCCGGCGGGCGAGTTACTTCTTTGCTGGTGCAAAGAAGTAACCAAGAAAGCACCTCAACACCAGCTTCGGCTTATGCGGCTCTGCCGCTTCGGCTACGCGGGACTCGCGCGGCGGAGGCCGAGGACTCGATGACGCCAGGACTTCTCGCCAGGCTCGGACGTGCGGGGTCTGCCTTCCTGAGCGCTCGATTCAATCGAGCCACTCGCGTCGTTCCGCGGAAGGCGGAACATCCGGCTGGGCGCAGGCGGTCACGCCTGCACGCGATGCCCTTGGTCCCGCGATGGGAGGCGCTCATGCGCGACCCGCAGTGGATCCCGGCGTTCGCCGGGATGACGGCGAGGTGGAGCGGCGAGGGCACGGAGAAGGGGCTGGCAACGAGGGGCGAGTGATGCGAAGCAAGCAATGCCCCGAATCGAGAACGCGAAGGCGGAGAGGTGAGCGAAGCGAAGCCGACCGATCAAGCCACCCGCGAGGACGGGTCTCCCGGCCGACCCGGGGCGCCCCTTGGGGGCAGGAGCCCGAAGGGCGACTGGGGGGCCCTACGCTTGCAGGTTCGTGCGGGAGCCGCGGTCGTTGTGGCCGGCGCCGTAGACGGACGCCGGCGCGCTGCGCGGCATCAGGACGTCGATGGCACGGTCGAGGGCCGCGGTGGCGCGGGCCAGCGATTCGCGCTGGGAGGCGACGAGGCCGCTCGCACGCATCAGGCGGTCGCGAAGGGCGGGGGGCACCGGGCCGGAGCGGGCGGCGTGGGTGAAGTGGTCGACGGCACGCGCGAGGGCGCGGTGCAGTTCCGTGGCATGGTGATCGACCGCCGTCATGTCGTTCGCGCGCAGCGAATCGCCAAGGGAATTCAGCTGGCTCTCGACCGCGGACAGCGTGGTCTCGAGCTCGAGCCCGGCACCAGTGGTCGTTTGCACGGAGGTCGGGTTCACCGGGTTCGGCATGAGGGGCCTGGCGTAAAGCAGTAGAGGGTCGCGGTAGAAAACGGGTCAGGGCAGGGCGGGCGCAGCACCGCCGGCGCGAGGCGCCGGATCAGTGTTGCGGGCCACCCAGCACTTCGCGGGCGTTGGCCAGCAGCTTGTCGGCGATGGCGCCGGGGTTGACCTGGAACTTGCCGTCGGCGATGGCCTGGGCGATGCGCGCCACCTTTTCGGTGTCGAAATCGCCCGAGACGCCTTCGGTGCCCGACATCAGCTGGGTGGCGGCGCTGGACAGCGCGACTTGCGTGCTGGCCTCGGCGGCGACTTCCTGCTTGGCGGCGGTCTGGGTCTTGCCGGCCGCGGTGGAAGCGGTCTGGCCGGACGCGACCGGTGCCGGGGCGGCGACGGGTTTGTCGGTAGGGTTGCCAATCTTCATGGTGTGCTCCTTGGGCGGGGTTCAGAGCCCCCATCCTTTCAACATGAACGGTATTTCGACCCGTCCTGCGGCAACTTTAGTTTTTTTTGCCAGAAGCTTCTCGAAAGGCTGAAATTTCATAATGTGATCTCCACCAGACGGTCTCCGACGGGCATGCCGCTGACAATCTTGCCATTTTCCGTCTTGACGCGGACGGGCTGGCCTTCCATGCCGGCCATCATGGCCTCGCCGGTCCCTTCGATGGCGAAACCGCCACCCACGGCCCGGACCTGCACCGTTTCGCCCGGACCGAACCACTGGCGGCTCTTCAAGCCCGCCTCGCGGAGGCCCTGCCCGGGGGCCAGGGCCGCCGTCAGCGTGCGGCCCACCACGGCCGAGGCGTCGGTGACGGCCGGGCTGCGGTGTTCGCTCAGGTTGATTTCGGCCTGACGGAGGTCGGCTTGAGCCAGCACGTGGCCCGCGGGCAGCGGGCCGGCGGCGACCAGGCCGGGACCGTAGACGTGGACCGTGACCGGGAGGTACACGTTCCACGGCGTGGGGCCCTCGACACAGCGGAGTCCGGCCCGGCTGGCGCCCCACACGCGCGTGCCCGTGGGGATGTAGGCCTCGACCTTCTGGCAGGCCGCGAGGCGCAGCCGGGGGTCGAGCCGGCCCAGCACCACCTCGGCCCGCGGGCTCGCGGGGCCGACGACGCGCTCGAGGAACAGCTGGCGCACCTGGCTGGCCAGGGGCTCGGCCAGCGAGGGCACCTCGGCCGCCTGAGCCCGGACGCCTGGCGCCGCGAGGCACGCGAGCACCGCCACCGCGGCGCTTGCGAGCGCGCGGCGGGGGAGCGGACGGACGGAGGGCAGGGGAGAGTTCACACCCGCACTGTAGGCCGGGCGGCGGACCGGACGGGCTCTGAAAAGGGCAGGAAAGGGCCTGTTATTCGCGCTAATGTTTCGGGCCCTGCTGCCCACAATTCGTCCCATCGCCCATTCCGGGTGCCCGCCAGGGACGCAGCATGCTGAACCGACTCACCGACTCGCTCGACTTCCACGGACAGGCCCTCAGCCTGCGTTCCGAGCGCCAGCGCCTGATCGCCAGCAACATCGCCAATGCCGACACGCCGGGCTACATCGCCCGCGACATGAACTTCTCGCAGGCGCTGAAGGAAGCCACCGGCATGGTCTCCACCACCGCCATGCAGGCGTCCCGCCCCGGCCACATCGCCACGCCGGGCGGGGCCCGAGCCGAGGCCAACCTCGAATACGCCGTCGCCAGCCAGACCAACCTCGACCGCAACTCGGTCGACATGGACCGCGAACGCGCCAACTTCGCCGACAACTCGGTCCGGTTCGAAGCCACGCTGCGCTTCATCAACAGCAACGTGCGCACCACGCTCGACGCCATCAAGGGTCAATGACCATGAGCATGTTCCAGGTCTTCAACGTCACCGGCAGCGCCATCAGCGCGCAGTCGCAGCGGCTGAACGTCGTCGCGTCCAACCTCGCGAACGCCGACACGGTCGCCGGTCCCGACGGTTCCGCCTACAAGGCCCGCCAGGTCACCTTCCAGTCCGAGCTCATGGGCCAGATGGGCGACGCGGCCAGCACCGGCGTCAAGGTCAGCAACATCACCGAAGACCAGACCCCCGGCCGCCGCGTGCACGACCCGAAGCACCCGTCGGCCGATGCCGACGGCTACGTCACGTACAGCAACGTCAACCCGGTGGAGGAGATGGTCAACATGATCTCCGCCTCGCGTTCGTACCAGAACAACATCGAAGTCATGAACACGGCCAAGAGCCTGCTGCTCAAGACGCTCCAGATGGGCCAGGGCTGACGCACCGCGTCCGCCCCCCGTTTCCCTGAACCCGAGGAGCCGCCATGGCCGCCGTCAGCAACATCAACACGCAAACGCTCGCCGACATCAACGGCACCACGAAGACGCAGACGGCGAACGAGGCCGGCAGCGCCGACCGGTTCCTGAAGCTGCTCGTCGCCCAGATGCAGAACCAGGACCCGCTCAGTCCCATGGACAACGCGCAGGTCACGAGCCAGATCGCCCAGATCAACACCGTGAGCGGCATCGAGAAGCTCAACACCACCGTGGGCGGCCTGTCCGGCCAGTTCGCCCAGATGCAGGCCCTGCAGGGCGCCGCCCTCGTGGGCCGCGAGGTCGTGGTGCCGGGCAACGCGCTCACCGTGAAGGACGGCGTCGGCACGGGCACGTTCGAGCTCAGCTCGCCCGCCGACGAGGTGCAGGTCGAGATCCTCGACAAGCAGAACAACGTCATCGAGAAGTTCAAGCTGGGCGCCCGTGACGCCGGCGTCAACGACTTCGACTGGAAGCCCAACTCCACCGCCGGTGCCGTGTCCTTCCGCGTGTCGGCCAAGGCCGACGGCGCCACGCTGACCCCCACCGAACTGGTGCGCGACACCGTGCGCTCCATCAGCACGGCGAACAACCAGCTGACCCTCACCCTGAAGAACGGCGGCAACGTGGCGTACAGCGACGTGCGTTCGTTCACCTGACCTCCGCCCCTTCCGCCTTCCGCCTCCGTCTTTCACCGAACACCCCAGGAACACCGCCATGAGCTTCCAACAAGGTCTCTCCGGTCTCAACGCCTCCAGCAAGAGCCTCGACGTCATCGGCAACAACATCGCCAACGCGGGCACCTACGGCGCCAAGGCGTCGCGGGCCGAGTTCGCCGACATGTACGCCACGGCCATGACGGGTGGCGGCGGCAGCAACATCGGCATCGGCGTGAACCTGGCGGCGGTCACGCAGCAGTTCACCCAGGGCAACATCACCACCACCGCGAACTCGCTCGACCTCGCCATCAACGGCCAGGGCTTCTTCGAGGTGCAGTCCCCCGACGGCCAGACCCTGTACTCGCGCAACGGCCAGTTCCAGGTCAACAAGGAAGGCTTCCTGCAGACCAGCGGCGGCATGAAGCTGCTCGGCTACCCGGCCGACGGCCAGGGCAACATCCAGCCGGGCCAGGCCCGTCCGCTGCAGCTGCCCACCGCGGGCATCGACCCGGCCCGCACCACCGAGATGAACATCGAGATGAACCTCGATTCGCGGGTGGGCACCACGCTGCCGGCCACCGCGCCCATGATCAACTTCAACGACGCGTCCACGTACAACAACGCGACGTCGGTCACGGTGTTCGACGACAAGGGCCAGGACGTCGCCCTCACGTACTACTTCCAGAAGGCCGGCACCGACACCTGGAACGTCTACGTCACCGCCAACGGCGCGCCCGTGAACGTCGACGGCACGGGGGCGCCCCAGCCGCTGACCACCATGAACTTCCCGGCCAACGGCGGGGCGCCCACGGCGCCGTCCGGCCCCATCACGCTCGACATCCCCGCCGGCACCAATGCCTCGGGCGCCGAGACGCTGGCCATCCCCGGCATCGAACTCGACCTGTCGGGCGCCACGCAGTACGGCGCCACCTTCGGCGTCACCGACATGGCCCAGAACGGGTACGCGCCGGGCCAGCTGTCGGGCCTGTCCATCGAGAAGAACGGTGTCGTGATGGCCACGTACTCGAACGGCCAGTCGAAGCCGGCCGGCCAGATCGAACTCGCCACGTTCCGCAACACGCAGGGCCTGAAGCCGCTGGGTGGCAACAACTGGGCACGCACCTTCGAATCGGGCGACCCGATCGTGGGCACGCCGGGCCAGGGCAACCTGGGTGTGCTGCAGTCCGGCGCCCTCGAGGAATCGAACGTCGACCTGACCGCCGAGCTGGTGAACATGATCACCGCCCAGCGCTTCTACCAGGCCAACTCGCAGACCATCAAGACGCAGGACCAGGTCATGCAGACCCTGGTGAACCTGCGCTGATGACCGCGGACGCCTGAACTGAACTGACGTCCCCCGTCCCCTGAACGCCCCTCCCGGAGCCTCCCCATGGACCGCATGATCTACCTGTCGATGTCCGGCGCCAAGGCCAGCATGCAGCGGCAGGACACGCTCGCCAACAACCTGGCGAACGTGTCCACGCCCGGCTTCCGCGCCGAGCTGCAGGCCTTCCGGGCGGTGCCGGTGCAGGGCAGCGGGGCCAGCACCCGGGTGTACGCGCTCGAATCCACCCCGGGCTACAACGATGCCTCGGGTCCCATCACCAGCACCGGCCGCAACCTCGACGTGGCCGTGCAGGGCAACAGCTGGCTGTCGGTGCAGGCGCTCGACGGCAGCGAGGCCTACACGCGGGGCGGGGCGCTCGACGTCACGGCCGACGGCACCCTCGTCACCCGCAGCGGTCTGCAGGTGCTGGGCGACGGCGGCCCGATCCAGGTGCCCCAGGACACCGCGGTCAGCATCGGCGGCGACGGCACCATCAGCGCGAAGGACCGCAATGGCCGCAGCGTGGCGCTCGGCAAGCTCAAGCTGGTCACGCCCGAAACCAAGCTGGAGCGGGGCGAGGACGGCCTGTTCCGCGCCGAGGGCGGCGATCCGCTCGACGCCGACCCGAACGCCCGCGTCCAGGATGGCGCGCTCGAAGGCTCCAACGTCAGCGCCATCGAGACCATGGTTTCCATGATCGCCGCCGCCCGCCAGTTCGAGGCGCAGATGAAGATGGTCCAGACCGCCGAGCAGGACGAACGCGCCGCGTCGCAGCTGCTCTCCAACGCGCCGCGCTGATCCCGCCGCCGCACCCACAGCGCCCCCCGACAGGCCCTAGAGACACCGAGGACCCCGAACCATGATGCGTTCCCTGTTCATCGCCAAGACCGGCATGGAAGCCCAGCAGACCCAGCTGGACCACATCTCGCACAACCTGGCCAACTCGGCCACCAACGGCTACAAGAAGTCGCACGCGGTCTTCGAGGACCTGATGTACCAGAACCTGCGGCAGACCGGCGCCAACAGCACCGAGCAGAACCAGCTGCCCACCGGGCTGCAGGTGGGCCTCGGCACGCGGGCTGTCGCCACGTCGCGCAGCTTCACGCAGGGCAACCTGCAGACCACCGAACGGTCGCTCGACGTCGCCATCCGCGGCAACGGCTTCTTCGAGATCCAGATGCCCGACGGCACCACCGGCTACACCCGCGACGGGTCGTTCCAGGTGAACTCGCAGGGCCAGATGGTCACGAACAACGGCTTCCCCGTGCAGCCGGGCATCACCATCCCTGCCAACGCCACCAGCATCACCGTGAGCCAGGAAGGTCTCGTGAGCGTGGTGGTGCCGGGCAACGCCCAACCCCAGCAGGTGGGCCAGCTGCAGCTGACCAACTTCATCAACCCGGCCGGCCTCGAGCCGCGCGGCCAGAACCTCTACACCGAGACCGCCGCCTCCGGCACGCCCAACACCGGTACGCCGGGCCAGGACAGCTTCGGCCAGTTACAGCAGGGCGCCCTCGAAACCTCGAACGTGAACGTCGTCGAGGAACTGGTGGGCATGATCCAGACGCAGCGCGCCTACGAACTCAACTCGAAGGCCATCCAGACCTCCGACCAGATGCTGCAGCGCCTGACGCAGCTGTGATGAATGACACGGCGGGTGCCCGTTCCCGGACCATCCGCCACCCCAGGCCCCCTCAGTCGTGATTTTTGAGTGACCGCCCGATGAAAACCTCCGCCTTCACCTGCCTCGCCGTTGCCGCCCTCGCGGCGCTGACCGGTTGCGCCACGCCGTACCCGGTGCCCGAGGTGTCGGTGGCCCCGGGCGCCGACACCCGTCCGCTGCCGCCGCCGGCGCAGACGTACGCGAACGGCTCCATCTACCAGGCCAGCCAATACCGGCCCCTGTTCGAGGACCACCGTGCCCGCCTCGTGGGCGACGTGGTGAACATCCAGATCGTCGAGAAGGTGAGCGCCAGCCAGAAGAGCACCAGCTCGATCAACAAGTCGGGGTCGGTGGAGGCGGGTGTGACCGCGCTGCCGATGCTCAAGGCCACGGCGCTGACCCGCGCCAGCGCCTCCGGGTCGTCCACGAACGACTTCCAGGGCAAGGGCAGCACCGAGAACACGAACGACTTCTCGGGCGTCATCACCGCCGTGGTGACCGAGGTGCTGCCGAACGGCCACCTGGTGATCGTGGGTGAAAAGCAGATCGGCGTGAACCAGAACGTGGACGTGCTGCGCTTCTCCGGCCAGGTGGACCCGAAGTCCATCCAGCCGGGCAACAGCGTGGCCTCCGCCCAGATCGCCAACGTCCGTGTCGAGCACAAGGGCCGGGGCGCCCAGGCCGATGCCCAGGGAATTGGCTGGGTCGGACGCTTCTTTTTGAACGTTCTGCCGTTCTAAAGTTTTCCAGAATACGGTGCATGGGGGGTGATTTCTGCCCCCGAGGGTGCACCACATGGAAACGACGTCCGACAACCTGCGCAAGACCCTTCTGCAAGGCCTCATCGGCCTGATCTTCGTGATCCTGAGCGGCGTGTTCTGGTGGCCGCTCGATGCGAACGCCATGCGCATCAAGGAAGTGGCCTCCGTGCAGGGGGTGCGCACCAACCAGCTGGTGGGCTACGGCCTCGTCGTGGGCCTCGACGGCACCGGCGACCAGACCACGTCCACCCCGTTCACCGCCCAGAGCCTGGCCGCGCTGCTGCAGCAGATGGGGGTCACGGTGCCCGCCGGGACCAACATGCAGGTCAAGAACGTGGCCGCCGTGATGGTGACCGCGCAGCTGCCCGCCTTCGCCCAGCCGGGCCAGATGATCGACGTCAACGTGTCGTCGATGGGCAATGCCAAGTCGCTGCGCGGTGGCACCCTGATCGCCACGCCGCTGAAGGGTGCCGACGGCCAGGTGTACGGCCTCGCACAGGGCAACGTGGTCATCAGCGGGGCCGGCGCCTCGGCGGGTGGCTCCAAGGTGCAGGTCAACCAGCTGTCGAGCGGCCGCATCCCGGAAGGCGCCACGGTGGAACGTTCGGTGCCCACGCCCCTGATGCAGGGCGAGTTCCTCCAGTTCGACCTGAACGCCAACGACTACAACACCGCCCGCGAGGTCGCGCGCGCCATCAACAAGAAAATGGGCGACGGCACGGCGCTGCCGCTGAGCGGCCGCACGGTGCGCGTGCGCATGCCGTCGTCGCTCGACGCCCGCGTGGGTTTCCTCGCCGACGTCGAGAACCTCGCGCTCGAACTCGCCCCCGCGGCCGCGAAGGTCGTGATCAACGCCCGCACCGGCTCGGTCGTGATGAACCAGGCCGTCACGCTCAACGCCTGCGCCGTGGCGCACGGCAACCTGTCCGTGACCATCAACTCGACGCCGGTGATCAGCCAGCCGGCCCCGTTCTCGAACGGCCAGACCGTGTCGCGCGAGAAGGCCGACATCACCATCAAGCAGGAGCCGGGTCCGCTGATCCAGATGCCCGCGAGCACCAAGCTCGCCGACGTGGTCAAGGCGCTGAGCGCGCTGGGCGCCACGCCCCAGGACCTGATCGCCATCCTCCAGGCGATGAAGAGCGCCGGTGCGCTCAACGCCGAGATCGAGGTGATCTGACATGACCATCAACAGCACCGGCAACACCACCAACGCGCTGGCCGGCGACCTCGGCCAGATCGCGCGCCTGCGAAGCAACGCGTCGAACGACCCCCGGGCCGCGGTCAAGGAAGCCTCGAAGCAGTTCGAGGCGATCTTCATGCAGCAGATGCTCAAGGGCATGCGCGACGCGAACGCCACGATGTCGCCCGGCACGCTGGACAACGCCGGCACGAAGATGGGCACGGAGATGCTGGACCAGCAGTTCGCCAAGGAGATGACCGGCCGCGCCGGCGGTCTCGCCGAATTGATCGAGAAGCAGCTGTCGCGCCAGATGGGCGATCCGGTGGCCACGATGGCGAGCGAGGCCGCGGCCAACCCCGCCAAACCCGCGCCGAAGGCCACCTCGTTCCTCGGCCGCATGTTCTCGGGCGACAAGGTCGCGGCGAAGGCGGCGGAGAAACCCATCTCGCTCGAAGGCCGCGAGAAGCAGGTCGACTTCCTGAAACGCCACGAGGACGCCGCGAAGGCGGCCGAGGCCAGCACCGGCATTCCCGCCACCTTCATGATGGCCCAGGCCGCCCACGAGTCGGGCTGGGGTCGCCGCGAGATCAAGAATGCCGACGGCAGCACCGCCCACAACGTGTTCGGCATCAAGGCCGGCCCGGGCTGGAAGGGCGCCACCACCGACGTGGTCACCACCGAGGTGATCGGCGGGCAGGCGCGCAAGGTGGTCGCGAAGTTCCGCGCGTACGCGAGCTACGAGGAGTCCTTCAAGGACTACGCGAACATGATGAAGAACAACCCGCGGTACGCGAAGGTCGTCGAGAACAGCGAGTCGGTCCACGGCTTCGCGAAGGGCCTGCAGCGCGCGGGCTACGCCACCGACCCGCAGTACGCCGACAAGCTGACGCGGATGATCAACACCACGCTGCGCCTGCAGCGCGCCACCGCCTGATCGGGGAACGACCATGTCCAGCTTGATGGGGCTCGGCACTCGCGCGATGTTCGCCAACATGGCGACGCTGCAGAGCATCGGCAACAACATCGCCAATGCGAACACCAAGGGGTATTCGCGGCAGGAGACCCAGCTCGAGACCGCCGGTGGCCAGTTCACCGGCGCAGGCTTCTTCGGCCAGGGCGTCAACATCACGACCATCTCGCGGTCGTACGACCGCTTCCTCACGACGCAGTCCGCCGCGGCCCAGTCCGTCGCCTCGTACGACTCGGCGCGTGCCAGCCAGCTCAAGCAGCTCGAGAACGTCTTCACGCTCGGCGAGAAGGGTCTGGGCCAGGCCGCCAGCCAGCTGCTGAACGCGTTCGTCGACGTGGCCAACAACCCCGGCGACAGTTCGGCGCGCCAGGTGGTGCTGACCCGCGCGCAGGAACTCTCGGCGCGCTTCAAGGCCGCCGGCGAGCAGCTCGATTCGCTGCAGGGCGGCGTGTCGCTGGACATGAAGACGTCCGTCAAGACGGTCAACAGCCTGGCCCAGCAGGTGGCCGGCCTGAACAAGCAGATCTCCGCGCTGAACGGCACGGCGCACTCGCCGAACGACCTGCTCGACCAGCGCGACCAGCTCGTTGCCCAGATCAGCAGCTACATCAACGTCACCACCATCCCCGCGAGCGATGGCTCCGTGGGGCTGTTCGTGGGCGGCGGCATGTCGCTCGTGCTCGGCGCGAACGCCAACACGCTGAAGGCCGCCACCGACCCGTACGACCCGTCCAAGGTGCAGCTCGCGCTGCAGGAAGGCGGGGTGGACCGCCTCGTGCCCGGCGACGCCATCTCCGGCGGCTCCATCGCCGGGCTGATGAAGTTCCAGAACGAGGACCTGACCGACGCGCGCAACCTGCTCGGCCAGATGGCCGTGGCCATCAGCGGTGCACTGAACCAGCAGCAGGCCCTGGGCCTCGACCTCGGCACGCCCGCGTCGATGGGTTCGGCCCTCTTCGCCGTGGGCGCCCCGAAGACGCTGCCGGCCAACTCCAACGCCGGCAATGCGTCCATCGGCGTCACCATCAGCGACTTCACGCACGCGCAGGCGAGCGACTACGAAGTGCGCTACGACGGCAGCAACTATTCGATCGTCCGCCTGTCCGACGACAAGCCCGTCACCGGCAGCCCGTTCTCGGGCGCCGACCTGGCCGCCGGTGTCGACGTCGAGGGCCTGACGATCCAGCTGAACGCCGGCACGCCGGCCGCGGGCGACCGCTTCCTGCTGCAGACCGTGACCAACGCCGCGCAGGACATGCGCACCGTGCTCACCGACCCGAAGGGCCTCGCCGCCGCGTCACCCGTGTCGGCGAGCTTCGGCGTCACGAACAAGGGCACTGCGACCGTCGCCTCCCTCGGTGCGGTGGACCCCTCGATCGACCGCACGCTCACCGCCAACTTCTCGTTCACGTCCGACAACGGGGACTACAACTGGGAGACGGTGGACGCGAGCGGCACCGTGACCGCCTCCGGCACCGGCACCTGGACGCCGGGTTCGCCCATCTCGCTGAACGGCTTCGAGCTGAAGCTGAACGGCGTGCCGAAGAACAACGACACCATCAGCGTCAAGCCCACCATCGCGACGAGTGCCAACAATGGCAACGCGCTGGCCCTCGCCAACCTCGACAAGGTGGCCTTCGTGGGCGCGGAGACCCTGGCCGACGGCACCCTGGTGCCCGGCAAGAGCATCACCGACGCCTACGCCTCCGCCGTCTCCAACATCGGCGTGCGGGTGCAGAGCGCCAACTCGGCGTCGAACATCTCCAGCTCGTTCGCCGCGGCCGCCGAATCGGCCCGTGTCAACAAGGCCGGCGTGAACCTCGACGAGGAAGCCGCCCGGCTGATCCAGTTCCAGCAGGCGTACCAGGCCTCGGCCAAGGTGCTGCAGGTCGCGCAGACGCTGTTCGACACGCTGCTGCAAGCCGCCGGGCAGTGACCCGTCCTGACGACCCTTCTTTCCGGACTCCACCATGCGCATCGCCACCGCCAACGCCTACGACCTGTCGATCGACGCCCTGAGCAAGCGGCAGACGGACCTGGCCTCCGTTCAGGAGCAGCTGTCGACCACCAAGCGCATCAACCGCGCGAGCGACGACCCCGCCGGCGCGGCCCGGGCCGAACGGGCCCTGGCCAACGAGAAGCGCGTGGACGCCAACCAGCGCGCCGTCGACGCGAGCCAGAACGCCATGACGCTGACCGAAAGCGCGATGGGCGACGCGAACGACCTGCTGCAGCAGGCGCGCGACGTGATCGTGAAGGCGGGCAATGCGAGCTACAGCGACGCCGAGCGCAAGTCGCTGGCCGACGAACTGGCGGGCCTGCGCAAGCAGCTGCTGGCCGTCTCCAACCGCACCGACGGCGCCGGCACCTACCTCTTCGGCGGGCAGGGCACGAACCAGCCCCCGTTCCTCGATGCCCCGGGCGGTGTGCAGTACCGCGGGTCGAGCGGCGAGGCGGAGTCGGTCTCCGGCGAATCGCTGCCGTTGACCATCGACGGCCAGAACGCCTGGATGCGTGCGCGCAGCGGCAACGGTGTGTTCGAGACCGCCGGCACTGCCACCAACAGCGGCACCGCCTGGATCGACAGCGGCCGCGTGACCGACCCGGCCCAGGTCACGGGCAGCACCTACAGCATCAGCTTCGACGTGACCGGCGGCGTCACCACGTATTCCGTCCTGAAGGACGGGGCGCCCACCTCGGTGAGCGGCGCGCCGTTCAAGCCGGGCCAGGCCATCGAGTTCGAGGGCATCTCGGCCAACATCTCCGGCAAACCGGCCCACGGCGACAGCTTCTCGATGAGCCCGTCCCGCCCCGACCAGAGCACGTTCGACGTGCTGGACCGCGCCATCGCCGACCTCTACACCCCGATGCGCACGGCCGGGCAGATCGCCCAGTCCAACTCGACCAACCTCGCCGCGCTCGACGCCTCCATGAGCCAGCTGGCCGGGGCGCGCAGCAAGGTGGGCGAGACCCTGAACCGCATCGAGAGCGTGACCGGCCGCCTCGAGGATTCCCGGCTGGCGAGCCAGACGGAGCGCCAGGCGGCGGAAGGACTTGACATGGTCAAGGCGATCTCCGAGTTCCAGAACAAGCAAACCGGCTACGATGCAGCGCTCAAGAGTTACGCGATGGTGCAGAAGATTTCGCTTTTCAATTACGTGAGTTGAGTCGCCTGTTCCCTCAGGCACGGTACCCCCTGGTACCCTCAGTGAACTCTTCCAGGCCCCCTGCGTGAGTCTTCTTTCCTCGAATTCCGGAGCGTCCGCGTGAACGACACCAGCATCCTCGGCCAGGTGGCCCTGGGTTACTCGCCCTTCATCGACAAGAGCCGTGCGGTCTCGGCCACGCGCCTGACGGTCTTCCCGCTCCGACCCGAATCCCCCCCGGACGTCGCCCAGCTGCTGGGTGCGGTGGGCAACGTCTGGCCCGCCGACGGCGGCCGCGCGTCGCTCAACGTGCTCAACGAAGGGCTGCTCGGCGACCTGATGAAGGCCGAGCCGTCGCCCAACCTGATGGTCGAGGTGCCGTCGTTCATGGCGTCCGACCCGGCGAACGTCGACGCGCTGCAGGCGCTGCACAAGGCCGGCAACACGCTGCTGATCAAGGGCCGCCCGGTCAAGGAAGTGCCGCGCGAGGTGCTGCACTGCTTCACGTACTCCATCGTCGACCTGTCGGAAGACCGCCGGATCAACGAGACCGCCGCCACTGCACCCACCAACATGGGCCGCAGCATCCCGCACGTGCAGTCGGGCGTGCGCACGCTGGTCGAGATGGAGGGCAGCTTCAACCGCGGCGCGGCCGCCGTGCTCGGCTGGCCCATCGATGACGCCATCAACGAATCCCAGAGCAAGGGCAAGGCCGCGTCGGCCGACCTGCAGGTCATCGTCGAGCTCATCCAGCGCGTCGACGCCCAGGAACCCATCGAACGCCTCGAGGCCACGCTCAAGCGCGACCCGTCGCTCGCCTTCAAGCTGATGCGCTACATCAACTCGCCGGCCTTCGGCCTGCGCGTCGAGATCAGCTCGTTCCGCCACGCCATCATGATGCTCGGCTACCAGCGCCTCAAGCGCTGGCTCGCGCTGCTGCTGTCCACCGCGGGCAAGGACAGCAACATGAAGCCGGTGATGTTCGCCGCCGTGCGCCGCGGCCTGCTGATGGAAGAGCTGGTGCGTTCCTCGGGCGACGAGGAGATGCGCAACGAGATGTTCATCTGCGGCGTGTTCTCGCTGCTCGACCGCATGTTCCAGCAGCCGTTCTCGGAACTGCTCAAGACCATTCCCGTGCCCGAGCGCGTCTACCAGGCGCTGGTCGACAACACCGGCCCGTACCAGCCGTACTTCAACGTCGTGCAGGCGGTCGAGAACGAATCGCTGTTCGACTTCCGGGCGGCGGCCGATGCGCTGATGCTGAGCGTGAGCGAGATCAACCGTTCGGTGCTGACCGCGCTGACCTCCGCCTCGCAGATCGAGTGACCGCACGGCGCGGTTCCGCGCCCCTGCGTACACTGGTGGGTGCCCCCGGCCGGAGACGGCCGGTCCGCCCATTCCCTGTCAGTTCGATGCCCGGACCATGGCCGACCCCAAGGCGTTGCGTCAATTCCTCGATGTGGTGTCCGACGCCGTGGTCGTGCTCGACCGGGGCGCGCTGGTCCACTTCGCCAACGCCGCCGCCGTGCGGCTGCTGGGCTGCGCGCCCGGCACCCCGCTGCGCGAGCTGACCCCCGCCCTCGGCGCCCCCGTGGTGGACGCCGTGACCCAGACCCTGTCCCGCGGTGTGCCGCGCCTGGGCGCCCCGAAACCGCCCGTGCCCGAGCGCCTCGTGCTGCCCGACGGCCGGGCGTACGACGTGGCCTTCGTGCCGTTCGAGGGCGAACGCTGGGCGCTGCGCCTGGCCCCGGCCGGCGTGTCGGCCGACAGCCCCGGTGCCGGCGAACTGCTGGGCCTCTTCTGGGATTCCCCATTGCCCGTGATGGTGCAGGACCGGGACTTCCGCACCACCCACGTCAACCCCGCCTACGTCGAGTTCACCGGCTTTCGCCCCGACCAGCTGATCGGCCGCGACCCGCTCGACCTGCAGCCCGAGGAGGACCGCGAGGCCAACCGCTCGGTGCGCCAGCGCCTGCTGGACCCGGCCGCGCGCGAGCCGCTGATCGAACGCCGCATCGTCGACGCCTCCGGGCGCGAACGCTGGTTCCGCGCCGCGCGGCGCCTGATCACCGATGGCGACGGCGAACCGCGCCTCGTCAGCGTGCTGCAGGACAGCACCGCGGAACACGTCGCCCGCCACCGCGCCGACCTGTCCGCGCGCGAGCTCGACGACTGGTTCGACCTGAGCCCGGTCGCGATGGTGCTGTTCGACGAGCACGGGCTCGTCGTGCGCACCAACCCCGCGTTCGAGGCCCTGGCCGGCCAGGTGCCGGTCGTGGTGGCCGAGGCCGATCCGCAGATGCAGCAGTTGCTCGCGTGGGCGGACGGCCAGCCGTCGCCCGCGCTGCGCCCGGGCGCCCCGCCGGTCGAGTCGCTCGCGTGGTTCCCGCAGCCGGACGGCAGTGTGGTTCGGCTGCGCTCGCTCGTGCGCTGCTACCTGAGTGCCGGTGGCCAGCGCCGCTACATGGCGGTGGTGGAGGACCACAGCGCCGAGGAGGAGCGCGACCTCGCCCAGGTGCAGCTCGGCGCGCTGATGGACACCGCCGGCGTCGGCCTTGCCACGTACGACGAGGCGGCCGGCTGGGTGCAGCACGGCAGCGCGTTCGGCGGGGCCCCGGACGGCGCGGACGAGGGCGGGGCGGCGCTGTCGGCGGCGGCCCTGCAGTCCATCCGCCGCGAGGTGGTGCTGCCCGATTCGCTGCCCGAGTACGACCGGCTGCAGCAGGCGCTGCGCCAGGCCGAGCGCGCCGAGGTGCGCTATGCCATCCGCCACCCGGAACTGGGCCAGCGCTGGCTGCTCACGCGGGTGGCCCCGGCCCGGCTCGCGTCGGGCAAGCAGACGCTGTCGGTCGTCACGCTCGACGTCACGGACCAGCAGCAGTCTCACCAGCGCAGCGAACTGCTGCTGCGCGAGATGACCACCATCCTCGAGAGCACCACGGTGGGCATCGCCTACCTGCGCGGCAACCGGCTGGTGCGGTGCAACCGGCGCTTCGAGGCGCTGCTCGGCTTCCGGCCGGGCGAGACGCTGGGCAGCGGGCTGCAGGAACTCTTCTCCGGACGGCCCGAGTCGAGCCGCTGGATCGACGGCATCGCCCAGGCGGTGGCCGATGGCGAGGCCTTCGAGACCGAGGTGCCGGTGGACCTGCCGGGACGCCCTGGCCAGTGGTGCGCGTTGACCGTGCGCCGCGTGGGCGGCACCGAGGCCGCGCCCGAGGTGATCGCCGTGCTCAACGACATCACGCGCCTCAAGGCCCAGCAGCTCGAACTCGAGGCACTGGCCCGGGACCGCGAGCTGATGTTCAGCGTGTCCGACGTGGGCATCGCCTTCGTGCGCGGCGACCGCATCCAGCGCGCCAACGAGGCCCTGAGCCGCCTCACCGGCTACGAGCCGACGCAGCTCGGGCTCGCGCCGCTCTCCGAACTCTTCGTCAACGCCCACGAGTACCGGCGGCTCAAGCAGCTCTCCGAGCATGGCTTGCATCAGGCCGGCCGCTGGAGCGGGGAACATCCGCTGCGCCGGCGCGACGGCTCGCTCGTGTGGGTGCAGGCGAGCCAGCGCCTCGTGACCGACGGCGACCCTGCCGGCGGCTTCATCGCCTCGTACGTCAACGTCGATGACCGGCACCGCGCCCAGCAGGCCGTGGGCCTGCAGGCCGAACGCACGCGGGCCATCCTCGACTCGGTGCTGGTGGGCATCGTCACCGTCGGCCCGTCGGGCATCGAGTGGATGAACCGGTCGGCCCGCCGCATGTTCGGCGGCGACCTGGCGGACTTCGTGAACCAGTCCATCAGCACGGTGGCCACGCCCGACCCCGACCACCCGTTCCGCCGCGCCCAGTACCTCAACGAGCTGGTCGAGGGCCAGGCCGAGACCTTCGAGTGCCGCGTCAAGGCGCGCGACGGCCGCGAGTTCTGGGTGGTGGGCAACGCCGTGGCCACGGGGCGCGAGAGCACCGGCCGGCAGCTGACCTACGCGCTGCTCGACATCGAACGGCGCCGCCAGGCCGAAGCCCGCACCGCGCAGGCGCAGTCGTCCCTGCAGCGCATCATCGAGACCGCGCCGCTCGCCATCACGCTGTTCGACGCCCACACGCTGCGCATCCTCGAGGTCAACGAGGTGGCCGCGCGCAGCGCCGAGCTGGTGCCGCACCAGATGGTGGGCCGCTCGCCGGAGGACATCTTCCCGCCGGACGTGGCCGCCGCGCGGCGCGACGACATGGGGCAGGCACTCGTGTCCCTCAACGTGATGCAGCGCGAGTACCGGGTGACCACGCTCGGCGAGACGCGCCTGTGGGATGCCCGCTACCTGCCGCTGGCCGCCCCCGGCCAGGCCCCGGACCAGCTGCTGCTGGTGGCCACCGACGTGACCGAGCAGCGCGCCGCTCAGGAGGCACGCTTCGAAGCGGCCATCGCGCAGCGCGAGATGCTGGTGAAGGAAGTGCACCACCGCATCAAGAACAACCTGCAGGGCGTGGCCGGCCTGCTGCAGCAGATCGGTGCCCGCAAGCCCGAGATGGCCGACGCGATGGCCGAGGTGGGCGGCCAGGTGCAGGCCATCGCCCAGGTGTACGGGCTGCAGGTCGGTGTGTCCGGTCCGCTGCGGCTGCGCAGCGTGCTGGAGGCCATCACCGGGTCGGTGCAGCGCACCTTCGGCCGCACGATCACGCTGAAGGTGGACGGCCCGTCGCCCGAGGCCTGGGGCCTGCCGGAAGCGGAGTCCATTCCGATCGCGCTGACCCTGAACGAGCTGCTGACCAACGCCATCAAGCACAGCGCGGCCATCGATGCCTCCTCGGAAGTGGCCTGCCGGCTGACGAGCGGGCAGGGCAGCGTGCAGATCGTGATCGCCAACCTCGGGCGGCTGCCGGAGGGGTTCAACCTGGCCCGATACCCCGGCGGGGTCTCCGGACTGGGGCTGATCCGTGCACTATTGCCGCGACGCAGCGCCAGCCTGAGCGTGGCGCAGGAGGACAATCGGGTGGTGGCGACCGTGACCATCGTGCCGCCGGGTGTGACGCGCCTGGAAGATGGGGCATGACGCGGCCGCACACACCTTGAGACCCCTCGGGCGGACCGTTTGGGCCACAATCCCGGCGTGCTGCCTTCCCATTCCTACCTCGCAGAGAGTGCTTCCGTGAGCGCCAAAGGCAAGATCCTCGTGGTCGACGATGACCGGCTCGTGCTGGCCACGCTCACCCACGGCCTTTCGCAAGCGGGGTACGAGATCCTCGACGCCGACAACGGCGACGACGCCATCCTGCTCGCGCGCCAGCACCGCCCCGACCTGGCGCTGCTCGACATCCGCATGGAAGGCAAGAGTGGCTTCGACGTGGCCGAGTACCTGCGCGACTACTGCCAGATGCCGTTCATGTTCCTCTCGGCCTTCGCCGACGACGCCACCGTGAACCAGGTCAAGGCGCTCGGCGCCGTGGCCTACCTCGTGAAGCCCCTCGACGTGCGCGAGATCGTGCCCGTGGTCGAGGCCGCGTTCACGAAGATCGGCGGGCGCACCGCGCCTGCCGTGCCGGAGAAACCGGCGGCGCCGTCCGATGCCGACGTGCTGGCCCAGGCCGTGCCCATGGCGGTGGGGGTGCTGATGCACCGCTATTCGCTGTCGCGCAAGGTGGCGTACGAGCGGTTGCAGCGGTTGGCCGTGGCCGATGGGCGTTCCGTTCAGGAGCAGGCAGAGCGCCTGCTGCAGGCGGTGGAACTGCTCAGCAGCTGACGCCCGGTCATCCCGGCGACTGCCGGGATCCACCGCAACCGAAGCGCCCCCCTCGCACACTGGGCCCCGGCGTTCGCCGGGGTGACGAGTGGACCCCGGCGTTCGCCGGGGTGACGCGCTTCTCAGATCCAGAACTGAAAGCGAGCGCCGCGATCGACTTCGGCTTCCGCCCAGATGTCGCCCCCGTGTCGCCGCACGATGCGCCGCACCGACGCCAGGCCGATGCCCGTGCCCTGGAAGTCATTGGCACTGTGCAGCCGCTGGAACACCCCGAAGAGGCGGTCGGCGAACCGCATGTCGAACCCGGCCCCGTTGTCACGCACCGTGATGGCCGGGCGGCCCTCGTGTTCGCTGCGCTCCATCCAGATGCGCCCCACGCGGCACTTGCCGGTGTACTTCCACGCGTTGCCGAGCAGGTTCTCGAGCACCACGCGCAGCAGCGTGGCGTCGCCGTGGCACTGCAGGCCCGGCTCGATGTGCACCTCGACGTCGCGGTCGGGCGACTGGCGGCGCAGGTCGTCGATGATGTAGCCGGCCAGCATCGACATGTTCACCGGCTGGCGCGACAGCGGCCGCGACGAGAGTTGCGACAGCGCGAGCAGCGAGTCGATCATGCTGTTCATGCGCGCGGCGGCGCCCAGCACGCGGTCGAGGTGGTCGTTGCCCACGCGGTCGAGCGCGTGGCCGTAGTCTTCCTTGACGATCTTCGTGAAGCCCTCGACCACGCGGATGGGCGCGCGCAGGTCGTGCGAGACGGTGTAGCTGAACGACTCCGAATCGTCCGACGGCGGCTCCACCGGGGCGGGGACGGACGAACGCTGGAACACGAGCAGCACTTCTTCCGGCAAGCCGGCCTGGGCGCAGGGGATGCGGTGGACGCGCAGGTTCCAGCCGTCGGGGGCGTCGACGGGCGTGTCGGGCGGCCGGGCGACGGCCTGTTCCAGCACGGGCTTGAGCGCGCCGGGCACACCTTTCAGCACGTCGTCCCAGTCGGGCTCGCGTTCGGGCGGCGGCGGCAGGATCCACGCCTGGCTCGCCGGGTTGTGCTTCACGAGGCGCGGTGGGTGGCCGCGGGTGGGCAGCACGACGCGCAGCACGGGGGAGGGCAGGGCCATCAGCACGTCGGTCAGCAGCGAGGTCACGCCGTCGTTGACCGGACGCGCGGTGCCGACGTAGCCGGCGAACTGGCCCGACGGATCGAGCAGCGGCTGGGCATGCAGCAGGTACGTGGCCGATTGCGCGGCGGCCCCAGGCGCGAGGTTCACGCGGTGGCCGTGCATCGGGGCCTGCAGGTCCAGGCGGGACTGGAGCGAGGCCGCCGTGGACCCGGCGGTGAAGAGGTCCGACAGTCGAGCGCCCACGCGCAGCGCCGGCCCGTTCGCCGAGGGCAGCGCGGGTGCGCGCCATTCGACGAGGCGGTGCTGGGCGTCGCTGCGCCACTGCCACACGTCGAGCACGCCACGCATCGCGTGCTGTTCGGCGCGGCTGCGCTGCAGGTCGTCGGCGAGGGCGGCCGTGCGCCGGTGGGCGCGCAGGCCCCACAGCAGGAGCGCGAGGGCGAGCACGAGCGCCAGCAGCGCGACCAGGGGCGCGACCGATGGCGACGTGGCCGGGGCGGACTGCGCGTGGGCCGACCCGCTCGCCAGCACCCACGCCGTCGCGGCGCCCGCCAGCCGCAGCGGGCTGGCGCGTGGTACCGCAGGAGGCAGCGAGGCGCGAGTCATCGAATCGATTGTAAGTACCTGCTGCACACCTTCGATGGCCGCTGGCGTGACGTTGGACTCAAGTTTTCGTGCGTACGACCGAATACAGTACGAAGAACGCGTCCCAGGCGCCAGAATCCCCGTCCAGAGTCCCCCGATGTCCGAATCCCCGTTCCGAACCGTCGAGGGCGACGCCAGCCGGTGGCTGGCGTTGTTGCATGACGTGGTGCGCGCCGGCGCCCGCCTCACCGACCCGGGCGAACTGCTGGGCGAGGCCGGACGGCTGCTGGTGCAGCACCTGCCGGCCCGTCACGTGCGCGTGCTGCGCGTGCGCCGTTTCGAGAGCGACCGCATCGACTGCCTCGACTTCGCGGCCGATCCCTCCGACCCGGCGTCGGCCGAGTGCCAGCCGCTCGACCGCCGCAGCGCGGCCGGCCGCGCGCTCTGCGACCTGAAGGTCGTGACCGAACCCGATGGCGAGGGCCGCCATGTGCTGCACCTGCCGGTGGCCCACCACGGGCACGCGATGGCGGTGCTGGTGGTGTCGGGCGTCGCGCCCGACCCCGGTGCCGGTGGCCTTCCCGAAACACTCGAGACGATCCGCCTGCACCTGGGCGCGGTGGCCGACCGCCATGCCGACGGCTGGGCCGCCCCGCCCGAGACCGATGCCGAGCGTGAATTCCTTCACGCGCTGGTCGAGCAGCTGCCGGTGGGCCTGTTCGTGTTCGACGCGGTCGAGCGCCGCATCCTCCACCTGAACCTGCGCGCCGAACAGGAGCTGGGTCTGCGCCGCGACGACGTCCGTGGCAAGACCATGGCCGAGGCGTTCCCCGGCGCCCCGGCCGACCTCGGCGCCGCGGCGATGGACCGGGCACTGGCCGAGCCCGTCTCGGTCGAGGCCGACCTCGAACTCGAAGAGGGCGACACCCGCCGCATCATCAACCTGCGCCACGTCGCGCTGCGCCGTCCCGACGGCACGCCACGCTGGCTGATCGCGCTCGCCCGCGACATCACGCTCGAGCGACGGGCCGACCGCGACCTGCAGGAGTCCGAGCGCCGCTTCCGCGAGTTCGCCGAATCGATGGACGACGTGCTGTTCGTGACGAACACGCAGCGCACGAAGTTCCACTTCCTCTCCACCCGCGGCCGCGACGACGGCTGGGACGCGACCCGCGAGGGCCTCGTCAACGGCACCCGCACGTTCCTGCAGAACATGCACCCGGACGACATGGTGCTGATGCGCCAGCGCTTCACCGCCGAGGAGCGCCTGGAACCCACCGACATCAGCTACCGCGCCGAGCACCCGACCAAGGGCCTGCGCTGGCTGCGCGCGCGCACGCGCTCGCGCCGCATGCCCGACGGCGAGATCCGCGTGTACGGCCTGATCTCCGACGTCACCGACGAGCGCCTGCGCCAGCTCGAACTGCAGTCCGCGCGCGACGCCGCCGAGTCGGCGAGCCAGGCCAAGAGCCAGTTCATGGCGAACATGAGCCACGAGATCCGCACGCCGATGAACGGCATCCTCGGCATGACCGAGCTGCTGCTGGGCACCGCGCTGTCGGACAAGCAGCGGCGCTTCGTGCAGGCGGTGTACCGCTCGGGCGAGTCGCTGCTGGAGATCATCAACGACATCCTCGACTTCTCGAAGATCGAGGCCGGCCGGCTCGACGTCGCCCACATCGACTTCGAGATGCGCGGCGTGGTCGAGGACACGCTGGAGCTGCTGGCGCACCGCGCCCACGAAAAGGGCCTGGAACTGAGCTTCCGCGAGGCCGACGGCCTCCCGTCGGTGCTCAATGGCGACCCGCTGCGGCTGCGCCAGGTGCTCACGAACCTCGTCGCCAACGCCATCAAGTTCACCGAACAGGGCGAGGTGGCCGTGGAAGTGCGCCGGCGCGCCGACGGCCCCGACAACCTCTTCGAGTTCATCGTGCGCGACACGGGCATCGGCATCGAGGCCGACATGCTGCCCCGCCTGTTCAGCGCCTTCATGCAGGGCAGCATGGGCATGTCCCGGCGCTACGGTGGCACGGGGCTCGGGCTCACGATCAGCAAGCAGCTCGTCGAGCTGATGGGCGGGCACATCGAGGTGCAGAGCCGGCCGGGGCAGGGCTCGCAGTTCATCTTCGCGCTGCCGTTCGGCGTGGTCGAGGGCGAGGCCGCGTCGCACCATGCCGACCTCGTGACCATGCCGGCGTTGCGGGTGCTGGTGGTCGACGACCTCGAGACCAACCGGGTCGTGCTCGACAACATGCTGCGCGCCTGGGGCATGCAGGTGATCATCGCGACGGACGGCCGCCAGGCGCTCGACATCCTGGCCGGGCACACCGCCGTCGACGCGCGCTTCGACCTGGCCCTGGTGGACATGCACATGCCCCGGGTCGACGGCCTCGCGCTCGCCCGCGCGGTGCGGGCCGACGGCCGGCACCCCGACCTCAAGCTGATCCTGCTGTCGTCCACCTCGTCGCCCGACGACGTGCGCGTGGCCTACGAATGCGGCTATGACCGCTTCCTCTCGAAGCCCGTGCGCAAGGCTGAATTGCGGCAGAGCGTGCTCGCCGTTTCGGCCGGCCGGGCCGATGCGCCCCGGTTGACGCCCCGCCTGAATGCCCACATCCTCATCGTCGAGGACAATGTGGTGAACCAGGAGGTGATCGGGCAGATGTTGCGGGCGCTCGGTTGCCGTGTCCAGGTGTGTGCCAGCGGACTGGCGGGGCTGCGTGCCCTGTGCGAGACCCGCTTCGACCTCGTGCTGATGGACATCCAGATGCCCGGGATGGACGGGGTCGAGGCGCTCAGCTGGTTCCGCCAGGGCAAGACCCGGAGGTTCTCGTTTGTCACACCGACGGGCACGCCGGTGATCGCGGTCACGGCCAACGCCCTGGAAGGCGACGAAGCGCGCTTTCTCGGGCTGGGGTTCGATGGCTATCTGTCCAAACCGTTTCGTCAAAGTCAACTGCTCGCCATGCTGATCCAACACCTCAGACCTTCGGCACCCGCCGAATCCGGCCCCTCCGGCGGAGGCGCCGCGCCGGCCCCCGCCGCGGCCGCGGGGACGGACGTGCTCGACGCCCAGGCCCTCGAGCGGTTGCGCGAACTCGACCCCACCGGCGAGAACCGCCTGATGGAGCGGGTGGTGTCCGCGTTCGAGACGTCGGTCGCCCGCCTGATGCCCCAACTGCAGGAAGCGTTGCAATCGAACGAACTGCCGGGCATTCGCCACGTTTCCCACACCTTAAAATCTTCGTCAGCCAGCATGGGAGCCGTTAAGCTGTCGAAGATGTGCGCCGAAATCGAAACCATGGCCCGACAGGGTCTGTCCGATGGCATGGACGAACGAGTGGCCCAGCTCACGGCCGAGGTCGAGGTCGTCCGCGCCGCACTGAAACGCATGCTGAATGCCTGACATGACCTCCAGCGCCGCGTTGGTGGATGACGATCCGTTGGTCCAGCCGCGCGTGCTGCTGGTCGACGACGACGAAGTCAACCTCCTGCTGACCGCCATCGCGCTGCGCGAGCGAGGGTTTTCCATTACCGAAGCCACCAGTGGCGAGCGGGCCATCCAGCTGCTCGCCGACTGGCTGCCCGACGTGGTCGTGCTCGACGCCCTGATGCCGGGCCTCGACGGCTTCCAGACGTGCCACGAACTGCGCAACCTGCCGGGCTTCGAGTCCCTGCCGGTGCTGATGCTCACGGGCCTCGACGACGACGCCTCCATCACCCGCGCGTACGAGGCCGGTGCCACCGACTTCTTCGTCAAGTCCACCCAGTGGAGCCTGCTGGCCGGGCGCCTGCGCTACCTGCTGCGCTCGTCGCGCACCCGCCTCGAACTGGAGCGCAGCAAGAGCAAGCTCGCCCGCGCGCAAGACCTGGCGCGCATGGGCAGCTTCGACTGGCGCCGCGGGCAGGGCAGTCCCATCTTCTCGCTGGAAGGCCTTCGCGTCTTCGGCATGGGCGCCGGCGACTCGCCGAGCATGCGCGAGGTGCTGCGCATGATTCCGCCCGACGACCGCGACGGCTTCATGATGGTGGTGCACGAGGTGCTGCGCCACAGCTCGGTGCTGGCGACCGACATCCCGGTCACGCTGCCCGACGGCCGGCAGCAGCGCATCATCCACGTCGAGGCCGAGCCCGAGTTCAACGAACACGGGAACATGTCGGGCTACACCGGCATCGTGCAGGACGTGACCGACCGGCGCATGGCCGAGGACAAGATCAGGCACCTCGCCAACTTCGACGCGCTCACCGGCCTCCCCAACCGCCGCCAGCTGATCTGGCGCGCCGAGCGGGCCCTCGAACACGCACGCCGCCTGAACCACCCGGTCGCGCTGCTGCTGATCGACCTCGACCGCTTCAAGATCATCAACGACACCCTGGGCCACGGCGCCGGCGACGAGCTGCTGATGGAAGTGTCCCGCCGCCTGCGTTCGTGCGTGCGCCACTCCGACCAGGTGATGGAAAGCTCCATCGAGGCCATGGGCTCGCGCTCGCACCGCACGCTCGAGGCCGTGGGCCGGCTGGGCGGCGACGAGTTCGTGGCGCTGCTGCCCGAGGTCACCGACGAGACCGACGCCGAACGCGTGGCCGACCGCATCCTCGACGTGATGCGCGAACCCATCTTCGTGGGCGGCCAGGAGTGTTTTGTCACGGCCAGCGTGGGCATCGCGATGTTCCCGCGCGACGGCAACTCCGTCGCCGACCTGATGCGCAACTCCGACGTGGCCATGTACTCGGTCAAGGCGCAGGGGCGCAACGCGGCGCTGCTGTACCGCCCGGCGCTGGCCGGCAAGGGCCGCGAGAAGCTCGAACTCGAAAGCGCGCTGCACAAGGCCATCGAACGCAACGAGATGGTGCTGCACTACCAGCCCAAGATCGACGTGCGCGGCGCCCGCATGGTGGGTGTCGAGGCGCTGATGCGCTGGCAGCGTGGCAACACGCTGGTGCCCCCGGGCGACTTCATCCCGCTCGCCGAGGAAACCGGCCTCATCATCCCGCTGAGCGAATGGGCCATCCGCGAGGCCGCCCGCCAGGCCCGCATCTGGCAGGACAACTTCGGCTTCTCCGACTCCATCGCGGTCAACCTGCCCAACCGGCTGTTCGAGCGCACCGACCTCGTCGAGAACATCCACCAGGCCGTGACCACGTACGGCGTGCCGCACCGCGTCATCGAACTCGAGATCACCGAGACGGGCCTGATGAAGGACCTGCAGAACGTCATCCCGTCGCTGCACCGCCTGAACGAGATCGGCGTGGAAATCTCCATCGACGACTTCGGCACCGGCTACTCGTCGCTCGCGTACCTCACCACGCTGCCCATCAGCGAACTCAAGATCGACCGTTCCTTCGTGCGCGACCTGGGCATGACGCCGCAGAGTTCCGCCGTCGTCACCGCCATCATCGCGCTCGCCCGCTCGCTCGGCCTGCGCGTGATCGCCGAGGGTGTCGAGAACATGCGCCAGATGGAAGTGCTGCACCGCCTCGGCTGCGGGGTGATGCAGGGCTTCCTGTTCAGCAAGGCCCAGCCGCCCGACGTGCTCGAGCAGTGGTTGCAGCAGACCGTGCTGCCGCGCAAGGCGCCCTGGATTGTCAACGTCGACGAGGCCGAGGCGGCGGATGCGCTCCGCTCGATCGCGGAAGCCCGCAGCGCCCGGTTCAACAACCCGCCCTGATCTTCGCCCCGACACCGTTCCACCCCGCGCCCCGGCGCGCTCCTGCGACACCTCCCGCCCGATGGACTCGACCCGCGCAGCCTCCCCGCGAGCCGCACAACCCGATGCCCCGCAACTGGCCAAGGCCGCGTTGCGCCGCCTGGCCCTCGAGAAGCTCGAACCCACCCCCGAGAACTACGCCCGGGCCTACCAGCTGGAAGCCGGCGGCGCCGCCCCGGCCGTGCTGCCCGTCGCTGCCCTGCCGGTGGTCGACGCGCTGCTCGCCCGGGCGCTGCCCGCGAGCGAGGCCGAAACCCGCGGCGAACTCAAGAACGCCCTGCAGCACGGCCTGTGGGAAGACGCCGAACGCCTGGTGGGCCAGCAGCCCGGCCTGCCGCAGCAGGGCGCTGCGCTCGCCGACCTGATCGACCGCATCGTGCGCGGCGTCCAGCAGGGCGGCCGCCAGTGGACCAGCGCCCGCAAGAAGGACAGCCTCGCCCGCGTGCTGTCGAGCACCCGCAGCGACCCGCGCCGGCTGCAGCAGCGCCTCGGCCAGCTGGTGATCGGCTGGGAGACCGACACGCCGGACGAGAACGTCGAGACCGACGCCGCTCCGCTCGACGACCACCCGCGCACCGTGCCATCGCAGCTCGACGCCCCGGCGTTCGAACCCATCCGCCTGGGTGGCGATGATGCCGTCGACGACACCGCCCCCATCTGGCAGCGCCTCGTCGGCAGCCTTGGCGGCAGCGTGCTGCAGGCCTTGCCGCCGCCGCCGTCGCCCAGCACCGAACTCTCCGAGGAACTGCTGCAGCTCACCGGCCGCATCTTCGAGCAGGGCCCCACGCCCGCGCAGTCCGATGCGATGGACCAGCTGTGCGCCCGCGCCAACCGCGTGCTGCAGCACCGTCACCACCTGATCGACCAGCTCTCGGGCCTGTGCAAGCAGCTCACGTCGAGCCTCGCCGAACTCGCCGAGGACGACAGCTGGGCGCAAGGCCAGGTCGACGCAATGTCGCAGGAGATCGAGTTCGGCCTCACCGCGCGCAGCATCCGCTCTGTGAGCGAGATGCTCGACAACACCCGCGAACGCCAGCAGGCGCTGCGCGTGGAGCGCGGCCAGGCCCGCGACGCGCTGAAGGCGCTCATCAACCAGATGCTCAGCGAACTGGGTGAACTGGGTTCGCAGACCGGCCGCTTCCACGAAAGCCTCGGCAAGTACGCCGGCGTGATCGAGAAGGCCGACTCGCTGGAGAGCCTGGCCGGCGTGGTGCGCGAGATGGTCTCCGAGAGCCGCACCGTGCAGACCCTCGTGCAGCAGGCCCAGGGCCGGCTGCAGTACGAACACGCGCGGGCCACCGGCCTGTCGGAGCGCGTGGTGGAACTCGAGACCGAGCTGCGCCGCCTGTCGCAGGAGGTCTCCACCGACCAGCTCACGCAGATTGCCAACCGCCGCGGCCTGATGCAGGCGTTCGACGCCGAACGTGCGCGCCTCGAACGCTCGGGCGCGCCGCTGTCCATCGGCCTGCTCGACGTCGACAACTTCAAGCGACTGAACGACGACCTGGGCCACGCCGCCGGCGACATGGCGCTGAAGTCGCTCGCCGCCGCCGTCAGCAAGGCCCTGCGCCCCACCGACCTCGTCGCGCGCTACGGCGGCGAGGAGTTCGTCGTGCTGCTGCCCGACACCCCGCTCGACGAGGGCGAACAGATCCTCACCCGCCTGCAGCGTTCCCTGACCGGCAGCCTGTTCATGCACGAGTCCAAGCAGGTGTTCGTCACCTTCTCGGCGGGCGTGACGGCCTACCGTGTGGGCGAGCGCATCGAGGTGGCGCTGGAGCGCGCCGACGAGGCGCTGTACGAAGCCAAGCGCACGGGAAAGAACAAGACCTGCGTGGGCTGAGCGGCCCGCGGGCGCCACACGGCGTGTCCGTGAAGTTTCGCTCGTTTGCCCGGATTTTCCTCCTTGCCATCCCAGGCCGCGTACATACAATCCGCGTCGCCGGCGCCTTGCCGGTTCATAAAAAATCCCTGAACGGGGAGGGAAAACCGATGCTGATTTCGAAGCGATTGCTTTCGCTGGCGTTCGCCTGCGCGACGCTGGCTGCCACCACCGGCTGCGCGGTCAACCAGGCCACCGCGAGCCTGACGCCGGGCGCCGACCTGAGCAAGGTCAAGTCCGTCTACGTCGTCAAGTTGCCGCAGGACGGCCGTGGTGTCGACGAGCTGATCAAGAAGGACCTGGCCAAGCGCGGGTACCAGGTCGATGGCGGTGCCGAGCAGACGCCACCGTACAAGAGCGATGCCGTGGTGACCTACATCGACAAGTGGATGTGGGACATCACGATGTACATGCTCGAGCTGACCATCACGGTGCGCGACCCGGCCAACTTCCCCATGGCCACCGGCAATTCGCTGCACACGTCGTTGACCCGCAAGTCGCCCGAGGAAATGGTCGACGAAGTCCTCACCAACATCCACAACGCCAAGAAGTGAAGCCCATGTCCATCATGAACAACCTCTCCTCCCGTGGCCTGGCAGCCGTGTTCGTCTGCGCGGCTGCGTTGCTGACCGGCTGCGCCGTCGCTCCCTCCACCCCCGCGGCCATGACGCCGGACACCATCGCCACCGCCAAGCAGTCGCCGAAGACCGCCTCGGTGACCGCCACGGGCGGCAAGGGCGTGGCGACCGACGCCGCGATGGCCGATGCCGTGACGGCCGCCATCGAGAAGAACAAGACCTTCTCGAAGGTGATCAAGGGCGCTGGTGCGGACTACCAGCTGAGCGTGACGCTGATGTCGCTGGACATGCCGAGCTTCGGCGCGTCGTTCACCTGCAAGACCGAGATGGCCTGGTCGCTCAAGCGCGCCGACGGCAGCGCCGCCTGGCAGGAGGTCATCAAGAGCCAGGGCACGGCCGGTGCGGGCGAAGCGTTCGTGGGCACCGAGCGGGCCAAGATGGCGATCGAGCGGTCGATCCGCGAGAACATCGCGCAGGGCCTGTCGGTCATCTCGAAGCAGAACCTCTGAGCTGGACCGCCTGACCGCAGGCGGACCATCAGGGAAAACGGGCGCCTCGGCGCCCGTTTGCATTTGCGGCCCCGTGGCCGGCCTCCCGTCAGGGGCCACGCCCTAGGCGGTGAACAACCGGCCCTTGCCGGCGCGCTTGCCTTGCAGCATCAGGCGATCCGCGCGGTCCAGCAGCTCGGTGCCCGTCTCGAGGCGGCCCGACACCACGACGCCCATGGTGACACCGACGGTGACCTCGGTGCCGTCGTCCAGGGTGACGGGGCGCTCCACCGCGCGCATGACGCGGTCGAGCACCGGCCGCCATTCGTCACCTTTCAAGGCCGACAGCACGATGACGAACTCGTCGCCACCGATTCGCGCGGCGGTGTCCGACGGCCGGACGTTGGCTGCGAGACGGTGGGCGATCTCCCGGAGAAGGCCATCGCCGGCGTCGTGCCCTTGCTCGTCGTTCACGGCCTTGAACCCGTCGAGGTCCATGTAGCACACCGCCACGTTCAACGCATCGCGCCGGGACGTCGCGAGGGCCTGGTTCAGGCGGTCCGCGAGCAGCAGCCGGTTCGGCAACTGGGTCAACGCGTCGTGGAATGCGACATGGGTGAGGTGCTCCTGGGCCTCCCGGGCGGTGGTGATGTCGATCGCCATGAGCAGCACCTCACCGTCGGCGAGCGGCACGGCCCCGAAGTCCACCCAGACGTCGTCGCCGGATTTCTTGCGCATGCGAAGCTGCGTGCGGTACTGGGCGCCGCTACGCAGGATGCCGTAGACCTCGCCGCCGACGCGGTGGAAGGTCTCGTCGTCCCGATAGATCTCCCGCACCGATCGTCCCTCGAGCCCGCCTTTTTCATGACCGAAGATGCGTTCGAACTCGGCGTTGCGCCACGTGAAGCGGCGGTCCCGGACCTTGGCCATGCCGACCAGATCGCTCTCGAGCATGGCCGCCTGCTGGCGCATGAGCCGCTTCACCGCCGTCACGTCCCGGCCGGCGCCGAACACCAGCAGTTGCCCGGCGACCTGTGCCACCCGCATCTGCAACTCCACGTCGATGATGGCGCCGTCGTCGCGGCGATGCTGGACATCGACCCGCTGCTTGTCGCCGTCCTTGATCTTCGCGAGCCAGGCGGCGATCTTCTCTTCGGACTGGTTCGCGTCCCACGTCGAGACGTGTCGCCCCAGCAGCTTCTCCCGCGTGCTCCCGAGCATCTCCGCGAACGAGTCGCTCATCTCGATCAGACGCCCTTCGCTGTTCACGATGTGGATGCCGTCGCCCGCGATCCGCAGCAAGGCCTTGGTCTGCGTGGTCTGGTCCGCCAGCGCATCGACGGCGCTCGCCTCCCGCTTGCTGGCCCGATACATGGCCAGGGACGCCGCGGCGATCATGGCCCACGCGAGCATGGCGAGCAGCGAGACGCGCCAGGCCTGCTGATACCAGCCCTGGAGGAACCGGTCGTGGCTGATGCCGGCGTACACCGTGAAAGGCCAGCCGGAGACGGCCTGGTAGGCGGTGGTGCGCACTTCGCCGTCGATCGCGACGCGCGACACGTAGTGCCCGGTGCGGGGATTCTCCTGCAGGTTGCGCAGCAATTCCTCCGACACGGTGGTGCTGCCGACCTCGCCCTGCGCCGAACTGCCGGGCGAGTGGCGGGCGATCAGGCGCAGGTCGCTTCCGCGCAGCGTGACCGCGTCCTTTCGCTCCAGGCCGTAGCGCGCGAACATCTGGTGGAAATGATCCGCCGTCACGCTGATGTAGAGGGTGCCTGCGAAGCTTCCGTCGATGGAGAGCGGCCGGGCGAACGCGATCACCCAGTTGCCCGACACACGGGAGCGCAGGGGCCCGTCGACGATCGTGGTGTCGCCCCGGTGGCGCTTCGCCCGCTGGAAATAGTCGCGGTCCGACACATCGGTCGCTCCCAGCTCGCCGATCCTGTTTCCCCAGAGCACACGGCCCGAGGCGTCCGTGAGGCGGAAGGCCTCGACGCCCTTGATCAGCGCGAGGCGGGCGGCGAGCACCTCGTCGATCACCGGGTCGGGGACCCCGGCGCGCGGGCGGCGACGCTGCAGTTCGTCCGCCGTGGCGCGGATGACCGCGTCGGCCACGTTCAGTTCACTGCCGATGTTGACCTGCGCCACGGCGGCCAGGCCGGACGCCACCTCCTGGGCCTGTTTGAGGTAGGACTGCCGGGAGCCGACGAGCACCATGGCCACCAGCAGGCAAAGCAGCAGGGCCACGGCGACGTTGGCCGTGAGCAGGAGACGGATGAGCCTTCGCCGTTTCAGGGCGAGGCGGTCGACCACGGCTTGGGGATTTGTCAACGGCATGGTCGCTTCGGTGGGTTCGTCCTTGTCCGTGCGTGGTGCGCGGCGGGACGCCGCCCCGCTCAGCGTACTCGCAGCCGTCCGGCCACGGTGAAACGCCCGTCACCCGACGGGGTCAGCACCACCATCTCCGAGGTGTCCGGCGAGACCCCCGTCAGCGCGAGGATCGTCGACCCGTGCGAAAACATCACCGTGTTGCCCTCGGGCGGGCGGCGCGACACCCGCGCGCGGAGGACGGCCACCTGTGCATCCGAGCGCTCGGGGCGCCCGAACAGGTTGCCGAGCGCCGGCTCGATCACCGGCTCGCGGCCCAGCACGAGCTTCGAGGTCTCGATGCAGCGGCACCACGGGCTGGACAACACGTCACCCACCGGCACGCGGCGCGTGCGCAGCGCGTCGGCCAAGGTGCGCGCATGCGCCCGTCCTTCGTCGCTCAGGTTGCGCTGGGTCGTGCAGTCGGAGAGGGTCATGCCGTCCGGGTCGCCGACGCCGGGGGTGGTGAGCGCATGGCGGATCAGCACCACCTGGCCGCCGCCCTGCAGCAGCCGCCACACCGACTCATCGGCGTGGGCGAGGGCCGGCGCCAGCCAGGCGGCCAGCAGCCACAGCGCTCGCCACGGCAGGGACGGCATCACAGGCCCATTCGTTCGGCAGGGCGAGGCCCTGCCGGCCCGAAGGCTCAGGCCGCAGCCGGTGCCGGGTTCGGGAACACCACCTTGCGCGGCTGGGTGCCGTCGGCCTTGCGGCGCTTGCGGCCGCTGGCGGTCTTGCGCACCTGGGTGGCGGCAATGGTTCGCTTGCCGACGCGCTTCTTCTTGGCGAGTGCCATGTTCGATCCTTTCGAGTGAAAACGTCGAGCATACCCCGAGGCAAGCCCGAGTGGCCGCGGAGGAATTGCGCCGTGGCGTCAGGCGACGAGTTCGAACGCCTTCTCGCCCACGGTCACGCCGTTGACCCGCACCTGCACCGCATGCGGGCCCGGATACAGCACCCGGGTCGTGCGCGGCACGAAGTCGCGGCGGAAGCGCACGGGGCAGGTCTCGCCCGGCGCGATGGTCACGGTGGTGCCCTTGAACACCTTCCAGCGCTCGGCGCCGCGGGCGCTGGCGTAGCGAACGGCGAAGTCGACGCACGCGGTGACGGCGGCATCGCCTTCGGCGTGCAGGTCGGCCGTCAGTTCGAGGTCGCCGCCGATGGGCACGGCCTTCGCGCTCAGGCGCAGCCGGCGCAGGCCCACGGTGGCGTGCACGTCGAAGCCCAGCAGTTTCAACGCCTCCGGGTGGCCCTTCTTGACGAGCGTGCGCACCGCATGCCGCACCGCGCCGCGGCCGGCCTCGCCGTGGCCGCGGGCCCAGCGAGCCGCGTGGGACAGCGCGAGGTCGGGGTCGAGGCGGCTGACGTCGTTCAGGTGGTTCGCGGCCGAGCGGCGCACGACCTCCGATGCATCGGCCGCGAGTGGCTCGATCAGCGCGAGCGCGCGTTCGGGGTGCGACTTCAACGCGGCCACGTGGCGGCCCCATGGCAGCAGCGGACGCGTGCCTTCGCTCGCGAGGCGCCGCACGCGGGCGTCGCCGTCGGTCACCCAGCGGGCGACGTGCTCGAAGGTGAGGTCGAGGTGGTCGGCGAGGAACGGGCGGATCGCGAACTCGGCGGTGAAGTGGCGCGTGAGGCTCGCAAGGGCCGGCAATGCGAGGGCCGGGGTGGCGAGCCCGGCGATGGACACCCATTCGAGGAACGGCGCGAGCCGGAAGGCCGAGATGCCTTCGCCCTCGACCCATGCCTCCGGCGGCTCCCCGAGGGCCTGTTCGACGACGGCATGGGCCTGTGCGAAGTCGGCCGGCAGCGTGGCGGCCAGGGCCTCGGCCACGCGGCGCACGCGCGCCATCAGGCTCAGGTCGTCGAAGCCGTCGCGCACGATCTTGCGGAAGCGCTTCGTGTCGAAGGCGGGGTGGGCGGCGGCCACGGTGCGCGCGGTCCAGTCGACCGTGGCGTGGGCGAAGCCGTCCTTGAGCGCGGGGGCGGGCGTGGGGTCCATCTCCGCATCATGCGGCAGGCCGGTGACAGGGGTTGTCAGGGGCCGTCCGGGCGGGCGAAGTCGGGGATGCGGAAGCGCTTGCGATAGGCGCCGGGCGGCAGGCCGGTGGTGCGCTTGAACAGCCGGCGGAAGAAGGCCGCGTCCTCGTAGCCCACGCGCCAGCTGATCTCGTCCACCGACGCGTCGGTGCGTTCGAGCCGGCGCTTGGCGTCCTCCACGCGCAGCCGCTGCACGTAGTCGATGGGGGCGAGGCCGGTGGCCGCGGTGAAGCGGCGCTTGAACGTGCGCTCGGCCAGCGCCGACCGCTTGATCACCTCGTCCACCGGGTTGGCCACCGAGAAGTGCGTGCCGAGCCAGCGCTGCGCCCCCTCGATCTCGGCGTCGCCGTGGTCGCGTGCGCCCTCGAAGGTCATGTACGGCGTGAGGCCGTCCTGGTGCCATTGCAGCGCGAGCATGCGGGCGACTTCCTGCGCGTCGGTGGCGCCGGCGAACCGTGCGATCAGGTACAGCACCATGTCGTGCCACGTCGTCGAGGCGCCCGAGCTGACGAGGTCCTCGCGCTGGCCGGAGATCACGAGCACGCGCTCGGGGTGGACCACGACGCCCGGGTGCACGGCCGAGAACGCGCGGGCGTAGGCGTAGTGCACCGTGGCGTCGCGGCCGTCGAACAGGCCGGTCTCGGCGAGCAGGAACACGCCCGAGCAGGCCGAGCAGAGCACGGCGCCGCCCGCGTGCATGCGGCGCAACCAGTCGACGAGGCGGGGGTAGCGGCCGAGCGCCCAGCCCGGGTCGCGCAGCAGCACCGACGGCACGATGACGATGTCGGTGGCGGGCAGCGTGTCGATGGCGCGCTGGACCGGGAAGGCGAGGCCGCTCGCCAAGTCGATGGACCCGGTGGCCTCGCCGACGATCTCGACCTGGAACGGCGACCGCGCGGCATCGCCCGGTGGGCCGACGCGCACCGTCATCGCGTCGTAGATCCCGGCAAGGGTGGACACCACGGCATCGGGGATCGCGACCAGCGCGACGTGGCGCGGGGCGGGGCCGGAGGCGGGTGGGGCGCTGGGCATGGCGGGAATCCTCGTGGCATGAACGGACCGTTTCCGGGCGATTCCGGCACTGCCCCGGAACGGCCCGGCCCGCGACCATGGCGGCACGTTCAACCGCTTCCACGCAGGCAAGGAATCCTAAGCCATGACCTCCTTCTTCCACCTCTCGCGGCGATCGTTCGTCCTGCGCGCCGTGAGCGCCGCGGCGCTGGCGCGGGCCGCGATCACGCTGTCCGCCACGAACTTCGCGTCGGTGCACGACGACACCCGCGATGCCGCGCGCAGCCCGCCGGCCTGCGTGGCGCCGTCGCCCGCTTCGCCGCAACGCTGACTTCCCCAACCCCCTTCGAAAGGAACACTCCCATGGACACCTCCACCCTCATCGACCCCGCCAAGGTCGAAGCCTTCGCGATGCGCACCATCGCCGATGTGACCGCCGCCTACACCGGCGTGATGGTCAGCCTCGGGCACAAGCTGGGCCTGTACCGCGCGCTGCACGGCGCCGGGCCGCTGAGCGCCCGCGAGGTCGCGAGCCGCGCCGGCTGCGCCGAGCGCTACGTGCGCGAATGGCTGAATGCGCAGGCCGCGGGCGGCTACCTCCGGTACCACGGGGCCAGCGACACCTACGAACTCTCGCCCGAACACGCGCTGGTGCTGGCCGACGAGGAGAGCGCGGCCTTCATCCCGCCCGCCTGGAACGTGCCGGCCGCGATGTGGGCCGACGAGCCGAAGGCCCTCGAAGCGTTCCGCACGGGCCGCGGCGTGGCCTGGGGCGACCACGATGCACGGCTCGCGTGCGGGGTCGCCGCGTTCTACCGCAACGGCTACCGCGCGAGCCTCGTGCCGCAGTGGTTGCCGGCGCTCGACGGGGTGATGGCGCGGCTGGAGGCCGGCATCCCGGTGGCCGACGTCGGCTGCGGGCACGGACACACCACGGTGATGATGGCCGAGGCCTTCCCGAACTCGCGCTTCCACGGCATCGACACGCACGCGGCGTCGGTCGAGGCCGCCGGGCGGAACGCCTCGGCCGCGGGCGTGGCGGGGCGCACGTCGTTTTCGGTGGCGCGGGCCGTCGATCTGCCGGACCAGGGCTACGGCCTCGTCTGCTTCTTCGACACGCTGCACGACCTGGGCGACCCCGTGGCCGCCGCGCGGCGTGCCGCCGAGGTGCTGGCCCCGGGGGGCACGGTGATGCTGGTCGAGCCCTTCGCGCACGACCACCTGGAGGACAACCTCTCTCCGGTCGGGCAGTTGTACTACGCGGGCTCGGCCGTCATGTGCTGCGCGCACGCGATCTCCGAAGGGGGGCGGATGGTGCTCGGCGCGCAGGCCGGCCCGAAGCGCCTGGCCGAGGTGTTCCGCAAGGCGGGCTTCTCGCACTTCCGGTCCGTCGCCACGTCCCCGTTCAACCAGGTGTTCGAGGTGCGGCGATGAGGACCCGAGGGGATCAGCGCGGCAGGCGCAGGCGCCAGATCTCGTAGCGTTCGCTGCCCGCGCGCACGGCCCCGGCGAAGTGGTCGTTCAGCGCACTGGCGGTGACGTACAGGTCGCCGCCGGGGCCGATGGCCGGGGTGTCGGGCCAGCGGACGCCGTCGTCGTTCGCCACCAGCGACAGGCGCTTCGTCTTCGGGTCGAACGAGGTGATGCCGTTGCGGGTGACGTCGGTGATGTGGAGGCGGCCCCGTGCGTCGGTCACGATCCCGTCCGTGTTGCCTCCGACCGCGCCCAGGTCCCGCACCGCGGCGGCCAGCGCGACCGCAGAGGCCTTCGCGTCGCGCAGCAACCGCGTCGGCAGCGCATGGAGGCGGGTGCCGGTCGTCACGGTCCAGTACAGCGTCGCGCCGTCCGGCGAGAGACCGATGCCGTTGATGCCCAGGCGCAGCGGGTTGCCCGGCCACACCTCGGCACCGCGCACGGTCACCTTGACACCCGGTTCCACCTGCACCGACGGATGCCCGTCGAGCACGCGGCGGGCGGTGCCCGTCGCGTAGTCCACGACGAGGATGCCCACCTGGTTGTCGGGCGCGCTGCGCAGGCCGCTGTCGGAGACGTAGGCCACGCGGCGCACCTCGTCGACCACCACGTCGTTGAGGAAGCTGCCGGCGCGATCCGCCACGCCATCGAGGCCGATGTGCTTGAGCAGGCGGCCCGTGCGCAGGTCGTACACGGCGAGCTTCTGGGCGCCCGCGGGTGCTTCCTTCTCGCCGGCGACCCAGCCCATGTCCAGCGCCCACAGCCAGCCGTTGCGGTGGTCGACGTGGAAGCCGAGCACGGAGCGCAGCGACGTCGCCGGGTCGGCGGCCACATCGTTGCCTTGCGTCGACGGGAAGGCGGTGAGGCGCGCCGGGCCCTCGGTGCGGGACGTGTCGAGGCGGCTGAGGGTGGCGGGGGAACCGGCCGACAGCACGCGCGGCGTGCTCACGTAGGCCTGGCCGGCGGCGTCGAAGTGCAGGCCGGCGATGGGGGCGGTGACGGAGCCGGAGAAGGGCGCCGCGCCGTCCGTGTCCCAGGTCACGCCGGTGTACGCGCGCCACCGTTCGAAGGCGGGCTCGGCGTGGGCGGTTGCGGTGAGGGCCATCGAGGCGGCGGCCAGCCAGGGAAGCAGTCTGAGTTTCATGGTGACGGATCAAGAAGCGATGGTGGTCACGATAGGGCGCCGTGCCCCGCGGAAAAAGACGTCGCGCGTGCGATGACAATCCACGCCAAGGAAAGAATCGACCCCGCATGGACCGCATCCACACCCTTCGACTGTTCGTCCGCCTGGCCGAGTTGCAGAGCTTCACCGCCGCCGCAGCCGAACTCGGGATCTCCGCGTCGGCGGCCAGCAAGGCGCTGGCCGAGCTGGAGGCGTCGCTGGGCGCCAAGCTGATCCACCGCACCACGCGGCGCGTCTCGCTGACCGACGTGGGGGTGCGGTACCTCGAGCGGTGCAAGGGCATCCTCGGCGCCGTCGACGAGGCGGATGCGGAGGCGGGTGGCGGGGTGTCCGAGGCGGCCGGCCGGCTGCGCATCAACGCGCCGATGGCGCTGGGCCTCACCGACCTGGGCGACGCGCTGGCCGCCTTCGCGGCGGCCCATCCGCGCATCGAACTCGACGTCGAGCTCGGCGACCGCCACGTCGACCTGCTCAGCGAGGGCTTCGACCTGGGCCTGCGGGCCACGACGGACCCGAAGGATTCGAGCTACACGGCCCAGCGCATCGCGGGTTTCCCCCTGCACGTGTGCGCCACGCCCGCGTACCTCGAACGGCGAGGGCACCCGTCCTCGCCCGCGGACCTGGCCCGCCACGACTGCTTCGCGTACGCCTACGCCACGGCCGGCGCCCGCTGGCCGCTGCGCTTCGACGGCCAGACCCACGTGGCCGTGACCCCGAAGGGCCGCGCCAACAACACGGTGTTCCTCAAGCGGCTGGTGCTGGCCGACCTCGGCATCGCGGTGCTGCCCGGCTTCGTGGCGCGGCCCGAGGTGGGCACCGGCGGGCTCGTCGAACTGTTCCCCGAGGTGGATCGGCCGCCGCTGGTGCTGTATGCCGTCTACCCGGAGCGCCGGTTCGCCCCGCGGAAGGTCACGGCCTGCGTGGCCTTCCTGCGGGACTGGTTCGACGCGCGTCAGGCCGAGTAGCCGCCGTCCGCGGTGATCGAGGCGCCCGTCACGAACGCGGCCTCCTCGCGGCACAGCCAGCCCACGAGCGCGGAGACCTCGTGGTCATGGCCGAGGCGTCCGATGGGCATCATCGGGCGGATCATCTCGTGCACGTCGGGAGAGACGATCTCCGTGACGGTGGGCCCGGGCTGCACGTTGTTGACCGTGATGCCGCGCGGCCCCAGGTCGTGGGCGAGGCCGCGCGTGAACGACGCGACGGCCCCCTTGGTCAGCGCGTAGACCGAGCTGCCGGGAAACCGCACGACGTCGCCCACCATGCTGCCGATCGTGACGATGCGCCCGCCCGGGCCCATGTGGGCGAGGGCGGCCTGGATGCCGACGAACACCGCGCGGACGTTGACGTCGAGCATGCGGTCGAAGTCGGCCTGCGCGTAGCTGGCCACGTCGCCGCCCTTGAGGATGCCGGCGCTGTTGACCAGGATGTCGATGCCGCCGAGCTGCTCCGCGGCCCGCGCGATCGCGGCGCGCAGCGCCACCGGGTCGCCGCTGTCGGCCTGCACGGCGATGGCGCGGCCGTCGAGTTCGGCGGCCAGGGCGTGCGCCCGGTCCGCGGATGCGGCGTAGGTGAAGACGACCTGGGCACCGTCGGCGACGAGGCGGCGCACGATGGCGGCGCCGATGCCACGGGAACCGCCGGTGACGACGGCGCGGCGATGGGCGAGAGGCAGGGACATGGAAAACTCCTTTAATGGAACGAACGATCCAGAATTGACGAAAAAAAGGGGACGGACGCGCCCCTCAGCGAAAACTTCGCAGCGCCATGCGGGCGATGGCGCGCAGCAGGTCGGCGGACGCGCCCTGGCGGGCGGCCACCTTGAGGCCGGTGAGCGTGGACAGGATGAAAGGCCCGGCGGTGGCGACATCGAGGTCCTTGGCGAAGGCCCCGGATGCGACGGCCTCCGCCACGCGGCGTTCGACGGCGGCCGTCAGCAGCCGGCCCATGGCCTCGGTGAGGGTCACGATCTCCGCTTCGCTGCGCCCGAACTCGCAGATGGCCGCGACGCCCAGGCACGCCGGCTCGGGATCGTCGAGGGCGCGCTGGATGGCGTGCTCGAGCAGCGCCTCGAGACCTGCCTCGCCGGTGGGCGCGCGCTCGAGCGCCACGAGCTGCGCGCCGATGCTGTCCGACGAATAGCGCTGCAGCGCCTCGAGGTAGAGGCGCCACTTGTCCCCGAACGTGTCGTAGAGGCTCTGCCGGCGGATGTTCATGGCCGACAGCAACGTCTCCATCGACGTGCCGTCGTAGCCGTGCTGGGCGAACGTGGCGATGGCCTGGTTCAGCGCCACGTCGCGATCGAATTCCTTGGTGCGTGCCATGGGGACACTCTAACATATCTGGAACGATCGATCTGGAATTGTGGGGTCTTTGGGGGAGACCCCTCCCGCCCGGGGCGTCAGAACGTGATCTTCACCGATGGCGAACTGCGCTTCGCCTCGCCGTGGAACACCGCCTCGATGTTGTTGCCGTCCGGGTCCAGCACGAAGGCCGCGTAGTAGCCGGGGTGGTACGGGCGCTCGCCCGGCTTGCCGTTGTCCTTGCCGCCGCTCTCCAGCGCGGCCTGGTGGAACGCGTCGACCGTGGCCCGGTCCTTGGCCTGGAAGGCGAGGTGCACGCGGCCCGTGAGGTGCCCCTGGGCGGCCTGGCTGGTGGCCGTCGACACGAACAGCTCGTCGGCCCAGAAATACTCCTCCGCCGCGCCGCCGATCGGGATGCCGAGCGTCTTCAACACGGCCTCGTAGAACCGGCGGCTCGCGGGCAGGTCGCGCACGACGAGCTGGAGGTGGTCGATCAGGCGGCCTCGGTGCAGTTCCTGGGTTTCCATGCGGTCTCCTTGCGGTGGGGTGGACGAGCGCGGATCGTAGTCACCGCGAAGTCGCAACGATCCGGCCAGGGTGATCGAGCACTTCTGCCAGCTCGAGGGCGTTCGCGAGCGCGAAGCCGCCCGCGGTGTTGTCGAAGATGCACCAGCGGTCCGCGCCCTTCGGCCAGGCGGCGAGTTCCTGCGCGCGGGCTTGCAGCCACGGCGTCTCGTAGCGCGACCAGTACATGCGGGGAGACCCGTGCCAGCGGTGATACAGCACTGCGCCGCGGCCATCGCCCCGTGGCCCGAGCCAGCCGCCCGGGCGTGCCGCCTCGGGCGCCCGCGCCGGATCCGCCGCGGCCCGCGATACCCGCAGCCGCGCCAGCACCCCGTCGGCGGAGGCTGTGAACCAGCTCGCGTGCCGCGGCTCGCAGACCACGGCGCCATCGAACAGCTCGGCGAGCAGGCTGAAGAAGGTGCGCACCCCCCGGGCCTCGAAGGCGAACGAGCCCGGCAGCTGGACGAGCAGCACGGCCAGGCGGTCGCCGAGGCCGGAGGCTTCCGACAGGAATCGCCGCAGCGGCTCGCGCGCCCGGCGCAGGCGGCCGTCGTGGGTTATGGCGCGCGGCACCTTGACGGCGAAGCGGAACCCGGCCGGGGTCATCGCGGCCCAGCGCGCGTACACCTCGGGGCGGTGGGGACGGTAGAACGAGGTGTTGATCTCGGCGCAGCCCAGCACCCGCGCATAACGCTGCAGGTGCTGGCCTTCGCCGGGGAATGCGTCAGCGACGTTGCGGGGGATCGACCAGCCGGCCGTTCCGATGCGCATCTGGCTCATGAAGGACGCCCGCCCCCGTCACGGGGTGACCCGCCTAGCGTCGGCGGCGCGACAGCGACGCCGCAACGCATCCCGCAACGACACCGAGGGCGACCGCGAGGAGGCAAGGGACCAGGACGCTTCCGCTCAGGACGTCGGCCAGGAACGCGAAGCCGAAGGCATACCAGACGCCGGCGAGCGCGATGAGGACGGGCAACAAGCCGCACGCGACGCCCTCGAGGAAGTCCGAGACCAGCGAGGAGTCCGCGGGAGGAGTTTTCCCGACGTGGGCGAGCGGGGGAGATGCGATTTTCACCGAGGACCTGCCTTCCTGAACGAAGGAGGCCAGACTATGCGGCGGCATGAGCGGGAGGGCTCGGTCCAAGCCGCGAGTCGACGTCGGACGACACCTCGACCGAGGCGGTGGTGGAAGGCGTGGGATTCGAACCCACGGAGGGCGTAAACCCTCGGCAGTTTTCAAGACTGCTGCCTTAAACCGCTCGGCCAGCCTTCCGGAGGGGCGAGTGTAACGCGGCGGGCATTTCAGCCGGGTCGGGAGGGCACCGTTCGGTCCTTGCTGATCCGTTCGATGTGACCCTCGAGCAGGCGGACGTAGCGGCTCATGACGTCGTCGCGCATCAACTTTCCCTCCAACTCAAACAGCAAGTCCTCCGGGCTTTTGTAGCCCGGGTCCGACTTGTCCTGCCGCAGGTGCCCGGCTTCGATCAGGTAGAGCGCAGAAAGCGCCTTGATCATGTCGAGTGACTTCTCGTTGCTTGCCCGGAGGCCTCCAGCGGGTCCGACCTGTCCGATCACCCGCAGCAGTGCCGCATCGAAGACCTTTTGGGCGGTCATGCCCTGGGCGTCGAACCCGTCGAGGGCGTTGCCATCGAGTGCCCCCATGCAACGGCTCAGTGCCATGCTCCGATGCGTGCCCCGGATTTCGTCCACGACCGAGAGGCGGATGTCGTCGATCCCGTAGTTGAAGCGATCATTGAATTCTCTTGTCAGCCGGTTCGACTTGTCGTGCAGGGTCAGCCCCAGCAGGCGCGAGGTGTTCTGCCGATAGTTGTGGTTGGTCTTGCTCCGATAGACCTCCCGTTCGCTGTCCGACCGGTCTTTGGTGGTGGAAAGGGGTTGGTCATTCCCTCGCTCGGTCGACTTCAGTCGTTGGGTAATCCATGTTGACATGACCCATGCCGTGGTCACGGTCATGCTGACGATGGCCTTGATGTCGTCACTTGGGATGAGTGTCCGTGGGGTCGTGTTTTGCAGTACCTGCCACCCGACTTCCTCGTAGTGCGCGGCATTCAAGAGTTTCATCCAAGCAGGCGCGCCGCAGAACCCGCTCTTGTCACGGTAGATGTAGTCTCGGGTCATGAGCGCGGGATCCAGCGTGTGGGTGGCTTCGTGCAGCAGCATCGTGAGCGGCGCCCGGCTTTCGTCGAACAGCAGGTCACTGAACTTGATCGTCTTCCGCGATCCGGCGGCGACCATGTCCGAGTTGCGAAGCGTGTTGTCGTGAATGAGTGTCCAACCCTCTTTGGCGGTGGCCAGGCATTCGAGACTGATCGCGGCGTCGGTCAGCACGTTGCGGGCGGTGACGACCTGGCGGTCGCCGAACACGCGGGCAAGGGCGTCACGATCTGTCAGGATCCTGTTCTTGATCGCAAGGGCTGCTTTCCGGCAAAGGTCACGCGCCTGATCCAGTTGCAGATCCGACGCGAGGATCTTGCGATCTGTGACGATGCAGGAAGGCACCTGGGCGCCGATTTCCTTTACCAAGGCGATCAGGCTTTCGCGGTTGGCCTTGGCCTTGCCGTCGTTGGCCAGCAAGTCACGCACCAGCTGCTTCAAGGGGTCAGGACAGTCGAACTTGGTGCCGATCTCCTTGAGGACCCGGGCGATGTCCTGGGCGAGCTTGCGGACCAGCGGCGACCCGTCCTGGAGCCGCTTGTCGCTCTCGAGCCTTTCGTGGGACTCCAACATGTAGGGCATGGCACCCACCTCCCGATGACGGACGCATCGGCCATGCGTCGGGCCAGTTGCGCAGTATGCGAGGTGGTGGCGGATCTCGGGGGCTTCAAACAAGGGGGAGGTGAGGAGGTCACGATGAGCGCTCCGTGGAAACCCTAGCGTATTCGCGCGAACTGTCCACGACCGCGCCAAAGGTCCAAGATGGTGCTTTCACAACCCAGGAGTTCACCGTGAGCGTATCCATCGTGGGCTGGTCCCACCTGCCGTTCGGCCGCCTGGACGGCCTCTCGCTCGAAGACCTGATCGTGCGTGCCGCGCGCGAGGCGATGGACCATGCCGGGGTGGCGGCCGACCAGGTCGATGGGATCTGGCTCGGCAACCTCAATGGCGGGTTCACGCCGGACATCTTCGCGTCGTCGCTGGCGCTGCACGCCGACCCGGCGCTGCGCTGGAAGCCGGCGGTGCGGCTCGAGAACGCCTGTGCCTCCGGCTCGGCCGCGGTGTACGGGGCGTGCGATGCCATCGAGGCGGGCCGTGCCCGCGTGGCGCTCGTGATCGGGGCCGAGAAGATGACGGCCGTGAGCGGTGCCGACGTGACGCGCATCCTCGGGCAGTGCGCCTACTCGGGCGAGGAGGGCAACCCGCCCGGCGGCTTCCCGGGCATCTTCGGCGAGATCGCCAGGTCCTACTTCTCGGAGTTCGGCGACCACTCGGCCACGCTCGCGCGCATTGCCGCGAAGAACCACGCCAACGGCGTCGCGAACCCGTGGGCCCACATGCGGCGCGACCTCGGCTTCGAGTTCTGCAACACGGTGAGCGACAAGAACCCGATGATCGCGGCGCCGCTGCGCAAGACCGACTGCTCGCTGGTGTCCGACGGGGCCGCGGCGCTCGTGATCGTGGACGACGGCCGCGCGGCCGACTTCCCGCGGGCGGTGGCCGTGCGCGCCCGTGCGCAGGTCAACGACTGGCTGCCGCTCGGCTCGCGCAAGGCGGCGAGCTTCGAAGGCCCGCGCCGTGCGTGGACGCAGTCGCTGCAGGCCGCCGGCTGCACCGTCAACGACCTGTCGCTCGCCGAGGTGCACGACTGCTTCACCATCGCCGAGCTGCTGAGCTACGAGGCCATGGGCCTCGCCGCGCCGGGGCAGGGCCACCGGCTGCTGGAGGAGGGGGTGGTGATGCGCGGCGGGCGCCTGCCCGTCAACGCGTCGGGCGGACTGAAGGCCAAGGGGCACCCGATCGGCGCGACCGGCGTGTCGATGCACGCGGTGTCGGCCATGCAGTTGTGCGGCGAGGCGGGCGACATGCAGGTGCCGGGCGCCACGCTCGCCGGCGTGTTCAACATGGGGGGCACCGCGGTCGCCAACTACGTCAGCATCCTCGAGCGCACCCGCTGAACCCGCGATCTCACATCTCCAGCTTCGCCTTCTTCGCCACCTCGCCCCACTTCGCGATCTCGGCGCGCTGGAACGCGCCGAGCTGGGCCTGGGTCATCGGCGCGGGCTCGACCCCCATCGCCTGCAGGCGCGCGGCGATGCCGGTCTCGGTGGCCATCTTCGTGAACTCCTCGTGGAAGCGAGCCAGGATCGGCGCGGGCGTGGACGCCGGCGCGAAGAAGGCCTGCCACGAGCTGACGTCGAAGCCCTTCAGGCCCGATTCGGCGAGCGTGGGCACGTCGGGCAGCGCCTTCGCGCGTTTGCCGGAGGTGACCGCGAGCGCTCGGACCTTGCCCGTCTTGATGTGGGGCAGGGCCACCAGCGCGGTGTCGAAGCTCATCGGGATCTGGTTCGCGATCAGGTCCTGCATCGACGGGCCGCTGCCCTTGTAAGGCACGTGCGTGATGTCGACCCCGGCCTCGATCTTGAACTTCTCGCCCGACAGGTGCTGCGAGCTGCCGGCGCCGGCGGTGCCGAACGACAGCGAACCGGGCTTGGCCTTCGCGACGGCGACCAGGTCCTTCACGCTCTTCATCGGCTGCTCGGCGTTGACGAGCAGCACGTTCGGCACGTTGCCGATGAAGAACACCGGCGCGAAGTCCTTCGTCGCGTCGTAGGGCACCTTGCGCTGCAGCGCCGGGATGATGGCGTGCGACGAGATCGTGCCCAGCACGATGGTGTAGCCGTCGCCGGGCGACTTCGCCGCGGCATCGGCACCGATCATGCCGCCCGCGCCCGCGCGGTTCTCGACGATGACCGTCTGCTTGAGCGCTTCGCCCAGGCGCTGGCCCAGCAGGCGCGCGAGCGCGTCGGACGTGCCGCCCGCGGCGAACGGCACGATGATCTTGATGGGCTGCTGCTTCGGCCACGGCTCGCCCTGCTGGGCGTGCGCGGCGGTGAACGGCAGGGCGGCGGCGGCGAGCGCCAGGAGCGTGCGGCGATGGAACTTCATGGGAACCTCCTCGGGACGTTGGGGGCGATCGGGTCAGGGCAGGTCGACGATCTCGACCCAGTTCGGGTTCTTGCCCACCGCGAGCCGCGCCGGGGCGCCGAGCGCGCCGGTGGCCGGGTCGATGGGGTGCACCGACACGCTGTGCGACTCCTGGCCCGCGGCCACGAGGAATCGGCCCGACGAGTCGATCGCGAAGCCGCGCGGCGAGGCCTCGGTGGGCGTGTTGCCCAGCGGCTGCAGCAGGCCGGTGTCGGCCGCCACGCGGAACGTGGCGATCGTGCTCGACGTGCGTTCCGACGCGTAGAGGAACTTGCCGTCCGGCGTGAGGTGCAGGTCGGCGGCCCAGGGCTTGCCGGTGAAGCCGGCGGGCAGCGTGGTGGTGCGCTGCAGCTCCTTGAGCGTGCCCTTCGTGGCGTCCCACGCGTAGACGTAGAGCGAGGCGTCCACCTCGTTGAGCAGGTAGACGTGGCGCTGGGCCTTGTCCCAGACGAAGTGGCGGGCGCCCGATTTCGGCGCGTTCGTCACGCGGGCCGGGTCGTTCGCGGTGAGGCGGCCGGTGGCCGCGTCGAACTTCCACACGGCCACGTGGTCACCGCCGAGGCTCGTCGACACCACGAGGCGGTTCGTCGCATCGGCATGGATCGCGTGGGCGTTCGGCTCCATCGGGATCAGCTGCTGGATGGCACCCGCCTTGCCTTGGGCGTCGATGCTGTTGACGGTGATCTTGTGGCCCGGGTACGAGGCGGCGAACAGCCAGCGGCCGGTCGCGTCCACGTCGATGTTGGCCATGCTGTCGGCGAGCGGCGCCTCGCCCAGCTTCGCGAGCTTGCCGGTGGCCGGGTCGATGGCCAGGCTCACCACGCGGAAGGGCTGCGAGCGCAGCGCGGCATGGAGCACGCGCTTGTCGGGGCTCACCGCCAGCGGCATCACGGTGCCGCCCACGGCCACGGTGTCGACGGGCTTGAGGCGCCCGGCGCTCCGGTCGAGCTCCAGCACCGAGATCTCCTGGCTGTCGGCGTTGGAGACGTAGACGAAAGTGGCGGCGGTGGCCGGCAGGGCGGCGGTGACGCAGAGGGCCGCAGCGACGCGGCGGAGGGAAAAGCGCATGACCGAAACTCCGAGTTGGGGTTGTTGTAGGTTGTCGGACAACATTCGGCAGAATCTGCCGATGGCCCCCGCCGGTCAACTCGGGTGAATCCCGTGATCGTGGTTTCACGTACAAGCCATGCGGGGATCCGGGCCCTGGGTGCGTGTCTGTGGCCGGGCGGACCGGCCTCCGTGTTTGCCCTAGGTGCATGTGGCGCGGCGGCCGTTAACCTGCGAACAGATACGTTGTCGTACAACATGGTTCGATGGTCGGGCCATGAGCGGCACACCTGATCCCCCCGGAAGGTTTCCCATGACCCGCTTCAACTCCGGCCGCCGCGACACGCTGCGCGCGTTGGCTGCCGCCCCCGTCCTGTCCTCGCTCGGCGCCACCGCGGCGTGGGCGGCCGACCCCGCCGTGCCGTCGCTCGCTGGTTCGCCGATCAAGCTCATCGTCCCGTACACCCCGGGCGGTTCGTCGGACATCATCGCCCGCGCCATCTCCAACCCGCTGTCGGAAGCGCTCGGCACGAACGTGATCGTCGAGAACAAGGTGGGTGCCAACGGCAACATCGGCGCCGACTTCGTGGCCAAGTCGCCCGCCGACGGCCACACGCTGCTGCTGTGCGACGTGCGGGCGCTGGCCATCAGCCCGTCGCTCTACAAGCTGCCGTTCGACCTCGCCAAGAACCTGCAGGGCGTGGCGATGCTCGCGTACTCGCCGCACCTGGTCGTGGTGCATCCGTCGGTGCCGGCGAACACGCTGCCCGAACTGATTGCGCTGTCGAAGAAGAAGCCGCTGAACTTCGCCGTCACGGCGATGGGCAGCACGGCGCACCTCACGGGCAAGCTGCTCGAGGAAAAGACCGGCGGCAAGTGGGACTACGTGCCGTACAAGGGCGGCTCGCAGGCCATCAACGACACCATCGCCGGCCAGACCGACATGCTGGTCAACGGCATGCTGGCCACGCTGCCGTTCGTGCAGGCCAAGCGCCTGAAGGTGATCGCGGTGTCGAAGCCCACGCGCGTGGCGCTGCTGCCCAACGTGCCCACCATCGCCGAGACCATCCCCGGCTTCGAGTCGGGCACGTGGCAGGGCGTGATGGCCCCGGCCGGCATGCCGCCGGCCGTGCTGCAGCGCATCTCGAGCGAGTTGCTGCGCATCATCCGCCTGCCGGCGGTGCGCGAGATGCTGGTGGGCCAGGGCGCCGAGGTGTCGACGATGAACGTGCCGGAGATGGGCAAGTTCATCGACAACGAGCGCAAGACCTGGGATGCGCTGGTGAAGCGCACGGGCCTGAAGATCGAGTAAGCCAACCCTCGGTCATCCCGGCGGACGCCGGGATCCACCGCGGCCGCAGCGCGCCGGCCGCCGGTGGGCCCCGATGTCCATCGGGGTGACCCGCTGGGAGGTCAGGCGGCCTTCAGCACGATCCGCTTGATCTCCGGCACGATGAACAGGTACGCCACCACGGTGACCAGCGCGTTCAGCCCCACGAAGAGCAGCGCGCCGTTGAACGAGCCCGTGGTCTTCAGGATGTAGCCGATGACGATGGGCGTCACGATGCCCGCCGCGTTGCCGAACATGTTGAACAGGCTGCCGGACAGGCCGATGATCTCCTTCGGTGCCGTGTCCGCCACCACCGCCCAGCCCAGCGCGCCGATGCCCTTGCCGAAGAAGGCGAGCGCCATCAGGCCCACGACCAGCCACTCGCTGTCGACGTAGTTGCACAAGATCATCGACACCGACAGCAGCATGCCCGCCACGATCGGCGTCTTGCGTGCCACGGTCAGGCTGTGGCCGCGGCGGATCATCCAGTCGGAGATCACGCCGCCCAGCACGCCGCCGAGGAAGCCGCACAGCGCCGGCAGCGAGGCCATGAAGCCCGCCTTCAGGATCGACATGTGGCGCTCCTGCACCAGGTACACCGGGAACCAGGTCAGGAAGAAGTACGTGAGCACGTTGATGGAGAACTGGCCCAGGTAGACGCCGACCATCATGCGGTCGGTGAGCAGCTGGCGCAGGTGGGCCCGCGTGTCCTGCTTGGCCTTGGCGGCCTCCCGCGCCTCCTCGCCTTCGCCCATGTGCACGAGTCCGCCGCCGTCGGCGATGTGGGCGAGTTCCGTGGCGTTGACCGACGGGTGTTTCGCCGGGCTGCGGATCACCTTCATCCACACGGCCGCGAGCACGATGCCGAGTGCGCCCATCCACAGGTACACATGGTGCCAGCCGAGCCAGTGCGTGAGCCCGGCCATGATCGGCGTGAAGACCACCGCCGCGAAGTACTGCGCGGAGTTGAAGATGGCCGAGGCCGTGCCGCGTTCCTTCGTGGGGAACCAGCTCGCGACCACCTTGGCGTTCGCCGGGAACGCCGGCGATTCGGCGAGGCCCACGCAGAAGCGCAGCACGAACAGCGAGACCACGGCGCTCACCATGCCGGCGTAGAGGCCCACGGTGGCCTGCAGCGCGGTGAACACCGACCACAGGCAGATGCTCGCGGCGTACACGCGGCGCGCGCCGTAGCGGTCGAGCAGCCAGCCGCCCGGGATCTGCGCGGCGACGTAGGCCCAGCTGAAGGCCGAGAAGATGTAGCCCATCTGCACGGCGTCGAAGCCGAACTCGCCCCGCAGCGCGGGGCCGGTGATCGACAGCGTCGCGCGGTCGGCGTAGTTGATGGTCGTGATGATGAACAGCAGCGCGAGGATGCCGTAGCGAACCCGGGTGGCTTGCCGGGTCGCGGGCACGGCCTGGGACAGGCTGGCCGCGTGGGAGGTGGACGTCATGGGGGAAGGCTCCGCAAACTGAGGTCTGGATGTCGGACGACTGGTAAGACGTCGTACAACGATGGACCATGTTCGGCGCCGGGCTTGGCCCCGTCAATCGTAAAAACCGAGGGTTTACGCTGAGAGAAACGCTTCTTTACGCAGGCGGTGAACGCGGGTTTACCCGTGAGTCTGGTGTCCAACTTGTCCGACAAGTGGTCGATTAGCCCGGGCCGTTCGCGCACATCAGCGCCCGCATCAGCAACAGCTTGCGTTCGCGCTCGTTGCGGGCGAGGGCCGCGGCGCGCTTGAAGGCGTCGCCCGCCTCGGTCTTGCGGCCGAGTTTCGCGAGCAGGTCGCCCTCCACCGCGGGCAGCAGGTGGTAGCCCTGAAGTGCGGGTTCGTCGCGGAGCAGGGCCACGCGGGCGAGGCCCACGGCGGGGCCGTAGGCCATCGACTCGGCCACCGCGCGGTTGAGCTCCACGATGGGTGACGGCGTCACCTCGGCCAGGCGCGCGTAGAGCGCGGCGATGCGCGGCCAGTCCGTCGCGTCCGCGGTGCGGGCTCGCGCGTGGCACGCGGCGATGGCGGCCTGCAGCGCGTACGGGCCTTCGGCGCCGCCGAGTGCTTCCGCCTTGTCGAGGGCGGCCAGGCCCCGGCGGATCAGCAGGTGGTCCCAGCGGGCGCGGTTCTGGTCCAGCAGCAGCACGGGTTCGCCCTCCGCGTTCACGCGGGCGGCCGCGCGCGAGGCCTGGATCTCCATCAGCGCGACGAGCCCGTGCACCTCGGGCTCGGCGGGCACCAGGCCCGCGAGGATGCGGCCCAGGCGCAGCGCCTCGTCGCACAGCGCCGGCCGCATCCAGTCCTGCCCCGCGGTGGCCGAGTAGCCTTCGTTGAACACGAGGTAGATGACCTCGAGCACGGACGCCAGCCGCTCCGGAAGTTCGTGCGCCCGCGGCGCCTCGAACGGCACGTTCGCGTTCGACAGCGTGCGCTTGGCCCGCACGATGCGCTGCGCAATGGTGGCCTCGGGCACGAGGAACGAGCGGGCGATCTCGTCGGTGGTGAGGCCGCCCAGCATCCGCAGCGTCAGCGCCACGCGGGCCTCGGGCGACAGCACCGGGTGGCAGGCGATGAAGACGAGGCGCAGCAGGTCGTCGCCCACGTCGTCGTCGAGGGCCGCGTCCACCGCCTCGGCGTGGTCGGCCGCGCGCATCGCGTGGGCGGTGTCGATCTCGTGGCTGATCTCGCCTTCCCTGGCCGCATGCAGCTTGCGCCGGCGCAGCAGGTCGAGCGCGCGGTGCTTGGCGGTGGTCATCAGCCAGGCGGCGGGGTTGTCGGGCAGGCCGTCGCGGGGCCACTGCTCCAGCGCGGCGAGCAGCGCGTCCTGCGCCAGCTCCTCGGCCACGCCCACGTCGCGGGTCATCCGCGCGAGCGCGCCGATCACCTTGGCCGACTCGATGCGCCAGACGGCGTTGATGGTGCGGTGGGTGTCGGCGACCGTCATCGGGTTCAGCCGAGCACAGGCCGCACCTCGACCTCGGGGCGGTCCATCGCATAGGGGTAGCGGCGCACCCAGGCCACGACCTCCTCGATCGTGTCGGCCTGCACGAGCCAGAAGCCCGCGACCAGCTCCTTGGCCTCGGCGAACGGTCCGTCCACCACCCGCGCACGGCCCGACTGCACACGCACCCGCACGCCGTTCGCGGTGGACCGCAGGCCGTCGGCGGCCAGCAGCATGCCGTCGCGCACGGCCTCGTCGTTGCGCTGGCCCATGCGCTGCAGGCGTTCGGCCGGGGGCGCGCGTTCTGCCTCGGTGTCGGCGTCGGCGCGCACGACCACGAGGAAGCGCGGACGCGAGGCCTTCGCCCCGGGTTCGACCCCTTCGAGGCCGGCCGCACAGCCGGTCTCGCGCAGTTCGAACGCGGCGCCCTCTGGCTGCAGCGAAAGCCACGCGACCGCGTCCGCGCGGGACGGCGCCTCGATCACCGCGATGCCGGTCAGCGCCGGCCCGTCGCGCAGGATCGAGCCGGCCTCCTCGCGCGTGCCCGCGCCGGTGAAGACGATGCGCACGGCCTCGGCCGGCGGTGCGAGGTCGGCCGACTCATGGACGGTGACGGCGGGCGAGGGCGAGAGGGCGGGGGCCGGGCCGGCCGGACCGCCGGCGTCGGCCTGCCGCAGGATCACGAATCTCATCCGATGCAGTCCTGGTGAAGGGAGTGGGGCTGCAAGGATAGTCCACCGCCCGCGGCCGGTTCACTTCTGCGCCGCGGTGCGGGCTTCGACCTGGGCGCGCAGGCGGCTTTCCTGCTCGCGCAGCTCCGGCGTGAGTTCGGTCCCGAAGTCCTCCATCTCGAAGACCTGGCGCAGCTCCACCTCGTCGCCCGGCTCGAACGGCGCCCGCTTGAGCCATTCGATCGCTTCCTCGCGCGAGCGCACCTGCCACAGCCAGAAGCCCGCGATCAGTTCCTTCGTCTCGGCGAAGGGGCCGTCGATGACGGTGGGCGACCCACCGCCGAAACGCACCCGCGCGCCGCGGGACGACGGGTGCAGCCCGTCGCCGGCCAGCATCACGCCGGCCTTCACCAGCTCCTCGTTGTACGCCCCCATGCGCGTGAGCATGGCTTCGCTGGGCATCACGCCCGCTTCGGAATCCTTGTTCGCCTTGACGATGACCATGAATCGCATGTGCTTCTCCTGAGGGTTCGGGAGGCCGCGGAAGTGCGGCCTCTGAATGGACGTCGAAGCAGCGTGCCGCCGATCGACAACCTCCCTGCGACGAGGGTGAAACAAGTTGTTTCCGAAAGCGGTCCGGCCCCGCACCGATCGCCCGGAGAGGGCGGCCGATGCGGGGCCGGCGAAAGGGGTGGGGATCAGTGCGCCGCGGCGGGCTGGAGCCGGCCCGAGCGGCCGCTCGAACCTTGCTTGACCAGCAGCGCCACGGTGGCGATCAGCGCCGGCACCGCGACCACGGTGAAGATCTCGCCGAAGGCCAGGTGGCGCACCGACAGTTCCGCCACGAGGAAGGAGCCGGCGATGCCGCCGAAGCGGCCGATGCCCAGCATCCACGAGACACCGGTCGCGCGGCCGGCCGTCGGGTAGTACGCGGCGGCCAGCGCCGGCATCGACGACTGCGCGGTGTTCATCACGGTGCCCGCGACGAACACGGCCACCATCAGCGTGCCCAGGTTGCCGGCCGACTGGCCGATCAGCCAGACGGTGGCCGCGGTCAGCAGGTAGCCCAGCGCGATGATCAGGTTCGCGTTGTAGCGGTCCATCAGCCAGCCGAAGAACACCGCGCCCACGCCGCCGAGCGGGAAGAGGGCGGCGATCAGGGTCGCCGTGCCCGGCTGCAGGCCGGCTTCGCGGAACAGGATCGGCATCCAGTTGATCAGCGCGTAGAAGATCACGAGGCCCATGAAGTAGGCGAGCCACAGCATCACGGTGCCGGTGACGTAGCGCTTGGACAGCACCACGCCGAGGCCGCTCTGCGGCTTGGCCTGCGGGGCCGACTCGTCCATGTCGATCGACTCGATCACGTGGGCGTCGGCGTGCACGCGCGACAGCACGCGCTTGATGTGGTTCGCGCTGCGGCGCTTGGCCACGAGGTAGCGCACCGACTCCGGCAGCTTCCAGAGCAGCAGTGTGCCCAGCAGCAGCGGGGCGATGCCGCCGAGCACCAGCACGCTGCGCCAGCCGAAGTGCGGGATCATCCAGGCGGCCAGGAAACCACCGAACGCGGCACCCAGCGGGAAGCCGCAGAACATCGCGTTGGTGATCAGCGCGCGCTTCTTCTCGGGGCAGAACTCGCTGATCAGCGTCACGGCGTTGGGCATCGCGGCGCCGAGGCCGAGGCCGGTGACGAAGCGCAGCTCGACGAGGGTCTGCAGCGAACCCGACCAGGCCGAGGCGAGGCTCGCGGCGCCGAACACGAACACCGAGGCCGTCAGCACGAGGCGGCGGCCGAAGCGGTCGGCCAGCGGGCCGGAGGCGAGGGCACCGGCGGCCAGGCCGAACAGGGCGGCGCTCAGCACCGGGGCCAGCGCGGACTTCTGGATGCCCCACTCGCCGAGCAGCGAGGGCGCGATGTAGCCGATCGCGGCCGTGTCGAACCCGTCGAGCAGCACGACGATGAAGCACATCGCGAAGACCAGCCACTGGAACGGGGAGAAGGGATGGTCGTCCAGGAAGGTCTGGACGTTCACGCGGTGTTGCTTGGAGCTCATCGGACGGTGCTGCTTGAGATCGGTCAAGCCGCGAGTGTCCGGTTCGGTGTAGGGCCGATCAATACGGACACCGGGATACGCGGTATCGGAATTTCAGATAGTGCGGCGGCTTCCGAGGTAAACCAGCGATAACACCCCGCAGGCGTCTAGGGAAAACACCTAGGCGCTGCCCCGGTCCGCTTTCCATTCATCCCGCGCCTCGTTGAAGAGTCCGGCGACGATCTGCCGCAGCCACAGCGTGCGCGGCGACTTGTTGAACTTGCGGTGCCAGTGCTGCCGCAGTTCGGTGAGCGCGGGCTGGAACGGCGTGCGCACCGCCTTCAGGCCGTGTTCGGGGCGGGCGTACACCATGCCGATGGGATGAGGGACGGTGGCCACCAGGTCGGACCGGGCGACGATGGCCGGGATGCTCATGAAGTGCGGCGTGGTCAGCACCACCTTGCGCTCGATCCGCTGCTGCTTCAGGTGCTGCTCGAAGATCTCCTGGCTGCGCCCGCGTGGCCGCACCACGGCGTGTTCGAGTTCGAGGAACTGGGCGCGGGTCAGCGTGTCGCCCACGGCCATCGGGTGGTCGGCCCGCAGCAGGCACACGTCGTGGTGGCGCATCAACAGCTGCTGCACGATGTTGGCCCGGGCGAGGTCGGGGAAGTAGCCGATCGCGAGGTCGATGCGGGCCGATTCGAGCGCGGCCTCCAGCTCCTCGTGCGGGATGTCCTCGGAACGGATCGCGACGCCGGGCGCCTCGGCGCGCACGGCTTCCAGCAGGCGGGGCAGGAACACCACTTCCCCGGCGTCGGACAGCGCGATCGTGATCGTGCCGGTCTGCCCGGCGGGCGAGAACTCGCCCTCGGCGAGGATGTCGTCGCGCACCGTCGCCAGCATCGACTGGATGGGACCCAGCAGGGCCAGCGCCTTGTCGGTGGCGCGCATCTCTCCGCCCGCCCGGATGAACAGCGGATCGTTCAGCGAGGCCCGCAGCTTCGCGAGTGCCCCGCTCAGGGTGGACTGGCTCATGCCCAGCCGTTCGGCCGCACGGCTCACGCTGCGCTCCTCGTGGAGCGCCAGCACGATGTGCAGCAGGTTCAGGTCGAGTGGCGCGGGCCGGGGATCGGAGGACGTCACGGCGGCTACTTGGCGAGCGCCGCCTCGTTCTCGAGCCGCGCGAGGCCGGCCACCAGGTCGGCGAACCGTTCGCCCTGCACGACGACGTGGCTGCGGATCGCGGTCACGGCCTTCTCGGCGTCGCCCGCCTTCAGCGCGTCGAGGATCTCCTGGTGCTCTTCGAAGGAGCGGTTGACCCGGTTGCGCACGCGCAGCTGCAGCCGCCGGTACGGCCGCACCTTGCGCTGCAGCGCCACGGCCTGCTCGGCGAGGAAGGCGTTGTGCCCTGCGTGGTAGATGGCCTGGTGGAAGTGTTCGTTGGCGTAGAAGTAGGCGTCCGAGTCGCGGCCCGCGGCGGCCTCGCGGCAGCGCTCGTGGGCGGCTTCCAGGGTGGCCAGTTCCGCGTCGGTGATGCGGCGCGCCGCGAGGCGGGCGCACATGGCCTCGAGTTCGGCCATCACCTCGAACATCTCGACGAGGCGCTGCGGGGTGACCTGCGCCACCACGGCGCCCCGGCGCGGGCGGATCTCGACGAGGCCTTCGCCGGCCAGCAGGCTCAGCGCCTCACGGATGGGGGTGCGCGAGACACCGAACCGCTTCGCGAGTTCGATCTCGTCCAGGTGGGTGCCGGGCAGCAGCTTGCCCGTCGCGACTTCTTCTTCGATGGCCTCACGCAGGCTTTCGGACAGTCGGTTCATGGCGGAAGTTTAGCGATGTTTGTATGAAACGCAGCCGCGCGTGTGCGTTCGTTCGGTTGTTTGTGATGCAGAACATCTTGCTTGTTATACAAGATGGATCTACATTGCATGAACCCGCAACCCACGGCCGCCGACACGATGAACGCGCCCCGCGACTGGAACACCCGCGCCACCAACCGCCGCGACCGACTGGCGCGCGTTGCCCGTGAACTGGGCCCCGCGCTGGCGGGCAAGCAGGTGGACACCGCGAGGGCGGTCGCGCTGCTCGACGCGGTGCTGGAACCGGGCGACCGCGTGGCGCTGGAAGGCAACAACCAGAAGCAGGCCGACTTCCTCGCCCGCGCGCTGGTGCAGGTGGACACGGCGCGGGTGCACGACCTGCACATGGTGCAGTCGGTGCTGTCCCTGCCGGAACACCTGGACGTGTTCGAGCTGGGCATCGCCTCCCGGCTCGACTTCTCGTTCTCCGGGCCGCAGGCCGCGCGGCTCGCAAAGCTGGTGCAGGGCGGGCAGCTGCGCGTCGGCGCCATCCACACCTACCTGGAGCTCTTCGGCCGCTACTTCGTCGACCTGACGCCGAAGGTGGCGCTGGTGGCCGCGCTCGCGGCCGACCGCCACGGCAACCTCTACACCGGCCCGAACACCGAGGACACGCCGGCCATCGTCGAGGCCACGGCCTTCAGCGGCGGCCTCGTGATCGCGCAGGTCAACGAGGTGGTCGACACGCTGCCGCGCGTCGACATCCCCGCCGACTGGGTCGACTTCGTGGTGCCCGCGCCCACGCCGCACCTGATCGAACCGCTGTTCACGCGCGACCCGGCGCAGATCAGCGAGATCCAGGTGCTGATGGCGATGATGGCGATCAAGGGCATCTACGCCGAGTACGGCGTGCAGCGCCTGAACCACGGCATCGGCTTCGACACCGCGGCCATCGAGCTGCTGCTGCCCACTTACGGCGAGTCGCTGGGGCTCAAGGGGAAGATCTGCTCGCACTGGGCGCTCAACCCGCACCCCGCGCTGATCCCGGCCATCGAGGCGGGCTGGGTGAAGTCCATCCATTCGTTCGGCTCCGAGCTGGGCATGGAGCGCTACATCCGCGCCCGGTCCGACCTGTTCTTCACCGGCGCCGACGGTTCGCTGCGCAGCAACCGCGCGTTCTCGCAGGCCGCCGGTCACTACGCCTGCGACCTGTTCATCGGCTCGACGCTGCAGATGGACCTCGCTGGCAACAGCTCCACCGCGACCCTCGGCCGCATCGCGGGCTTCGGCGGTGCGCCGAACATGGGCGCGGACGCACGCGGCCGGCGCCACGCGAGCGAGGCCTGGCTGAAGGCCGGCCGCGAGGCCCGCACCGGCCTCGGTGGCGCACGCGGCACGCCGCGCGGCCAGAAGCTCGTGGTGCAGATGGTAGAGACCTTCCGCGAGCACATGCAGCCCGCGTTCGTCGAGCGGCTCGATGCGTGGCAGCTCGCCGAGCAGGCCGGCATGGCGCTGCCGCCCATCATGATCTACGGCGAGGACGTGACCCACGTGCTGACCGAGGAAGGCCTCGCGAACCTGCTGCTGTGCCGCACCGACGAGGAGCGCGAGCAGGCCATCCGTGGGGTGTCCGGGTACACGCCCGTGGGCCTCGCGCGCGACCACCGAATGGTCGAGAACCTGCGCGACCGCGGCGTGATCCGCCGGCCCGCCGACCTCGGCATCGACGTGCGCGACGCGACGCGCAACCTGCTCGCGGCGCGGTCCATGCGCGACCTCGTGCGCGCATCCGGCGGGCTCTACGAACCGCCGAGCCGTTTCCGCAACTGGTGAGGAGAGGGCGATGAGTTCCTCGGGCATCGAAACCCTGCAGTACGAATTCCCCGGACACCACGCACCCCCGGCGTTCGCGCCGGTGCTGGTCGGCGTGGTGTCGTCGGGCAACCTGGAAGTGCTGCTGGAACCCGCACCCGGGTCCGGCCGCTGCACCTTCCGCATCGAGACGTCGGCGCGCGGCTTCGGCGCCATCTGGGAAGCCGTCGTGCGCGACTTCCACGCCCGCCACGGCTTCGCGGACGCCGCGGTGTCCATCCACGACATGGGCGCCACGCCCGCGGTGGTCAGCCTGCGGCTGGACCAGGCGGCGCGCGGCATTCCCGGAGCGCAACCATGAGCACGAGTTTCGCGGAGTGTTCGGCCCGTGAGCGCATCGGCGCGCTGCTCGACGCCGGGTCGTTCGAGGAGTGGTTGCCACCTGCCGAGCGGGTGATGAGCCCGCACCTCGGTCAGCTTGGCGTGCCGTCGGCGTTCGACGACGGCGTGGCGGTGGGCCGCGGCCGGCTCGAGGGCCACGCGGTCTTCATCGCGGCGCAGGAAGGCGCGTTCATGGGCGGTGGCGTGGGCGAGGTGCATGGCGCCAAGCTCACCGGCTGGCTGCGGCGTGCGCTGCGCGAGCGGCCGGAGGTGGTGCTGCTGCTCGCCGAGTCCGGCGGGGTGCGCCTGCACGAAGCCAATGCGGGACTGATCGGCGTGTCGGAGGTGATGCGCGCGGTGCTCGACGTGCGCGCCGCCGGCATCCCGGTGGTCGTGCTGATCGGCGGGGCCAACGGCTGTTTCGGCGGCATGGGCATCGTCGCGCGCTGCGCGGACCGCGTGGTGATGAGCGACGTGGCGCGGCTGTCGATGTCGGGGCCCGAGGTGATCGAGGCGTCGCACGGCGTGGAGGAGTTCGACGCCCGCGACCGGGCACTCGTGTGGCGAACGACCGGGGGCAAGCACCGCTTCCTCACCGGGGACTGCGACGAGCTGGTCGAGGACGACGTGGCTGCGTTCCGCGCGGCGGCCATGCGCTCGCTGTCGGGCGCGTCGCGGCCGGTGACCCTCGCGTCGCTGGAGGCCGAGCACGCGCTGCTGTCCGGCCGGCTGGCCGCGGCACCACCCGACGCCGATGCATTTTCGGTGTGGCAGGGCCTCGGCGTGGCCGACCCGCGCCGCGTGCCCGACCTCGACGTGGCGGCCGTGCAGGCGCTGGCCGGGAGGACCGCATGAACTGGCACGACCTCGCCGACACGTTGTTCGGGCCCGATCACGGCATCGCCGAGCGCGACCTGTTCCTCGACGGCACCGTGTCCTTCGAGGGCACGCCGCTCAAGGTCATCGGCACCACGGGCCACGCGCCCATCGGCGTCGCCCTCGCGCTCGCGCAGGCGAGGGCGGTGCTCGACACCGTCGCCGCCCATCCGGGCCGCCCGATCCTGCTGCTGATCGACACCCAGGGCCAGCAGCTGCGCCTGCGTGACGAACTGCTGGGCATCAACCGCGCGATGGCCCACCTCGGCTGCTGCGTCGACCTGGCCCGGCGCCAGGGCCACCGCGTGGTCGGCCTCGTGTACGACCAGGCGCTGTCGGGCGGTTTCATCACGTCGGGCCTGATCGCCGACGCGTGCCATGCGCTGCCCGAGGCGGAGATCCGCGTGATGCGCCTGCCCGCGATGGCCCGGGTCACGAAGATCCCCGAGGCGCGGCTGGCCGAGCTGTCCGCGGACAACCCGGTGTTCGCCCCGGGTGTCGGCAACTACGTCGCGATGGGCGGCGTGCGCAGCGTGTGGGACGGCGACCTGCGCGCGGCGCTGGCCGAGGCGCTGCGGTCGTCGCCGCAACAGGACGAACGCGACCGCGACGGCGCGGCGCGGGGCGGGCGGCGTCTGGCCGCGGCCGTCGCCGATCGCGTGCTGGGCGCCTGACCGATGCTGCGCCGTCACCAGCTCGTGTGGCTCGACGCGGAAGGCTGGGCGGCCGTGCGGTCGCAGCCGCGCGACCCCGAGGCGGCCGAATGTGTCGCGCACTGGGCCGACCAGCACCTGCCGCTGGTGGTCACCCGCCAGGGACCGGACACCACCCGGCTGGCGCTGGGCCTGCCCGCGCCCGCGCGGTGGCACCGGCGCCGCTTCGCGCTGTCCGTGCCGCGCGACCACGTGGCCACGCTCGGCGCGTTCCCGCTCGCGCGAGAGATCGTGCCGCTGCTGCCGGCCCACGCCCGCGAGCCGTGGCTGCTCCTGTGCAACACGCTGATGCGGCTGTCGGTCGTGACCCGTGTCCATGGCAGCCATGGCTGGGAGGTCATCACTGGCGAACGCCACGTGCAGGCTGGTTCCGACATCGACCTGCACATCGCCGTCGGCAGTGTCGGTGCGGCGGACGCCGTGGTCGAGTGCCTGGAGGCCGCGGCCACGTGGGCCCCGGCGATCGACGGCGAGCTGCAATTCCCGGACGGCGCCGACATCCCCTGGCGCGAGTGGGCGCAGTGGCGGCGCGGCGAGGTGGCCGAGGTGATGGTCAAGCGGCTGCACGGCGTGGCGCTCGAACGGCCGGGTGCACCGGCGGTGCCCGCATGATCGTCGCGTCGGTCGCCGCAAACCACCACGTCGCACCGGCGCGCGCCATCGGCCACGCCGCCACCGCGGCGCTGCACGACGAACTCGCGCTCGAACCGAAACCCGGCCTCGTGTCGTTCGCCAACGCCGGCAGCCACACCGACATGGACGCGGGCACCTTCATGCGCAGCCTCTTCGCGCTGCGCCATTACTTCCCCCAGATCACCGCGGCGGGTGCGGCCGGTGCGCGCTTCCCGGTGCTGGAGGCGCTGGGGGTCGACGCGGAACGCCGCATGCTGCGGGCGACCCACGGCATCAACACCCACCGGGGGGCGATCTTCCTGCTGGGCCTGCTGTGCGCGGGGCTCGGCCGCGTGACCGCGTCGGGCGGGACGTTGTCCGCCCACCGGGTGCGCGAGGTCATCGCGGAGGACTGGGGCGGCGCACTGCACGCGCGCCTGTCCCGCGGCGGTGATTCGAACGGCCAGCGGGCGGCCCGCCGCCATGGCTTGCGCTCCGCCGGCGACGAAGCCGCCTCGGGGTTCCCGGTGCTGTTCGACACGGCATTGCCGGCGCTGAGGACGCCGGGGCTCACGGGTCCCGCCGCCCGCCTGCAGGCCTTGTTCCACACGATGGCGGTGCTCGACGACACGACCGTCGCCCACCGCGGTGGCCTCGAGGGCCTCCGCTACGTGCAGCGGGCCGCACGCGGGTTCCTCGATGCGGGTGGTGCGGCCCGCCCCGACGGCGTGGCCCATGCGCGCGGGATCCACGAGGCCTTCGTGGCGCGGCGCCTGTCGCCGGGCGGCGCGGCCGACGTGCTGGCCGCCGCCTGCCTGCTCGACCGCACCTGCGAACGGCCGTGACCCTCGCGCTGCTGTTCCCGGGGCAGGGTGTGCAGCACCCGGAGATGCTGCGCTGGATCGACGAGCTTCCCGAGGCCGCGGGACCGCTGTCCGCCATGGCCGCGCGACTCGGGGCCGACTGGCGTGCCCACCTGGCCGACGACGCCTGGGCGACCTCCAACCGCGTCGCCCAGTGCCTGATGACCGGCACGAGCCTCGCCGCGTGGCGTGCGCTGGCGGGGCACCTGCCGTCGCCGGCGGCCGTGGCGGGCTACAGCGTCGGCGAACTGGCCGCCTTCGGGGCGGCGGGCGTCTGCGACGACGAGGCGGCGTTGTCCCTGGCCGAGGTACGGAGCCAGGCGATGGACGCGTGTGCGGCGGAGCACGAGGGCGGCTTGCTGTCCGCGAGCGGCGTGGCGCCGGCCGTGGTGGCGGCGCTGTGCGAACGCCTCGACCTGGCCGTCGCCATCGACGTCGCCCCCGACCGGGTGGTGCTCGGCGGTGCGACACACGCACTGGCCGAGGCGGCGGCCGAGTTGCGTTCGAGCGGCGCCGACGTGGTGCCGCTCAAGGTGCGGGTGGTGTCCCACACCCGCTGGATGCAGGCCGCGAGCGACACCTTCGCCGCGGAGCTCGCGTCCCTGCCGTGGCGGCCGGCCGGCACGTGGGTGGTGACGAACCTCGATGGTTCCGCACAGCGGGCCGTGGCGCCGCTCAAGCGGGCCCTCGCCGGGCAGATCTCGGCGACCGTGCGCTGGCGCGAGGCCATGGAGACCCTGGCCGAACGGGGTCCCCGGTGTGTGCTGGAAGTGGGGGCAGGCAGTGCGCTGTCGCGCCTGTGGCGAACCCACCGGCCCGACGTGCCGGTGCGGTCGGTGGACGAGTTCAACAGCGTACCGGCCGTGGTCAACTGGGTATCGAGGCAACTCGATCGTGCCTTCTGAATGGATCCGGTTCCAGAGACGTAAATCACGGTCTCCGCGACCCTTACGACTGATTACGTGGGCACTGGTGCAAATACAACCTCCCGCGGCCGATGAATGGAGAGAATGCGTCGCCTCGCCAGAGAGCGAGCATCCATCGCGTCATCCATCATCGAAGGGACGTCGCCACGGCGACGAGCAGCGTCATGAAGCAGTTTGTGTTGGGGTGTGTTCTCTGGGCCGGCATCACCGGTGCCGCCTGGGCCGAGATCAAGATCGGCCAGACCGCCGGCAGGACCGGCGCCGTCGCCGCGAGCGTGGGTGAGGCGACGACGGGCGCGAAGCTGTACTTCGATGCCGTCAACGCCCGTGGCGGCATCGGCGGGCAGCCGATCCAGCTCGTGTCGCTCGACGACAAGTTCGACCCGAAGCTGGCCGCCGAGAACGCGAAGCAGCTGATCGACCAGGGCGTGGTGGCACTGTTCCTGAACCGCGGCACGCCGCACACGCAGGCCATCATGCCGCTGCTGGAGCAGTACAAGGTGCCGCTCGTGGGGCCTTCCACCGGCGCGATGGTGCTGCACAACCCCGTTCACCCGTGGCTCTTCAACGTGCGCGCCACGTACCGCCGCGAGGCCGAGCGCCTGATCGCCCACCTGAGCCTGATCGGCGTGGACCGCATCGCCATCGTCCAGGTGGACGATTCGTTCGGTGCCGACGCGGTGGTGGGGGCGCTCAAGGGCCTGTCCTCGGTGAACAAGCAGCCGCTCGCCCACGAGAAGTACGACCGCGCGAAGCCCGACTTCGCGCCCATCATGCCGAAGATCACCGCGGCCGACCCGCAGGCCGTGCTGTTCATCGGCTCGGGCCAGGCCGTCATCGACGGCATGAAGGCGCTCCGCGCCACGGGCTCGCGCGCGCAGATGGTCACGCTGTCGAACAACGCGTCGTCCGGCTTCATCAAGGACCTGGGTGACATCGCCCACGGCGTGGTGGTGAGCCAGGTGTTCCCGTACGAACGCTCCATCGCCTCGCCCCTGGTGAAGGAAGCGATCGAACTCGCGAAGGCCGCCAAGGTGGACCTGACGCCCAGCATGCTCGAAGGCTACGTGTCCGCGAAGGTGCTGGTGGAAGGCCTGCGCCGCGCGAGCCCGCAACCCACGCGCGACAAGCTGCGCAAGGCCCTCGAGACGTTCAGCCGCTACGACCTCGGTGGCATCGAGGTGAGCTTCAGCCCCAACGACCACTCCGGGCTCGACTACGCCGACCTGTCCATCGTGGGACCGGACGGACGCTTCCGCCGCTGAGGGGATGTCATCCCGGCGAACGCCGGGATCCACCGTGGCCGCAGCGCGCCAGCGGGCGGTGGACCCCGATGTTCATCGGGGTGCCGGTTTCGCTATTTCAGGTTCGACCCGATCACGATGATGCAGATCATCGCGAGCACGAAGCGGATCCACCCCGTCTTGCGCGTGACGAGCGAGAAGACCAGCCACGCGATGCCCAGCGTCAGCACCAGCGCGCTCTTCTGCCCCGCGGCGATGCGCACGACGATGAGGAACTGGATCGCGAGGGCCCACCAGCGGATGGGGGGCTGGGGCTCGGCGGGCGTGTCCTCCTCGGCCTGAACCCCCTCCTCGGTCGACGATTCGCCGAAGGTCGCGGCCTCCGCGTCCGCGCGCCTTGCCGCGCGTTCCGCGTTGAGGCGTTCCTGCCGCGCGGTCTTCACCTGGCCTGCGGTCAAGGCGAGGGTGGGCGCCGGCGGTTCGGCCGGGTGCCACCACGTGCCGCTCGCGAGCACGGGCACGTCGCCCTTGGCCGCCTGGTGGCGGAACTGCACCGGGAACGGGGACCGCGCGCTCGCGGCCCCGGGCAGCGCCAGCGCCCGCGGCAGAACCGCCGCACCCTGCCGCGCGTCCACCATCTGCACGAAGCGTGCATAGCCGACCAGCGTGTCCCGCGTGGCCGGTTGCCCTTGCCATGTGGCCGCCTCGAGGCCCTTGCGCTGCGCAGTGTGCAGCGCGGCGCGCAACCGACGGCGTTCGGTGCGGGACACCGACGGCTTCTCGTTGACGACGATGCCCGTCACCTCCTGCCGCGACGACGCGCGCATCACGCGCTGCTTGTCGGGGTGGGGCGTGAAGCCTTCGTCGCGCAGCACGTGGTGCACCCGGCGCAGCAGGCGGCCCACCTGTTCCGCACCGTCGGGCGAGGCCGAGAACGTGAGGTCGTCGGCGTAGCGCGTGTACGTGAAGCCGAGCTGGTCGGCGAGGCCCTGCAGCCGGCGGTCGAGCCGGCGGCACAGGATGTTCGTGAGCATCGGGCTCGTGGGCGCGCCCTGCGGCAGCACGCGGTCGCGGCCCTTGCCGCCCACGAAGAAGCGTTCACCGTCCACCTCGAGTTCGTCGGCGGCGTTCTCGCTGCACAGCAGCGCGAGCGTGGTCGAGACGTGTTCGCCGTAGCCGAGGGCACGGAACACTCCCTTGATGCGCGGGTAGGTGACGCTCGGGAAGAAGTCCTTCAGGTCGAGGTTGATCACGACCGGCTTGCCGGTGTGCGGCGCGGCGTTCGTGACGATGCTGCGGCCCGGCACGAAGCCGTGCGCGGCCGCGTGCAGCGGCACCTTCGCGAGCACGTTGTCGAGCACCCAGTACTGCGCGCGCTTGAGCCGCGGCATGGGTGCCGAGATCGTGCGTTCGCCCCCGGTCTTCTTCGGCAGCGTGAAGCGGCGGTAGTGGGTGGTGCGCGCCACCTCGCGGTGGAAGCAGAGGAACTTGAGTTCGGACAGCGCGATGCCCATGGCCTGCGCCAGTGCGAGCGGCGAGGCCAGCGCCGGCAGGCCCGGCGCGAGCGCGGGGCCTTCGGCGGCGGGTGCCTGCAGGCCGCCGGACACCCCGGCGCCGAGGTAGCCCGCATCGGTCCGGCGCGCCTCGTGCCAGCGCTGCGCGCGCTCGAAGCGCCGCTGCTCGCGCGCCTGCGCGGTGGCCTCGCGGCGTTCACGCGACTGCGCCAGACGTTCCTTGCGCATGGCCAGCAACGCGGCTTCCGGGTCGCCCTTCACGCGCAGTTCGGCATGCAACCCGTCGAGGGCCTTCGTGAGTTCGACCTCGCGTTCGATCAGCGCGGCTTCGAGCGTCGGGGTGCTGGTGCCGGCGGGCCAGAAGCCCAGCCGCTGCATCTCGGCGAGGACGACGGCGTCCTTGCTGGAGGCCTGGATGCGGGCGAGAAGTTCCGCGCGGGTGGGGACACGTTCGCTCATGCGCGTACTCCCGTGGCGGAGGGGAAGGTGAGTGCGGCGCGCTTCTCGTCGAAGAGCCTGAAAGGCTCCCGGGACGGGGGACGTCCACTCGACGCCGCACGACGCTCGGTGCGCCAATGCGCTCCCGGGGAGCCACATCGGCATTGCGCACCGAGCGTCAGTGCGGCACAGTGAAGACGGCGCCCGTGGCGCATGGAACGGCAGTAGGCAAGGACGGCGAAACACCGTCCGGGTTGCAAGAGCCAGCGCACCGCACTCGCGGGCAGTTTAACCGCGGCCAACGTCATGCGGCCTCCCGTTGCGTCGAAATTCGTGTGAGGTCCGGCTGCGCGAGTTGGCGCAGCGCCAGCAGGTGGGCGCACGGGCCGCGCCGCAGCTGGTTCTGGCTGAAGAAGTTGCAGCCGCAGTGGCCGTCCTGGAGCTGCTGGTCGGCGTTCAGCACGAGGCGCGGTTCCAGCGTGCGGCTGCGGTCCTTCACGGTGCCGGTGACCACGACACCGCTGCCCTGCGGCACGATGTCCTTCAGCTTCGCGGCCTTCGCGTGCACGAGCGCCAGCGCCGATTCCTCCTCGGGGCTGGCGAAGCGCAGGGCGTCGAGCGGCAGCGGTTCGCGCGAGAGTTCGCGCCACGCGTGCCGGCCCGACGGCAGGTCCATCACCGCGCGGCCGGCCTGAACCCACAGCTGAAGCGCCGCGTCCACGTCGGCCTTCGGCAGCCCGGTGCGGGTCGCAAGGTCGCTGGACGAGGCCATCCACGCCGCCTGCAGCGCGGCGGCCACCGCCTGCTTCGTGGTGTCGCTCACGTCGTGCCGCGGCTGCAGCAGGTCGAAGCGGCCCGCGGCGGACCAGTCGTTGGCGGTCCAGCCCGACAGGCCCAGCGTCACCGTGATGTCGCCCATCTCGACGATCCAGAAGCTCGGCTGGCCGGAGCCCAGCAGGTGCACGCGCACGCGGGTGGCGAGGGCGATCAGGCGTTCGAGCGTGAGCAGGCGCCGGCGGCCCCACACGCGCACGGTGCGGGGTTCGGTGAGCGGCGCGCCCACGATGGCGCTGCGGCGTGCGGTGAGTTCGAGGTTCCACGGCTCCAGCACGAGGCGCGCGGGCTGGTTCGGCGCCAGTTCGAAGCGCAGCGAACGCGGCCCCGCGCGTTCCTTGCGGCCGCGCAGCGCGCTGCACAGGTTGTGCAGGTCCATCGGGTGCAGCTCCACCACGGTGGCGGGCAGCGTCATCGCGCTCGACACCTGCAGGAAGCCGCGCACCCAGCTGTCGGGCAGGTCGATCTTTTCCTCGACGAAGGCCGGGTCGTCGCCGGTCTTCACGGTGAAGCCCGCGGGGTCCACCTGGAACGACGTGGCCTTGTAGTCGCGGATCTTCTGGAACTCGTCGTACAGGCTCGCGGAGTAGTCGATGTTCGTGGTGCCGCACGCCATCTCGCCGCTGCGCTCGAACACATCGTGGCGCACGCTCACCGCGCAGTAGGTGGACTCGTCCTGGCTGAACGCCTCGAACAGCAGTCGCTCGGGGTGCACGGTGATCACCGGGTCCAGCACGAACCACGCGTCGCGGTTGGCCTGGTACAGCCACGAGAAGTAGGCCTGGCGGGCCTTGTAGAACGGGGCCAGCAGCGAGGCCTTGCGGTTGCGCAGTTCCTTCAGCTCGGCCGACAGCGAGGCCGCCTGGGACTTGAGGTCGCGCGCCTGCTGCATGAACTGCGCGAGCAGGCCCTGTTCGTTCTCGGCAAGCCATTGCTGGTAGGCCGAGGTGTCGCGGCCGCGGTAGCGCAGGTCGCTCACCACCACCGAATGCAGCGCGGACAGCGCCTCGCGGAAGACGAGGTGGGCGTGGGCGTCGCGCCGCAGCTCACCGCGGAACGACACAGGCGGGCGCAGCGTGTCCGGCGCGAAGCTGAAGGCCTGCGAGGCCGCGGTGTCGTCGACCGTGGTGCTGCCGTAGTACTTGTAGCGGAATTGCATGGCGGTCAGGCGGTGCGGGTGGCGGGGGCCTTCCACGACAGGAAGGGCAGGTCGACCTGCGGATGTCTCGCGGCGATGTCGCGCAGGCCCGCGATGTACTGCGGCTTGTCGGTCAGGCTCGCGGTGACGACCTGGCGCGCGAAGATCTCGGCCACCACCGCGGCGGTCTCGGGCGCCTGCGTCTGAGCGCGCAGGAAGGCGGTGATGCGCGACTTCGCGACCCGGCCGCGGTGCACCTGGCTCAACACGGCGAGGAAGTACGGCGTGAGCGCGCGCAGCTGCTGCGCGAGCTGCACGGGGTCGTCGACGGGCAGCTCCAGCAGCCACTGCGTGACGAACAGCTGCACCGGCGGGCTCGGGTGCTGGCTCAGGCGCATCAGGCAGAGGCTGGCCTCGGTGGCGCTCATCCGGCGCACGAGGCGGGCGCGGCCGAGGGCCTGCACCCACGCCTGCGGATGGTCCACCCATGCGATCAACAGCTCGATGCCGAGCGCGTCGTCGGGCAGGCGTTCGCCGAACAGGGCCTGGGTGTACGCGACGGCGTCGTCGAAGGTGCTGTCGGCGAGCGGCAGCAGGTCGGCCGACTGCTCGGGCGTGGGCACGGCCTGCAGCGTGGTGTCGATCGCGCGCCGGGCCCAGTCGCGCACGGCCACGTCGGCGTGCCGCACGAGCGTGGCCTGCTGGCGCAGCGAGTAGTCGGCGGGCTGCAGTGAACCCAGCGCCCACGCGCCGTAGCGCTGGGCGCCGGTGCTGCGGGCCTGCAGCGCGCGCCAGGTGCCCGACGGGTCGCGGGCCGGGGCGAACGCGGCGAGGTCCTGCGTGAGCCAGGCAAGGGCGTCGTCGTGCACGCCTTCGCCGGCTTCGGCCTGGAACAGGGCCTGGTGCAGGCGGTGGGCGAGGGCCTGGGCGGCCTCCGCGTCGGCCGCCGCCACGCGCCGCAGCGCCGGGCCGATGGCCGCGCGGATGCCCGCGTGTTCGTGCACGGCCAGGTCGCCGAGCAGGCCCACCTGGGTGCGCAGCACGTTGTCGGGCAGCGCGGCCAGCAGGCGCACGCCGCAGGCGCGGCGGTCGAGGTCGTCGGCGGACAGCAGCCGCGTGAGCAACGGCGGCGGCAGCAGCGCCGTGCCGGCCGGGTGCATCAGCAGCCACGTGGTGCCGACGCCCACGACGGCCGCGGCGGGATGGTCCAGCAGCGGGAGCAGGGCGCCCGGGTGCGCGAGCACGGCATCGGCCGCGGCGGTGGCGAGCGATCCCTTCAGCAGCTCCTCGATGGCCGCCGCACCTTCGGCGAGGCCCGGCGCTGCCGCATCGGCGGCCAGCAGCGCGGACTGCAGTTCGGCGAGCAGCTCCGCTGCCGGTGCCAGCAGCGCGAGGCCGCCGCCCTGGCGGCGCGTGCGGTCGTCGGCGGCGAGCAGCATCGTCACCACGAGGTCGGTGTGCCGGGCGAACGCGGCGGGGTGGCTGGCCAGGTGCAGCAGCGCGTAGTCGCGCGCGGCGGCGTGCGGACCCGTGACCATCAGGCGCAACCAGGGCACCTGGGCGGCGGTGTCCACGGTGGCCTCGACGCGCGCACGGGCGGCGTCGAAGCCGATGGCGGCGGTGGGGTCGTACGCGCTGCGAAGCAGGGCGGCGAGCACGGGTTCGGGCTGTTCGCGCACGAAGCCGGCATGGTCCTGCAGCGCGCGGGCCACCACGGCGTGCACGAGCGCGCTGCGGCTGCCCATCGCGAGGCGCAGCAGCGCGTCGGGATGGCGGTCCCACATCGCGCGCAGGCCCTCGGTGCGCTCGGGCATCGGGCGGGTGACGTCGAGGGGCATCTGCGTCCACCAGCGCTTGCCGCGGGCGCTCGCCTGCAGGCCGGGCATCTCGGGCAGCAGCAGCTTCGGCACGAGCAGCCAGCCGGCGCCCACGTGGTGGTGGCGCAGCGTGCGCTGGTAGCGGCCGTCGATGTAGGCCCAGCGGTGTTCGTCGCGGGCCTCGGGCTGGTCGCCGTCGGCGAGGCCCAGCAGCAGCTGCACGGCGAGGTCCGGGGCCGCCGGGTGGTCGATCGCGGCGAGGCGGCGCAGGTGGCGCCAGCCGCGCAGGCGCAGGTAGTCGCGCGTGCGCGGGCCGTAGGCACGGATGCGCTTGCGGCGCTGCGACGTGGGCCTCGCGCCCGGGCCGGTGTTCTCGAAGCGGGCGTGCAGCACGCCCACCACCTCGGTATCGCGCCGGAGTTCGGCGGTCTTGTAGACGTAGCGAACGCCCTGGAACGTGCCCGCCTCGAGGGGCAGGGCCCGCAGCACGTCGAGCAGCCGCACACGCACGTCGGGGCGCACCAGGGCGATGTCGTACCAGGCGGGCAGCAGGTGGGCCCAGGTCCGGCGGTTCGTGTCGAGCTTCTCGCCGAGGCGGTCGGCGAGGTCGCCGCCGTTGTCGGTGAGGTCGAGCGTGTCCTGCCACTCGGCGGCCACGGCGTCGGTGTGAGCCCGCAGTGCCTCGGGCGCCAGCAGCATCAGCCAGGCCTGGTGGGCAAAGCGTTGCGTGGCGGCGCTGCGGCCGCGTTGCGAGAGTTCCCGCATCGCCTCGGCCGCACCCGGGTCGCCGAGGCGGCCGATGGCGGCGGCGAGGCACAGGTCGAGCAGGTCGTCGCCGGTGCCCAGCAGGTCGACGAACCGGGGCACGAGGGCGCGCAGCGCGCGCTGGGCCGGCGTGTCGTCGGGGACGCTGCACTCGGCCACGCGCCAGGCCGCGCGGGCGCGGCGCTCGGCCGGTTCGAGCTTCCACGGCGCGGGGTGGAAGCGGGCGGCGAGGGCGACGATGGCGGGAGGCACGGCGTGCGGTGCGGCGGATGCCCTGGGCGTGGCGGGCCGGGCGGCTTCGGGCACGTCGAGGGCATCGAAGCCCTCGCGCCGCACCAGCCGGTCGCCCGCGGCGAGGCGGCGTCGCAGGTAGTCGAGCGCCTTGCGTTCGGCCTCGTCGCGCGACGTGGGGGCGGCCGTCAGCGAGGATTCCGACGTGCCCTGGCGAACGGTGACGATGCAGCGCACGCCGTCGGGCAGGTCGAGTTCGACCAGGTCGACGGTGGTCTGGCGGTCACGCGGATGCTCGCGCACCAGCGTGGCGGATGCGATTTTCCTCAAGGGGCTTCTCCCGGGTCAGGTCCCCGACAAGGTCCGACCGGGGGGCGCCACGGCGCCGGGGGTCATTCTGCCTGCGGTGCCCCGTCAGGTGGGCGCGTGCACCCTTCCGGGTGTACCGGGTGGCAGCACGCCGTCGGCCAGCCACGTCCGTGCCAGCGGCCACAGCGTGGGCTGGAACCGGCTGTGGAAAAACGCGAAGTGCCCGATGGCGTCGACACCGATGTCCTTCGGCGCGATGCGCCAGTGCGTGCGGCGGCTGCCGGTGAAGTAACCCAGCAGCCGGTCGAGTGCGGGTTCGGTGCCGAACGGGTCGTCGTCGAGGCCGATGGCCAGCACGTCGGCGTCCACCGCGGCGAAGGTGGGCGGCAGGCCGGTCGCCCGCAGGCTCCTGCGGTGCTCCAGCCGGGGCGACGAGACGGCCCAGTCGAGCGCGACGCCGCGTGGCGTGTCCTCCATCCAGCCGAGCCGCTTGGCCGGCACGTGGCCCACCACCGCGGCCAGCAGCGGCATGGCCAGGTGCCACTTCAGCGCCATGGGCCAGCGGTGCGCCGGGGCGTAGTCGCGCCAGTAGGCGAACTGCGCGCCCACGGTGACGATGCGCCGCACGCGGTGCGCCGACGGGGCGAGGCCGATGGCGCAGCCGCCGAAGCTGTGGCCGACGACGTCGACCGGGCGGCCGGGGAAGGTGGCGATCACGTGGGACAGCACGGCCTCGAAGTCGAGCGCGCCCCAATCGGTCCACGAGGCATCGAAGCCGCGCCAGGAGTCGGGCTTCGATTCGCCGATGCCGCGGTAGTCCCAGGTGACGACGTCGGCGCCGTGGGCATGCAGGTCGTCGGCGAACCGCTCGTAGTAGCGGCAGCGCACGGACGTGGCGCAGTTGACGATGACGACGGGGCGGTCCGGTGCCGGGTCGGCCGCGGCCCGCACGAACCCCCGGATCGGCACGCCGTCGCGGGCATGCACCAGCAGCGGCGCCGGCATCTCAGTGTGGCGACTGGGCCTGGTCGCAGTCGACCTGCACGAGGCCTTCGCGCTGGCCGGTGGGGCCGACCCGCATCGCGCTGAGGCGGCCGCCCCACACGCAGCCGGTGTCGAGGGCGAGCAGGTCCGGGCGGTCCATCAGGCCGAGGGTGGACCAGTGCCCGAAGGCGATGGGCTGGCCTGCCGTGCGCCGTCCGGGCGCCTCGAACCAGCGGTGCATGCCCGGCGGAGGTTCGCCCTGGCCGTCCTTGGTCTTGAGGTCGAGGGTGCCGTCGGCGGAGCAGAAGCGCATGCGGGTGAGCACGTTGACGGCGAAACGGAGGCGGTCATCACCCCGGAGGGCGTCGTCCCAGCGCGACGGGTCGTTGCCGTACATCACGGCGAGGAAGTCGGCGAGGTCGGGCGCCTGCAGCCGGGCTTCGATCTCCCCGGCGAGCGCGAGCGTGGTGGCGAGGTCCCACTGGGGCACCACCCCGGCGTGCACCATCAGCCACCCGTGTTCATGCACGGCCAGGCGCTGGTGGCGCAGCCAGTCGACGATGGCGGGGCGGTCGGCGGCCTCCAGCACGTCGCCCAGCGTGTCGCCCTTGGAGGGCTTGCGCGTGCCGTGGGCCACGGCGAGCAGGTGCAGGTCGTGGTTGCCGAGCAGGCAGGTGGCCGCGTCGCCCAGGCCGATCAGGCGGCGCAGCGTGGCGAGGGTGGCCGGGCCGCGGTTGGCGAGGTCGCCCAGCAGGAACAGGCGGTCGCGCGACGGCGAGAAGTCGACCCGCTCCAGCAGGCGTTCGAAGGCGTCGCAGCACCCCTGGAGGTCGCCGATCAGGTAGTTCATGCCCGCATCGTACCGTCAGGGTCAGAAATGGAATGTCACCATCGTCTGCTACCCTAGACCCCCTCTTCGTATCGTGTGCGTCCGGCTGTACCCGGGACGCGCCCCGCATGGACATCGCCCTACTTGTTTTCCTGGTCGTTCTGAACGGCCTGTTCGCCATGTCGGAGATGGCGCTCACCGCCAGCCGCAGGGCTCGGCTGCAGGTGATGGTGGAAACCGGGGAATCGGGCGCCCAGGCGGCCATGGACCTGCACGAGAACCCCACGAAGTTCCTGTCCACGGTGCAGATCGGCATCACGTCCATCGGCATCCTGAACGGCATCGTCGGCGAGGCCGCCTTCGCCGACCCGCTGGCCGTCTGGCTGATCGACGCGTTCCAGCTGAACCAGCACGCCGCCAGCATCACGGCCACCGGCTTCGTGGTGGTGTGCATCACCTTCATCACCATCATCTTCGGCGAACTGGTGCCCAAGCGCGTGGGCCAGATGTACCCCGAAGCCGTGGCGCGCCTCGTGGCGCCGCCCATGGAGATCATGTCGCTCGTCACCCGGCCGTTCGTGAAGCTGCTGTCGTGGTGCACCGAGGTCACGCTGGGCCTGCTGGGCATCCGCGGCGGGCCGTCGCGCTCGGTGACCGAGGAGGAGATCGCCGCCAGCCTGGAAGAAGGCCTCGACGCCGGCATCATCGAGGCGCAGGAGCACCAGATGGTGCGCAACGTGTTCCGCCTCGACGACCGCGAGGTGGGTTCGATGATGATTCCCCGCACGGACATCGTGTGGCTCGACGTCACGGCCACGGCCGACGAGATCCGCGAGGCCATGGCGGGCCAGGAACATTCGCGCTACCCGGTGTGCCGCGGCGGCCTGAACGACGTGCTGGGCATCGTCAGCGCCCAGAGCCTGCTGCAGCAGCAGCTGCAGGGACTGCCGCTTTCGCTCACCGACCACCTGCAGCCGCCGGTGTTCGTGCCCGAGACGCTGTCCGGCATGGAACTGCTCGACCAGTTCCGCGCCACCAGCGCGCAGCTCGTGTTCGTGGTCGACGAGTACGGCGAGGTGCAGGGCGTGATCACCGTGCGCGACGTGCTCGAGGCCATCACCGGCGAGTTCACCACGCCTGCCGACGGCGACGCCTGGGCCATCCAGCGAGAAGACGGCTCGTGGCTGTTCGACGGCCTGATCCCCGTGCCCGAGCTCAAGGACCGCCTCGACCTCAAGGACCTGCCCGAGGAAGACCGCGGGCGCTACAACACGCTGGCCGGCATGGTCATGCTGCTGCTCGGCCGCCTGCCGCAGACCACCGACTCCGTCGAGTGGGAAGGCTGGCGCTTCGAGGTGATCGACCTCGACGGCAAGCGGGTCGACAAGGTGCTGGCGTCGGCCCTCCAGACCGAAGAGAAATGACGATGAGCACCGCGCCCACCCCCCTCTACACGCAGCTCGTGCTGCTCGACCGCCAGAAGCACCTGACCACCCGCGTGCGCGAGTGGACCGACCGCCGCGCGGCCTCCGGCCTCAACGCGGTGTACTGCGCCGCGGCCGAGTTCGCCGAGGCCTGCAAGTCGTTCCCGCTGCTGTTCATCCGCAGCGGCGAGACCGACGACAAGGGCCAGCCGGTGGTCACCCCGGTGTGCCTGCTGGGCCTGACCGACGGCGAGAACCTCTTCGTCGACGGCGGCCGCTGGACCGCGCCGTACGAACCCGCCTTCCTGCGCCGCTACCCGTTCGCGCTGGTGTCGGCCCGCCAGGAAGACGGCACGTCCACCCAGGCCGTGGCGGTCGACGGCGCCTTCGAGGGCCTCGCCGAGGACGGCGCCGGCGAACGCCTCTTCGGCGACAACGGCGAACCCACGCCGTACCTCGAGCACGTGCTCGGCTTCCTGAACGACTTCGAGTCGGCCGTGGCGGTCACCCGCCCCATCGGAGCCCACCTGCAGTCGCTGGGCCTGCTGAAGGACATGCGCGCCGAGGGCACGCTCGCCAACGGCGAGAAGTTCTCGGTCGACGGCTTCTTCGTCGTCGACGAGGAGAAGCTGCGCGCGCTGCCGGACGAGGTGGTGGTGCAACTCCACCGCGGCGGCCTGCTGGCGCTGGTGCATTCGCACCTGGTGTCGCTCAGCAACCTGTCGAAGCTGGTGGACCTGAAGTCGGCGCGGCGGCGCGGATGACTCCGGCCTGACGGCCGCGATGTTCAGCGCGCCAGGCTGCGCAGCCCCGCCCGCAGGGCCTTCGCGAACCGCGGATCCGCCACCGCCCCCACGTTGAAGCGCGACCAGGGGGTCACCGCCGACGAGTCGACGCTGAAGATGCGTCCCGGGGCCAGCACGATCTTCTGGGGCAGCAGGGCCTTCGCGAGGGTCAGCGAGTCGTCGACGCCGGGCAGGGCGGACCAGAGGTAGAGGGACTGCGTCTGGCGCGTGAAGATCTCGGCGCCCACGGACTCGAAGAGGGCCACGGCCTGTTCGTTGGCCTGCTGCAGCCGCGTGCGCAGGCGGTTCAGGTGGCGCTGGTAGTGGCCCTCGGTGAGCATCACGTCGATGGTGCGTTCGCAGTACTCCGAGCTGCTCACGTGCACCAGCGCCTTCAGGTCGGCCAGGTCGCTCGCGAGGTCGGGGCTGCAGGCGAGGAAACCCACGCGCAGCGCCGCCGAGAACGACTTCGAGAAGCTGCCGATGTAGATCGTGCGTTCGAGCTGGTCGAGCGCGGAGAGGCGTGGCGACGAGGTGGCCTTGAAGTCGGCCAGCGGGTCGTTCTCGACGAGCAGCAGGTTGTACTTCTGCGCCAGCTGCAGCACCCGGAAGGCCTTGGCGGCGGACAGGTCGGAGCCGGTGGGGTTCTGCGCGAGCGACTGCGTGAAGAAGAGACGCGGGCGGTGAGCGATCAGCAGTTGCTCCAGCACCTCGAGGTCCGGGCCGTCGGCCAGGCGCGGCACGCCGAACACCTGGGCGCTCTGGATCTTGAGCTTGCCGAAGAGCGGGTAGTAGCCGGGGTCGTCCACCAGCACCTTGCCGCCGGGCGGCACGAAGTAGCGGATCACCATGTCCAGCGCCTCGTTCGCGCCCTGGGTCAGCACGATCTGGCGCGGCTCGGCGCCGATGCCGAAGTCGGCGAGCTTGCGCACGAGGTGCTCGCGCAGCGGCGCGTAGCCATAGCGGCTGCCGTAGCGGAAGAGCGCGCCGAGGCCGGTGCGCACCACCTTCTGGTGGTACTTGTCGAGCCGCACGTCGGCGAGCCACTCGACCGGCGGGAAGCCGTCGCCCACGGCCAGCGCACCGGGCTCGGTCTTGAGCTGCTCGCGCATCAGCCACACGATGTCCATCGCCCGGCCGAGGTTGCCTGCCTCCTCGTCGGTGGGCTTGCGCACCGTCTGCGGCAGCACGAAGTAGCCCGAGCCGCGGCGCGGTTCGATGAGCCCGCGGGACACCAGCAGCTCGAACGCGGCCACCACGGTGTTCTTCGCGTACTTGTGCAGCGCGGCCATCTCCCGCAGCGAGGGGAGGCGGTCGCCGGCCTTGAACGCGCCGTCGCGGATCTGGCGCTCGATCGCGTCGGCGAGGGTCACCGGAAGGGGGTTGGCGCGGGTCGCGGGCGTCATGTTCGCATCATGACACGCGGGAACACCCGTGGGTTCGGTTCATCAACTGTCCCGCAGAACTGTACCTTTCAGTCCTGGTACAGCCGGCCTAAAGTTCGGCACCGCTTCAACTTGCCTTGCAGGACCCCCGATGACGATCGACTCGCGACTCCCCAACTTCCGCGCCCTGACGCCCGCCCAGCGCTTCGAGCACATCGCCTCCGCCGTGGGCCTGTCCGCCGAGGAGAAGGCGCTGGTGACGGCCCCCGGCGCGCTCACCACCGCCCGTGCCGACGGCATGATCGAGAACGTCATCGGCACCTTCGAGCTGCCGTTCGGCGTGGCGGGCAACTTCCAGGTGAACGGGCGCGACGTGCTCGTGCCGATGGCCGTCGAGGAGCCGTCCGTCGTGGCCGCCGCCTCGTTCATGGCGAAGATCGTGCGCGGCTGCGGCGGCTTCGAGACGTCCAGCACCGGGCCGCTGATGCGCGCCCAGGTGCAGGTTCTCGGCATCACCGACCCGTACGGCGCGCGCCTCGCGCTGCTCAAGCGCCGCGACGAGATCCTCGCGGTGGCGAACAGCCGCGACAAGGTGCTGATCGGCCTCGGCGGCGGCTGCCGCGACATCGAGGTGCACGTGTTCCCCGACACCGCGCGCGGCGCGATGATCGTGATGCACCTGATCGTCGACGTGCGCGACGCGATGGGCGCCAACACGGTCAACACGATGGCCGAGGCCGTGTCGCCCCTCGTCGAGAAGCTCACGGGCGGCACGGTGCGCCTGCGCATCCTGTCGAACCTCGCCGACCTTCGCCTCGCGCGCGCCCGGCTGCGCGTGACGCCCGACGCCCTGAAGACCGCCGAACGCAGCGGCGAGGAGATCATCGAGGGCATCATCGACGCGTACACGTTCGCCGCCGTGGACCCGTACCGCGCGGCCACGCACAACAAGGGCATCATGAACGGCATCGACCCCGTCATCGTCGCCACCGGCAACGACTGGCGCGCGGTGGAGGCAGGCGCCCATGCGTACGCCTGCCGCAACGGCCGCTACACCTCGCTCACCACGTGGGAGAAGGACACCTCGGGCGCCCTCGTGGGCACCATCGAGCTGCCGATGCCGGTGGGCCTCGTGGGCGGTGCGACGAAGACGCACCCGCTCGCGAAGCTGTCGCTGAAGATCATGGCCGTCGAGTCGGCCCAGCAGCTGGGCGAGGTGGCCGCGGCCGTGGGCCTGGCCCAGAACATGGGCGCGCTGCGGGCCCTGGCCACCGAGGGCATCCAGCGCGGCCACATGGCCCTGCATGCGCGCAACATCGCACTGGTGGCGGGTGCCACCGGCGAGGAGATCGACATCGTCGCCCGCCGCATGGCGAGCGAACACGACGTGCGCACCGACCGCGCCGTCGCGCTGCTGGAAGAACTGCGGCGCCGTTGAGGCCCGCCCGTGCGCCCCGGAGGGCGCATCCGAACGATCCACCCCTGGAGAACACGATGACAGAAAGAACATCGACCCGGCCCTGGCGCCTGGTCGAAGTGTGGGGCGACACCGTGGACACCCGGCACCTCGCCTGGTCCATCGCCATCGGGCTCGGCGTGAGCCTGGCCGGCTTCCTGATCGCGCGCCGGCTGCTCGTGTCGGCCGTGGCCACGCCCGAACTGGCGCGGGCGTACGCGATGCTCGCGGGTCTCGCCGGCTGCGTGCTGTCGGGCGTGATCTGCGCCCGGATCTTCCCGCCGAAGCGCGAGGTGGTCGAGGGTGACGCCGTCGTCGACCCGACGTGGCGCATGGAGGTGCTGGCGCGGCTCGACGAGGAACACGGCGGCCTCGGCAAGCTGGCCGACCTGCCGCCGGTGGTGGTGGCCGAGATGAAGGAGCTCGGCCTCTACGACCTCTTCGCCGCCCACGAGAAGAACGCTCCGGCGCAGCGCACCGCGCGCGCCACCCCCGCGCCGGTGGCCGCCCCGATCCTCACCGCGAGGAAAGCCTGATGGACACCTCCCTGCTCAACGACATCTACGTCGCCATCGCGATGGGCCTGCTGGGCGCCATCGTGTTCGCGGCCATCGGCCTCGTGTCGGGCACCGACGAGACCACCACGCTCGCCCCGCTCACGCTGCTGGTGGTGCTGCTCGGCGTCCCGCCGGCCGGCGTCTTCACGTTCTTCCTCGCCGGGGCCGTGGCCAAGCACATGACCCACGCCATTCCCACCGCGCTGCTGGGCATCCCCGGCGACACGATGGCGACCCCGCTGATGCAGGACGCGAACGCGCTGCGCAACCTCGGCGTGCCGCACATCGCGCTGCGCAAGATGGTGTCGGGCGGCATCATCGCCGCGTTCGTGGCCGTGCCGCTGGCGGTGCTGTTCGCCGTGCTGATCGCGCCGTTCGGCCCCACGATCACGAAGGCCGCGCCGTGGATCTTCGTGGCCGCCGCCGTGCTGATCGCCTACTTCTCGCCGGGCCGCTGGGCCTCGGTGGCGGTGCTCGTGCCGTTCGTGGTGCTGATCATCGCGCTGCAGACGCTCACCGCGAAGTACGACGTGAAGCTCAGCATCAGCTACTTCCTCGGCATCGCCATCGGCCCGCTCGTGGCCGACCTGTTCTCGGTGATGTCGCCGCACGACCGCAAGCGCATGGCGCGCGACAGCGTGCGCACGTTCCAGCTCGCGCCCGACGTGAAGGGCTGGTCCGGCTACTTCCCGAACCCGCTGAAGGTGCTGGACATCGCGCAGACGAAGTGGACCCTCGTCACGGCGGGCGTGTCGAGCGCCACGTTCGTGTTCAGCCCGGTCGCGATGACCGTGGTGCTGGGCGAGGTGGTCGGCTCGCGCATCAAGCACGCGTACCACCGCATGACCACGGTGCTGAGCGCCCGCAACGGCGTCACCGAGGCCACCTACATCGCCGAGGCCCTGATCCCGTTGATCGCGTTCGGCCTGCCGCTGAGCCCGGTCGCCGCCGGCCCCGCCGCGCCGCTGTTCAACGCCCCGCCGCGCTTCACGGTGGATGCCGCGTCCGGCACGGTGAACAACCTGCACACGCTGCTGAACAACTGGGAGTTCCTTGGCTACGGCATGCTGTCGGTGCTGATCGCGGGCCTGGTGTCGTACCCGTTCGCGATGAACTTCGCCCGCCGCGCCGCGCTGTTCGTGTCGCGCCGCATCAGCCACGAGGCCATCATCGCCACGTTCGTCGGCCTGATCATCGTGATCAGCGTCTGGGAGGGCGGTCTGCTCGGCCTGTTCGTCATCCTGACGATGGGCCTGGCCGGTGGCCTGCTGTCGCGCATCCTCGGCTTCAACGCCGGCGTGCAGTTCATGGGCTACTACACCGCCGTGCTGACCGTGCCGGCGCTGCTGAAGCTGTTCGTGTGAGGCCTGCGATGACACCGTCCGTCAAGATCGTCGAGGTGGGGCCGCGCGACGGCCTGCAGAACGAGAAGCAGCCCATCTCCGTGGACACGAAGGTGGGCCTCGTCGAGCGGCTCGTCGCCGCCGGCGTGACCCACATCGAGGCCGCGTCGTTCGTGTCGCCGAAGTGGGTGCCGCAGATGGCCGGCAGCGCGGAGGTGATGGCGCGCGTGCCGAAGGTGGCCGGGGTGCACTACAGCGCGCTGGTGCCCAACCTGCAGGGCCTCGAGGCGGCGCTGGCCGCCGGCTGCGAGGAGGTGGCCGTGTTCGCGGCGGCGTCCGAGACCTTCTCGCAGCGGAACATCAACTGCTCCATCCGCGAAAGCCTCGAGCGCTTCCGCTCGGTGGTGGACCTGGCGCTCGCGAAGGGCCTGCGCGTGCGCGGCTACGTGTCGTGTGTGCTCGGCTGCCCGTTCGAGGGCGCCATCGACCCCGAACAGGTGGCCGGCGTGGCCGTGGCGCTGGCCGAGATGGGCTGCGGCGAGATCTCGCTGGGCGACACCATCGGCCGCGGCACACCCGACGGCGCGCGCCGCATGCTGGAGGCCACAGCGCGCCGGCTGGGCATCGAGCGGCTCGCGGGCCACTACCACGACACCTGGGGCATGGCGGTGGCCAACATCGCCGCGTCGCTGGAGATGGGCGTGCGGACGTTCGACAGTTCGGTGTCGGGACTGGGCGGCTGCCCTTACGCCCCCGGCGCCACGGGCAACGTGGCGACCGAGGATGCGGTGTACCTGTTGCACGGCATGGGGTACCAGACCGGCATCGACCTCGCGAAGCTCGCGGAGGCGGGGCGGTACATCGGGGAGGCGCTCGGGCGGCCGACCTCGTCACGGGTGGCGCGTGCGATGGCCTGCGCCTGAGCAGGCGGCGCGGCGATTCGCACGCGCGGCGCAGCCGACGGTCAGGCCGAAGAAGAGGAGGGCCAGGGCGTTGCCCGCCACGCCGGCAGGTCGCCAGCCGACGGGCACGAAGCCGGAGGCCACGCGCACGAGCAGGCTGGCGTGCAGCAGCACGAACGGCAGGTAGAAGGCGGCGCTGTAGCGCAGCCGGATGCCGGCGACGGCCGGCAGGATGACCGGGGCATGGGCCATCACCATGCTGACGATGAAGCCGAGCCCGATGGCATGCAGCGCTGCGTCGCGGGCCGGGCAGCCGAGGGCGGTGCCCGTCCAGGCGATGCCGCCGAAGCCCAGCCAGGCGTACCCGACGAGCAGGCAGACGGCCATGTAGCGGCTCAGTCCGTCCGTGCGCACCGTGCGCCGCGCGATGTCCACCGCCAGCAGCCAGGCCGCCAGCCCGGTGAGGGCCAGGCCGAAGAGCACGCCGCCCAGGGGCCCGGGTCGCCCGGACACGGCGGCCGCCCCGAGGAGCAGCACCACCAGGCCCCACAGCGCCGGCGAAGCACCTCGGCGCCGGGGCATCAGCCGGGTCATCTCCAGCCGCTCGGCGGCGATCGTCAGCACGAGGAAGGCGAGCCACCAGGGCAGCACGGCGTCGGCCTCGCGTCCGCCCACCCACAGCGCATTCCCGGCGCACCAGGCGAGCGCAGCCACCAGCAGCAGCGCCGTGTGCGGGGCGGGCTGGCGGCGCACCACCAGCACGTTGACGGCGACGAAGCCCAGCGACGCGGCCAGCAGCAGGAAGCCGCCGGGCCCCCCCTGGCCCGCCGCCAGGAGCGCGGCGCCCAGCGCCGAGGCCAGCGGCACGGCGAAGGCTTCGCGGCGGTGCACGGCCACGGCCCGCTCGATGGCGATGACGGTGCCCAGGAAGCCGCCCACCATCAGGGCGGCATGTGACAGCGCGGCCTGCAGCACCCACCCGGCGACGGGCGTCCGGGCGATGCCGGCGCGGGCGAGGCCGCCCGTCACGCCCGCGGCGAGCAGGCACACCAGGGCGGCGAACGCCGCGCCGCGGGCCACAGCGCGTCCCGTCCCGGACGAGGCGCGCCCGGTGGACCGCAGCGAGCGTCGGCGGGGGCCCACGGTCACCAGCCCATGAGGCGCCGACCCTGGGGGCTCATGCGCTCGGGCGTCCACGGCGGCTCCCAGACCAGGGTGATCGCGATGGCGAGCTCGGGCGGCAGCACCGCGTCGAGCTCCACCTCGGCCTCGTCGACGATGAGGTCGGCCACCGGGCAGGCGGCCGAGGTCATGGTGAGCTGCACGTCCGCGCGGTCGCCGGCGATGGTGACCCCGCACACGAGGCCCACATCGACGATGCTCATGGCCACCTCGGGGTCCACCACCCGGGCGAGGGCCCGGCGAACCGGTTCGCGCAGCGTCTCGGGCCCGGCGTAGGGGAAGGGCTGTCCGGTGGCGGTCATGCAGGGCTCCTCGCCACCCGGACGGCGCGGAGCGGAGGCAGCGACAGCGCATGCACGATCTCGTCGCGGTTGGCGGCGAGGTCGGCCAGGGTGTAGCCGTCGAGCACGGCGTAGAAGGCGTCGACGGCCCGGCCCAGCACGCCGCGCAGGCGACAGACCGGGGCGATGACGCAGTTGCTGCTGCCGTCGCCGAAGCATTCGGCCGCCTGCACCGCGCCTTCGGTGCGCCGGACGATGTCGCCCACGCCCACTGCCTCGGGGGCGCAGGCCAGGCTCATGCCACCGCCCTTGCCGCGCACGGTGGCCAGCCAGCCCTCCTTGCCGAGAAAGTGCACGACCTTCGTGAGGTGGTGCTCGGACACGGCAAAGGCCGTGGCGATCTCGGCGATGGTGGCCCGCCGCTCGGGCTGTGCCGCCACGAAGATGAGCACGCGCAGGCTGTAGTCGGTGAAGCTGGTCAGTTTCATGGGAGCCTTTGGCGTGGGGGTCAGGCCGCGGCAGCTGCGGTGGCCGGCACGCCCGCGGGCGGGCGGCGCAGGAGTCGCCACGCATGCAGCGCGAGGCACACGCTGCCCGCGGCGAACACCACGTCACCCGGCACGCGCGCCCACACCAGCGCTTCCATGACCGGGGAGTGCACCACCTCGGTTGACCGGGCGAACCACAGTCCCTGCGTCATGCTGGCCCAGGCCTGGTAGATGCCGGCGGGCAGCAGCGACAGGAACACCATCATCCCCAGGCCCGCGTTGAGGCACCAGAAGGCGGGGGCCAGCAGGCGGTCGGCATGCGGGTTGTGCTCGTACAGGCCGCGCATGCAGAACAGCATCAGGCCGATGCCCAGCATGCCGTACACGCCGAACAGCGCCGCGTGGCCGTGGGCCGCCGTCATGTTCAGGCCCTGCACGTAGTAGAGCGCTGCGGGCGGGTTGATGGCGAAGCCGAGCACGCCGGCGCCCACGGTGTTCCAGAAGCCCACCGCGACGAAGCACAGCACGGGCCACTTGTAGGTGGCGAGCCAGGGCGTGTGCTGCGAACGGCGCCAGGTCTGCAGCGCCTCCAGGCCGATGAGGGTCAGCGGCACCACCTCGAGGGCGGAGAACACGGCGCCCACGGCGATGACCGAGGTGGGCGTGCCCGTGAAGTACAGATGGTGCAGGGTGCCGAGGATGCCGCCGAACAGGAAGACGATGGTCTCGGCAACGATGGCGCGGTTGGCGCTCTGCGCACGCACCAGGCCCAGGCGGGTGAAGATCAGCGCGATGACCGCGGTGGCGAACACCTCGAAGAAGCCCTCGACCCACAGGTGCACCAGCCACCAGCGCCAGTACTCCACCATGGCGTAGTGTGTGGTGCGGCCCCACACGAGCGAACTGGCGTAGAAGCCGCCGATGCAGGTGGCCGAGAGGAACACCATGGCGATCAGGCCGCGGGTCTCCGAGGCGGTCTTGAGCGCCGGCCACAGGGCGCGGCCGAGCAGGGCGACCCAGAGCAGCAGGCCCACGAACAGCAGGAGCTGCCACACGCGGCCCATGCTGGTGAACTCGAGACCCTGGTTGCCGATCCAGAAGCTGAAGTCGGTGCCGCCGCGCTGCAGGGTGCCCAGCCAGCCGGTGGCGGTGGAGCCCACGACGATGGCCACGAGCGCCCAGAAAAGCAGGTCCACCAGGAACTTCTGCCCGCGCGGCTCCCGGCCGGACAACAGCGGGGCGATGTACAGGCCGGTGGCCAGCCAGGCTGTGGCGATCCAGAAGATGCCGACCTGGGTGTGGACGGTGCGGCTCACGACGTAGGGCAGCACCTCCGTCATCGGGATGCCGAACATGGCGTCGCCTTCGACCGCGTAGTGCGCCGTGACGATGCCCATGGCGATCTGCAGCAGCATGAGGCCGATCACCACGAAGAAGTACTTGCGCGTGGCCTTCATCGACGGCGTGGCCGCGACGCCGCGCAGCGGGTTGGCGGCCGGAGGCACGGCCGGCTCGTCGTGGCGCTGCGCGCCATGGAACCACAGCATCGCCGCGATGGCGCCGACGAGCAGCACGATGCTGACCATCGACCACATGGCCGCGGAGCTCGTCAAGTTGTTGCCCACGAGCGGCTCGTGCGGCCAGTTGCTGGTGTAGGACAGGCCGGTCTCGCCGGGACGGTCGGTCACGGCGGACCAGGCCGACCAGAAGAAGAAGGCGGTCAGGGCCTGGCGATCGGCCGCGTCCGGCACGACACCCGTCGCCATGGCGTACTGCTTGCGCAGCGCCCCCAGCGCCGGGTCGGTGCCGTACAGGCGGTCGTAGTGGGCAGCGACGCTGCGGATGGCACGGGCCCGATCGGAGGTCACGGTCACCGTGTTGCGCTCGGCGTCCCAGGTGTTGCGGCGCATCTCCTCGCGCAATCCGGCTTCCAGCGCGCCGCGGGCGGCGACCGTGGCCGCCGCGCCCGCGGGGCCTGCCTTGAGGGCGAGCAGCGTGGTCGCCTCGCGGTGCAGCCAGTCGGCCGACCAGTCGGGGGCGACATAGCTGCCGTGGCCCCACACGCTGCCGAACTGCTGCCCGCCGGCGGCCAGCCACACCTGCTGGCCGCGCTGGATCTGTTCGGCGGTGTAGACGGTGTCACCGTCGGCGGTGACGAAGCGCGCGATGGGCGGCGCGGCGAGGTGGATCTGGTAGCCGAGGAAGCCGAGTGCCCCGAAGGACAGCACGAAGATGAGGCCGAGCCAGCGCCAGAGCCGGTGGGAGGATGTCATGTCCGTTCCTTGTGAGCAGGGGAAGTTCAGGCGCCGCCGCAGCCGCCGCAGCACGAGCCGGCGCCGTGGGCGGCCGTGGCACCGGCCTGGACGCGCTCGATGCGCACGCGCCAGGCGGCCGGCCCCGACTGCACGGGGGTCCAGCTGAACTGGCCGGGCAGGCGGTCGTGGAACTGGTGCTGCAGGGGGGCGGGGTCGTGGTCGTTCAGGATCTCCAGGGACTGGCCGGGGGCGAGGCGCTCGAAGGTCGAGAAGATGAGGGCGTGGCGGTCGCGCGGGTGGATGGTGCGGATGTCGAGGCCGAAGACGGGGGGCTGCATGGAGGCTCCAGTTGAAGGTGCATTTCGCGTGCACCTATGCTAGGAAGCCCCATCCGCCCGCGCCTTGACCTCGGTCAAGGGGGGGCTTGAACAGCGGGCAGCCCGCGCGGTCAGCGCAGGATGACGTGGGGAAATCGCGCCGACAGGGCGCTGGCAAGTTCGGCCGACACCCGGGCCTGCGGCTGCCCGGGCAGGCGGGCGGCCTGCACGGCCCAGCGGGTGACCCCCGCGGCGGCGAGGTCGTCGGCCAGCGCCAGCAGTTCGTCCGCCGGATACAGCGCGGGATGCCAGGTGGTGCGGCATTCGTGGTCCACGCTGCTCGCCTGCAAGTGGCCGAGCGTGGCGCGCACGCGGGCGGCGCCGCCGCGCACGCCGGTCACCTCGGACAGGCCGGGGTCGCGGGCCTTGATGTCCAGCCCCACCCAGTCCAGGCGGGGCAGCAGCGCGGCCACGCGATCGGGGTACATGCCCGCGGTGTGCAGGCCCAGCTGCAGGCCCAGCGCGCGCGCCTCGTCCATTGCGGCGGGCAGCGCGGCCTGCAGCGTCGGCTCGCCCCCGGAGAACACCACGCCGTCCAGCAGGCCGCGGCGGCGGGCCAGGAAGGCGGAGGCGTCCGCCCACGTGAGCGGTGTGGGCGCATCCGCCGGGATGAGCCCCGGGTTGTGGCAGTAGCTGCAGCGCCACGGGCACCCCTGGAGGAAGACCACCGCGGCGAGGCGTCCGGGGAAATCGACGGTGCTCAGCCGCGTGAGGCCCGCGACCCGCAGGCCCCCGCTCACGGCAGCGGTCGGGTCGACGGCCGGCGGAGGGGCTCGGCGAAGAAGCAGCGTTCGGCGTGTTCGCCCTTCTTGCCGGTGTTGAAGCTCGCCACGGGCCGGTGGTAGCCCATCACGCGCGTCCAGACCTCGCAGGGTTGGCGTTCGTCGTCGCGCAGGTTGATCTCGGGGGTCGGGGTCAAGGTCGGAATCACAGGAGCTCCTCGGTGGGTCGGGAAACGGGCGGCACGGCGGCGCGGCGCTTGCGGGCCAGGCGCTCCTCGTCGCAGGTGGGGCAGAAGGGGTGTTCGCCTGGCAGGTAACCGTGCGTGGGACAGATCGAGAAGGTGGGCGTCACCGTGATGTACGGCAGGCGGAAGTGCGTGAGCGCTCGGCGCACCAGCTCGCGGCAGGCGGCGCCGCTCGACATGCGCTCGCCCATGTACAGGTGAAGCACCGTGCCGCCGGTGTACTTCGACTGCAGGCTCTCCTGGCGGCCCAGGGCCTCGAACGGGTCGTCCGTGAAGCCGACTGGCAGCTGCGAAGAGTTCGTGTAGTACGGCTGCTCGGGCGTGCCGGCATGCAGGATCTCGGGCCACCGCTTGCGGTCCTCCCTGGCGAAGCGGTAGGTGGTGCCCTCGGCCGGGGTGGCCTCGAGGTTGTAGAGGTGCCCGGTCTCCTCCTGGAAGTCGACGATGCGCGCGCGCACGTGGTCCAGCAGGCGCAGCGCCTGGGCGTGGCCGGCCTCGGTGGTGATGTCCTGCGAGTCGGCGCTGAAGTTGCGGATCATCTCGTTGATGCCGTTCACCCCCAGTGTGGAGAAGTGGTTGCGCAGGGTGCCGAGGTAGCGCCGCGTGTAGGGGAACAGGCCCTGGTCCATCAGCTGCTGGATCACCCGCCGCTTGACCTCCAGGCTGTCCTTGCCGAGCTCGAGCAGGCGGTCCAGCGCGCGCAGCAGCGCGGGCTCGTCGCCCCGGTGCAAGTGGCCGAGCCGGGCGCAGTTCACGGTGACCACGCCCACGCTGCCGGTCTGCTCGGCGCTGCCGAACAGGCCGTTGCCGCGCTTGAGCAGTTCGCGCAAGTCCAGCTGCAGCCGGCAGCACATGGACCGCACCATGTTCGGCTCCAGCTCCGAGTTCACGAAGTTCTGGAAGTAGGGCAGGCCGTAACGGGCCGTCATCTCGAACAGGGCCTCGGCGTTGGGGGACTCCCAGGGAAAGTCGCGGGTGATGTTGTAGGTGGGGATGGGGAAGGTGAACACCCTGCCCTTGGCATCGCCCGCCATCATGACGTCGATGTAGGCGCGGTTGATCATGTCCATCTCCACCTGCAGATCGCCATAGGTGAAGGGCATGGTCTCGCCGCCCACCACCGGCACCTGCTCGGCCAGGTCGTCGGGGCAGCGCCAATCGAAGGTCAGGTTGGTGAAGGGCGTCTGGGTGCCCCACCGTGACGGCACGTTGAGGTTGTAGATCAGCTCCTGCATGCACTGGCGCACCTGGTCGTAGTCCATGGCGTCCTTGCGCACGAAGGGCGCCATGCAGGTGTCGAAGGAGGAGAAGGCCTGGGCGCCCGCCCATTCGTTCTGCATCGTGCCCAGGAAGTTGACGATCTGGCCCACCGCCGACGACAGGTGCCGCGGAGGCCCCGACTCCACCTTGCCTGGAACGCCGTTCAGGCCCTCGTGGAGCAGCGTGCGCAGGGACCAGCCCGCGCAGTAGCCGCTGAGCATGTCCAGGTCGTGGATGTGCAGATCGCCGTCGCGGTGGGCCGCGCCGATCTCCGGTGCGTACACGTGCGACAGCCAGTAGTTGGCCGTCACCTTGCCGGCCACGTGGAGGATGAGCCCGCCGAGCGAGTAGCCCTGGTTGGCATTCGCGTTGACGCGCCAGTCGTCGCGGCGCAGGTACTCGTTGATCGACGACACCGCGTCCACCTGCGTCTGCGGGTCGCGACCCAGCCGCGCCTGCCGCTCGCGGTCCGCGATGTAGGCGCGGGCCGTGCGCGGCAGGCCGGCGGCCAGCAGCACCTGCTTGGCCATGTCCTGGATCTGCGCCACGTCCGGCGTGCCCCGGCCGCACAGTGCGGCCAGCACGGCATGGGTCAGGCGCGTTGCCTCCGCCGGGTCGCATTCACCGGTGGTGGTGCAGGCCTGGCGCAACGTCCGCTCGATCTTGCCGGGGTCGAACCCCGTGCGGCGGCCGTCTCGCTCGAGGACGTGGCAGGGAAGTCCGGGCAGGGCGGGAAAGGTGTTCATGAGGGAGGTCTGTTGCACTAGATGTAGCGTGCAGTCTGCCCTCGGGACACTAGATGTGGGTTTGCGGGAACGCAAGCCCGCCGCGTTCAGCGACCGGCCAGCAGCGCGTCGATCTGCGCGTCCTTGGCTGCCCAGACGCCCGCGAGCCAGCGGTGAAAACGCGCGCGGAACGCCGGGTCAGCGGTGTAGTCGCTCGTGCAGAACTCGGCCGGGATGGGCAGCTCGCGCACGCGCACCACGATGCGGCCGGCGCGTCCGCTGGCGAATGTCCAGAACGACGGCACGCCGTCCGGATAGACGATGGTGACGTCGATCAGCGACTGGAACTGCGACCCCATGGCGTTGAGCGCCATGGCCATGGCCCCCGCCTTGGGCTTGAGCAGGTGGCGGTACGGCGACGCCGTGGCGCGGTGTTTCTCCGGCGTGATGCGGGTGCCCTCGGCGAAGTTCATCACGCTCGTGGGCACGAGGCGGAACTTCTCGCAGGCACGGCGGGTGGTTTCGCGGTCCTGCTGGCGCAGTTCCGGGCGGGCGCGCAGGGCGGCCATGGAGTGCCGCTTCATGAAGGGAAAGTCGAGCGCCCACCAGGCCAGCCCGATCACCGGCACATGGATGAGCTGCTGCTTGAGGAAGAACTTGAGCAGGGGGATGCGGCCGTTGAGCACGCGCTGCAGCACGAAGATGTCCACCCAGGACTGGTGGTTGCAGTTGACGAGGTACCAGCCGGCATGGCGCAGCGTCTCGGCGCCCTGCAGGTCCCAGGGGCTGGATTGGATGAGCCCGATCCAGCGACTGTTCCAGGTCACCCATCGCGTGGCCAGGTGATTGAGCAGCGGATCGATGTGCCGCCGCGCGCGGTGGTGGCGCAGCAGCCACTTCGGCAGCGCCAGCAGGAAGAGCAGCGAACACCACAGCAGTGTGTTCAGGGCGAGGAGAAGGCAGCTGAGGCTGCCGAGGAGAGTATTTCGCAGGGTGGGGATCATGGGGTCGGGGTTCGCCCGCAGCACGGGCGACTCGCGGTGCGCGGCGGACCGGGTAGCGTGCCACCCGGGCGGCGGCGCGGCCTTGCGCAGCGTCAAGACCGGGCCGGGCGTGGCGTCACCGCGCTCGCGTGAGGGTAGGGCGCAGCCCCGCAGGCAGGCCCATCCCGGGCGGCGTCCACACCGGCACGGCCCGAGGACAGGCCGGGGACGTCACCGCCGCCGTGCGGGCGCCGCCGGACCCAGGCGGGATCGCGCCCACCTCGGCGGCCGTCGGTGAACGCAGCGCCCTGCGTTTCCCGGTCCCTCGTGCGGCCTTACTTCTTGCGCGCCGCGATCGCCTTCTCGGCCCCGTTCACCAGGTCGGCGCCGATCTGGCCCTTCCACTTCTCGTACACGGGACGCGTGGCCTTCACGAACGCATCGCGCTCGGCCGGGCTGAGCTGCGTCACGGTCACGCCGTGCGAGGCGATTTCCTTCAGCAGGGGCTTGTCGGCTTCGACCAGGCCCTTGCGCGCGATGGCGATCTCTTCCTTGCCGGCGTCGATGGCGGCCTGCTTGACGATCTCGCGGTCCGCGGGCGTCCAGCTGTTCCAGATGTCCTTGTTCACGACGAAGATCAGCGGGTCGTTCACGTAGCCCCACATCGTGATGTGCTTCTGCGCCACGCTGTGCAGCTTGGCGGCCTGGTACACGGCGATGGGGTTCTCCTGGCCGTCCACCGCGCCGCTGGCGAACGCGGGCTGCGCGTCGGCCCAGCTCATCTGCGTGGGGTTGGCGCCCAGCGCCGTGAAGGTGTCGAGGAACAGCGGCGAGCCCACCACGCGGATCTTCAGGCCCTTCAGTTCGGCCGGCGACTTGATCGCCACCTTGGAGTTGGAGATCTCGCGGTAGCCGTTCTCGCCCCAGGCGAGCGGCACCACGCCGGCCTTGTCCAGCGTCTGGAAGATCTTCTGGCCCACCTCGCCCTGGGTCACGGCGTCCACGGCGGCGTAGTCGGGGAACAGGAACGGCAGCGAGAACAGGTTGAGCTGCTTGACCTGCGGCGACCAGTTGATGGTGGAGCCGACGGCCATGTCGATCACGCCCTGGCGCAGCGCGGAGAACTCGCGCGTCTGGTCGCCCTGGATCAGCGAGACCCCCGGGTACAGCTTGATGTTGATGCGGCCCTGCGTGCGTTCGCGGACCTTGTTCGCCCACAGTTCCCCGCCCTTGCCCCACGGGAAGGCCGGGCCCAGCACGAGGGACATGCGGTACTCGCTCTTGTAGGCGGTCTGCGCGAGGGCGGCGGGTGACGCGAAGGCCAGGGCGGCGGCTGCGGCCACGGTGGAGGCGAGGAAGGTGCGCAGTTTCATGGAGTGCATCCGGTTGGAGGAGGGGAGAAGTTCAGTAGCCCAGCTGGTGGGGCAGCCACAGCGCCAGGGACGGGAAGGCCACCACGAGCAGCATGGCGAGCGTCATGGCCAGCACGAACCACAGGACCCAGCGCGTGGTCTCTTCCATGCGCACGCCGGCGATCTTGCTCGCCACCATCAGGTTCACGGCCATGGGCGGGGTGAACTGGCCGATGGCCACGTTGAGCGTGAGCACCACGCCGAACCACACCACGTCCCATTGGTAGTGGGCCATGATGGGCATCAGCAGCGGCACGAAGATCAGGAAGATGGAGATGCCGTCGAGGAACATGCCGGCGATCAGCAGCATCACGATCAGCAGCCCCAGCACGCCGCGTTCACCCAGGCCCGAGTTCACGATGGCCCGTGTCACGGGGTCGATGACACCCAGCGTCGACAGCGAGAACGCGAAGATGCCCGCGAGCGACACCACGACGAGGATCACGGCCGACAGTTCGCCCGCCTCGCGGAGGATGACGAACAGGTCGGGGACGCGGATCGTGCGGTGGATGAACATGCCGACGAAGAGGCCGTAGAACACCGCCACCACGGCCGCCTCGGTGGGCGTGAACCAGCCGGCGCGCATGCCGCCCAGGATCACCACGGGCGCCGCCAGTCCCCACGAGGCTTCGCGCAGGCTGCGCCAGAAGGGCGGGCGGGGCATGCCGGCTTCGGCGGCGCCCATCTTGTGGCGGCGGGCCAGCCACACGGCGGGCACGATCAGCGCGATGCCGGCGAGGATGCCCGGGATCATGCCGGCCGAGAACAGGGCCGGCACGGAGGCGCCCGGCACCAGCACCGAATAGATGATGAAGGCGACCGACGGAGGGATGAGGATGTCGGTGGCCGCCGCGCTCGCGACCACGCTGGCGGAGAACGAGGCCGGGTAGCCCGCGCGGGCCATCGCGGCGATCATCACGCCGCCCACGGCCGCCGCGGTGGCGGGGCCCGAGCCCGAGATGCCGCCGAGGAACATCGCCACGGCGATGGCCACGAGCGGCAGCATGCCGGGCCCGCGGCCCACGATGGCGACGGCGAAGTTCACGAGCCGCAGGGCCACGCCGGAGCGGTCGAAGATGGAGCCCACGAGCACGAACATCGGGATGGCGAGCAGCGGGTACTTGCCGAGGCCCGCATAGAAGTTCTGGGGCACCGCGAGCAGCCCGAACCAGGACGCATCGGCGTTGGCCAGCGCGATGGCGGCGGCCCCGGCCAGGCCCAGCGCGGCGCCGATGGGCACCCCGAGGAACATCATGCCCAGGAAGGCGATGAACAGCAGCGCGGCGATCATGCGCCGGCTCCCGGCGTGGCGCGCCCGCGGCGCAGGCGCACGAACACCTGTACCGCGCGGGCCGTGGTCAGGGCGCACAGCACGGGCAGCCAGATGGAGTACCACCACTGCGGCACGCCGATGCCGGGCGAGGTTTCCTCGAAGCGGTAGTCGTCCCACACCACGCGCACGCTCAGCACGGTGATGAGGCCGAACAGCAGCGCGACCATCACGGCCCCGAACTCGGCGAGCACCCGGCGCCGGCGCTCGGAGCCGCCGTCGGCGAAGAACTCGATGCGGATGTGCAGCTGGCGCGCCACCGCGGCCGAGCCGCCGACCAGGGCCAGCACGATCATCAGGAAGACCGAGATCTCCTCGGTCCAGGCGAACGAGGCGCTGGTGAAGTAGCGCACCACCACGTTGGCGAAGGTGATCAGCGCGAGGGCCGCCATCGTCAGGACGATGAGCCAGTCTTCCAGGGCGAGGGATCGGGGTTCGGGGGAGGGGGACGGTTCGGTGCCGGGCGGAGAGGAAGACATGGACAGCGCGGGGAGCGGAGGGGCGATCGGGGTCAACCCGGATCTTGTCGCCCGGGCGTGCGCGCGGCCATGAGGGCATGCCCTAGTCGCGGCAGGCGGCCCCTCCGGGTCAGGACGTCGCCAGCAATGCCGTCAAACGCTCGCGGACCCGGTCGTCGGTCTCCTCGCGCTGCGCCTGCGACAGCAGGGCCGGCGCCGCGTCGGGCCACCGCGAGCGCCCCCAGCCCTCCAGGGCGCCGACCGCCATGTGGCGGTTGCGGATGACCGGGCTGCGCAGGCCCGCTTCCACGAGCGGCCAGCCCTGGCCCGGGAAGGCACCGAGTGCCTGCAGCACGAAGTCCAGCGCCCGATGGTTCACGAACGCTTCGCCCAAGCCCATCTCGTTGGCGGGGCCCGTGGCGATCGCGGCGAGGTCGAGCTGCTCCCGCGCCAGCGCGACGACGCGCTCGACACGTTCCGCGTCGTCCGTGCGCATCAGGTCGAACCACTGTTCGCTCGTGCCATCGCGGTGCCGGGCGAACCGTGTCTCCCAGATGTCCAGGCCCATGCGTTCCGCGGCGGTGCTGGCGACCCAGAAGGCGTCCGGGTCCGTGTCGCCGAGGGCCGCCCGCACCAGCTCCGGCCAGTGCGGTGCGGACCGGATCCGCGCGGCGGCGTCGCGCACGCGCCCGCGGTGAGCGGGTGTCCATCCGATGGCTTCGAGGGACTCCCAGGTGCGTTCCGCATCGTCGACGAAGCCGGCGATGTCGGCCACCGCGAGGTAGGTCGTGAGCGGGGGCGAGACCTGCGACGCGACGTGCGCGAGGTACCGCACCACGGCCTGCGCCCCGTCGTCGTAGTCGGAGATGTCGGCGGCCGGGCCGCCGCGCAGCAGTGCCTGGATCAGCTCGCCCGCGCCGGCGAGCAGGGGAGCGTCCACCTCCGCGGCCTGCAGCGCCGCCAGCAGGCCGCCGCCGGTCGCGCAGGCGTGCGCGAGGTACTCGTGCATCACCGAGTTCCGGTAGCCCTCGCGCAGCAGCCAGGCGCGGATCGCGGGCTGCGCCGTCCCGGCCAGCCGCTCCACGAGGTGGATGCGGCCCCAGCCGTCCACGCGCCGGGCGAGGTTCCACAGCGCCTCTTCCCCTTCGGCGGGTGGCAGCGTGTTGCTCAGCGCGACCGATGCATAGAGCGTGAACTCGTCGTGCAGGCCGAGGCGCACCAGCACCTCGGTTTCCTGCGGCGGGCGAATGAGGCCCAGCAGCGCGATGCCCATCTTGACGGGGCCGCGGTCCGGGCTTTCGCACACCAGCCAGCGCGCGAAGGCATGGAGCCGCCCGGCATCGATCCGGCGCGAGCCGCGGACCGCGGTCAGCAGCGCATCGGCGAGTTGCATCACCTCGCCCTCGCCCTCGGTCACGAAGTCGTAGAAGTCCTTCACGTGCTCGGGCGTCGGCGTGTTCGATGCCGCCTCCAGCATGTGCAGGACCTTGTCCACCGACGCCGGCTCCGAGTGCCCCACGTGGTGGCTCAGGACCCCGTCCGCGGCACCGGCGGCCCACCGGAGGTCGGAGCCGCTGCGGCTGACCACCGCCTCCTCGTCAGGCAGCGTGGCGGCCGCTTCCGGCAGGCGGCCGTCGGCCCCCAGCGGGAAGCTGGCGAGGTACCCGAAGAGGCTCGGGCGGCCGTCGACCCAGGGCGCAGGGAAGCCGTTCACCATCGTCGGGGCCGGTGGCGGGGGCAGCTTGCCGCCCTGGCCTCCGAGCAGTCGCTTCAACCACTCCATGTGTCCTCCCTCTTGTGTTCGTTGCCGGGATTGTCACCCGGCGGCACCGGCTCCTCCGCAGGCTGTGCGGCGGCGCGCGGGCGGCGTCAACGAACCTGCCCATTGCCGGTAGATGCGCCGGGCCGTCGCCTGCAGGGCCGGGAGCTTCGTGCGCATGTCCGCGATGATCTGCGCGCGGCTCTGGACCGCGGGTCCGCCGGCCACGGACAGTTCGGCGCGGGCGTGTTCGCACCATTCCGAGACGATGTCCTCGGTGACCTCGAAGTGGCACTGGAACGCCATGTGCCGGCCGATTGCGAACGCCTTGTTGAGGCAGTGGGTGCCGTACAGCAGGCGGCGCGCGCCCGCCGGAATGGCGAAGGTCTCGTAGTGCCAGTTGAAGCCGACGACCTCGTCGGCGCCGAAGAGGTCGGTGCCGTGGGGCGTCACGTGCAACCGGCTCCAGCCGATGTTGGCCCACGCGTTGCGGCACACGTGTGCCCCGAGCGACTTCGCCATCATCTGCGCGCCGAAGCAGTGGCCCAGCACGGGCACGTCCAGCTGCATCGCGCTGCGCACGAACTGCTGCTCTTCGGCGATCCAGTCGAGCGGGTCGTTCACGCTGCGGTTGCTGCCGAGCAGCACGATGCCGCTGTAGTCGGACGCGTTTCGAGGAAGGCTCTCGCCTTCGTCGGGACAGAAGACCTTCGTCTCCATCCCGCTCTGTTCGAGGCAGCGGACGAGGAAGCCGCCGCGCTGGGTCCGGTCGTGCTGAAGGATCGCCACGGGTCTCATGGATGGGGCGCGTTGCGGCGCGCCGGCTGTGGAGGAGCGATCAATCTAGGGGCGGGGGTGTCAGGACGGTGTCAATTCGAAGGGGCTCGTGAATTGACACGATCTTGATGCGGGGCTTGCTTCGAGGGGCATCGGCGCCTTGCGTCGTCGGCGCCGCTGACGACGCGGGCCGGCGTCACTGTCGCGCTTCGATCCAGGCCAGGATGGTTTGCTGGACCTGGTTCGCGCGGGCAGGACCGATGACCCGGCTTCGATAGGGGGACGTGCTGCCCAGCACACCGGGGGCCGACTCGTGGATGGCTTGGGCCAGCCGATCCAGGGAGCCCCCTGGCCCTCGCGGCGTACGCTTGCCGTTCGGCCTCGTCGAGTTCGATGACCACGCTGTATTCCGCCGGGCCGTGGCTGCAACGCGCGTCGAGCAGGAGCGCATCGCCATCCTTCACCAGAAACCAGGCGTGGGGGCCGTGGTCGATGACTTCCATGTCATCTCCTCCTGCGCGGTGTCATGCGGTGATCGCACGAGGGCGCTGGTCTTGGCTGCCTTGCGATCCTCACGGTGCAACACCAGCGCCGTCGCCTGCTCGCGTGATCGTCCACCGGCGGGCCGGGTAGTCGATGACGACAACGTGCTCCGCGAAAGGGTGCAAGCCGACGACGCCCGCCACATCGGCCGAAAATCCGGTCCCGATGGTGGGGCAGTACGTGATGGACACGTTGGAGAGCGCGGCGGAGCCGAGTCGAAGGGGGGCATCGCCCGCGGTCAGAAAACACGCATGTGGGCGACCCCACGCCTGCACTTCGAAGGTCGTCACGGCGTCGGTTGCTCGCAGGGGCGCGTTGCCCGTCAGCCGCTCCCAGCGCGCCTGCCCGAATGCGCCGATGTCCAGCGCTGCCGAACCCGTGTCGAACAGCATCTTTTCAGTGGTGCCTGCCACGTCGACATCGACGACGACATGACCGCCACCCGTCACGACGGGCCTGTAGTCGAAGGTCATGCTGCTCTGTGTCGTTTCGAGCAGGGATTTCTCGCTGTAGTCGATCCACCTGTTTCGAAGATCGAGGGTCAGCGTGCCTGACGCGAAGAACTCATTGCCCAGGGAGCCCACAGGCTGGCCAGGGCGGCATGTTTCGATCAACGCCATCACGGCATGGGACGCCGGCACGGTGACTTCGCGCCCTGCGACCTTCACGCGTACCGTGCGTGCGCGTGCTTCGTCGTCGGGAGCGTGCCAGGCGACGGATGAATTCAAGCCTGTGTCAAGCTGCAGATGGCATCGAGCCTCATCCAGTTCTGCGGGCACCAGCAAGGCCACGGCCGCGTTCGGACGGCCTGCGAATGCTGCAGTGGCCCATTCGAAATTCACCGTTTCACCCCTGCACAGCGGCACGTGGGTGAGGATGGCGCAAAGTATCAGTCGGCAAAGTGGCATGTGGCCTCAGCTTACCCGAGTGAACCGGACCCGTTGACACACGCCCGGACTGCATCATACTGTATGGATGAACAGTGCCACCCGAAACGCAGCGGCACCGCGTTTCGCGCTCCCCGACTACGCCGAACTCCACTGCCGCAGCAACTTCAGCTTCCTGACCGGCGCGTCGCACCCCGAGGAACTCGTCGAGCGGGCCATCGACCTCGGCTACACGGCGCTCGCCATCACCGATGAATGTTCGCTGGCCGGGGTCGTGCGCGCCCACGTGGCCGCGCGCGACCGGCCGCTGCACCTGATCGTCGGGGCGGAGATGCGGTTGTCGCAACCGCCCGTGTCGTCGGGCGAGCCCGTCCATGAACATCCGATGCGCCTCGTGCTGCTCGCGCAGACACGCCGCGGCTATGGCAACCTGTCGCAGTGGATCACCGTGGCACGACGGCGGGCGACCAAGGGCCGCTACGTCGCCCATGCCACCGACCTCGAAGGGCACGTGCCCGCGGCACCCATGCTGGCGGGGTTGCCCGATTGCCTGGGACTGCTCGTGCCGAGCGCCGGCCAGCCGTTCGACCTCGTGTTCGCGCAGGCGGTGTGGCTCAAGACGTGGTTCCGCGACCGCGCCGTGCTCGCGCTCGAACTGCTGCACCGGGCGGGCGACGACGACCTGCTCGCGTGCGTGGAGCGGGTGGCCGCGCTCACGGGGCTGCCCATCGTGGCCGCGGGCGACGTGCTGATGCATGTGCGCTCGCGCAAGGCGCTGCAGGACACGCTGACCGCCACGCGCGTCAACCGCCCGGTGTCCGCGTGCGGCTGGCAGCTCGAGCCCAATGCCGAGCAGCACCTGCGGTCGCGCGCGCGGCTGGCCGCACTGTACGACCCCGCGTGGCTCGACCAGTCGCTGGTGCTGGCGGACCGCTGCAAGTTCTCGCTGGGCGAACTGAAGTACGAGTACCCGCAGGAGCTGGTGCCGCCGGGCATGACCCCCATCGGCCACCTGCGCGCGCTGACCTACGCCGGCGTGCCGAAGCGCTATCCCCGCGGCATGAAGAACGAACACGCGCAGCAGATCGAGAAGGAACTCCGCCTGATCGAGCAGCTGGGCTACGAGGCCTACTTCCTCACGGTGGCCGACATCGTGTCGTGGGCCCGGGCGCAGGGCATCCTGTGCCAGGGGCGCGGCAGCGCGGCGAACTCGCTCGTGTGCTACTGCCTGCAGGTGACGGAGGTGAGCCCCGAGCTGTCCACGATGCTGTTCGAGCGGTTCATCAGCGCCGAACGCAACGAGCCGCCCGACATCGACATCGACTTCGAGCACCAGCGCCGGGAGGAGGTGATCCAGTACCTCTACCGCAAGTACGGCCGCCACCGCGCGGCGCTCACCGCGGTGGTGATCAGCTACCGGCCGCGCTCGGCGCTGCGCGACGTGGGCCGTGCGCTGGGCATCGACGAGTCGGCCATCGACCTCGTGGCGAAGAGCCAGCAGTGGTTCGATGGCCGCAGCGTCGATCCGGCCCGCTTGAGCGAACTGGGCTTCGACCCCGAGGCGCCGGTCACGCGCCGCTGGATCGAACTCACCGGCCAGCTCATCGGCTTCCCGCGCCACCTGAGCCAGCACCCGGGCGGCTTCGTGATCGCGAAGGACCGCATCGAACAGCTCGTGCCCGTGGAGAACGCCGCGATGGAAGGGCGCAGCATCGTGCAGTGGGACAAGGACGACCTCGATGCGCTCGGGCTCATCAAGGTGGACATCCTCGCGCTGGGCATGTTGAGCGCGCTGCGGCGGTCGCTCGACTACCTGTCGCACAAGCTCGGCCGGCCGTTCGAGATGCAGGACATTCCCAACGAGGACAAGCCCACGTACGAGATGATTTCCCGCGCCGACACCGTGGGGGTGTTCCAGATCGAGAGCCGCGCGCAGATGAGCATGCTGCCACGGTTGAAGCCGAGCACCTACTACGACCTGGTGGTGGAGGTGGCCATCGTGCGGCCCGGCCCGATCCAGGGCGGCATGGTGCATCCGTACCTGCTCAACCGCAGCGTGCCGAAGGAGAGCATCGTGTACCCGAGCGAGGAGATCAAGCCCGCGCTCGAACGCACCCTCGGCGTGCCCATCTTCCAGGAGCAGGTGATGCAGATCGCGATGCTCGCGGCCGACTTCACCGGCGGCGAGGCCGATGCGCTGCGCCGGGCCATGGCCGCGTGGAAGCGCAAGGGCGGGCTGGGGCCGTTCGAGAAGAAGCTCGTGGGCCGCATGGTCGAGAAGGGCTACGAACTCGACTATGCCGAACGCATCTTCCGGCAGATCGAGGGCTTCGGCGAATACGGCTTCCCCGAGAGCCATGCGGCCGGCTTCGCGCTGCTCGCGTACGCCAGCAGCTGGCTCAAGTGCCACCACCCCGACGTGTTCCTCACGGGCCTGCTCAACAGCCAGCCGATGGGCTTCTACGCGCCCGCGCAGCTGGTGCGCGACGCGCGTGCGCACGGTGTCGAGGTGCGTCCCGTCGACGTCACCGTCAGCACGTGGGACAGCACGCTCGAAGGCGAAGGCGAAGGCGAGCCGCACCGTGCGGTGCGGCTGGGGCTGCAGCTCGTGAAGGGACTGAAGGGCGAGACCGCGAAGCGCCTCGTCGAAGCGCGCGCGGAGCGGCCGTTCGCCAGCGCCGAAGACCTCGCCCGCCGCGCGCATCTGGACGCCGGCGACCTGGAAGCGCTGGCGCAGGCCGATGCGCTGCGCACGCTGCCCGGCATCGCGGGCCACCGCCACCAGGCCGCGTGGGTGGTCGCGGGCATCGACACCCGGCCCACCGAACTGCTGCGGGCCACGCGCGTGCACGAGGCCTCGGCCGAGCTCGCCGCGCCGGCCGCCGTCGAGGACACGCTGGCCGACTACCGGTCCGTGGGCCTCACGCTGAAGACCCATCCGCTCGCGCTGCTGCGCGAACAGCTCGATGCGTTCAAGGTGCTGCCGGCCGCCGTGCTGCGGAACCATCCGCACGGCCGGCTCGCACGCGCGAGCGGCCTCGTCACGCACCGCCAGCGGCCGCCCACCGCGAAGGGCACGATGTTCGTCACGCTGGAGGACGACACCGGCGCGGTCAACGTGATCGTGTGGCCGAAGGTGGTGGAGACGCAGAGGAAACCGCTGCTTGGCGCCACGCTGATGACCGTGTTCGGGCAGTGGCAGCGGCAAGGGGAGGGCGAGGAATCGGTGATGCACCTCGTGGCCACGAAGGTGATCGACCACACGCCGCTGCTGCAGGGGCTGGTGTCGCGCAGCCGGGATTTCCGCTGACAGCGGCGTAGGACGCCCCGCACGTGGTGATTCGGCTTCCGCCGAACGACGCGGCGCGCGGCAATTCCTACAGTGCGCTCAGCCGGGGCACACGGTGTGCCCGGTCCCGACCCCGTCAGGAGAAAACACCATGACCACCTTCAAGACTTCGCTGTTCGCCTTCGTCGCCGCCCTGTCGTTCGCGATGGCCGCCTGCCAGCCCCACGAGGGCCCCGCCGAACGCGCGGGCAAGTCGATCGACAACGCGGCCGAGAAGGCCGGCCAGAAGATCGAGAACGCGGGCGAGAAGATCGAGGACGCCGCGAAGGATGCGAAGAAGTGACGGTGCGGCCAGGCGTGCGCCGTCAGGCTTCCTGGGACACCGTGTCCATCGGCGGCGTGGCGTTCGCCGTCACGCGGCGCGCGCTCTGAAGCCACAGCTTGAGGTCGCGCGCGGAGCCGGACACCACCACGAGGTTCGTGTCGGGATGCCGCGACGTGCCGGCCTCTTCCGCGCGGGGCAGCCACAGCACCGGCGCGGCGCTGGCCGCCAGGCCGCCCTTGGCCAGCGCGGTCACCGGATCGGGGCGCAGCGGCTTGTCCTTCGCGTTGACCAGCCACGGCGCCACGCCCGCCTTGCGCGGCGCGGACGACCAGGTGGCCGAGCGGAAGGGCTGGATGTCGACCACGAAGCGCATGCCGTCGTCGCGCATCACCGCGATGGGGGCGGTCCAGCCGCCGGGCAGGCGCTTGTCGAACTTCACCGACCACTGCGTGGGCAGCGACAGTTCCCCGCAGGCGCGCTTGAGCAGCCGCCGGCGGCGTTCACGCAGTTCGGCGTGCACGGCGAGCGCGACACCGCCCACCGCCACCACGGCGGACACGGCGCCCACCTGCCACCAGCTCCGCCAGAAGATCAGCCCCACTTGAATGCTGATGGCGGCCAGACCGAGACCGAGAAGGATCCGGGCGAGCCAGTTGATGAAGGGACTGTGGCGCATGGAAAAACAGACGGCGGGAGAAGGGACAGCTTCGCCGATTCTGGCAAAGGGCGGGCCTGCCGAGGCGGTAGGAATGCACGTTTCGGCCGTTCATGGAAAACCCGCGCCTGCCAGGAGTCTGGGCGGCAGAGAGAAGGGCTCGCCCCGGCCCAACGCGAGCCCTTCTCTCTGCCGCCCAGACTCCTGAACGAAAATGGGGCGATGCACTTCCTCCTCTCGCCCGCCAAATCGCTCGATTTCGACACGCCCTCGACCATCGACAGCCCGACGCTGCCGCAATTCCTGCCGCAGTCGGCGGAACTCATCGACCTGCTGCGCCCGAAGAGCCCGCAGGAGATCGCCTCGCTGATGGACCTCTCCGACAGCCTGGCCGCGCTCAACGTCGCGCGGTACGGGGCGTGGTCGAAGCGATTCACCGCGCGCAACAGCAAGCCGGCCGTGCTCGCGTTCAACGGCGACGTGTACGACGGCCTGCAAGCGCCCACGCTCTCGGCCGCGGACCTCGACTGGGCCCAGCAGCACCTCAGCATCCTGAGCGGCCTCTACGGCGTGCTGCGCCCGCTGGACCGCATGCAACCGTACCGCCTCGAGATGGGCACCGCGCTCGAGAACCCGCACGGCAAGAACCTCTACGCGTACTGGGGCGACACGCTGGCGCGCTACCTCAACCGCCGCGTGGCTGCGGACCCGGTGCCCGTCATCGTGAACCTCGCGTCGAACGAGTACTTCAAGGCCGCCGACCGGAAGGTGCTGAAACCCCGGGTCATCGAGTGTGTGTTCGAGGACTGGAAGGGTGGAAAATACAAGATCATCAGTTTCTTCGCGAAGCGCGCCCGCGGCCTGATGGCCCGGCACGCCATCACGCAGCGGCTCGCCACCCCGAAGGACCTGGAGAGTTTCGCGTCCGACGGGTACGCCTTCGAGCCCTCGGTCTCCGAACCCGACCGCCTGGTGTTCCGCCGGCGCCTGCCCGACGCGGCTTGATACACGCAGAGAAGGGACGGCACGCGAACGGTCACGGCATGAACGGCACAATGGCAGCATGAGCGAACAGCAAGTCACCCCCGAACTGCGGCAGTGGATCGTCGACCAGGCGAAGGCCGGCCGCGACCCCGATGCCGTGCTCAAGTCGATGATGGACAGCGGCTGGAACGAGGACGTCGCGCTCGTGGCCCTGGAAGACACCCTGTCCGGCTTCCTGAAGGAACACGCCGAGGCCAACGGCCTGCCGGTGCCGGTGCGTGTGCCCGAGCCCGAACTCTTCGACTCGCCCTCGACCCTCGTCGTCGACGGCCACGAGATCCGCATCGTGATGACCCTGCGCAACCCGCGCGTGGTGGTCTTCGGCAACATGCTCACCGACGACGAATGCGACGAACTCGTCGCGCTGTCGCGCCAGCGGCTCGCACGGTCCGAGACCGTCGTCACCAGCACCGGCTCCAGCGAGGTCAACGTCGCGCGCACCAGCGATGGCATGTTCTTCTCGCGCGGCGAAAACGCCGTCTGTGCACGCTTCGAGGCGCGCATCGCCGCGCTGCTCAACTGGCCCATCGAGAACGGCGAAGGCCTGCAGATCCTGCGCTACCGGCCGGGGGCGGAATACAAGCCGCACTACGACTACTTCGACCCGGCCCACGCGGGCACGCCCAACATCCTCAAGCGCGGCGGCCAGCGCGTGGGCACGCTCGTCACGTACCTCAACACGCCCACGCTGGGCGGCGCCACCACCTTCCCCGACGTCCACCTCGAGGTGGCCCCGGTCAAGGGCAACGCCGTGTTCTTCAGCTACGACCGGCCGCACCCCATGACCCGCACGCTGCACGGCGGCGCGCCGGTGATCGAGGGGGAGAAGTGGGTCGCCACGAAGTGGCTGCGGCAGGGCCGCTTCGACTGACGCGCTTCACCGGGCGTAGCGCCGCGCCCCGGCCACACACACCACGGCGGCCAGCGTGACGAGCAGCATGCTCCAGCTCACCGTCTCGTGCAGCAGCAGCGCGGCCAAGCCCAGGCCCATGAACGGCTGGAACAGCTGCAACTGGCCCACGGCCGCGATGCCGCCCTGGGCCAGGCCCCGGTACCAGAACACGAAGCCGATCAGCATGCTGAAGAGCGACACGTAGGCGAAGCCGATCCAGGCCGGGCCCCCCACGTGGCCGAACGACTCGGGCCGCGTCAGCAGCGCCCCCGGCAGCATCACCGGCAGCGACAGGGCCAGCGCCCAGCTGATGACCTGCCAGCCACCCAGCGTGCGCGCGAGGCGCGCCCCTTCGGCATAGCCCATGCCACACACCGCGATGGCGCCGAGCATCAGCAGGTCGCCCGCCAGCGACACCTCGAGGCCGCCCCACGCGGCATACCCCGCCACCAGCGCGGCGCCCGTCACCGAGAACACCCAGAAGGCCGGGCGTGGCCGTTCGCCTCCGCGCAGCACGGCGAACAGGGCCGTGGACAGCGGCAGCAGCCCCACGAAGACGATGGAGTGCGCCGACGTCACGTGCTGCAGGGCCAGCGCCGTCAGCAGCGGAAAGCCCACCACCACGCCCAGCGCAGCCAGCGCGAGCGAGGGCAGGTCGGCGCGGCTCGGCCGGCGTTCCCCGAGCAGCATCAGCAGCGCGAGGCCCAGCAACGCCGCGATGGTGGCGCGGGCGCAGGTGAGGAAGGCCGGTTCGAAGTCGGCGACGGCCACGCGCGTCGCGGGCAGCGAGCCCGCGAAGATCGCCACGCCGATGAACCCGTTGACCCAGCCGCTGGTTGACTTTTCCATGCGGTCAGTGGACCACCGGCGGGTCGACGTCACCAGGGACAGTCCAATACAATTTCGAAGAACTGTGTTGCATGTTTGGCCAGTACGGTTCGGAGGGCGCGATGGCACGTGAGGGAACCCGCATCGAGGCGGTGATGGCGGAGATCCGATCCCGGATCGCCTCGCGCGCGGCGCTGCCCGGCGCGCGGTTGCCGTCCGTGCGCGCGCAGGCGGGCGCGTTGCGCGTGTCCGTCTCCACGGTCGTCGAGGCCTACGAACGCCTGGTGGCCGAAGGCCTGCTCACGGCGCGGCCGGGCTCGGGCTTCTACGTGGCCGGGCCCGTGGCGCCGCTCGCGCTCGCCGAGATGGGCCCGAAGGTCGACCGCGCCGTGGACCCGCTGTGGGTCTCGCGCCAGTCGCTGGAGTCCGATGCCCGCGTGCTGAAGCCCGGCTGCGGCTGGCTGCCCGCATCGTGGATGTACGAGGCCGGCGTGCGCCGGGCGCTGCGTTCGCTCGCACGGGCCGACACGCTCGAGCTGGCCGAGTACGCGACGCCTCAGGGCCACCCCGGGTTGCGCCAGTTCCTCGCGCGCCGCATGGCCGCCGCGGGCATCGATGCGTCGCCCGAACAGGTGCTGCTCACCGAGTCGGGCACGCAGGCCATCGACCTCGTGTGCCGCTTCCTGCTGGAGCCGGGTGACACCGTCCTGGTCGACGACCCGTGCTACTTCAACTTCCACGCGCTGCTGAAGGCCCACCGCGTGCACGTCGTGGGCGTGCCGTACAGCCCGCAGGGTCCCGACCTCGACGCGTTCGACGCGGCGCTCGCCGACCACGCGCCACGGCTCTACATCACCAACTCGGGCATCCACAACCCCACGGGTGCCGTGCTGTCGCCGCTGGTGGCGCACCGCCTCCTCAAGCTCGCCGACCGCGCGGGGCTCGTCATCGTCGAGGACGACATCTTCGCGGACTTCGAGACCACGCCCGTCCCCCGGCTCGCGGCCTTCGACGGCCTCTCGCGCGTGATCCAGATCGGCAGCTTCTCGAAGACGGTCTCGGCTTCGCTGCGCTGCGGCCACATCGCCGCGAAGCCCGAGTGGATCGACGGCCTCACCGACCTGAAGATCGCCACCAACTTCGGCGGCGGGCGACTGGGCGCGGAAGTGGTGCTCTCGGCCATCACCGACAGCGGCTACCGCAAGCACATGGAAGGCGTGCGCGTGCGGCTCGCGGACGCGATGGACAAGGCAGTGAGCCGCCTCGCCATGCTCGGCATCACGCCGTGGATCGTGCCGCAGGCGGGCATGTTCCTGTGGTGCCGCTTGCCCGATGGGGTCGATGCCGCGGCGGTGGCGCGGGCCTGTCTGCAGGACGGTGTGGTGCTCGCGCCGGGCAATGCGTTCAGCCAGTCGGCGAGTGCGGGGGACTACCTGCGGTTCAACGTGGCGCAGTCGCGTGAAGGGCGGATCTTCGAGGTGCTGGCGCGGGCGATTTCGAGCGCCGGACGCGGGCGAACGGCTCGAACGTAAAGAAACTCGAGGGGGTCAACGCGGCTTTCAGAGGACTCGTTGTGCAGGAGAGCGACCTGCTCGACAACCGAATGAAAGACCTCCCATGAACAAGATGTTTGCCGCCCTGATCGCTGCCACGTTCTCGCTGGGTGCGTTCGCTGCGGCTCCGGCCGCCGCCCCCGCGGCAGCTCCCGCCGCTTCCGCCGCCCCGGCCAAGGACGCGCCCGCCCACAAGGCGCCCGCGAAGAAGCACGCGCACGCCAAGAAGGCCGCGCCGGCTGCGGCCGCGGCTTCCGCGACCAAGAGCTGAACGGCTCCACGCGTTCGACGCGAGACCCTGCGCGGCGCCGGAAGGCGCGCGCAGGCACGAAGGCCCGGTCAACCCGGGCCTTCTTCATGGGGCGGACGAAAACGTGGTGCGCCCTCAGGCGCGCTTGCGCTGGTGCGTGCTGTCGAGCGCGGCCGGCTGCGTGGTGCTGCCGAAGGGGCGGCTGCGTTCGATGCGCAGCCACTTGCGCTGTTCCCACGTCTGCGGGCCGGTGACGGCCCAGCGTTCGAGGGTGGACGCCAGTTCCGCACGCGGCAGGCGGCGGTAGGCGGGGGTGCCGGGGCGCAGCAGCCACAGGCCGCGGCGCAGGCGCCCCGGCAGCGGGGCCTGCGATTCGGGGATCCAGTAGACGCACTGCTTCTCTTCCCAGAACTGCGTGCGTTCGAAGTGCACGCGGCCGGCGAAGCCGGTGTCGGCGGGGAAGATGATGGTGTCTTCGGGCAGTTCGACCACCGCGAACGACAGGTCGCCGGGCGTTTCGCCGCTGCCACGGTGAACGAAGATGACGCGCTCGACCTGGTCGGCGGTGAAACGGTCCACCTCGACGTCGTCGCGGAAGACGACGACGTCAGCGCCTTGCCATGCGGTATGCCATGGTGTTTTCATGTGAGGTACTCCACAGTTTCGACCACGTTAACGCGGCGGAAGGCGCAGGATGTGTCCACCCGCGTCAATTGGCAAGCGCCTACTCGCTTCGAGTGGTTATTGAAACACTTGCACACATCCCGGGCATCAAACCGCTCGGCGTTGCATGGACTGTGAACTGAGGGTGTGCAGGCCCGCGGGCCGGGTCTGGACGGCTTCGATCAGCGCGTCGGCCACCGCGTCGGCCCGGATGGGGCGGATGGCCGTCGGCAGCAGGGCGCCGAGGGGCAGCATCAGGCGTTCGGCGAGTTGTTCGCCGAAGCGGGCGGGCTGGCCAAGGGCCGTGCGATCGCCCAGCAACAGCGCGGGACGCGCGAACACGGTGACCTCGAAGCCGAGTGCCGCGACGGCCTGCTCGGCCTGGCCCTTGACCTGGTTGTAGAACACGGTGGACTTCGGGTCGGCACCCACCGCCGACACGAGCCCCACGCGCCGGACGCCCGCCGCGTGCGCGGCCTCGGCGGTGCGCACCACCGCATCGAAGTCGACCCGGCGGAACGCGGGGCGCGAGCCCGCCACCTTGATGGTGGTGCCGAGCGCGATGTACAGGTCGTCCGCCGTGGGCAGTTCCGGCAGGTGCTCGAAGTTCACCGGGTGGTAGTGCAGCCGCGGGTGCGTGCGCGGCACGTCCGGCAGCCGGCGCACGAGGGCGTGCACGGTGACGGACGCGTCGAGCAGGCGCGCGAGGAGGCGTGAGCCGACGAGGCCGGAGGCCCCGGCGAGCCAGGCGGTGCGGGGGGCGGAGGCGGGGGCGGTCATGCGCGGAATGTACGCTGCACGGCCGGCCTCCGCACCGATCACTTCAGCACCGGATGGGCATTGCGCAGCAGCATCAGGAACTGGTCGTGGAACCACTGGCCCGCGTGCGGTGCGTTCGGCAGCGAGTCCACGATGGTGCTGCCGCACTTCATGTCGAAGCGCTTGCCCTCGGCGTTCGGCGTGTTGGCCGTGCTGTCGCTCGTGCCGTCGGAATCGCCCGGCGGCTTGATGAACACGTACGCGTCGAGGTAGCTGCGCGCGGCATCCGGGTTCGCGCGCGGACGTTCGCCGATGCCCGTGTTCTTCACGTTGCACCAGTTGCCGCGGTGGGCGCGGCGGTCGATGCGCATGTCGTCCACGTCGGCGGCCGGGCCGGTGGGCCGGCCGGCGCCGCCCCAGCCGTTGCGCGAGGTGTCGATGATGAACGACAGCGTCGACGGGAACCCTGCCGCGACGAACTCCGTGTGCAGCTTGTCGATGTAGGTCAGCTCGTCGACCCCGCGGTTCCATTCGTAGAACTGCGTGGTGCCCGACGTGCTGACGATGTTGTCGTCCCCGTTGAAGTACGGCTCGTCGAGCGGCGTGTAGTTGGCGGTGTTGCTCGCGAAGCCTCGCACGATGTCCAGCCGGCCCGACGGTGTGGCGCCCTGCACGAGGGTCTTGAAACCCTGGATGGCCTTCTCGCGGTTGTCGTTCCAGCCGAGCCAGCCCGAGTGCGCGATGTCGAGGTACAGGTACACGTTTTTCGTGGCCGACAGCTTCGCGAGGGCGTACTGGATGCCCTGCACGTAGACCTGCTTCTGGTTCACGTTCGCACACGCCGGAACCGACAGGTTCGTGATCATGTTCGGGTACGAGTCGGGCTCGACCACGGCCACGATGCGCAGGCCCGCGTAGGCCGGCCGGGCGAGGATCTCGGCGATGCGGTCGATGTACTGCGTCTTGTAGATCGACAGGCCGTTGGCGGCCGAGCTCAGTTCGCCGTTCGAGGCGTACGCGGCGCAGTCGCGGTCGGGGAGGTCGTAGACCACGAGCGTGACCGCCAGCGGCTTGAGCGCGCCGGTGCCGCTCGCGGCCTTCTGCTGCGCCACGGCGGCGTCGAGGTGGTCGACGAGGCCCATCGCGCCGCCGCTCGCCTTCGCGCCGTCGATGGCGGCCAGGCGGTCGAGCCACACCGCGGTGGGGAACGCCGAGGCGGCCTTCACGAGCGCGGCGTCGGTGGAGCCGGTGGCCACGCGGGTGAGCGACTGGGCGACCTTGCGGCCGTAGTCCGGGTCCGTGTAGAGCACGGCGTCCGCGAAGGGGTTGCCGGTGGTGACCAGTGCGACGCCCGGGGCCGGGGCGGGCGCGGGTTCGGTGGCTGGCGCGGGCGAGGGGCCCGGTGACGGGGTCGGCGAGGGCGACGTGGCGGGCGGCGTGGTCGGCGACGGCGCGGGGGCGGGCGAGCCGGCCGACGGCGACGGCGCGGGCGACGAGGGCGCCGGCGCCGTGGACGGGGAAGGAGACGGGTTCGTGTCGGGCGTCGACGCGACCGGCGATGGTGCGGGCTGCACCGCATCGCCGCCGCCCCCGCCGCAGGCGGTGAGCACCAGCGAGAACAGCAGGGCGAGCGAGGCCGGCGCGCGGGGCGCCGCGCGCGAGGTGGAATGGGTCATGGTCTTCTCCCTGAGGGTTGTTATTGGAGGTGCGGCGCCAGCACCGTCATCTGGGGCTTGTCGGTGCCGTTCGCGGGTTCGAGCGAGTAGATGTAGTCGCCCCACCACGGCCCCGCCGCCCACCACGTCCAGCCAGCCCACACGTCGCCGTTGGTCTCGAGGTGGGACAGCAGGTTGTCGATGGCCTGATGGCACGTGGTGTTGGCCGCACCGCCGAACTCGCCGAGCAGGGCCCGCTGGCCGTTCGCGCGCAGCCACGCCGTCAAGGCCGTGACCCGTTCGCTGCCGATGGTCGCGCTGGTGCAGGCGGGCTGGGTGCCGGACGAGTCCGCGTCGAGGTACTGGTGGACTTCGAACACCATGTTCCTGCCCGGGTCGACGATGTTCTTCATCGCCGTGCCGTTGGGGGTGCCGTACCAGCTGTCGTTCCAGCTGTGGGCCCCGGTCCAGGCGTTGCCCGGCACCGTGATCACCTGGGTGGCGCCGGTCGCGCGGATCGCGGCGATGCCGGCGTTGGCGGCCGCGACCCATTGCTCGGTGGGCATCGTGTGCGGCTCGTTCATCAGGCCGAACACCACCTTGTCGTTGCCCTTGAACTGGGTGGCCAGGCGCGTCCAGAAGTCCGCGAACGCGGCGTTGGGCACCGCGGCCGAGCCGATCAGCTGGCCGCGGTAGCGCGCGTAGTTGTGCGGGTCGAGCAGCACGGTGACGCCGGTGGACGTCACCTGGCCGACGAAGTTCGAGAGCCGGCCCAGTTCGGCGCCGTCGAAACCCTGGTTCAGCACGGGCTGCAGGCGTTCCCACAGGAACGGCAACCGCACCGTGTTCATGCCCTTGGCCTTGTAGTAGGCCACGCTCGCCACGGTCGGGTACGTGAAGTCGGTGCCGTACGTGCCGGGCAGCTTTTCCGGGGCGAACTCGGCGCCGGCCAGGCTCACGCCGCGCCAGCGCAGCGTGGCGGGCAACGGCGAGACGCCGTCACCGCAACCCACGCGCGCGGACCCGAGCGCCAGGTCGTCGAGCCACACGTCGTACACCGACGGCGTGGCGCCGCCCTGGTACAGCTGCCAGCCGAGCTTGATGCGGTTGAAGGTGGGGAACACGAAGTCGACGCCGCTCGTGCCGGTGTGCTTCTTCGTCGAGACGGTCATCTCGGGCTTCGCCACGCCGTCGATCCACACGGACACGCGGTTGTCGGCGGCGTCCATCTGCCATTCGACGCAGGTCCAGCGGCCACCCGCGGTGGGGGCGGTGGGCTGCCACGCGGTCCAGTCACCGGTCGGGCCGCCGTCGGCGCCCACGCCCCACAGCGCCTTGCCGTTGCCCTGGCCCGGGATGTACTGGCCGCCCACCGGGCGCACCAGCGTGCCGTTGCCGGTGCCCGAGGCCTCGACCATCGTGAGGTGCGCGTAGTCCGGCTTGGTGGGGAACGCGTCGACCCAGGCCCACATGCGGCCGAAGAAGCTGTTGCCCGGCGGCGCGAAGCTCGTGGGCACGACGAAGGCCATGCCGTTGTCGGTCATCTTCAGGTGCAGGGCCTGCTTGCCGCGCGCGTGCACGGTGTCGACCGTGGCGGTGGCGGCGCGGCTGTCGATCGTCCACTTCGAGCTGCTGGCGGTGCCGGCCGGGGCGGACTCGAAGTCCTCGCAGAACAGCAACGAACCGCCGCAAGCGGGGGCGGGGCTCGGGGTGGGTGAAGGCGAAGGCGAAGGCGAAGCGGGGGGTGACGAAGCCGGCGGCGACGGGGTCGGCGTGGGCGACGGTGCCGGCGACGAAGGCGAGGGGGCCGGCGACGGCGAGCCGCCGTCGGTGGGCGCAGGCGCGGGTGCGGGCGCGTTGGGCGAGGGCGCCGTCGTGGGGGGAACCGACGGGGTGGTCGCCGGCGTGGAGGCCACCGGCGAGGGCGCCGGGCCGCTCACGGTGTCGCCTCCGCCACCACAGGCGGCGACGAAGACCGCGGTGCTCAGCAGCGCGCAGGCGGAACGCAGCCGCCGGCGTTCGTCGGAAGAGGGGGTGGACATGGCGGAGGGACCGGTGAGGGGATCAGAGCGCCGCATCGAGGCTGCGCAGGAACTCTTGGCTCGGCTGGTAGCCGACCACGCGGGCCGCGGTGTTCTCGCGGCCGTCGGGATGGAAGAACACGATGCCCGGCGGGCCGAAGAGGCCGAAGCGCTTGAGCAGGGTCTTGTCGTGCACGTTGTTGGCCGTCACGTCGACCTGCAGCAGCGTGAATTCGCCGAGCCGGCGCTGCACCTGCTGGTCGCTGAAGACGAAGCGCTCGTACTCCTTGCAGGAGACACACCAGTCGGCATAGAAGTCGAGCATCACCGGCCGGCCGGCGGCGGCGACCGCCTGCTCCAGCTCGGCGACCGTGCTCACGCGCTTGAAGGCGGGGCCTTCCGCCTCCGCCACCGGCGCGCCGCCACGCGACGCGAGGTGCGCGAGCGGCTGCAGCGTGTCGCGGCCGCCCGAGAGCGCCCCCACGAACTGCGCCCCTCCCACCAGGGCCATCACGATCCCCACGCCCTTGAAGAGGTGGGTCATGCCGCTCGCGCCGTCGCGCAGGCGGTCGAACGCGCCGAGGTAGACCGCGGTGACCGTGAGCAGCGCGCCCGCCAGCGACATCAGCGCCCACGCCGGCAGCACCGGCGACACGAGCCACAGCGCCACGGCCAGCAGCAGCACGCCGAAGACGTGCTTGACCCGCTCCATCCACGCGCCGGTGCGCGGCAGCAGCGACCCCGCGGAGAGGCCCACGAGCAGCAGCGGCGCGCTCATGCCACACGCCAGCGAAAACAGCGCGACCCCGCCGATCACGACGTCGTGCGTGCGGCTGATGTAGACCAGTGCCCCGGCCAGCGGCGCGGCGACGCACGGACCCACGATCAGCGCCGACAGGCCGCCCATCGCGAACACACCCGCGAACTTGCCGCCACTGAGGCGCCCCGACGCTTCGCTGACCTTGTTCTGGACGAAGCCGGGCATCTGCAGTTCGTAGAACCCGAACATCGACAGCGACAGCAGCGCGAGCAGCGACGCGAACGCACCGAGCACCCACGGGTTCTGCATGGACGCGGCCAGGCCTTCGCCCAGCAGCCCCGCGACGACGCCGAACGCGGTGTAGACGAGCGCCATGCCGAGGCAGTAGCTCGCGGCGAGCGCGAAGCCGCGCGCGCGGGACACCGGCGCACCCTGGCCGACGATGATCGACGACAGGATGGGCACCATCGGCAACACGCATGGCGTGAACGACAGCAGCAGGCCGGCCAGCACGAACACGCCGGCGACCACCACGAGGTTGCCCGACTGCAGGGCCGATTCGATGCGCCCGGCAGGCTTGGCCTGGACCGGAAGCGAGTCGAGGGTGGCTGACGCTGCCGACGCTGCGGCCGGGGAGTCGAGCGAGACGGCCACGATCCGGCCGTCGGCCACCTGCACGTGCAGCGCCTGCTGCTGCGGCGGGTAGCACAGGCCGGCGTCGGCGCAGCCCTGGCTCGTGACCTTCAGCGTGAACGGCGCGGTGGCGCCGGCCACCCGCACCGGAATGTCGAGCGTGCCGCGGTGCACCTCGACGTCCTTCTGGAAGGTCTCGTCGAACTTGCGTTCGCCGGCGGGCACTTCGGCCTGCAGCGCGGCGGACCCGCCGTCGGCCTCGAAGGCGAAGCGTTCGCGGTACATGCGGTAGCCCGGAGCGATGTCGAACCGCACCGAGACGACCTCGGGGGCCGGCGCCGACGCGGACAGCACGAACGCCTGTTCCGGGTCGAGGAACTCGGTGTCGGCGGCCCGCACGGGGGAGGTCAGCGCAGCCCAGGCCGCGAGGATGGCGGCGGCCCGGAGCAGCGCGGGGGGACGTGGAAGTCGCATGGTCCGGTCCTCAGAACTTGCGGCTCACGCCGACCTGCACGGAGTCGGCCTGGAAGTTGTCGACGTTGGGCGACCCGTTGCCGAAACTGCGCCAGCTGCTGCGCTGCTCGTACCGCTCGTACTTCACGTCGGTGGTCCACTCGGCCCAGCGCACCTCGGCCTTGATGCCGAACGTGTACGCGCCGAAGGCGGACATGCGCTGGTCGGTCGTCGTGTACTGTTGCGGCACGAGCGGGCGCGGATACACCGAGGCGTCCATCACCGGGTCGTAGTAGAAGTCGGCCGCGCTCTGCGTGTAGTAGCGCATCGACGGCGTGAGCCACAGCCAGCCCGTCACCGGCTGCACCCACGCGGCCTCGAACGTGTGGGCCGCGACGCCGAACGAGTCCTGGTAGTACCGGTAGCCGGCCCGCGCGGTGGCGTTCAGCTTGTCGAAGAAGTGGTTCCAGCGCACGAGGGCGGCGGCCTGCTTGCGGCGTTCCGGCCGGTGGTCGTTGCGCTTGTACGGGTCGGAGTAGTAGCCCTGGCCGTCCGAGTACGTGGCGTTGACCTGCACCAGGTCGTTCGCGCTCAGCGCCTGGGTCACGCCGACGATCAGCTCGTTGGTGCGCTTGGCCTCGTTGACGACGGCCTGGTTGACCGGGTTGATCTCGTCCTCGGCATGGCCCACGCCCACGGTCAGCGTGGTGTTGTTGTCCTCGGTGGCGAGGCGGCCCTCGAGCGACACCGCCGTCGACTTGTAGTCGTGTTCGTCGGAGAAGCTCGCGCCCACGCTGACGCCGCCGCGCGGGAAGTGCCGCGAGACGCGCACGTCGCCGGCCTTGCGCTTGTCCTTCATGCCGGGGGCGGGTGTTGCACCGGACACGTCGGAGTAGTAGCGGGGCGTGGCGCCCGAGACCTCGTCGAGCACGGCGGACGCCTCGAGCGTCCAATCGGTCCCGATGGGCGCCTGCACGTACACCGAGGGCGACTTCGCCGTGACGCGCTTGAACTTCGACGGCTCGCTGCCGTTGTAGCCGGGGTACTGCACCTTGACGTCCTGCTGGTCGCGGTAGTGCAGGTAGCGCAGCGCGATGACGCCGTGCTCGGGCGCGGTCTCGGCGCGTGCCTCGGTCGTGGCGAGGCCGCCGTGCAGCGCGAGCGCCGCCATCACGACGCTGCCGTAGGCGGTGCGATCAGTTGCAGCCACAGCCACCTCCGCCGACACCGTAGCCGCCGCTGGCCGCTTCCTTGCTGGTGTAGATGTGCTGCTGGTAGCGCTGCTCCAGGGCGTCGCCGCCCATCGTCATCTCGGGGCGCGCGAGGTTGCCTTTTTCCCAGGGCTGGGGCGGCGCGAACACGCCGCAGCCGGAGAGGCCGGCCGACACGAGCAGGCCGGCGAGGAGGAGGGAGGTCTTCACGGGGCGGTCCTTCGCGGGGCTCACTTGATCTGGCCGAGCGCGGCCACGATCGCGGCTTCCTGGGCGGCGCGTTCGTCCGGGCGGAAGCCGGCGTGCACCTTGACGACCTGGCCGTCGGGACCCACCAGCACCGAGCTCGGCATGCCCTTGATCTGGAAACGCTTCGGGCTGTCGCCCTTCGCGTCGAAACCGACCAGGAACGAGGCGGGCACTTCGGCGAGGAACTTGTCGGCGTCCTCGCGCTTCGCGTCGACGTTGACGGCCACGATCTGCAGGCCGCGGGCGCCGTACTTCGCCTGCATCTCGTTCATCCACGGGAACGACTGCTTGCACGGGGCGCACCACGAGGCCCAGAAGTCGACGTAGACGACCTTGCCCTTGAGGGCGGCCAGGTTCACGTTGGCCTTCACGCCGGGCACGTCCAGCGCCGGGGCCGGCTGGCCCGCGTCGAGGGCATGGGCGGCACCGGTGCAGGCGAGCAGCGCGGCGAGGAGGAGGGTGGAAGAGAACTTCATGGAGGGTCCTTGGGAATGTCAGAAGAAGCGGGAGGGGCGGCGCGCACGGAGGGCGAGCAGCGCGACGGCGAGCAGCAGCAGGGCCGCGGGGTCGACGGCGCCGCCGCCGGACTGGAGGTCGTCGCTGCGGCCGCCGGCGTTGGTCACGACGGCCATGCCCTCGAGACCCACCGTGCGGCTCTCGGTCGTGCTGCTGCCGGCCGCGGAGGCCGTGACGGTCAGCGTGCCGGTGCTGGTGCCGGTGCTCATCGGGGCACGGAAGGCCACCGCGACGTCGCAGCTCGCGCCGGCCGCGAGGGTCATCGCCGACCGGCACGCGCTGGCGGCGCCGTTGGCGACCTCGAACGGGCCGGCGGTGTCGATGCCCTGGATCACGAGGGCCGTGCTGCCGGCGTTGGTGAACGTGGCGACCTTGGGCTCCGAGCTGACGCCGAGCACGCCGACGAAGCCGTGGGACATCACGTTGGCCACCAGCACGGTGCTGCCGCCCCCGCCACCGGGCGTGCCGGTCGAGGGCGCCGCGCCCGACAGCGCGACCTGCAGCACCTGGCCGACCGCAGTGGTCACCGACAGCTGGCCGCTCGAGGTGCCGGCCTTGTCGGGTGCGAACACCACGGACAGCGTGCAGCCCGTGTTCACCGCGAGCGTCATGCCGCAGGTCGAGGCCGTGGTGACCCGGAAGGGTCCGGTGACCTGGGTCGCGGTGATCGACACCGGCGCGATGGCCCCGTTGTTGATTGTCACCGTCTTCGCGGCCGAGACCTGGCCCACGGCGGTGGCCGGCGTGGTGAAGTCGAGCAGCGCGGCATTGGCGCTCAGCACGCCCGCATCGGCCGCGAGCGACAGGCCCTTGAGCGCGACGGTGACCGGCGTGCTGGTGCTGCCGACCGTCAGCGTCCCGGTCGCCGAGCCCGTGGCCACCGGCTTGAACACCACCGTGGCCTTGCACGAGGCACCGGCCGCGAGGGTCGATGCGCCGGTCGGGCAGGCGCCGGACCCGCCGGACACCAGCGCGAACGGCCCGGACACCTGGAGACCGGTGATGGCCGACGGCCCCGTGCCGCGGTTCGTCACGGTGAGTTCCTGCGCCGCCGACGTCGTGTTCGGAAGGACCGACGTGCCGCCGAAGTCGAGCGTCGAGGCGCTCGCCGCGAGCAGGCCCGCCGGCGTGCTCGGCACGGAGGCGGTGCCGGTCAGCGTGATGTCGCCCGGCCGCGTGCCGGAGCTGGCCACCTGCAGGCTCGCCGCATGGCTGCCCGCGGTGCCGGGCACGAAGCCCACCGTCACGGTGCAGGTGCCGTTGACCGCGAGGGACAGGCCCAGCTTGCAGGTCGACGTGCCGGCGATGGCGAAGGAGGCAGCCGACGCGCCCGCGGTGCCGAGGGTCGTCAACGTGACGGCACCCGGGCCCTTGTTCACCAGGGTCAGCGTCTGCGTGGCGGCAGCGGAGCCGACCACGGTGGCGGCGAAGTTCAGCGACGTGGCCGTGCCTTGCCAGGCGACCACGGACAGCGTCTGCGAGGTGCCTTCGCCCGTCAGCACGATCGAATTCGGCGAGCTGAGCGCGTTGGTGGTGATGACCACCGCCTCGTCGCTGATGGCCGCGGTCGGCTTGTAGGCCACCGACACGAGGCACGACGCCCCGGCGGCGAGCGTGTCCGGGCTGTCCGGGCAGTCGTCCGTCGTGGGGTACTCGGTGGAGGAGGTGCTCTTGATGGACGAGATGGTCATCGCCGCGGAGCCCGCGTTGGTCAGCACGACGGTGCGGGCGACCGACGTGGTACCCAGCGTCACCGTGCCGAACCCGATCGCGGCCTGCGACAGGTTCACGAGCGGCGCCGGCGTGCGCACCGCGGTGCCGCGCAGGGCCAGCGTGGCCGGGCTGCCGGGGGCGTTGCTCGTGATCGAGAGCGTGGCGGTCTTCGCGCCGAGCGTGGCGGGGCGCAGCGCGACGGTGACCGTGCAGGTGGCGCGCGAGGCCACCGACGAGCCCGCGGTGCAGGTGCCGCCGAGCACGAAGTCTCCCGCGTCGGTGCCGGTGACGGTCAGGGCGGACAGGGCCAGCGCGGCGCCTCCCGTGTTCGTGAGCGTCACCGTGCGCGCGGTGCTGGTGGCCGCGACCGGCTGCGAACCCACGTCGAGTTCGGTGGCGTCGAGCGCGATGCCAGGTTCGGCCGTCAGCGTGCCAGTGCCGTTCAACGCCACCGCCGAGCTGCCGCCCGCCGCGTTGTGCGCGATCGACACGCTGGCGCTGCGGGCGCCGGAGTTGCCGGGTTTGAAGACGACGTCGACCACGCAGCTGCTGCCGGCCGCGACGCTGGCCGAGGTGGCGCACGTGGTGGTGGGGGCGAGGCGGAAGTCCGCGGCGTGGGTTCCCGAGATCGCGAGGCTCGACAGCACGAGCGCGGCGTTGCCGGTGTTGCTGAGCGTGGCCCGCATCACGGCCGAGTCCGTCGAGAGCACGCTCGAGAACGTCAGCGCGGCCGGCGAGACCGCGGCCACCGGCGAGGTGTCCACGGCCGGGCCCGACAGCGCGACCTCCGTCTTGCCCGACGGCCCGTTGTGGGCGAGCGTGAGCGTGCCGGTGCGTGCGCCGGTCGCGACCGGCTTGAACGCCACGCTCACCGTGCAGCTGCCGCCCGCGGCGATGCCCGCGCCGAGCGTGCACGTCGTGCTGGTGACGGTGAAGTCGGAGCCCGCGCCGGTGCCGATGGCGCTCAGCGCGAGCGACGCGGTGGCGTTCGCGGCGTTGGTCACCGTGAGCGTCTGCGCCGTGCTGGTGGTGCCGACCTTCTGGCTGCCGAACGTGAGCGACGTGGCCGACACCGAGACCGACGGGGCGGCCGAGACCGCGATGTAGGTGGGCGGGGACTGGAACGTCGCCGCGAGGTAGGCGGCGATGTGGTTGTACTCCGCGTCGGTGACGACGCCGTACAGCGGCTTCATCTGCGTCTGCGCCATCGCGGCGCCGCGGATGCGGTTGGCGTCCGCGCCGCGAACCATCACGGGGTCCTCGCGCGGCGTGCCGTGGCACGACTCGCAGCTCTTGACGCCGGTGACGAACACCTTCTTGTAGAGCGCCGCGCCGGTGGTGGCGTCCTGCGCCCGGACCACGGGGGCGGCGAGCACGCAGGCGGCCAGCAGCACCAGGCGGGTGAGGGATGACAGGGTCATGTTCATCATGCCTTCAGCCACGGCAGGTTCTCGGCACCCGCTGCCCAGATGGCGTCGGTGTAGGTGTTCGATCCCTTCACGTTCGGGTAGCCGTACGTGCCGCCGCCGTAGTCGGCCGGCGAGAGGCCCATCGCGCGCAGCACCATGCCCATCAGCTGGTTGTTCGTGAGGCCGGAGAACCAGCGCGGCGAGCTCGGGCTGATGGACCACAGGAACGAGTTCATGTCGCGGTAGTCGAGCGACTGGCCGGTCTTGAAGAAGCCGCCGGCGCTGCCGAACGACACGATCGGGATGCAGCGGTTGTGGTGGTTGCCGGGGCTGCCGCCCGAGCCGAGTTCATGGCCGCTGAACACGAAGCCCTTGTCGAGCAGCGTGCTGCCGTCGGCCGTGCGCACCGCGTCCATCTTGCGGGCGAGGTCCAGCTGGGCCGACTCGAACTGCAGCTGCACCGCGGCACTGAAGCCCGCGCGCTTCGAGGCGTCGGCCTCGATGCTGTGCGCGTAGTTGTTGTGCCACGCGTGCTCGGGCTCGGGGCCGAAGGTGTACGAGGTGGGGCCGCACACGTACACGCGCGTGATGCCCGCGGTGAACGCAGCGACGACGATGTCGTTCCACAGCTGCTCGCACTTCGCGTGGTTCTCGGGCTGACCGTAGAAGCCCGCCGTGTTCTCGACGGCGCGGGTGTCGACGGTGGGGCGCTGGAAGCTGCTGTTGACGCCCTGCTGCACCTTGCCCTGCACCTCCGACAGCATCGTCAGGTACTCGTCGAGCCGCGTGCGGCAGTCCGCGGAGCAGCGCGGGTCCGACTTCACCAGCGCGGCGTGCTCGCGCACGCTGTCGACCAGCACGGGCTGGGCCGGTGCGCCGGTGTCGGGCGTGGTCGTGGTCTTGAACAGGCGGTCGAACAGCTTGACGTTGCTGTCCGCCGTCTCCTGCGTCTGCACGATGCCCGACGAGGTCTTCGACAGCGACACGAGGTTGCGCACGATGGCCGGCTGGAGCGCGCCGTTCGGGTAGAACTTCGCCGACCCGGCGAGCACCTGGTCGATGCTGGGGTTCGCCGCATCGCCGCCGAGCGGGCCGCCGCGGTTGTGGCCCGGGCCCGCGGGAATGTCGATGCCGTTGATGACGTTCATCATCGACAGCATCCGGGGCGTCAGGTTGGCCGACGAGGCGTTCAGGATTTCGCTCAACACGACACGGCCGTTGGTCACCGTGGTGGGCAGCGGCGCGCTGCGCACGCCGATGCCGGCGTGCGTGGTGGTGGCCGTGGCCGGCAGGTCGAGCAGGGTGCCGTAGAACTGGGCCTGCAGCACGCCGTGCCACGTCGTCATGTGGGCGAGGTAGCGCTCGGCGGATGCGGCGGCGACGGTCTGCGCCTCGGCCTCGCGCGGCAGCAGCGACGGCAACAGGGGCAGGGCGAGGGCGACACCACCGGCGCCCAGGAGGAATTGCCGGCGCGAGACCGGATCGAACTTGGGTTTCATTGCGGCCTCTGGATGGTCTTGAACTCGTCGCGCGTCACGATGGAGGCGAACAGGCTGCGCAGGTTGGCGCCGTTGGCGGCCTGCTGGCGCACTTCCTCGACCACCGGGGCGTCGGCGGCGCCGTCGGCACGGCCGAAGGCATAGCGGAAGTAGTTGCGGGCGAAACACGACTCGAAAGCGCCGCTGTCGAGCACGTACTGCTGGGCCTGCGCGGCCGTCGAGATCGAGCGGCTCGCGATGCCGTCGAGCTTCGCGACCACCACGGTGTCGAGCGGGCGGTCGCCCAGCACGTCGCCGGCGTCGTTGCGCACCACCTCGGACGCGCGCACGCGGCCCAGCGCGTCGAAGCGCTCGAGCACGAAGCCCCACGGGTTGAGCACCGTCTTGTGGCAGTCCACGCAGGCGGTCTTTTCCATCTCGGTGACGCGCTGCGTGCGCTCGCGCGTGGTCAGCACGCCGGAGAGATCGGCCGCGGCGTTCGTCTGGTTCATCGCGGGCGGGGGCAGCACCTGGCAGGTGAGGGCGCTCAGGATCTTGGCGCCGCGAGAGATGGGCAACGTGGTGTCCGACGAGCCGTTGGCGATCACGGCGACGCGGGTCAGCAGGCCCACGCGGTCGGTCTCGGCGAACACCGGCGGCGTGTTGCTGCCGTTCCAGACCGAGGTCTTGTAGAGCGTCGCGATGTCCGCGGTGCGGGCGAACGCATGGCGGTCGGTCAGCACCTGCTGCAGCGACCCGTTGCGCGCGGCCACGTACGAGACCATGTCGAGCACTTCGTCGATGGCGGCGTCACGGGTGGTCGCGAGCGGCTTGTAGTCGCCGGCGAACTTGTCGAAGCGGGCGTTGCCCACCTTGCCGTTCATCGCGACGAGGTCGTCGAGGCGGAACCACTGGCGGAAGAAGCTGCGCAGCGCGAGGTCAGCACGGGCATCGCCCATCAGGCGCGTGACCTGGGCCTGGTACACGGCCGGCTGCATCAGCGTGCCGTCGTCGGCGCGGGCGGCGAGCGTGGCGTCGGGCAGGGTGTCCCACAGGTGCAGCGACAGCCGGGTGGCGAGCTCGTGGGCCGACAACGGCACGCAGGCCCCGGAGCCGCTGCCGTTGCCGCGTTCCACGACGAAGTAGGTCTGCGGCGACGCGATCATCGTCGCGAGCACCTTGACGAGCGCGGCCCGGTCGGTGGCGCCGTTGGCCACCTTGCGGTACACGGCCACCTCGGCATCCGTCAGCGGCTGGCGGAAGAGGGTGCGGCCGGCCTTGCGGATGAACGCCGTGAGGCAGGCGTCACCCGAGCAGCTGCCGAGGATCGTGGCGGCGCGCGCGTCGGTGCTGGCGAGGTCGGCGGCCAGGTCCTGGGCGACGGTGTTGATGCCGCCCACCTGGCGCGTGGTCACGGTGGGGTCCAGGCGCCAGTAGCCCTGGTGGCGCGTCGTCTCGGGGTTGATCGACGCGTCCTGCGGGAACTGCGCCTTGTCGACCACCAGCGTGCGGATCCGGGCCGGCAGGCCGGCGTCCGTGATCAGCGTGGCCGACCAGTCGGTGAGCACGTTGACGAACTGCGTGCGGGTGAGCCGCCGCGGCAGCACCGCGGAGAAACACCCCGGGTTTGTGCCGGTGTCGGCGGCCAGGGCCGCGACCGACGGACCCTGCGCATGCGGATCGACCGGCATCGACAGCACCGGTGCCGCGTCGGGCGCACGCGAACCGCCCGCGTTGGCCCCCGATGTCCCGCCCGCACCGGGCTTGTCGTCCGAATTGCATCCCTGCAACATGAGCGCAAGCAGCAGCGCTCCCCCTACGAGCCTGACTCCCATCTTGTTCTTCCCCGAGCCGTGATTGATGGGGGCGGATCATCGGGAGGGCGCACGATCGTGCAGTGTCTGAACGTATCCGTGTTTTCGGTGTGGCGGTCGGCCTCGGAAGGTTGTCTGACCTCTGTGGGAACAGGGATTTCTTGACAACGTTTTCAAGCAACGGAGCAGAAACATTGTTTCGGTTCGACACAATCGGCCAAAATCGAGTCAGAACGGTAGTTTTTGGTGGGTTTTCGAGATGGAATCCCCTGTTTTAGGGGTTCGATCGTGCATAATTCACGAACCGTGGATGGCTCGATCTGCCCAGTTTTGGTGCGAAACAGGTCGCTCCGGGTGGGTGGAGAGGGTGGGTCCGAGTCGTCTGACGAGTTGCAGAGCGTCTCGTCGGTCCCAGCTTCCGGTTCGCAATGATCTGCAGTGAATCGTCGCCTCCGGTGCCTCATCCCGAGACATCGGTGTGCATCTGTCGCGAAGTTCGAGGTGGGGCGCGAGGTCGCGCCAGCTGCCGCACGCGGATGCGAAAAGGCGCCCGGGTGGGCGCCTTGTTCGAGCGGGGGACCCGCCGGCAGGTGGCGGGTCGGTGGGGGATCAGCGCTTCGGCGGAGCCGGACGGCGGCCGTCCTGGCGCGGGGCCGAGCCGGAGGGACGGGCGGGGCCGCCACCCTGGCGCGGCGGGCGGGCGCCGCCACCACCGCCACCGCCGTGGCCGCTGCCGGCACGGCTGCCGTTGCTGCCGCCGCGGCCACCGCCGCCACCACCACCACCGCCGTGGCGGCTGCCACGGTTGCCACCGCGGCCGGCGCCTTCGCCGATGGTCATGCGGCCGAGCACGATGGGTTCCGGCTTCTCGCCGGCCGGGGGCGCGAAGCCGGGGATGATTTCCTTCGGGATCTCGCGCTTGATGAGCTTCTCGATGTCGCGCAGGAAGCCGTTCTCGTCGACGCAGACGAGCGAGACGGCCTCGCCCTGCGCACCGGCGCGGCCCGTGCGGCCGATGCGGTGCACGTAGTCTTCCGGCACGTTGGGCAGCTCGTAGTTGACGACGTGCGGGAGCTGGTCGATGTCGATGCCGCGGGCGGCGATGTCGGTGGCGACCAGCACCTGCAGTTCACCGGTCTTGAACTCGGCGAGGGCCTTGGTGCGGGCGCTCTGGCTCTTGTTGCCATGGATGGCCATGGCGCTGATGCCCTGCTTCTCGAGGTGTTCGACGAGGCGGTTGGCGCCGTGTTTCATGCGGGTGAACACGAGCACCTGGTGCCAGTCGTTCTCCTTGATGAGGTGGCACAGCAGGTCCTTCTTCATCTCGCGGCCCACGGGGTGGACCTTCTGCGCGATGGTTTCGGCCGTGGTGTTGCGGCGGGCGACCTCGATCAGGGCCGGCTTGTTGAGCAGGCGGTCGGCCAGCGCCTTGATCTCGTCGCTGAACGTGGCCGAGAACAGCAGGCTCTGCTTCTTGGCCGGCAGCACCGCGAGCACCTTCTTGATGTCGTGGATGAAGCCCATGTCGAGCATGCGGTCGGCTTCGTCGAGCACGAAGATCTCGACGTGGCTCAGGTCGAGCGTGCCCTGCTGGTGGTGGTCGAGCAGGCGGCCGGGGGTGGCCACCAGGATGTCGACGCCCTTGCGGAGCTTGTCGATCTGGGGCTGCATGCCGACGCCACCGAACATCACCATGGAGGTGAGCTTGGTGTGCTTGCCGTACGTGCGGACGCTTTCCTCGACCTGGGCAGCCAGTTCGCGGGTGGGCGTGAGGATCAGGGCGCGGATGGGCAGGCGGCCGCGGGCGTCGCGCACGGCGGGCTTTTCCATCAGGCGGTGCAGCGTGGGCAGCGTGAACCCGGCGGTCTTGCCCGTGCCCGTCTGGGCGCCGCCCAGCAGGTCGGCCCCGGACATCACGACGGGAATGGCCTGCGTCTGGATCGGGGTGGGGGTCGTGTAGCCGTACTCTTCGACGGCGCGCAGCAGGGGCTCGGCCAAACCGAGGGAAGCAAAGGACATGAAGGGCGATCAAGAAATCCGGCTGCCGGGCGAGGGAAATCCCTGGGGGATTCGACGCGTCGAGGTGCTGGATTGAGCGGTGCTCGGGCCAAAAGGTTGCAAACGTCCGGACGGCATTAGGGTTTGCGCTGATGAACATTCTACAGGGCAGAGTTAGTGAACCGCCCCTTCGAATGCATGGGATATCGCCATTTGTTCGCCCCGTGTCACAGGCAAAACGGTGCAGGCGAATCGGGTCCGGCCGCCGGATCGTGTCATTTGTCCGGGATAATGGCGGGTTTCCGGTCCCGACCCAGATCCCCACGCGCGCGCCAGCGGCCCGCGCCGCCCGGGGGATCGCCCTCCCGGCACCCCCAACTTCTCTCACGGTAAACCATGGCGCAATACGTTTTCACGATGAACCGCGTCGGCAAGATCGTCCCGCCGAAGCGTCAGATCCTCAAGGACATCTCGCTGAGCTTCTTCCCGGGCGCCAAGATCGGCGTGCTGGGCCTGAACGGCTCGGGCAAGAGCACGCTGCTCAAGATCATGGCCGGCATCGACAAGGACATCGAGGGTGAAGCCGTCCCGATGCCGGACCTGAAGATCGGCTACCTGCCGCAGGAGCCGGTGATGACCCCCGACCAGACCGTCCGCCAGGCGGTGGAGGAGGGCATCGGCGGCGCGCTGGCCGCGAAGAAGCGCCTCGACGAGGTGTACGCCGAGTACGCCGAACCCGATGCCGACTTCGACAAGCTGGCCGCCGAACAGGCCGAACTCGAAGCCATCATCGCGGCCGCCGGCAGTGAAAACGCCGACCTGCAGCTCGAGATCGCCGCCGACGCGCTGCGCCTCCCGCCGTGGGACGCCGTGATCGGCAAGCTGTCGGGCGGTGAGAAGCGCCGCGTCGCGCTGTGCCGCATGCTGCTGTCCAAGCCCGACATGCTGCTGCTCGACGAACCCACCAACCACCTGGACGCCGAATCGGTCGACTGGCTGGAGCAGTACCTGCAGCGCTTCCCGGGCACCGTGGTGGCCATCACCCACGATCGCTACTTCCTCGACAACGCGGCCGAGTGGATCCTCGAACTCGACCGGGGCCACGGCATCCCGTACAAGGGCAACTACAGCACCTGGCTGGAGCAGAAGGAAGCGCGCCTCGAGCAGGAACAGCGCACCGAAGACGCCCGCATGAAGGCGATGAAGAAGGAACTGGAGTGGGTGCGCCAGAACCCCAAGGGCCGCCAGGCCAAGAGCAAGGCGCGCATCGCACGCTTCGAGGAACTGAGCGACTTCGAATACCAGAAGCGCAACGAGACCCAGGAAATCTTCATCCCCGTGGCCGACCGCCTGGGCCATGAAGTCATCGAGTTCACGAACGTCAGCAAGAGCTTCGGCGACCGCGTGCTCATCGACGACCTGAGCTTCAAGATCCCCGCGGGCGCCATCGTCGGCATCATCGGCCCGAACGGCGCCGGCAAGTCGACGCTGTTCCGGATGATCTCCGGCAAGGAGCAGCCCGACAGCGGCACCGTGAAGATCGGCCCGACCGTCAAGATGGCCTTCGTCGACCAGAGCCGCGAATCGCTCGAAGGTGACAAGACCGTGTGGCAGGACGTCTCCGGCGGCCTCGACAACCTCGTCGTCGGCAAGTTCGTGATGCCGTCGCGCGCGTACCTCGGCCGCTTCAACTTCAAGGGCAACGACCAGCAGAAGCTCGTCGGCAGCCTGTCGGGTGGTGAGCGCGGCCGCCTGCACCTGGCCAAGACGCTGATCGCCGGCGGCAACGTGCTGCTGCTCGACGAACCGTCGAACGACCTGGACGTCGAAACCCTGCGCGCGCTGGAAGACGCGCTGCTCGAGTTCGCCGGCTCGCTGCTCGTGATCTCCCACGACCGCTGGTTCCTCGACCGCATCGCCACGCACATCCTCGCCGCCGAAGGCGATTCGAAGTGGGTGTTCTTCGACGGCAACTACCAGGAGTACGAGGCCGACAAGAAGAAGCGCCTGGGCGAAGAGGGTGCCAAGCCGAAGCGCCTGCGCTACAAGGCACTGAAGTAAGCCCCGGACCGAGGTGCGGAGGTGCGCGCATCGTGAGATGTTGCGCACCCCTCCTCATCCGGGTGGATTGACGGGCCCCGGGCGGGGCACCGACGATGCGGCCTTCGTCTTCCGAGGACCCCGCATGGCCACCGCCTCCCGTTCGTCCAAGCGCTCGACCCCGTCCGCCACGAAGGCGGTTGCCAAGTCCCCCGCCCGCAAGGCGGCTGCGCCGAAGAAGGTGGCCGCGCCCACCGCCGACCCCGTGGCCGACAAGCGCTTCCTGCGCATGGCGCGGCCCGACGCACTCGACTACCGCGACCGCTGGTTCCGCCCGTCGGTGGGCCGTGCGCCCGCGCCCACGCTGTTCCCTGCGGAAGGCCTGCCGGTCCGGCACCAGGGCAGCACCAACGCCTGCACCGGCTTCGGGCTGTCGCTCGTGGTCGAGCACCTGCTGCGTTCGGCCGGCCGCGAGGCCAAGCCGTCGATCTCGCCGTTCATGCTGTACTCGATGGCGCGGCGGTACGACGAGTTTCCGGGGTCCACCGAAGACGAAGGCTCCAGCACGCGCGGCGCGCTCAAGGGCTGGTTCAAGCATGGCGCCTGCCGTGACGTGCTGTTCCCCGGCCTCGACATGCCCGCGGCCAGCAGCTCGCTGAAGGACGACTGGTGGGCCGACGCCGTGCGCCGCCCGCTCGGCGCGTACTACCGCCTCGACCCGCAGGCCATCACCGACCTGCACGCGGCACTCAACGAGGTGGGCATCCTGTTCGTGAGCGCAGGCTGCCACTCGGGCTGGGACGAGGGGGTCAACGCCCCCACGCGCCGCAAGCGGCCCACGTCGTTCAAGGACATCTGGGAGATCCCCGTGCTGCCCGGTGAAGCGGCCCACGCAGGGCACGCCTTCGCCATCGTCGGCTACAACGAGCGCGGCTTCCTGATCCAGAACTCCTGGGGCACCGACTGGGGCTCGTACGGCTACGCGCTGCTGACCTACGACGACTGGCTGCACAACGCGATGGACTGCTGGGTGGCCCAGCTGGGCGTGGTGACCCACGAGCACACGGCGATCTCCCAGGCGATCACGCTGCGCACGGGCGCGGCCGGCAAGGTGGCGCTCGCCGCCGACAAGGTGTTGCGCAACCGCGAGATCTCGCCCTTCATCGTCAACATGGGCAACAACGGCGCGCTCAGCAACAGCGGGGTGTTCCGCACGAAGCCCGACGACGTGCGCGCCATCGTCGACGTGCACCTGGCCGCGGCCCGCAAGCGCTGGGGCCTCGAGGACGACGACGCGGTGGACGTCTGCATCTTCGCGCACGGCGGGCTGGTGGGCGAGGAGGCCGCGGCCGACATCGCCGCGCAGTGGATCCCGCTGCTCTACGACGAACGCATCTTCCCGGTCTTCCTGATGTGGGAGACCGACTTCTTCACCACCGCGCTCAACTGCATCGAGGACGCGATCAAGGGCATCCCGCGCACGGTGGGCGGCGGCTTCTCGTTCGAGCGCTGGTGGAACGAGCGCCTCGAGCGGCTGCTGGCGCGCCCGGGCACGCTGATCTGGGGCGAGATGAAGGAAAACGCCGACCTGCTGAGCGCCTACCGCCCCGATGCGTCCGACGACGAACAGGCCGGTGGCGTGCTGCTGTACCGGCACTTCAAGCACGGCGTGGCCAACAAGAGGATCCGCCTGCACTTCGTGGGCCACTCGGCCGGCTCCATCGTGGCCAGCGCGATGATCGACCGGCTCGCGCAGGACGGCCTGCGCTTCGAGTCGGTGAGCTTCATGGCCCCGGCCGTGACCGTCGCGACCTTCGACGCCCAGGTGCGCCCGCACCTCGTCGACGGCACCGTCAAGCGCTACCAGCAGTTCCACCTCACCGACCGCGCGGAAGAGGATGACCACACGTGCGGGCCGTACCGCCGCTCGCTGCTGTACCTCGTGAGCCAGTCCTTCGAAGGCGGCACCACCACGCCGATCCTCGGGATGCAGAAGTTCTTCGAGGCCTACGGGGCGGCGCTGCCGAACACCACGGTGCGGGTCGCGCCCGGTCCGGACACGGCCAGCACGAGCCATGGCGGGTTCGACAACGACCGGCTGACGCAGAGGCACATCGTCGACTTCATTCTCGGGCGGAAGTGATGCGGCGGTGACGCTCGTCGCCGGGAGGCCGAGGGGCCCCAGGAAGGTCGCGCTTGACGGGGTGAACTTGTGGTTGTATTGTCCAACTTAATGAGTTGCACAAAACAACTAATGAAAGTCCCCCACAACAAGAACGAACCATGAGACTCGATACCGCCCCCCACCTTCAGCAAGCCGCGGCCTGGCCCGCGGACGGTGAGCACATCCTCGCCCACCACGACGACACCACCGTCGTCGTCTACCAGGCCTACCGTCCCGCCATAGGGCGCTACGCCATCGAACACGGGCACTTCGGGGGGCCGGACTACAGCTTCAACCGCATGAGCTGGATCAAGCCCAACTTCCTGTGGATGATGTACCGCTGCGGCTGGGGTCTGAAGGCGGGGCAGGAGGTCATCCTCGGCCTGCGCATCCGGCGGACCTTCTTCGATGCCGTGCTCGATGCGGCCGTGTCCTCGGCCTTCGATGCGGCCGCCCATGCCACCCCGCAGGCCTGGCAGGACGCTGTCGCCACGTCCGAGGTGCGCCGCCAGTGGGATCCCGACCATGCGCCCAGTGGCGCGAAGCTGCCGCGGCGGGCGATCCAGCTGGGGCTGCGCGGCAGCATGCTGCGTGCGTTCGCAACGACCGAGCTGCTGGAGGTCATCGACATGAGCGGCTTCGTGGCGGCGCAGCGGGTCCATGCGCAGGACGACAACCCGCAGTTGCTGACACCGGTGGAGCATGTGTATGGCCGCGGCTGACGGGGAGGGACACTTGCACATGCCGACCGTCCGTCCTCCCTCGATGCGATCGCGGCTGCGCGGGGCGGTCTACGGGCTGCTCATCGGTGACGCGCTCGGTGTCCCTTATGAATTCTCGAGGGCCAGCGAACTGCCGCAGTCGACCCTCATCGAGATGGACCCGCCCGCAGGATTCCAGCGGGCCCACGTGGGCGTGCCCGTCGGCACCTGGAGTGACGACGGGGCGCAGGCGCTGCATCTCCTCCGGGTGCTGCTCGACGGGGACGCCGGGATCGAAACCCGGCTGGCCGCCGGTCTGCAGGCATGGGCCGATGCGGGCGATCTGACGCCTGATGGCCGCATCTTCGACATCGGCCTCCAGACCCAGGAGGCGCTGTTGCGCCTGGCCCGGGGTGTGCCACCGAACCAGAGCGGGCCCTTCGAGGAACGGCACAACGGCAACGGCTCGTTGATGCGCGTGCTCCCGGCGGCGTTGCTCCCGGCGGCGGACGACGCGGCACTCATCGACCGGGCGAGGCGCCAGAGCCTCCCGACCCACGGACACCCGAGGTCCCTGCTGGCGTGCTCGCTGTCGACGCTCCTCGCGTCGCGGTTGCTTGCAGGACAGACCTTCGTGCAGGCACTGGACGACGCGCAGGACGTCCTCGAGCAGACTGTCGCGCCGGTCGAGCAGGACGAACTCGGCGTGCTGCTGGACGGCCGGCTGGACGCGCCCCAGGGCAGCGGCTACGTTGTCGACTGCCTCTGGTCGGCCGTCGCGGCCGTCCTCCGCACGGAGACGTTCGAAGACTGCATGCGCTGCGCGATCGGTTTCGGCAACGACACCGACACCACGGCGTGCGTTGCGGGCGGCTGGGCGGGGCTTCTCTACGGTGAAGAGGCCATTCCGTCGCGGTGGCGGGCGACGTTGCGCGGCAAGCATCTGGTCGAGCCGCTGCTTGAACGACTGATGGATGCGTGGGCCGCCGTCGGGGTCAGGGCTGAAATCTGAATTCGAAGTTCAAGACCTTGCATCTTCCGGAAACCGCATCAACGGTCATTCGGAGGACTGCCGTTGATCAGGCCGGCCGGGAAGACGCCAGGCTCAGGGCAGCGGTGCCGGCCCCAAGGTATCCAGCAGCCGCGAGGCGTTGACGAGGTCCCGGGTTGCGAACCCTTCGGTGAACTCGTCCAGCACGGACTGGAGCATGGGCCGGGCACTCTGCGCCTTGGCGCCGTCGCGCCACAACGTCGCGAGGTCCACCGCTGCGCGGAGCCGCCACGACAGCGCATGGACCATCTGGGCCTTCGTCATCGACTGCACGAGCCGCTGCTCGGCCTCCCGCGGGTCGCCCTGGTCCAGCAGGATCGCGGCCTGGACCCGCAGCACCTCGGGCAGGGCCCAGCCCTCGTTCTGTTCGTGCGCGACGTCCAGGGCCTGGCGGATCGTCGTGTCGGCATCGTCGAGGGCCCCCACAGCGCGCTGCGCGTCCGCGAGCACGCTGAGGTAGTAGGGCATTCGCGCCAGGTGATTGGTCCGGCGGAAGTCCTCGATCGACAACTGCAGTCGATCGACCACCTCCGCGGAGGCACCCCGGGCGACGAGGTCGAGCGCGGCCCGATAGAACAAGGTGAGCGGACGGCGGGCCACGATCCCGTGGCGCATCACGTGCTCCTCGAGGAGACCGACCATGCGGTCGCATTCGTCGAAACATCCGCTCCAGTAATACACCGGGCACGCGTACGAGAGGATGTTGTTCAGCGACAGGTGATGCCGGGTTTGCTGCGCGATCTCCACCACGCGGGCCGCCGTCCGCATCGCCGTGTCGGGTGACCCGGTCAGCCACTGGACCTGCGTGAGCACGCTGCCCACCATGACCTTCGGATCGGACAGGTAGCGCACGCCGTCCCGGAGGTCGCGGCGTTGCAGCGTCTCGAGGCGGTGCCGGGCGTTGCGGAGCCGGCCGAGGAACAGCTCGCCGATGCCGAAGTGCACCTCGCCCTCGGGCAGCACTGACGGATCCTCCGCCGAGGCCTGCGTGGCGAAGGCCTCGACCGTGCGCACCCCGGCCTCGTGCTCGCCGGTGAACAGCTGGTAGATGCCGATCATGATCAGGCAGCGCATGCGGTAGTCGCTGTTGCCGGTCCGCTCGGCGATCTCGAGCGCGCGCTGCAGCGTGTCCATCGCGACGGGCTTCAGCCCTTCGGTGAACATCGACGAGCCCCCCAGCCAGAGCTTGAGCTTCATCTCGAGTTCGGTGCCCGAGAGGCCGGTCGCGTCCAGCTCACGGACCGCCCTCGACACCTGGACGCGGCATTCCTCCGTCAGAGAGAAATGATTCCACAGCAGGATGCCGGCAAGGGTCAGCCGGAGGCGCAGCACCCGGTTCGTGTCGTCCCGGGCGGTCCATTCGAGCGCACCGCGCAGGTCGTCGATGAACCGGCCGTACGAGGCGCCCCATTCGTTGGCGGGACGCTGCTCCCATTCCACCGTGGCGCGCTCGAGGACGGCGCAGATGTGTTCGGCGTGCCGTTGCCGGACCGCGGCGAGGTCACCGCTCGACAGCATGCGTTCCCGGCAATGGCTGCGGGTCGTGTCCATCAGGCGGTACGCGATGCGGTCGCCGTCGATGTCCGTCGAGATGAGCGACTTGTCGGCCAGCAGCGCCAGGGTCGCCAAGGCCTCCGGCCGCATCGTGGCGGACACGGCCAGGGCACCCTCCGCGTCGAACGGGCCCGAGAACACGGCCATGGCCAGGAGGAAGGTCGCCTCGGCCGGCGACAGCAAGCCGAAGCTCCAGTCGATGGTGGCCGCCAGCGTGCGATGGCGCTCCGGCCCGGCGCGCCGGCCGGCCAGCACGGAGAAGCGGTCATTCAACTGGGACAGCAGCCCGGCGACCCCGAAGACGTCGACGCGCGTGGCGGCCAGCTCGATCGCGAGGGCCATGCCGTCGAGCCGGCGGCAGATGTCCGCCACGACGGGGGCGTCGGTGTCCGACAGGCTGTAGCTTTCGAGCCGTTCGCCGGCGCGCTCGACGAACAGCTGGATGGCGGGGTAGCGCAGCGCGTCTTCCGCACCCACCGTCGCGCCTTCAGGCGGCGACGTGAGGCCCAGCAGCCGGCGCACCCGCTCCCGACTCACCATGAGGGGCTCGCGGCTGGTCGCGAGGATGCGCACCCCCGGGGCCCGCGCGAGGATGCGCTCGACGCTGCCGGCCACCGCGTCGATCACGTGCTCGCAGCTGTCGAGCAGCAGCAGCGTCCGGCGGCCTTGCAGGAAGTCGCACGTCGACCCCAGCATGTCGGCGGACGTGACCCCGACGCCGATGGCCGCGGCGATGGCGTTGGGCACGAGTTCGGGGTCCGTCAGCGTGGCGAGGTCGATCAGCCACACGCCGTCGGGGAACGTGTCCAGCGACCGCTCCGCCACGGCGAGCGCGACCGTCGTCTTGCCGATGCCGCCCGGACCGACGATGGACATCAGCCGGCCCGTGTCCAGTTCCTCCGAGAGTGACTCGATCACGTCGGTGCGGCCGAAGATGCGCGTGGTGCCGATCGGAAGGTTGTGTCCGGGCCGGGGCGCCGCGGGCGAGTGCGGCGCGGACTCGCCCAGCGACTCGACCGGTGCGACGAACCGGTAGCCCCGGCCCGTCACGGTGGCGATGTAGGCGTCGGTGGTGGTGGCCGAGCCGTCGCCGAGCGCGCGGCGCAGCGCCGCCATGTTGACCTTCAGGTTGCCTTCGTCCACCACCACGTCGGGCCACACCCGGGCCATCAGCGCCCGCTTGCCCACCACCTCGCCGGGGCGCTCGACCAGCGCCGTCAGGATGTCGAGCGCGCGCCCGCCGATGCGGACGGGCGAGCCCTCCTGCAGCAGTTGCTGCCGCTCCGGCACCAGGACGAACGGCCCGAAGCGATAGGACCGCGGTTGGACGTGGGGGAGGTCGGTCACCTCGGGAGCCTCGGAAACGAATGGGGGAAGGGGGGCACGGCGCCCTCTCGAATTAGGCACTCCCGGTGTCGCGCTTTGCAAGCACCGTCGCGACCGGTCGCCCCGCCGTTTTACCGGAATTAACTGGACCTCCGGCGCCACCGGCCGGAGCATGGGGGGCTCGTGGCCCTTCGGGCCCCTGATTCCTCGACCCTTCCACCGGAGCGCCAACGCCATGTCCCTTCCGCCGATCCACCGCGTCGTCACCGGCCACGACGCGCAGGGCAAGGCCATCGCCGTCGAGAACGGCCCGCTGCCCACGGTCCGCGACTTCCAGGAGATGCCCGGGATGGTCTTCCACGAGGTGTGGGAAACCCAGGGCATGCCACCCCGCGTCGGCAACGATCCGGACCCGACGCTGGGGCCGTTCATGCACAACGCCCCCAAACACGGCACGCGCATCCGCTTCGTCGACTTTCCGCCGGACTCCGAGGCGTTCACCAACCCGCAGCAGATGAAGAAGCTGTTCGACGAGATGGACGAGGCCAAGGGCTTCACCACCCGTGAGGATTCCCCGCACCCGATGATGCACCGCACCGAGTCGTGCGACTACGGCATCCTGATCGAGGGCGAACTCGTGCTCGTGCTGGACGATTCCGAGGTGGTGCTCCACCCGGGCAGCGTCGTGGTGCAGCGGGGCACCAACCACGCGTGGGCGAACCGCTCCGGCAAGCGCTGCCGCATGCTGTTCGTGCAGATGGACGGGGCGTACGACCCGGCCATCGCGGCGTTGATCGCCGGGCGCTGAGCGACGCCTCAGCCGGAGCGCGCGGGAGCGGTCAGGGTGGCCAGCAACGCCGCGGCGGCGCGGAGGTCGCGTGTCCCGAAACCTTCGGTGAACTGGTCGACCACCGCCTGCAGGATGGCGGTGGCGACCGGTTCCTTCTCGCCGTGGCGCCAGAGGGTCGCCAGGTCGGTCGCGGCCCGCAGGCGCCACGACAGCGTGCCCGCCGCCTGGGCCTTGGCCATCGACTTCAGCAGCCGCTGTCCGGCCTCGTGCCGGCGGCCCTGCGCCAGCAGGATGGCCGCGTGGACGCGCAGCACTTCCGGCAGGACCCATCCCTCGTTGTGTTCATGGGCCACGGCGAGCGCGCGCTGGATGGCCGCATCCGCCTCGGCCACACGACCGGCGCGCAGGCGGGTCTCGGCGAGGACGCTCAGGTAGTAGGGCAGGCGCGCGAGGTGGTTGGTGCGGGTGAAGTCGTCGATGGATGCCCGCAGCCGGTCCAGCACGCTCACCGACGGACCCTCGCGGGCGCCGTCGAGCGCGGCCCGGTAGAACGCCGCGAGCGGCCGGCGCGACGCGATGCCGTGCCGCACGACGTGCTCCTCGAGCTGGGCCACCACCTGCGCGCAAGGCTCGAAGTCACCGGACCAGTAGTACACCGGGCAGGCATACGAGAGGATGTTGTTCAGCGAAAGGTGGTGCCCGCCACGCCTCGCCGCGTCGGTCGCCTCCTCGGCGGTCCGGCGGGCTTCGTCCGGCGAGCCGCTCAACCATTGAACCTGCGTGAGGACCGACGCGAGGCTGATGTTCGGATCGGAGTGGTAGCGCACGCCGTGGCTGGTGAAGTACCGGAGGTCACGGCGTCGAAGGGCTTCCAGCCGCTGGCGTGCATTCGGGAGCCGTCCCAGGAACAGCTCGCCGATGCCCAGGTGGACTTCGCCTTCCGGCAGGACCGTCGGATCCTCGGCACAGGCCAGCGCCGAGAAGGCCTCGATCGTGCGCAGGCCGGCCTCGTGTTCACCGGTGAAGAACTCGTAGACGCCGATCATCATCAGGCAACGGAGCCGGCATTCGGTGTCGCCGGTCTGTTCGGCGATGCGCAGGGCATGCTGCAGCGTGTCCATCGCGACCGGCTTCAGCCCTTCGGTGAACATCGACGTGCCTGCCAGCCAGAGCTTGAGTTTCATGTCGAACGCGGAGCCGGCGAGTCCGGCGGACTCGAGTTCTCCGGCCACCTGCGACACCCGCACGCGGCACTCCGCCATCAACGAGAAATGGTTCCAGAGCGAGATGCCGGCCAGCGTCAGCCGGATGCGCAGCGTCCGGTTGCTGGCGTGCTCGCCGGTCCAGTCGAGCGCGCCGCGCAGGTCGTCGATCATCCGGCCGTAGGCCGCACCCCAGTCGCTCACCGGCCGCCGAGCCAACTCCGCCGCGGCGCGTTCCAGCACGACGCAGACGTGCTCGGCGTGCCGCTGTCGGGCCAGGGGCGCTTCGCCGTGGGCGAGCAGGTGCTCGAGGCAGTGGCTGCGGGTGGTCTCGAGCAGGCGGTACGTGATGCGGTCGTCGTCGATGTCCGTCGCGACGAGCGACTTGTCCGCGAGCAACGTGAGAATGGCCAGGGCCTCGGTGGGTGACCTGGCCGCGACCGCACCCGCGCCCGCGGCGTCGAAGAGCCCGGAGAACACGGCGAGGGCCCGCAGGAACCCCGCTTCTTCCGGCGAAAGCAGGCCGATGCTCCAGTCGATGGTGGCCGCCAGCGTGCGATGCCGCTCGGGGCCCGCGCGCCGCCCCGCGGGCACCGCGACGCGGTCCGTCAACTGCGCGAGGAGCCCGGCCACGCCGAAGACGTCGACGCGGGTGGCAGCGAGCTCGATCGCGAGCGCCATGCCGTCGAGCCGCCGGCAGATGTCCGCCACGAGCGGGGCATCGGCGTCCGACAACTGGTAACGCTCCAGTCGCTCGCTCGCGCGTTCGGCAAAGAGCTGGACGGCAGGCCAGCGCAACGCGTCGCCGGCGTGCAGCCTCGGGCCTTCGGGTGGTGACGCCAGGCCCGGCAGCCTCTGCACCTGCTCGTCGTCCGCCCCCAGCGGCTCGCGGCTGGTCACGAGGATCCGGACGTCCGGCGCGCCCGCGAGGAGGCGCTCGGCGCAGCCGGCGACGGCCTCGAGCACGTGCTCGCAGCTGTCGAGGACGAGAAGCATGCGCCGGTCGAGCAGGAGCTCGCAGGTCGTCGCGAGCAGGTCGGCGGACGTGCCCCCCACCCCGATGGCGGTCGAGATCGCGTGCGGCACGAGCAACGGGTCCTTCAACGGCGCGAGCTCGATGAGCCACACACCATCGGGGAACCGCTCCAGGAGGCGCTCGGCGACCGCCAGGGCGACCGTCGTCTTGCCGATCCCGCCCGGGCCGACGACCGAGACCAGGCGCGCCGTCTCCAGGGCGTCCGCGATCGACGCGATGGCGTCGGCGCGGCCGAAGACGCGGGTGCTTCCGATCGGAAGGTTGTGCGCGGGGCGGGGCGCGGCGCGCGTGGGGCGGCGAGGCAGGCTTCCGGTTCGGACGGGGGCGACGAACCGGTAGCCCCGGCCGGTCACCGTGGCGATGTACCGGTCCGCGTCGCCGAGCGCGCGCCGCAGCGCGGCCATGTTGACCTTCAGGTTGCTCTCATCGACCTCCGCGCCGGGCCACACCCGGGCGATCAGCGTCTGCTTGCCGACCAGTTCTCCGGCCTGTTCGACGAGCGCCGCGAGGAGCGCGAACGCGCGTGTTCCGAGGCGCACGGGCACGCCGTTCCGGGCGAGCGACTGCTGCTCGGGAACGAGGACGAAGGGGCCGAAGAGAAACGACCGGAAGGGTGGGTCGATGAGGTCATTCACCTCGAAGTCCGTTCAGGAAAAGGTGGCGGAAAGAAGTGGGGTGGGGTGACCGGAATTAGGCCCGCGCGGTGTCGCCCCATCAAGGGGTCGGCACCCCGGGCCTCCCCACTTTTAACCGCGCCTAACTCGACTGCGGCGGGGCGCGCGCCGAGCATTCGGGCCAGTGACATCCGTCGATGTCGAGGAGGCCGCCATGGTCCAGATCAAGCCCCAGCACGTGAACGTCGCGATCCAGCACCTCGAGCCGCTGCTGGCCCGCGGGGTGCATTCCGCCCTGACCGGCGCGCCCGGCATCCAGCTCGTCGAGGCCGGCGGCGCACGGCCCGGGGAGCGCGTGCACGTCGTCGTGACGGACTGGGCGCAGGCCGAGCGGCTGCTGGTCGCCCCACGCGGCCCGTGGTCCTGCGCGCCGTGCGTGCTGGTCATCGCAGCGCAGGTCCGGCAGCAGCCACTGGTGTCGGCGATGCGCCGCGGGCTGGGCGGCCTGGTGCTGACCTCGTGCAACGAGTCCGAGCTGGTGGCCGCGGTGCATGCGCTCGCTGGTGGCCACGGGTACATCTGTGCGGAAGTGGCGCAGCGCATCGCCGCCGACTTCGCCCGCGAGCCGCTGACGACCCGCGAGGAGGACGTGCTGCAACTGCTCGCCCGTGGCCTGTGCAACAAGTCCATCGCGGGTCGGCTGGGCATCGCGGTCGGCACCGTCAAGGCCCACGTGAAGTCCATCTTCGGGAAGCTCGAAGCGTCGTCCCGCACCGAGGCCGCCAGCATCGCGACCGAGCTCGGAATCATCGCGATTCCCGGCGTCGCGTCGCGCGAGGCCCTCGTCCTGTCCTGACCGGATTCACCGGCGGTGTCCGGGCCGCCCGCTTCCCTTGGCGACCAAGGCACAAGCTCCTTCCATCACGGAGAACCTTCCCATGAGTCGCATCCACGTTGTAGAACTTTCCACCGCCACACCCGAGCAGAAGGTGCTGCTCGAGGCCATCCAGAAGCAACTGGGCATGGTGCCCAACTTCCTCAAGGTCTTCGCCAATTCGCCGGCTGCGCTGCAGGCCTTCCTCGGCCTTCATGGCATCGCGAATGCCGGCAGCCTGGACCCGCTGGACCGCGAGCGCATCGCGCTCACGCTGGCTCAGCAGAACGGCTGCCAGTACTGTGTCTCGGCGCACACGGCGATCGGACGCAAGACCGGCCTCTCCGACGAGGAGATGGCCGCGGCGCGCGAGGGCACGAGCGACGATCCGACCTCGGCCGCGATCCTGAAGTTCGCGCGCAGCCTGATGGCCCGCCACGGCGAGGTTTCGGCGCTGGAACTCACCGAGATCCGCAGCGCGGGCGTCGACGAGGCGCAGATCGTCGAGGTGATCACGCACGTGGGGATGAACTTCCTCACCAACATTCTCGGCAAGGCGAGCCTCGTCGAGATCGACTTCCCGAGCGTGAAGCTCGAACTCGCCTGAGTTCCTGATCCCTTCCGCCCGCCGCGGCGGTTCGATGCCGTCTCCGGCGGGCGCCCCTTGCATCCGTCGGAGATCCCCATGGGACGCGCCTATTCAGACATCACCTTCACACCCGCCGTCCGCGAGGTCCAGACCGAACTGGGCAGCCGCGGGCAGTACGCCTTCCTCGACTCGCACCCCGACCGCGGCGACACGCTGACGCCGCGGGAGGCGGAGTTCATCGCCGAGGCGGATCACTTCTTCCAGGCCACCGTCAGCGAGACGGGCTGGCCTTACGTGCAGCACCGCGGCGGCCCCAAGGGCTTCCTCAAGGTGCTCGACCCGGGGACGCTCGCGTTCGCGGACTACCGCGGCAACGTGCAGTACCTGAGCGTCGGCAACCTGCGCAACGACGACCGCATCTCGCTGATCGTCATGGACTATCTCAACCGCCGCCGGCTCAAGCTGCTGGGGCGGGTCACGCTGGTGAACGCCGGGGACGACCCGGTGCTGCTCGCCGCGGTGCGCGACGACGCCTACGGCGCGCTCGTCGAGCGCGCCTTCGTCATCCGCCTCGAGGGTTGGGACTGGAACTGCCCGCAGCACATCACCACGCGGCTGACCGAAGCCGAGGTGGGCACGATCGTCGCACCGCTGAGGGCGCAGGTGCAGAAGATGCGCACCCAGCTCGCCGCTGCGAAGGCTGCGTCCCCGCGGATCCCCGACGACCTCGGGGATGGGCCGCTCCCGTTGCGCATCGCCGGCGTGCGGCAGCTGACCGCGACGGTGCGTGCGTACGAACTGGTTGCGGCCGACGGCGCGCCGTTGCCGGCGGCCCAGGCCGGGGCGCACCTCGACGTGCCCGTGCGGCTGGGCGACGGGACCGTTTCCACGCGGTCGTACTCGATCGCCTCGAGCCCGCTGCGCACCGACGCCTACGAGATCGCCGTGCTCCGCGAGCCGGAGGGCCGCGGCGGGTCGGCGGCCGTGCACCAGGACTTCGCGATCGGCCTGCGGCTGCACTGCGCGCCGCCGGCGAATGCCTTCGCACTCGACGCCGGACCGCATCACGCGGTGCTGGTCGCAGGGGGCATCGGCGTCACGCCCATCAAGGCCATGGCGCATGCGCTGGCGGCGGCCGGTCGGGAGTTCGAGCTCCATTTCGCCTGCCGGTCCCGGGTGCAGGCACCGTTCCTCGGACAGTTGCTCGAGCAGTTCGGTGCCCGCCTGCGGGTGTACGCCGCGGACGAGGGCGAGCGGCTCGACGTGCCCGTGCTGCTGCGTTCGATCGCCTTCTCGGCGCACGTGTACGTCTGCGGTCCGTCCGGCCTCATCGATGCGGTTCGAACGGGGGCCGACGAGGCCGGCATCGACGCCCGGCGCGTCCACTTCGAGCGGTTCGTCGCGCCGCGTGACGACACCGACGCGCAAGGGTTCACCGTGCGCCTGGTGCGCAGCGAGGTGGACGTGGTGGTGCCGCCGGGGTGTTCGATCCTGGAGGCCCTGGAAGCCCGGGGCTTCCGGCCGCCCGCCTCGTGCCGCATCGGCACCTGCGGCACCTGTGCGATGCGCGTGGTGGGCGGCGACCCGCTGCACCGCGACGCGGTGCTGACCCCCGAGCAGCGCCAGGTGCAGCACCTGATGTGCATCTGCGTGTCACGGGCCGAGGGCACCGGGCTCCGCCTCGACTACTGAGGCGGACCCGGCGCGGGCGCTGCCGTTACTTCAGGTGGCGCCCCAGGAAGCCTCGCATCAGGTCGGCGATGCGCGCACTGTCTTCCTCCAGTGCGAAGTGGCCGGTGTCGAGCAGGTGCAACTCGGCCTTCGGCAGGTCACGCAGGTACGGGTGAGCGCCGGCGGGCGGGAAGATCTTGTCGTTCTTGCCCCAGACGATCAGCATCGGCGGCTGGTGCTTGCGGAAGTACGCCTGCCACCCCGGGTACAGCGGCGGGTTCGTGCCGTAGCTGTAGAACATCTCGAGCTGGATGTCCTTGTTGCCCGGGCGGTCCATGTAGGCCTGGTCGAGGTACGGCGCATCGGGGCTGATGTGCTTCAGGTCGCGGTAGCCCTCGCTGTACTGCCACTTCGTCGCGGTGAGTTCGAACAGCGGCCGCAGCTTGTCGCCGTTCGCCTGCGACTTGTCCGCCCAGTACGCCTTGGCCGGCACCCAGAACGGGTTGTCCAGGCCCTCGTCATACGCGTTGCCGTTCTGCACGACGATCGCGCTGATGCGCTCCGGATGCGCGGCCGCGATGCGGTAGCCGATCGGTGCGCCGTAATCCTGCACGTACATCGCGAAGCGCGTCGCCCCCACCGCCACCGTGAACTTGTCGATCACGTTCGCGAGGTTGTCGAAGCTGTACTTGAACTGGTCCATCGGCGGCATGTCGCTCTGGCCATAGCCCGGGTAGTCGGGCGCGATCACGCGGTAGCGGTCGGCCAGGCGCGGGATCAGGTTGCGGAACATCTGCGACGACGTGGGGAAGCCGTGGAGCAGCAGCAGCGTCGGCGCGTTCTTCGGGCCGGCTTCGCGGTAGAAGATGTTCAGCCCGTCGACCTTGACGGAACGGTACTGGACGGCGGCGGTGCTCGCGACGTTGGTGGCCGCCGCGGTTTGCGCGTGGGACACGTGGGGGGCGAGCGAGAGGACGGTGGCGGCCGCCCAGAGGGTGGCCTGGCAGAGCTTGAGCATGAAGAACTCCTGTTGAGGGACGAACGAGAAAGCCCGACGCGCGGGCGGACACGGCCCCGGACCTTCGGTCCGGGACCCGGGGGAACGAGATGAGGGACGGGCGTCAGCGCGAGGCGGGCGACCGGAGGTGGCGACCGAGGAAATCGAGCATCCGCGCGGCGATCTCGTCGCCGTGCGAGGCGAGGGCGAAGTGGCCCGCACCATCGATCAGGTGCACCTCGGCGCTAGGCAGGTCGCGCTGGAAGGCGTGTGCGCCGGCGGGCACGAAGAAGGGGTCGTTGGCGCCCCACACGGCCAGCAGCGGCGGACGATGCCGGCGGAAGTACGCGTGCAGCGCGTCGTACTGCGCGAGGTTGGTCCGGTAGTCGAACAGGATCGCGAGCTGGATGTCCTGCTGGCCCGGCCGGTCGAGGAAGAACTGGTCGAGCAGCCAGCGGTCGGGCGCGATGCGGGCCGGCTCCTTCACGCCGGCCAGGTACTGCCACGTCGTCGTCTCGAGCGTGAACAGCTTGCGCAGGCCGTCGCGGTTCGCCGGCGACGGGTCGGCCCAGAACGCGCGCATCGGGGCCCAGCCCGGGCTCAGCCCCTCTTCGTAGCCATTGCCGTTCTGGGACACGATGGCGGTGATCCGCTCGGGGTGCGCCACCGCGAGCCGCCAGCCGATGGGGGCACCGATGTCGAACACGTACATCGCGTAGCGCGTGAGCCGCGTCGCATGGGTGAACCCGTCGACGACGGCGGCCAGCTCGTCGAAGCTGTAGCCGAACGGTGTGCCGGCCTTCAACTCGGTCAGGCCGAAGCCGGGCAGGTCGGGCGCGACGACGCGGTAACGCGTCGCGAGCTTCGGGATCAGGTCGCGGAACAGGTGCGACGACGTGGGGAAACCGTGCAGCAGCAGGATCGCCGGCGCGTTCGCCGGACCGGCCTCGCGGTAGAAGACGCGGTGGCCGCCGACGTCCGCGAACTGGTGCCGCACGACGGGCGTTTCGTTGGCGCGTGGCGCGGCGGCGGCCGCGCCGGACAGCAGCAGCCACGCGAGCGGCAGCATCGGCACGAGGCCGAGGAGCTGTTGAAGGAACACGCGCATGAAGATCTCCCTGGATGACGGCACGCGACATGCGGCCAGGTCACCAAGGTAGTTCGACGGCGCACCCCGCGACAGGCGACGCGGGTTAATCGTGGTGAAGCCTGGAGGAGACGTCTCCCGAGCGGGGGAGACGGCGGCCCCACTTCGGCACCGGGACGTGGCCGGACGCGCTGTCGAGGGCGTTCCGGCGCCGATGCACCACGCGATGTCCCAGGCCGGCGCGCTCGTTCGAAGGGGAGATGTTGGGGTGGTCGCAAGCGGGTGGTGGGCGATGGCCGGCGTTCGAAGAATGGGCTTCGCTCGTCCCTCAACGCATCTTCAAGGAGATCCCATGACGTTCACCACCCAGCCCGCCGCGCGGCTGCTCACCCCGACCGACCACACCCTGGTGCTGATCGATTTCCAGGCGCAGATGGCCTTCGCCACCCAGTCCATCGATGGCGTGAGCCTGCGCAACAACGCCACCATCGCGGCCCAGGCGGCGGCGGGTTTCAAGGTGCCCACGATCCTCACGACGGTCGCCGCCACGAGCTTCTCGGGCCCGATGTTCGAGGAGGTCACGGACGCGTTCCCCGGACAGGAACTGCTCGATCGGACGACGATGAACTTCTGGGAGGACGAGAACGTCGTCCGCGTCGTCAATGCCATCGGCAAGCGGCGGTTCGTGCTCGCGGGCCTGTGGACGTCGGTGTGCATCGTGGGGCCGGCCTTGTCGGCCCTGCAACAGGGCGCGGAGGTCTTCGTGCTGACCGATGCCTGCGGCGACGTGTCGGTCGAAGCCCATGAGCGCGCGGTCACGCGCATGGTGCAGGCCGGCGCTCAGCCCATGACGGCACTTCAGTACCTGCTCGAGTTGCAGCGCGACTGGGGACGCGGTGAGACCTACGACCTGACCACCGGCATCGCGCAGCGGACGGCGGGCGGTTATGGCCTGGGCATCCAGTACGCCAAGGCGATGTTCGGCGGGACGGGCGGCTGAGCCGCCGCGGCCGGACCGCGGCTCACCGCTGCAGTTCGGCCAGCAGACCGGCCGCGGCTCGGAGGTCCGGTGTGTCGAAGCCTTCGCCGAAGCGGTCGAGGGTGGACTTCATCAGGTCCGCCGCCTCCACGGTGCGACCCCGGCCCTTCCACAGTTGGGCGAGGTCGTGCGTGGCGCGCAGTTGCCAGGACAGGGCGCCGATCTCCCGGGACAGGTCGATGGACGCGTGGAGCAGAGGTTCGGCCTCTTCCGGTCGTCCCTGGGCCGTGGCGATGGACGCCTCGATGCGCAGGACTTCCGGCTCGCACCATTTCTCGTTCTGGCGCGTGGCCAGCGCCCGCGCTTCGCGGACCGTCGCCTCCGCCTCCTCGAACCGTCCGGCGTTGCCGAGCGCGTTCGCGAGCACGGCGCAGTACCAGGGCAACCTCGCCATGTGCCCGTAGGTCCGGAACTGCGCGACGGCGCGGGTGAGCAGGCTGATCGCTTCGGGTCGCCCCGGCTGTTCGATGGCCAGGACCGCGCCGCGACAGAAGGTGACGATGGGCAGCCACGTGACGATGCCGTGCCGTTCGACGAGTTCGTCGAGCATGGCCGCATGGCGGCTGCTCTCCTGCGGGTGGCCCAGCCACAGGTAGACGAGGCTGTTCCAGGCGAGCGCGATGCTCAACGAGAGTTCATGCGCCGTCTCGCGCCCGTACACGAGGATCGTCTCGGCGGTGCGCGCGGCAGCGTCCGGGCGCCCCGTCAGCCACTGCGCGTGGCACATCACCACCAGGGTGTTGACGCTGTTGCTGTACTGGAAGCGCGCGAAGCGGGTGTCGTTGAAGTCCTGTGTCTGTTTCGCGTGGAGGCGGTCCATGCGAAGCCGGGCGTCCTCGATGCGGCCCACGAAAGTCTCTCCGACGCCGAGATGGCTCTCGCCCTCGGCGAGGGCCGAGGGATCCTCGGCGCTGGCGATGGACAGGAACGACTCCAGCGTGCGGATGGCGGCATCGTGGTGGCCGAAGAAGAGCTCGATGGTGCCGATCAGCCGCAGGCAACGCAGGTGGAAATCCGTGTCGCCCAGCTGCTCGGACAGGCGCAGCGCCCTTGTAATGGCAAGCCGTGCGTCCGTGGTCACTCCGCGTGTGTAGAGGATGGCGCCGGCGAGCGCGAACTGGAGGTTCATTTCGACCGGGGTGCCTTCCCAGGCCGCCTCGCGCAGGCAGAGGATGGCCCGTGCGAGATGAGCGCGGCTTTCGTTCGTGAGGGAGAAGTGGTTCCACAGCAGGATGCCGACCGACGTCAGCCGGATCAGGAGGGACTGCTGGTCCGGTTCGGCGCCCGCCCAGGCGAGGGCCGCCCGGAGGTCGCCGAGCCGGGACCCGTGGGTGGCGCCCCAGTCGCGCGACAACTGTTGCCCCCATTCGGCGGCGGCCTGCTCCAGCACCTCGCAGACATGTTCCGCGTGCCGCTGGCGCACGGGCCCGTCCTCGCCCGCTTGCGCGAGCTGCTCGAGGCCATACGCCCGCGTCGTCTCCAGCAGCCGATAGAACCCACCTCCGGCATCCGTCTCGGCGGACAGCAGCGACTTCGACACGAGCTCGGCCACGATGCGATCGGCCGAGCCCTGCGTGGTGTCACCCACCGTCGCGGCGCCTTCCCGTCCGAACGCTCCGGTGAACACGGACACCCTTCTCAGGAGCCGGGCCTCGTCCTCCGGGAGCAGCCCGTAGCTCCAGTCGAGCGTGGCCGCGAGGGTGCGGTGCCGTTCGAGGCCTGTCCGCGAGCCCGAGAGCAGCCGGAACCGGTCGTCGAGTTGTTTCCGCAGGCCCTTCACGTCGAACACGTCGACGCGCATGGCGGCCAGTTCGATCGCGAGGGCGATGCCGTCGAGGCTGCGGCAGATGTCGGCGACGGTCGGGGCCGTGACGTCGTCGAACACGAAGGTTTCCAGGCGGTCCGTGGCGCGCTCGACGAACAGTTCGATGGCGGGATAGCCCAGCGCCGCTTCGGCGCCCAGGCCGGTCGACTCCGCGGGCACGGCGAGACCGGGCAGGCGGTGTTCGCACTCGTCGTCCACGTGCAGCGCGGCCCGGCTGGTCGCGAGGAAGTGGATGTCGGGCGCTTCCTGCAGGAGCTGCCGCGCGCAGTCGCCGATCGACGCGACGAGGTGTTCGCAGTTGTCGAGCACGAGCAGCACGCGGCGCTCCCGGAGAAACCTGCAGAGGGCCGGCATGATGTTCGCCGAGTGCACGGCGAGGCCCGTTGCCGCCGCGATCGCGTGAGGGACCAGCGCGGGGTCGCGCAGGGGGGCGAAGTCCACGAGCCAGACGCCATCCGGGAACGCGTCGGTCGCCCGTTCCGCCACGGCGACGGCGACGGTCGTCTTGCCGATGCCACCGGCGCCGACGATGGACACGAGGCGGTGTTGTTGCACAGCCTGCCGCAATTGCTCGATCACGTCGCCGCGTCCGACCACCCGCGTCGTCATCACCGGGAGGTTGTGCCGGCGTCTCGGGACGGAGGGAAAGTCCAGCAACTTGGCCGACCTGGCGGACTGACTTCCGGCCTCATGCTCATGATCCATGCGGGGCCTGCTCTCCATGCTCGATCATCTTCTCCGCCGCGAAGGCGCGCGCGACGTGGGTCAGGCGGTAGTGCATCTCCTGGTCCCGCATCTCCGCCAGCACGAGGGACTTCGCCACCAGTCTGGCGAGGTCGTCGACCACGTCCGCGGGATCCATGCCGCCGGCCCGGCCGACCGCGCAGGCCGCCCCCAGGCTGAAGGCACCGGGGAAGGCCGACAGGCGGCGCATCAGCGCTTGCTCGCTCGGCGGCAGGATGCGGTAGCTCGCGTCGACGGACGCCGTGAGCGTCCGGTGCCGGGCCGGTCCTTCGTGGCATCCGTCGAACATGTGGAAGCGCCGGTCGAGGTGGTCCAGCGTGTCGGCGATGCCCAGGGAGCCCGCGCGCCGGGCCACACGCTCGATCGCCAGGGCGTGGCCGTCGAGCCGGCGGCAGATCGCGGCGACGTGGGACGCGTTCGTGTCGTCCAGCCGGAAATCCTTGGACTGTTCAGCGGCCCGTTCGGCGAACAGTTGCACCGCCGGGAAGGCGAGTGCGGCCGTGGCCCCGAGGCTCGCCGGGTCGGGCGGAACGCCCAGGCCGGGCAGGCGCCGAACACGTTCGCCCCGGATGCAGAGCGGCTCCCGGCTGGTGGCGAGCAGCGTCACCTTCGTCGTGTTCCTGAGCCACTGTTCCGCGCACAGGGCGACGGCGTCGACGAGGTGCTCGCAGTTGTCGAGGATCAGCAGGACGTCGCCGTCCGGCGGCGGCACATCGGGCCATCGAGGCTTGTCGCCGACGCCCCGGCTGGCGTGCACGGTGTCGGCGACGGCCCCGGAAACGTCGGACGGATCCACCAGCCCGGCCAGGTCGACGAACCAGGCGCCGCCCGGGAACGCGGTGGCCGCCTGGTCCGCGGCGGCGAGGGCGACGGTCGTCTTGCCCACGCCCCCGGGCCCGGCGAGCGTGACCAGCCGGGACTCCGCCAGGTCGCGCAGGATCGATTCGATGGTGTCGTCCCGGCCGACGACGCGTCGGGTCAGCGCAGGCAGGTTGCCCGGACGCGGGAGCTTCGCGGCACGACGGTGCTGGGGGAGGGCGGTGGTGGCGCGGACGGGCGCGATGAACTGGTAGCCCGTGCCGACCACGGTCGCGATGTAGCGCGGCGGGTCGGGGCCGTCGCCGAGCAGGCGGCGGATGGCCGCGATGTTCACCTTGAGGTTCGTCTCCTCCACGACCAGGCCCGGCCACACCCGGGACATCAGTTCCGATCGCGAGACGACCTCGCCGTGGCGCTCGACCAGCACGGTGAGCAGGTCGAAGGCCCTTCCGCCGATGCGAACCAGCCGGTCCCCCTCCTGCAGCGACTGCTGGTCGGGAATCAAGTGGAACGGTCCGAATGCAAACGCCTTCGGCACTTCGGAAATCAGGGCCTTCAAGCGAACTCCATCCGGGCAACGTGCGATGGCGCAGGTGTACCTCGTGCGCTGTTCGGGTTCCAGTTAATTTCGGTAAAAGGAGCCGGGTTCGAGGACGAGGACGGTGGCCGCGGCCTTCGTCATCCCGTGCAGTTCTCGGGGCCCGGATAGGGCGGCACCTGCCCCGAGTGGCCGAGGGCGATGGCCACTCTCAGCAGCAGCGACAGGTCGAGCTGCTCGGGGCTGCGCGGCTCCAGGTCGTAGTGGCACAGCGTGCCGATGAATTCGCCGTCGCGGGCCACGATGGGGATGCCGGCGTAGGCGCGCACGACGTCGCGCGCCTCGTGGAGCGCCGTGCGGGGGTCGCGCGTGGCGTCGGCCGTGACGAACGGCGCCTGGCCGTCACGCACCAGGGTGCAGTAGGTCGCCGCTTCGTCCACCGTGGCCGCCTGCAGGGTGCTCAGGTCCATCCGGTCGACGTGGACCGCTGACGTGGCCTTGCCGTCGCGGAAGCGGAAGATGCCGATGAAACGGTAGTCGGACTTGCGCAGCACGGAATACAGCGCGGCACGGATGCCCTCCGTTGCCAGCAGGGTCGAGAAGGTGTTGAACGCGGCGAGGGAGTCGTCGATGGCACCGGGGGCCGGCGCGGCGGCCGTGCTGGCGGCGCGGGGCGCCTGGCCTGCGAGGGCCAGGCCCGTGGCGACGGCGGACCGCAGCGCCTGCTCGTGGGGCACTGGCCGGTCGTCGTGGGTGGGGGGCATGGGGAACGCGGTGCTGGCCTCTGGGTGACCGAACAATTCTAGCGGCTCACCCTGCCGCCCCGGCCCTGGCGTTCGGCCCTCGACCCCGTCGCAGGCTCCCGGGGCCCGTTCGGTTCATTGCGGTTAAATCGAGGGGTGGAAGCGGGCGCCGGCCGGGCGCGCAGCTTGCACCGGAGGCGGTACCTCATAAGATCGGTGTTCCGGCGCCCGCACATCCCGTGCGGCGTCCCAGCTTCCGAGGATTCCGAGGTGACCGACCACCTGTGCCAACCGACTCGCTCCTACCGATTCGGTCCTTTCGTGCTCATGCCGGAGCGGCAGTTGCTCCTGCGGGAGGGGCTGCCGGTTCGCATCGGCGCCCGTGCGTTGGACCTCCTCACGATGCTGGTGGAGCGCCCGGGCGAGCTGATCGGAAAACGTGCCCTCATGGCCCGCGTGTGGCCGGATGTCGTGGTCGACGAGAGCAACCTCAAGGTGAACATGGCGGCGCTGCGACGGGCGCTGGGCGACGGCGCCGGCGACGCCGCCGTGTCGTGCATCGCGACCGTGACCGGCCGCGGCTATCGCTTCGTCGCGGCCGTCGAGTCGGTCGGTTTGTCGGCATTGGCCGCCTCGCCGCCGCAGGGGCCCCGGGTGCCCCACAACCTGCCCATCGGCACGTTCCGGATCTTCGGCCGCGCCGAGGTGATCGAATCGCTCGCCGAGGAGGTGGACGCGGCGCGCATGGTGACGATCGTCGGCCCCGGCGGGATCGGCAAGACGACTGTCGCATTGGCGGTTGCCGAGCGGTCCTTCGAGAGGTTCCCGGACGGCGTGTGGCTGGTCGACCTCTCCACGTTGACCGGTCCGGGGGATGTCCCCGGGGCCATTGCGGCGGCCATCGGGCCGAGTGGCACACCCTCCGACGGGGCCGGGTCGATGTGGAGGCACCTGCGCGACCGCAGGGCGCTGCTGGTGCTCGACAGCTGCGAGCACCTGATCGACGCCATCGCGGACTGCGTCCAGGGCCTGATGGCCTGCGCACCTGGTGTGCACATCCTCGCCACCAGCCGCGAGCCGCTGATGGTCCATCGGGAGCGTGTCCGGCGGCTGCTGGGTCTGTCGTCCCCACCGGAAGGGGCCACTCTGGATGCCGAGGCGGCGCTGCAATATCCAGCCATCCAGGTGTTCGTCGAGCGCGCCAGCGAGCGGGTCGAGAACTTCCGATTGTCCGACGCCGACGCGCGCCTCGTGGGCGACATCTGCCGTCGCCTCGACGGCATGGTGCTCGCGATCGAACTGGCCGCGACGCGCGTCGATGTGTTCGGTGTGTCCGGGCTGCTCGCCGCGTTGAACGACCGGTTCTCCATCCTGGCCGAACGACGGGCCGGGCCCGAGCGTCACCGCACCCTGGCCGCGACCGTCGCGTGGAGCTTCGGCCTGCTGTCGCCCGCGGAGGCGGAGTTCCTGCGGTCCCTGGCCGTGTTCCCGGGGGCGTTCGACGCCGATGGGGCTCGGACGGTGAACGCCACGACCCGCACCGAGGCCATGGCCAACCTGGCCCTGCTGGTGGACAAGTCACTGATCTGTGCCGAGATGGACGGTGAGCGCGTCGTCTATCGCCTCATGAACACGACCCGCAGCTACTGCCTCGAATGGCTGATGGAAAGCGGCGACCATGCCATGGTGCGACGGCGGCACGCCGAGCACGTCTGCGCCGTGCTGGAGCGCGCCAAGTCGGATTGGGCGCAACGACCCGCCAGCGAGTGGGGAGCCTCGTACGGCCGTGTGATCGACGACCTGTGCGGCGCGCTAGACTGGACGTCCCGTGACGCATCGAATCGGCCGCTGCGCATCCGGCTGACGCTGGCAGGGATCCCTTGCCGATGAGCATGGCCGCCGTCCTGGGGCGAAGGGTGGGGGCATCTCCGGGGGCGAACGCCGAACGTCAGGCTTGCACCGCCCCCTTGCGCGCGAACCCCACCGTCTCGGCGTCGACGGCGCGTGCCAGCGACGGATTGTCGAGGTCCCGCGCCATCTCGGCGGCCACGGCAAGTGCCCCTCGCCGCCCCAGGCGGGCGCTGTGCAGGTGGGCCTTCACGGCCAGTTCCTGCATGCCGCTGCGATGTGACAGCACGAGCAACTCGTCCACCCAGGCGTGAGCCTCGGGCCAGGCTTCGGCGACGGCTTGCACGCAGAGGGACTCGAGCGCATGGACACGCGCCCAGAGGTACGTGTCGGTGAAGCGCATGCAGCGGTGGATCGCATCGAGGAACAGCGTGCGGGCCCGTTCGGGTTCCCCGCGGGCGGCCGCCACGAGGCCCAGGCCGCGGCCGGACAGGGCTTCCCAGCACGGGTCGCCGAGGTGGCAGCCGAGCGCGAAGGCTTCCTCGAACTGCTCGGCGGCTTCGTCCGTGCGCCCGCGTTGCAGCTGGAGCTCCGCAGCCAGCGCCTGGGGCCAGGGCAGCAAGGCGGTCCACGACTGCCTGGCCTGGCTCACCGTGCGTTCGAGCAATGCCTCCGCGGCGTCGTGGTCCCCGGTGAGGAGCAGCACGCGGCCGATCATGGATTCGGCGTACAGGGTCTGGCGGCGTTCGCCGGCCTGGCGCGCGAGGTCGGTGGCGAGGCGCAGTTGCACGAGGGACTCGCCGTAGCGGGCCTGGTCGGACAGCACGGCGCCGCGGACGGTGGCGATGCGCGCGCGTTCGGCGGGGTCGCCCTGAGCCAGCGGCTCCGCGCGGGCGAGCCAGGTCGACGCACGTTCGTAGCGGCCCGCCAGGAATTCGACGTAGCCGAGTTCGCGGCAGGCGGCCGCATCCGAAGCGGGCGCGTCTCCATCGCCGATGCCCAGCGCCTCGTGCAGTGCGGCCGCGCCTTCCTCGTCGCGCCCGCGAGCGGCATGCACGAGGGCGCCACCCAGCGCGACACGGGTGCGCTTGCGGAGGGGCACGTCGCCGAGGAGGTCGGCATCGGCCATGGCGCGGCGCAGGCATTGCAGGCCGGGCTCGAGCACGCCTGCACGCAGTGCGGCCTCGCCGGCTTCCAGCTGCGCGAGCACCGCACCGCGGCCGGCCGTCGGGGCCTGTGTCGGCCGGGCCGTGGCCGTCGCGAGCGCGTCGTCCAGCGCGGGGCCGGGGGCGATGCCCAGCTCGCGGTCGAAGAGGGCGCGGCAGGCCGCGGCCTGGCGGGCGGCGGCGATGCCGTCGCCGGCGGCGCCCAGGCACCGCACGAGCAGCACCTGGAAGTTCTCGTCGAGCGGTTCGAGGGCGACGAGGCGGCGCGCGATGACGGCGGCTTCGGCCGCGGCACCTTCCGCCAGCCGAGCGAGCGCGGCTTCGCGCAGCAGCGCCGTCGTCAGGGACGCGGCATGCCGGCGCTGTCCATCGAGCCAGACCTGGAACGACGGGCTGCCGCTGAACGCCAGGCCTTCGAGCAGTTCACCACCGAGGCCGGGCAGGTCGAGCGCCTCGCGCCAGTGGCCGTGCGCGACCACGTCGATGTCGACGAGTGCGAGCACGTCGCGGGGCAGGGTGAGGGGATCGCCGCGCAGCACCTCGTCGCCGAGGCCGCGGCGCAGTTCGCGCAGGTTCCAGCGGAGTGCCGCGAGCGGGTCCTCGGCGTCTGCGAACAGCAGGCCCGCGAGGTGGCTGCGGCTGGCGCCGGCCGGGCGCAGGGCCAGGTAGGCGAGCAGCGCCCAGGCCTTGCGGCCGCGCAGCGCGACCGGCGGTCCGCCGCCGCGTTCGATGCGCGGCGGACCCAGCAGGTGCAGCGAGACGCTCATGGGCGCGAGTGTGGCATGGGAGTCCCCGGGGGACGAGGCCCCCGGGGGAAGGGCCTCAGGCCTCGGCCGTGGTGGGGTCGATCATCGTGACGACCCGCGCCACGCTGTCGGCCGGGAAGCCGCCGCGGCGGGCGTGTTCGCGCACGACCTCTTCGTCGGCGGCGTGGTAGACGCAGTACATCTTGTCGCCGGTGACGAAGCTCTGGACCCACTGGACCTGGGGTCCCAGGTCGCGCAGCACGCCGTTGGAGCGGCGGGAGGCGGCCTGCAGCTCGGCCGGGCTGAGTGCGCCGAGGCGCGGGATGTTGCGTTCGATGACGTACTTGGGCATGGTGAACTCCTTTCGGGGGTTTCGGGTGAAGGGAGCCCCATGGTGCGCAGCCGGCGTGTGAGCCGGCGTTTGACGGATCAGCCGCAGCCGCCGCTGTCGAGCAATCGGGGCCCGGGCCCGCGCTCCGACAGTTCGTCCAGCGGATTGCGCAGCGGACACGCGCTGACCGACAGGCACCCGCACCCGATGCACCCGTCGAGCTGGTCGCGCAGCCGGGTCAGCTGCTCGATGCGCTCGGTGAGGTCGGCGTGCCAGCGGGCCGACAGGCGCGACCAGTCCGCCACGGTGGGTGTGCGGCTTTCGGGCAGGGCCTTCAGCGCCTCGCCGATGGCGGCCAGCGGCACGCCCACGCGCTGGGCCACCTTGATGATGGCGACACGGCGCAGCACCTCGCGCGCATAGCGCCGCTGGTTGCCCGCGTTGCGGTGGCTGTGGATCAGCCCCTTCGATTCGTAGAAGTGCAGCGCCGACACCGCGACGCCGCTGCGCTCGGCGAGCTGCCCCACGGTGAGGGTCTTGCCGATGTCCGCCGGATCCAGTTTGCCCATGGGGGATTGCCTTGACCTCAAGTTTGCTTGAGGTTTTAAGCTGGATTCCATCGAAGTGCAAGGGGACGCGGATGACGGAGCGGGAGGACGCGCTGGCCGAGGAGGTGGCGCTGCTGGTGCGGGCGGCGATGCAGGCGATCGCGCCGGCGTGGCGGCGGGCCACGGTGCGGTTCGCGTGGGACGGCGGCTGCTTCAGCACGACGGTGTCGTACGCCGCGGCGCACGACCCCTTGCCGGTGGATGCCGTGGCGCACCGGGCGCTGTTCGTGCGCCTGCAGCAGGCGGGGCGGCGGCTGCCGCATCCGGGGACGTCCGGGGGCTGCGACGTCGACGTCGACGCCGCGGGCACCCATGCGGCACGCGTGAACCGCGTGTGACCGTCAGGGCAGCGTCTGCTCGTGTTCGGGCAGCGGGTTGAACGGTTCGTCGGGCGGGGGCGACGGGGAGGCGGCCTGGTCGATCGGCAGCTTGGGAATGTCGCGCGGCGGCGTGGCCGCAGCCGCGGCGGGAGCCGGCGCGGAGGCGGGCGGGTCGGCCCAGCCATGCATCGCGGGTGCGGGCTTCGGCGTGGTGTCCACCTTGGGCTTGCGGCGCGGCGCGGGCGGCACGTCGAGGCCGCCCCAGGTGTCCCAGGCCGAGTGGCGTGCGTCGGGTGGCGCGACCGGCAGTTCCTCGATGACCTCGCCGAGGGAGTCGGTGATCATGACCCGGTGCGACGACGTGTTGGCCGCCACGGCGCGGCCGAACTTGCGCAGCATCTCGAGGTCGTTGTGCCACACCCGGCCCTCGCGGCGCAGGCGCCCCTCGGCGTCGCGCGACACCTCCACGATCCGGTAGATCGGCTGCCGATCCCACCGCTGGTCGTCCGCGGGGGCACGGAAGCCGGTCGTCACCGTGCCGTTGGGCTTCTGGGAACCTGACACACACGCCTCCTTGGAATGGGTTTCGACCGGTTATCGGCCGGTCCGGCTGGAAATGAAGCAAAACCTCGCGGCCGTTCATAATGGACAGCGTCCACATGGAGGCACGATGACAGCGAAAGCGGGGCGGGAGCGCGAAACCTACCGGCATGGCGACCTGCGCAATGCGCTGCTGCAGGCCGGCATCGCGCTCGCGCGCGAGGGGGGCCGCGACGCCATCGTGCTGCGCGAGGCCACCCGCCGCGCCGGGGTGGTGCCCAACGCCGCGTACCGCCACTTCGCCAGCCGCCAGGACCTGATCGACGCCGTGCGTGCCGCCGCGCTCGCCGAACTGGCGCAGGCGATGGAGGCCGAGCTGGCCGCGGTGCCCGCCGGGTCGACGCCGGCCGAGGCTGCGCGCGCCGGGTTGCGCTCCGTGGGGGCGGGTTACCTGCGGTTCGCCCGCGAGCAGACCGGCCTTTTCCAGGTCACGTTCCCGTTTCCGAACGACCCGCGTGGCGAGGCCGACCCCGCCAAGGCCGGCCCGGGTGGCCTGAACCCGTTCCAGCTGCTGGGCCTGGCCCTCGACCGCCTCGTGGCGGCAGGGGTGTTGCCCGCGGAACGCCGGCCCGGCGCCGAGTTCCTCGCGTGGTCCGCGGTGCACGGCCTCGCGCTGCTCGCCATCGACGGTCCGCTGCGCCATGTGCCGGCGCCGTTCACCGCGCAATTGGGGCAACGCCTGCTCGACATGGTGGAGCAGGGGCTCTGACCCGGAGGCGCGACCCCGGGGCCTAAGATGCGCGGCACCGTTCACGCGCTGCAGGAGCCCCGCATGTCCCTCCGTTCCGTTCGCCGCTGGTGCTTCACCGCGGCCGTGCTGTCGTTCCAGGCCAGCGCTTCCTGGTCGGCCTCGGTGGCCCCGGTGGTGTCCGACCGCGGCATGGTCGTCACCGCCCAGCACCTCGCGACCGAGGTGGGCGCCGACGTGCTGAGGCGCGGCGGCAACGCGGTGGACGCGGCCGTGGCGGTGGGCTATGCGCTCGCGGTGGTGTATCCCGCGGCGGGCAACCTCGGCGGCGGCGGCTTCATGACGCTGCACCTCGCCGACGGCCGGGAGACCTTCATCGACTTCCGCGAGAAGGCCCCGCTCGCCGCCACCGCCGACATGTACCTGGGCGCCGACGGCAACGTGGTCAAGGGCCGCAGCACGGTGGGCCACCTCGCGGTGGGCGTGCCGGGCACGGTGGCGGGGCTGGAACTCGCGCGCGCGAAGTTCGGCACGATGCCGCGCCGGGCCCTCGTCGCCCCGGCCATCGGGCTCGCCGAACGCGGGTTCGTGCTCGACGCGGGCGACGCCCGCATGTTCGAGGTGGTGGGCGAGGCGCTGAAGGCCGATGCCGCCACCGCGGCCGCCTTCCTGAAGGACGGCCGCGTGCCGAAGGCCGGCGAGCGCCTCGTGCAGAAGGACCTCGCGGCGACGCTCAAACGCATCGCCGCCCACGGCAACGACGGCTTCTACCGCGGCCGCACGGCCGACCTGCTCGTGGCGTCGAGCCAGGCCGGCGGCGGACTGATCCGCCACGCCGACCTCGTGGCCTACCAAGCGGTGGAGCGGGCGCCGGTGGCGTGCGACTACCGCGGCTACCGCATCGTCTCCGCGCCGCCACCCAGTTCCGGCGGCGTCATCGTCTGCGAGATCCTCAACGTGCTCGAGGGCTACCCGCTGAAGGACCTGGGCTACCGCTCGGCGCAGTCGGTGCACTACCAGATCGAGGCGATGCGCCACGCGTACGTGGACCGCAACAGCTACCTCGGGGACCCCGACTTCGTCACGAACCCCGTGGCGCGCCTGCTCGACAAGGGCTACGCGGCGAAGGTGCGCGAGGCCATCGACCCGGCGAAGGCCGGGGTGTCGAAGGACCTCCGCCCCGGCGTGCCGCCGCACGAGGGCGTCAACACCACGCACTACTCCATCGCCGACCGCTTCGGCAACGCGGTGGGGGTCACCTACACGCTCAACGAGTGGTTCGGCGCGAAGGTGACCGCGGCCGGCACCGGCGTGCTGCTGAACAACGAGATGGACGACTTCACGTCGAAGCGCGGCGTGCCCAACGCGTACGGCCTCGTGCAGGGCGAGGCCAACGCCATCGCACCGGGCAAGCGGCCGCTCAGCTCGATGAGCCCCACGATCGTGTCGAAGGACGGCAAGCCGGTGATGGTGGTGGGCACGCCGGGCGGCAGCCGCATCATCACCACGGTGGTCCACACGATCCTCAACGTCGTCGACTACGGCATGGACGTGCAGGAGGCCGTGGACGCGCCGCGCTTCCACCAGCAGTGGCTGCCCGACGTGACGAGCGTGGAGCCGTACGCGATCAGTCCCGACACGCAGCGGCTGCTCGCCGGCATGGGCCACCAGCTCGGCAAGCCGCACGAGGCGAACCACGTCGCGGCGATCCTGATCGGACCGTCGCCCCGCCTGGGAGGCGATGGGCCCGTGCGCTTCCACGGCGCCAACGATCCGCGGCGGCGCTCGGGGCTCGCCAAGGGGCCCTGAGCCGCCGTCACCCCGCCGCCCGCCGCTTTCTCGGCGGTCGGCCGGGCGATCTGCGGATCAAATGTCCCGTGGCTTGGGCAACAACCCTGATGACGTTGCGTTTGACCCAACGCAGACTTCGGTCAACTTGTCCCCCTCCCATGGAGTGATCCGAATGAAGTTCAGGTTGCCATCCCTCCTCGCCGCGGCCCTGGCCGCCTGCGCCTTCCAGGCCGGTGCCCAGGAAGTCACGCTCAAGGTGCATCACTTCTGGGCCCCGGGCGCGATGCCGCCCACCCGCATCCTGGCCCCGTTCTGCGACAAGCTCGCGGCCGACTCCAACAACCGCATCAAGTGCCAGATCTTCCCGTCGATGCAGCTCGGCGGCACGCCGCCGCAGCTGATCGACCAGGCGCGCGACGGTGTCGTCGACATGGTGTTCACGCTGCCCGGCTACACCGCCGGCCGCTTCCCCATCATGGAAGTGTTCGAGCTGCCGTTCATGACGAACTCGGCCGAGGCCGGCGCGAAGGCCGCGTGGGCGTACTACCAGAAGTACGGCACGAAGGAGTTCCCGGGCCTGAAGCCGTTGATGCTGAGCGTGCACGACGAGGGCTACGTGCACACCCGCGACAAGCAGGTCAAGACGCTCGCCGACCTCAAGGGCCTGAAGATGCGCGCCCCCACGCGCCAGACGAACAAGCTGCTCGCGTCGCTGGGCGCCACGCCGGTGGGCCTGCCGCTGCCGGCGGTGGCCGACGCCATCACGAAGGGCACCATCGACGGCTTCCTGCTGCCGTGGGAAGTGATCCCGTCGGTGAAGCTGCAGGAGATGGTGAAGTACCACACCGAGACCGACCCGTCGCGGCCGTCGCTGTACTCGGCACTGTTCGTCATCGCGATGAACCAGGCGAAGTACGACAGCCTGCCGGCCGACCTCAAGGCCGTCATCGACAAGAACAGCGGCGCCGCGCTGTCGGCCAACGCCGGCCGCATCTGGGACGAGAGCCAGGCCGTGGGCCGCAAGCCCGCCATGGACCGCGGCAACACGTTCTACACGCTGCCCGCCGCCGAGGTGGACCACTGGATCAAGGCCAGCCACCCGCTGTACGACGAATGGGTCGCCGACATGGACAAGCGCGGCCTGCCCGGCAAGAAGATGCTGCAGGACGCCCGCGACCTGCTGGTGCAGAACAAGAAGTGAAGAAACCTTCCGCGCCCGCACGCCGGGCGCGGATTCCGGGGAGCTCCTGATGCCTGTGTTCCTGCGCCGCCTCGCGGCGCTGTTTGCCGTGGCCGGCTGTGTCGCGGCGTGTGCGGTGGCGCTGATGGTGGTCGTCAGCATCATCGGGCGCAACGCGCTGTCCCGGCCCGTGCCGGGTGACGTCGAACTGACCCAGTTCGGCATCGCGCTGTGCATCTCGCTGTGCCTGCCGTGGTGCCAGCTGCGCGGCGGCAACATCATCGTGGACTTCTTCACCCAGAACGCCTCGGCCGGCACGCTGCGCCGGCTCGATGCCGCGGGCGCGGCGCTGGTGGCGCTGTTCACCGCCGTGCTCGCGTGGCGCACGGGCGTGGGCGCGGTCTCGGTGCGCGAGGCGATGGAAACCACCATGATCCTCGACCTGCCGATGTGGTGGAGCTACGCGGTGCTGGTGCCTGGCCTCGCGCTGACCGCGGTGGTGGGGGCGGCGCAGGCGTGGTGCCATGCGACCGGGCGCACCGCGGTGCCGGAGGTGGCGGCATGAGCGGCACCACGATCGGCCTGCTGATGTTCGGCGGCATGCTGCTGATGATGGCGCTGCGCGTGCCCATCACCGCGGCGATGTTCGTGCCCGGGGCCATCGGCTACTGGGCCATGACGAACGACCTCGCGCTGCTGAACTCGCTCAAGGGCAGCGCGGTGGCGCGGCTCACGGTGTACGACCTGAGCGTGATCCCGCTGTTCCTGCTGATGGGGCAGTTCGCCACGCAGGGCGGCCTGAGCCGCGACCTGTTCCGCGCGGCCGCCGCCTTCGTCGGGCACGTGCGCGGCGGCCTCGCGATGGCCGCGATCCTGTCGGCCGCCGCCTTCGGTGCGGTGTGCGGGTCGTCGGTGGCCACGTCGGCCACCATCACACAGGTGGCGTACCCGGAGATGCGCGCGCACGGCTACCACGGGCGCCTGTCCACTGCGGCGCTGGCCACCGGCGGCACGCTGGGCATCCTGATTCCTCCGTCGGTGCCGCTCGTGGTCTACGCGATCCTCACGGAGCAGAACATCGCGAAGCTGTTCGCCGCGGCCCTCGTGCCCGGCCTCATCGCCACCCTCGGCTACGTCATCGTGGTCGCCATCACCTGCCAGCTGCGCCCGCAACTGGCCACGCCGTCGGCGCCGGTGCCCTGGCCCGCCCGCTGGCGCGCGCTGGTGGGCGTGTGGCCCATCGCGGTGATCTTCGTCGTGGTGTTCGGTGGCATCTACGGCGGCTGGTTCTCGCCCACGGAAGGCGCCGCGGTGGGGGCGCTCGGCACCTTCGTGGCGGGCGCGCTCCGCGGCGAACTGAAGCTCGACGGCCTCAAGCGCAGCTTCCTGGGCACCGCCGAGACCACGGCCATGGTGTTCATGATCTTCATCGGCGCGGACATGATGAACGCCGCCCTCGCGCTCACGCAGATGCCCACGGCGCTCGCCGACTGGGTGGGCCACCTGCAGGTGGGGCCGCTGTGGATCGTGGTGGCGGTGCTGGTGTCGTACGTCGTGCTCGGCTGCGTGATGGACGAGCTGTCGATGCTCCTGCTGACCATCCCCGTGATCTTCCCCACCATCATGGCGCTCGACCTGTGGGGCCTCACGCCCGAGCACAAGGCCATCTGGTTCGGTATCCTCGTGCTGATGACGGTGGGCATCGGGCTCATCGCGCCACCCGTGGGCCTCAACGTGTACGTGGTCAACAGCCTGGCGAAGGACGTGTCGATGAACGAGACCTACAAGGGCGTGTTCCCGTTCCTCGCGAGCGACGTGCTGCGCGTGATCGCGCTGCTGTTCTTCCCGGTGCTGAGCCTCGGCCTCGTCAGGGCCTTCTTCTAGGGATCACGACATGTTCAAGGCACTGGTGCTCGAGAAATCGCCCGACTTCACCGCCGCGGTCCGCGAGGTCGACGACACGTTCCTGCCGACGCTGCCGGAGGGGGGCGGCGTGACGATCGACATCGCGCACTCCACGCTCAACTACAAGGACGGTCTCGCCATCACGAACCGCTCGCCGGTGGTGCGTGCGTGGCCCATGGTGGCCGGCGTCGACGGCGCGGGGGTGGTCGTCGCCAGCGACCATCCCGCATGGACGCCGGGTGACCGCGTGGTGAACAACGGCTGGGGCGTCGGCGAGACGCACAAGGGGTGCCTCGCCGGACGCGCGCGGCTGCATGGCGACTGGCTCGTGCGGCTGCCCGAGGCGTTCTCGACGCAGCAGGCCATGGCCATCGGCACGGCCGGATACACCGCGATGCTGTGCGTGCTGGCGCTGGAGCGCCATGGCGCCCTGTCCCGCGGTGGCGACGTGCTCGTCACCGGGGCCACCGGCGGCGTGGGCTCCGTCGCCGTCGCGCTGCTCGCGAAACTCGGTCACGTGGTGACGGCCGCCACCGGCAAGGCGTCCGAGGCCGACTACCTGAAGGCCCTCGGTGCCACGCACGTGATCGACCGCGCCGAGCTGTCCGCGCCCGGCAAGCCGCTGCAGAAGGAGCGCTGGTCCGCGGTCATCGACGCCGTGGGCAGCCACACGCTGGTCAACGCCTGCGCGCAGGTGCGCTACGGCGGCGCCGTGGCCGCGTGCGGCCTGGCCCAGGGCTTCGACCTGCCGGCCACCGTGATGCCGTTCATCCTGCGCGGGGTCGCGCTGCTGGGGGTCGACAGCGTGATGGCGCCGAAGTCGGCGCGCGAAGCCGCATGGGCACGCCTGGCCACCGACCTCCACCCGCGCTTGCTGGCGTCCCTCACCACCGAGGTGGGCCTGGACGACGCGATCGGCGAGGCGCAGCGGTTGATGGCGGGGCAGGTGCGGGGACGGGTGGTGGTGCGCACGGCCTGACCGGCCACCGCTTTGTTTCTGGCGAGGACTGCGCCAGAATGTCGCGCCAGGATCGTCCCGGGCGAGGACGGTCGCACCGGGCCTGCCGGCCCACGGTCCACCTGCCCAGGGAGATTCGCGCGCGATGATCAACTACTACCAGTTGGGCGGGACCAAGCGGCTCTGCGACATCGTCGTCGCCGGCAGCCACGACGCCGGCATCACCAGCGGCGGTGCCAACGAGCAGACGCAGAACCTCGACATCTTCGATCAGGCCCGGGCGGGTGTCCGGGTCTTCGACCTGCGCATCGCCGCCACGAAGGCGTCCAGCAGTTCGTCGGCGCCGGTGCACCTCAAGGCGTTCCATGCCGATCCGAAGCTGATGTTCAACCGGGACAAGACGGGCAAGAACCTCGGCGACTTCAATGGCCGCCAGGGCAACGTGACGACCACCAAGCTGCCGCTGGGTGGCACCTTCGGCATGGGCCTGCCGGACATGCTCGACCAGGCCTGCGACTTCCTCAAGTACAACACGACCGAATTCCTGATCCTGAAGTTCGACAAGTGCAAGAACTGGCCGCTCATCGCCGAGATCTGCGTGAGCAAGCTGGGGGGCTACCTCTTCACCGGCACGGGCAGCCTGAATGAGAAGACGCTCGACGACCTGAAGCAGAAGGTCGTGGTCCTGTTCACCCAGGCCGGCCTCGACGCCGTTTCGGGCCAGGGCTACACGGCGGCCACGGGCATCTGGGGCTGCAAGAGCCTGACCAAGGGCGGCAGCTACAGCAGCACCTACGACGGCCTGCAGTACATCGGCAAGGGCGGCACGAACCCGCTGGACGGCAAGAGCGACATGGGCAAGATCGCGGCCAACATCGCCAAGCAGAGCAAGCTGATGCGCATCGGCGCCCGGGGAACGGACCCGGAGGTGATGGGCATGCTGTACTGGACCACCACCGGCCTGAAGCGAAGCATCCATGCCCGGGACCAGACCATGTGGGGCGCGAACAAGCAGCCTTCGCTGCTGGCACAGCTCTGGGAGGACGGCTTCGGGGACGCCATCGAGGAGCGGCTGCCCGTCCACATGTCACCCACGGCGCATGCCAACGGTGCGGTGCTGAAGGCGTTCATGCCCAACATCGTGATGGTCGACTTCGCCGACATCCAGAAGGGCACCTTCATCCACGGACTGAACACCACGGCCACCACGATGCTGACCGAGGCCGCGCGAAGGATCGCCGCGGCGCGTCAGCCGAAACGAGGTGCCTTGAAGGGCTTGTTCTAGGCCCGGGTTCAGTCCCACATGCCGCGAACCTTCGCGCCCACGTCGATGGGCGGTTCCGCGGACGCGGGAAGGCCGTGGCTCGCCGCCATGGCCGGCACCACCTGCTCGAACATGCGCGCCACGCGGCCGGGAATGAAGCGGCTGGGTGTCGCGTACACGTGCGCGTCGCCCGTGCGGTGCTGCTGGCGGATGTAGTAGCGCTGCGGCGTGAGCAGCGCGAGGTGCTGCTTCGCACGGGTCATCGCCACGTAGAGCAGCCGGCGCTCTTCCTCGATCTGCTCGGACGTGCCGGTGCTCATGTCCGACGGGATGCACCCGTCGACGACGTTCAGCACGTGCACCGACTGCCATTCCTGTCCCTTGGCCGAGTGGATGGTGGAGAGGATGAGGTAGTCGTCGTCGAGTGACGGCACGCCGGATTCGTCGCTGCTCGCGTTCGGCGGGTCGAGCGTGAGTTCCGTCAGGAAACGCTCGCGGTTGCCGTAGCCCTGGGCGATGCGGCAGATCTGGTCCAGGTCGGCCAGGCGCACCGGTGCGTCGTCGTGCAGCCGCTCGAGGTGCGGCTGGTACCACCCGACCACAAGTTCGAGGTCCGACGGCCATTCGCTGTTGGCGGCCAGGTCCGTGAGCAGGGCGCAGAGCGTCGACCACTCGTCGGCGGCCGCGGGCGGCGACTTGAACGCCTTCAGCGCGGCCAGCGGGTCGGGCTGTGCCTCGATGGCATCGAGCAGCCGCCGGGCGCTGGCCGGACCGAAGCCGGGCAGCAGCTGCGACACCCGGAAGCCGGCCAGCCGGCCGCGCGGGTTCTGTGCCCAGCGCAGCACGCTGAGCACGTCCTTCACGTGGGTGCTCTCGAGGAACTTCAACCCGCCGAACTTCTTGAACGGGATGTTGCGGCGCGTCAGCTCCAGTTCGAGCGGGGCGCTGTGGCTGGCCGTGCGGAAGAGCACGGCCTGGCGCGTGAGCTTGATGCCTTCCTCGCGCTTGCGCAGCACGTCGTCGGCGACCCAGTTCGCCTGCGCGGCTTCGTCCTTCAACGCGACGAGGCGGGGCCGTTCGCTGGACGCCTTGTCGGACCAGAGGTCCTTCGCATGGCGGTCTTTCGCGAGCGCGATGACGGCGTTGGAGACCGCGAGGATGGGCTGCGTCGAACGGTAGTTCTGCTCCAGCGTGACGATGCGGGCGGGCGGGTCGAACTGCGCGGGGAAGTCGAGGATGTTGCGCACCTCGGCCGCGCGGAACGAGTAGATGGCCTGCGCGTCGTCGCCCACCACGGTGAGGTTCTGCCCCGTGGGCTTGAGGGCGCGGAGGATGGCGGCCTGCAGCTTGTTGGTGTCCTGGTACTCGTCGACGAGGACGTGGTCGAAACGCTGGCCGAGGTCGGCGGCGATGGCGGCATCGGCAGCCATGTGCGACCAGAAGAGCAGCAGGTCGTCGTAGTCGAGCACGTGTTGCTGGTGCTTCGCCTCGGCATAGGCCTTGAAGAGCTGCTTCAACTCCAGCAACGCGCCGAAGCACCAGGGGTAGGACTGCTGCAGCACCTGGTCGAGCCGCTGCTGCGAGTTGACGACGCGGGAGTAGATGGCGAGGCAGCTGCCTTTCAGCGGGAAGCGCTCGACCTTGTCGGCCAGGCCCAGCGCCTGGCGCTGCATGCCCATCAGGTCCTCCGCGTCGGCGCGGTCGAGGATGGTGAAGTTGGGGGCGAGGCCGATGCGGTCGGCGTAGTCGCGCAGCAGCCGGGCACCCACGCCGTGGAACGTGCCGGCCCAGGGGAAGGTGGGCGGGGCCTGCGTGGTGGCATAGCCGAGGACGCGGTGCAGCACGCGGCCCACGCGCTGCGCCATCTCGCCGGCGGCCCGCCGCGAGAAGGTCAGCAGCAGGATGCGATTCGGGTCGGCGCCCGCCTGGACCAGCCGGGCGACCCGGCTGGCCAGGGTCTTGGTCTTGCCGGAGCCCGCGCCCGCGATGACCAGCAGCGGACCCGCGCCGCCCGCGGCGAGGCCGTGCTCGACCGCCTCGCGCTGGCGGTCGTTCAGGTCCGCGAAGGGTGGGGGGGTGCCGCGCGCGGGGGATTCCGGGATGTCGGGCTCGTCCATGGAAATGCTCGCTGACACGAGCCGCCTTGATCAATATACTGTATGAATCAACAGCGATTGTAGAGGATGGCCTGGCCTCATGAGCATCTGGATCGGAACGGCGTCGTGGGCCGACAAGAACCTGATCGACACCGGGCGTTTCTACCCGCCGCACGTCACCACGCCCGAGGCGCGTCTGCGCTTCTACGCCTCCCGCTTCCCGCTCGTCGAGGTGGACTCGAGCTACTACGCACTGCCGTCGCCCGCCACGGCGGCGCAGTGGGCCCGCCGCACGCCCCAGGGCTTCGTGGTCAACGTGAAGGCATTCCGGCTGTTCACGGGTCACCAGACGGCGCCGGGCGCGCTGCCGGCCGACGTGCGCGACGCACTGCCCGACGACCTGAAGCGCAAGGCCGTGCTGTACCACCGCGACGTGCCGGAAGAACTGCGCACGGAACTGTGGGCGCGTTTCACCGCGTCGCTGCGGCCCTTGCGCGAGGCGGGCCGCCTCGGCCTCGTTCACTTCCAGTTCCCCCCGTGGCTGGTGCGCAACCGCGCGGGCCGTGCCCACGTGGCGCACTGCGCCGAGCGCATGCTCGGCCACTCGGTGAGCGTCGAGTTCCGCAACGCCCATTGGTTCGAGGCGGGCCACGCGGACGAGACGCTGGCCTTCGAGCGGGAGCTGGGCGTCGTCCACACCATCGTCGACGAACCCCAGGGCTTCAGCAACAGCGTGCCGGCCGTGTGGGAGACCACGCACGCGCAACGCGCGCTCGTTCGCCTGCACGGCCGCAACGCGGCGACGTGGAACGACCGCTCGGGGCACTCGGGTGGCCGGTTCAACTACGACTACGACGACGCGGAGCTCGAAGGCCTCGCCCACCAGCTGAGGGTGCTCGATCGCCCGGCCCTCGAGATCCACGTCGTGCTGAACAACAACGCCGAGGACCAGGCGCAGCGCAACGGGCGAACGCTGTTCCACACCCTGGAGGCCTTGCAGGCGGACGTGGTGCGCCCGCGCCCGCCTGAGGCCGCGCCCGCCCCGCAGGGGCCCGGCGGAGAAACGCAAAGCCCGCTGTTCGCCTGATGGGGGAACGTCATGAAGGGCCCGAGGTCCTACACTCGGCCCCGATGACCGTGCGCCGCGTTCCCCTTCCTCCTGCCGTCCACGACGAACGCCACCTCACCGTCGTTTCCACCTGCAGTGCCTCCAGCCGCGTGGCTGCGGTGATCGCGTTGCTGTTCTGCACACTGCTCGCCGGGTTTCCCCTCTCCGTGCTGCTCACCGCGGACGACAGCGCGGCGACGTGGGTGGCCGTCCTGGTCGGCGGCAGCCTGGGCCTCGCCGGCGCGGCCGGGGTCCTGCGCGAGTGGCGGCGCCCGCCGCCGGACACCGTGGTGTCCGACATCGGTGTGCTCGGCGACGCCGCTGCGGGCTGGTCGAACGACATCCGCTGGAAGGACCTGCTGCGCCGCCCGGACCGGCCGGCCGACGTGTGGATCTCGATGTCGACGCGCAGCGAGGAGACGCTGCGCTGGCTTCACTTCTTCACGAAGGGCCCCGACGGCACGCCCGTCGAACGGAAGCTTCGGCTGCTGGTGCCGGGAAAGCTCGGTTGTTTCGGCTATGGGAACGGCTTTGCGCTCCGCCGCGCCGTGCTGCTGCAACTGGCCACGCGCGCGCAGCCGCCGTTGCGCTTCGACCCGATGCTGTTCGTCGAGGTGGGCCTGCACCCGCGGCGCTGGACGCGGATGCCCTGGCCGGGCCGCCTGCTGGCGCTGATGATCGGGGCGCCGATGGTCGCGCTGTTCGGCGGCACGTTCCACGTCCTCGAGGCGCTGCCATCGGTGTGGTGGAGCGTTCCCATCCTGGTGGCGGGCATGGTGGCCGTGGTCGCGGGCGCGCTGTGGGTCTTCGGCAAGCTCCATCCCGCCTTCAGCGGCGCGCCGTACACCTTCACCGGCCCGAGGTGACGCCGGTCAGGCGTTCGTGTCCGCGACCGGATTCGCCGCCAGCCACGCCTCGAAGTTGGTGCGCGCCGAGTTGGTCAGCAGCCCGACGAAGTGCGTCGGGTCGCCCAGGAACAGGCAGTGTCGGATCAGCGTGAAGGGGCTGAGCCGGCCGGCGCGGTCCTGCGATTCGAATTGGGCCTGGTAGCGGCGCACCCGTGACAGCGTGGACTTGAGCAGCGTGTTGAAGCGGCTGCGTGTGATGCCGGGGTCGAGCGAGACGATGCGTTCGGTGAACTGGTCGACCTTCTGCGGTTCGAACTCCTCGTTGCGGAAGAAGTGCCGTGCGATGCGCAGGAACGCGAAGGCGTCGAGCGCCACGTTGCGGCGGCCGCCGCCCGAGCCGGCCCTCGCGCCGGCGGCCTCGGCCTGGTCCTCTCCGGCGATCTCGGCCGCCACTTCCGATTCCACGCGGGCCAGTTCCTCCGCGGTGGCGTCGCGGATCTCGCGGAACTCGCGGTCGGCGAGTTCGAACAGCGCGGCGAGCGTGTTGATGCGGCGCTTGAGGCGGTTCGGGATCGACTTCTTGTACTTGATCTTGTGGTCCAGCACGCTCCAGGAGTCCTGGATGATCGTGCGGATCTGCACCTCGAACTGCAGGTCCGCGTAGGCGCGGTGCTCGGGCAGGGCGCGGCGGTCCGCGCCGAGGCGCAGGTCCAGGTGCAGGCCCTTGTAGCCGAACGAACTCTCGGTGTTCTCGAGCGAGGCGATCTTGTCGGTGACCTCGATCACCTCGAAGTGGCTCGCGAGCTGGTCGCGCAGCTTCTCGATGTCGTCCTCGTACAGGCACACGATGCGCAGGCCGATCAGGTCGGTGACGTGGTCCCGGATCGCGTACGCCGTGCCGTTGCGCTCCAGCTCGGCGCGGTACTTGAGGTCGAACTTGTTGATGCACTCCTCGGGGTCCTTGATGCGCCCCTCGACCTTCGAGACGGCGATCTGGCTGTCATGCATCACCAGCGCCCGCACGAGCGCGGAGAACGCGTTCTTCGCTTCTTCCAGCTGCCGCAGGTTGCGGTCGTGGAACTTGCGGAACGCGGCCTTCTCCGTTTCGAAATCACCCGAACCCATCCATCCGTCTCCCGTGTGCGGCGTTTCGGCCGCGGAACGGTCGATGGTAGCGCCGCGGCGGTCAGGCCGGCTCGGCGACCGCGGCGTCCGTCGTGTGCGACCGGCTCGATGCGACCAGCATCCGCGTGTACGGGTCGCGCGCGCCGTCGTTGCACAGCGCGTCCACGGTGAGGCACTCGACGATGCGTCCCTGCTGCATCACCGCCAGCCGGTCGCACAGGTGGGCGACCACGCCGAGGTCGTGGCTGACCATCAGGTAGGTGAGGCCGTCGCGTTCGCGCAGCGACTGCAGCAGGTTCAGGATCTCGGCCTGCACCGACACGTCGAGCGCCGACGTGGGCTCGTCGAGCAGCAGGATGCGGGGCTGCAGGATCAGCGCGCGTGCGATCGCCACGCGCTGCCGCTGGCCGCCCGAGAGCTGGTGCGGGTAGCGGAAGCGGAAGTCGTTGTTGAGGCCCACCTTGTCGAGGATGGCGTCGATGCGCTCGGGCTCGTGGTCGATGCCGTGGATGCGCAGCGGCTCGGCCAGCGCCGTGTAGACGGTCTGCCGCGGGTGCAGCGATCCGTACGGGTCCTGGAAGACCATCTGCACCTGGCGGCAGCGTTCGCGGTCGAGCTTGCCCGTGAGCGGCTTGCCGCCGATGTGCAGCTGGCCGCGCCAGTGGTGGTACTGGCCGGCGAGGCACCGCAGCACCGTGGTCTTGCCCGAGCCGGACTCGCCGACGAGACCGAACGACTCGCCGGCGGCGACGTCGAACGACACGCGGTCGAGCACCTGGTTCGCGGCGGGACCGTGGCCGAAGGACAGCGACAGGGAGTTCACTTCGATGTGGGACATGGCGTTTCCTTGGGTTCAGGCCGTGAGCCAGGCCGCATCGCGCTGCAGCACGGGGAGCGTGCGGCGGCGTTGGTCGAGGCTCGGGAGCGCGTCCAGCAGGCCGCGGGTGTAGGGGTGTTCGGCGCGGTGCAGGTCCGCGGCGGCGATGGACTCGACGACCCGGCCGGCGTACATCACGAGCACACGGTCGCAGAAGTGGCGCACGAGGTTCAGGTCGTGGCTGATGAACAGCAGGCCGAGGCCGCGTTCGTTCACCAGCTCGTCGAGCACCGACAGCACCTGCAGGCGCACCGAGATGTCGAGGGCGGACGTGGGTTCGTCGGCGATGACGATCTCGGGTTCCTGGATCAGCATCATCGCGATCATGATGCGCTGGCCCATGCCGCCGGAGACCTCGTGCGGGTACTGGCGGAACACCCGCTGCGGGTCGCGGATGCGCACGGATTCCAGCATCGCCAGCACGCGGTCGCGTGCCTCGGCACGGGACGCCTTGTGGTGGGCGAGGTAGGCCTCGGCGATCTGGTCGCCCAGGCGCATCACCGGGTTCAGGGAGTACTTGGGGTCCTGCATGATCATCGACATGCGGCGGCCGCGGATGCCGCGCATCGTGCGTTCGTCGGCGGTCAGCAGGTCGATGCCGCCGAACGACAGCGTGTCGGCACTGATGCGCGCGCTGCGCGGGTGCAGCTTGAGCAGCGAGCGGCCCACGGTGGACTTGCCCGAGCCGGACTCGCCGACGATGGCGAGCTTCTCGCGGGTCAGCTGGAACGAGACGCCGCGCACCGCGGGGATCACCGTCGCGCCGGCGGCGAAGCCCACGTCGAGGTTGCGCACGTCGAGCTTCGGTGGGGTGGGGGAGGTCATGGCGGGCTCCTTCTTCATTCGCTGCGGGGGTCCAGCACGTCGTGCAGGCCGTCGCCCAGGAGGTTGAACGCGAGGCTCACGAGCAGGATGGCGCCACCGGGGATCGCCACCATCCACCAGCTGTCCATCATGTAGCGGCGGCCTTCGGAGATCATCGCGCCCCACTCGGGCAGCGGGGCCTGCGCGCCGAGGCCCAGGAAGCCGAGGCCGGCGGCGGTCAGGATGATCGAGGCCATGTTCATCGTCAGCCGCACGACCACCGACGACAGGCACAACGGCACGATGTGCCGAACGATGATGCGCAGCGCCGAGGCGCCCTGCAGCCGGGCCACGACGATGAAGTCGGCCTTGCGCAGGGACAGCGTCTCCGCCCGCGCCAGCCGGGCGATGGGTGGCCACGCGGTGAGGGCGATGGCGATCACGGCGTGGTCGAGGCCCGGGCCCAGCGCGGCCACGAAGGCCAGCGCGAGGACCAGGCTCGGGAACGAGATGAAGATGTCGGTGATGCGCATGAAGGCGGTGTCGACCCAGCCGCCGAAATAGCCGGACGTCACCCCGACGGCGAGGCCGATGGGCCCGACCACCACGGTGACGAGCGCCACGATGTAGAGCGTGATGCGCGAGCCGTGCACCAGGCGGCTGAAGATGTCGCGGCCGAACTCGTCGGTGCCGAACCAGTGCGCGGCGCTCGGCGCCCGCAGCGTCTCGGCGAGGTTCTGGGCGAACGGGTCGTGGGTCGCGATCCACGGCGCGAACAGCGCGACGAGCAGCAGGAAGCCGATCACCAGCACGCCGGCGGAGGTCAGCGGGTTCGAGAGCAGCTTCGCGAGGCCGCGGCGGCCGTCGAGCAGCAGCGCGCGGAACGCCGAGCGGGGTTCGGTCGTGCGCCGGTCGCGCTCGGCGCGGGTGGGCTGGGGCAGGGTGGAGGCCATCGGGGTCATGAGCGGGTCCGGGGGTCGAAGACTTGGTACAGCGCGTCGGAGAGCAGGTTCAGCGCGACGAACACGATGCCCACCACGAGCACCGAACCCATCACCGCGTTCATGTCGCCGAGCAGCAGGCTGCTGGTGAGGTACTGGCCGAAGCCGGGCCAGCCGAAGACGGTCTCGATCAGCACGGCGCCCTCCAGCAGGCCGCCGTAGGCGAGGGCGACGATGGTCAGCAGCTGCACGAGGATGTTGCGGAACGCGTGGCGCCACACCACGGCGGTCTCGGAGAGGCCCTTCACCCGGGCGGTGAGGATGTATTCCTGCGAGAGCTGCGCGAGCATGAAGCTGCGCGTCATGCGGCTGATGTAGGCCACCGCGTGCAAGCCGAGGATGCCGGCCGGCAGCGCGATGAAGCGGAGTGCGCTCTGGAACACCTCCCACTCGCCGGCCATGGCCGAGTCGACCAGCAGCAGGCCGGTGCGGGACTGCACGAGGCCGTCGTAGGCGAGGTCGATGCGGCCGCCGCCCCCCGCCCAGCCGAGCCACGCGTAGAACACGAGCAGGCCCATCATCCCGAACCAGAAGATCGGGGTGGAGTGGCCGAACAGGCTGATCAGGCGCACCACGTGGTCGCCGAGCCGGCCGCGCCGCGTGGCCGCGTACACGCCCAGCGGCACCCCCACCAGCGTGCCGATCAGGATGGCGAGCGTGGCGAGTTCGACGGTGGCGGGCAGCACGCGGGCCAGGTCCTCGCGCACCGGGTGGCCGGTCAGCAGCGCCTTGCCCAGGTCGCCCTGCGAGAGGTCGCGCAGGTAGTAGCCGAACTGCACGGCCAGCGGCCGGTCGAGGCCCAGCTGCTGGCGCACCTGCTCGTACGTGGAGCGGTCGGCGTCCGGGCCGACGATGGAGAGCACCGGGTCGAGCGGCATGACCCGGCCGATCACGAAGGTGAGGAACAGCAGGCCCAGCAGCGTGAGCAGCACGGTGGCGAGGCGCTGCCCCGCGTGGCGCAGCCGCCGCGCGGTCTGGCTGGACGCGGTGGGAGCGGGTGGAACAGGGACGGAGGCGGTGGACACGGGAGGCTCCTCGGCTGATCAGCGTTGCTTGTGGACGTCGCGCAGGCGCGTGGTGACCGACGGGTGGCCCACATAGTCGCGCACATCCTTGCGCATCACCACGGTGTCGACCATCTGCGAGATGGGCTGGATGGCCGGCACCTCGCTGTCGAAGCGGCGCTGCACCTCCTGGTACGCGGCGGTCTGCTTCGCCGGGTCGGTGAGGAGCAGGGCGCCCTCGATCAACTGGTTCACCTTCGGGTCGGCGAACGACGTGCGCCAGCCCTGGAAGTTGGTGAGGCGGGCCTGGTCGCTGTTGTCCGGGTTGTAGACCAGGGCGCGCAGGCTCGAATGCGGGTGCGGCTCGGCGCCGCCGCCGCCGCGGCCCACGATGATCTCGAAGTTGCGCTCGCGCATCGCGCCGTAGACCTGGTTGCCGGTGCCGGGCAGGATGCTGGCGACGATGCCGGCCTGCGCCAGCGTGGCCTGCAGGTTGGTGGCGATGTTGGTGAACGGTGATTCGGCCACCACGCGGATCGTGGTCTTGAAGCCGTCGGCATACCCCGCCTCGGCCAGCAGCTTGCGCGCGCCGGCCACGTCGAGCTTGTAGCCGGGTTCGGGCAGCGTGGCCGGCAGGCCCAGCGGCACGGGACGCTGGTGGTACACGCCGTAGTAGGGCATGACGGTCTTGTTGATGCCGTCGTAGTCGACGAGGTGGCGCAGCACCGCCGCGCGCACGCGCTTGTCGGCGAACTTCGGGTCCTTCGCGCTGACGGCGACGTAGTACAGCGTGCCGCGGTTCACCGAGTGCACCTCGGTGTCGGGCGTGGCCTTCATCGCCTCGATGTCGGGCACCGACATGCCGGTGGCGATGTCGATGTCGCCTCGGCCCAGCATCAGGCGCAGCGACTGCGACTCGGTCATGTGCCGCATCACCACGCGCCGCAGCTTGGCGGGGCCGCGCCAGTGGCCGTCGAAGCGGCTCATGAAGAGCACTTCCTTCGCTCGCCATTCGTCGAGCTTGAACGGGCCCGAGCCCGCGGCGTGGGTGGTGAGCCAGGCCGCGCCGAGGTCGCCGTTCTTCTCGTTGGCCAGCACCGTCTTGCGGTCGAGCACCACTGCGCTCACCGACGTGCCGAGGGTGTAGAGCACCATCTTCGGGTCGGTGGCGGCGGGCAGGTCGATCACGAGGGTGCGCGCGTCGGTGGCCCGCACGAGCCCGGCCACGTTCTGCGCGGTGAAGCCGTAGCTCTTCCACGGCGAGGCCAGCGCGAGGTTGAGCTTGAGCACGCGCTGCAGCGACCAGGCCGCGTCTTCCGCGGTCACCGGGTTGCCGGAGTGGAACTTCGCGCCCTGGCGCAGCGTGAAGGTGATGCGGCGGCCATCGGGCGCGATGGCCCAGTGCTCGGCGAGGCCGGGCTTCACGGTCGTGGTCTGGAGCGGGTCGAGCTCGACCAGGTAGTCGTAGACGTTGCAGGCGATCTCGACCACGTCGTTGCCGGTGGCGCCGGCGGGGTCGAGCGACAGCAGGTTGTTCATGCTGACGCCGATGACGAGCTGGTCGTTCGGCGTGCGGGCCTGGGCGCCGAAGGAGCCCAGGGCGGCCGCGAGGGCGGCGGCGAGTGCGCAGGCGCGCAGCGTGCGGGACGTGAGGAAGGTGTTCAAGCGCGCGCTCCGGTCAGTACGACGACACGGTGTGGGCCGCGATGTAGTCGAAGTCGATGTCCTCACCCAGGCCGGGCTGCTGCGACAGGTGCACGTACCCCTCGCTGTCCATCGGGTCCGGCAGGCTGCGGAGGTAGGCCGGCACGTCGTCGTACTCGAGGAACGGATGGAGCAGGCCGCGTTCGTACCAGCGGCAGTTCTTGATGGCGGCGCACACCGCGAGATTGGCGGCGCCGTTGCCGTGCACCTCGCAGTTCATGCCGAAGGACTCGGCGAGGTGCGCCACTTTCAGCGTGGGACCGATGCCGCCCGAGCCGGCGACGCCGGCGCGCAGGATGTCGCACGCACCGGCCTGGACCCAGTCGGCGCGGCTGTGGTGCTTGCCCGAGAGGCTTTCCGGCCCGATCACGGGAATGTCGAGCTGGCCGGACAGCCAGGTGTACGAGGCCATGCTCTGCTCGTTCATCATTTCCTCGAACCACGAGAAGCCCAGTTTCTCGAGGGCACGACCGATGCGCAAGGCGTCGGTGCGGCTGTAGTTGTGGTACCCGTCGAGCATCAGTTCGATGTCCGGACCCACGGCCTCGCGCACCGCGGCGCACGCCTTGATGTCCATGCCGGGGTCCGGCGCGAACGACACGGGCGGCATCCAGGTGTGCAGCTTGATGGCCTTGTAGCCGCGGTCCACGAGCTTGCGGGCGAAGGTGGCGTATTCATCGGGGGTGGACAGGCCGCCCTTCAGTTCGTCGCCGCACATCGTGCTGCCGTAGGCGGGCACCTTGTCGCGGTAGCCGCCGATGAGCTTGTAGACCGGGGTGTTCAGCGCACGGCCGGCCAGGTCCCACAGGGCCTGCTCGAACACGGCGAGGGCGCGGTCGGTGAGCTGGCCGGCGCTGCCGCGCTGCCAGTGCTCGAGGTCGTGCCACAGCTGTTCGCGCTGCAGCGGGTCGCGTCCGACGAGCACCTTGCGGGCGTAGGCGTCGAGCACGTACTTGCGGACCACCTCGGGTGCGCCGAAGGCGTGGCCCTGGTGGCCGTCGTCGGTGGTGATGGTGATCATGGCCATGCGCCCGAGGGTTTCGGGGCCGGGGTGGGAGTGGCCGGCGGCGTCGACCGACCGGCGGGTCGGGAACGTGAACTCGGTGCCGCGGAGGTGTTCGATTTTCATGAAAGCTCGTCGTCAGTCATCATATGAGATGGTTCATGCTAGGCCGGAGGTGTGATGTCTACGTCGGTATTTACCCTTGGATTTTGTGATTTCTGCGGCATCGGGCCGAATCGGCCATCAGTCGTCATACCTGTAGAATGCGCCCATGCAACCAGCCTCCACGGATGAGCGGCCCGTCCGGGCCAAGAGCCTGACCCAGCGCCTGGTCGACGACCTGTCGGCGCGCATCCGGCAGGGTGTCCTGCGTGCGGGCGACCGCGTGCCGCCCGAGCCGGAGCTGGTGCGCGAGTTCAGCGTCAGCCGCACCGTGGTGCGCGAGGCCATGCAGCGCCTGCAGGCTGCCGGCCTCGTGGAAACGCAGCACGGCGTGGGCACGTTCGTGCTGGCGCCGTCGGCGTCGGTCACGCTGCTGGCGCTCGGTGGCAAGGAGGTCAGCTTCGCCGAGCTGCTCGAGATGCTGGAGCTGCGCATCACGGTGGAGTCGGAGGGGGCGGCCCTTGCAGCGTTGCGCCGCACCGACGAACACCTCGCCGGCATGCAGCAGGCGCTGGACGACTTCGAGTCGCACTGGAAGGCGGGCGCCAGCACCGTCGAGGACGACTACAGGTTCCACCTGCAGATCGCCGAGGCCTCGGGCAACCGCTACTTCGGCGACGTGCTGCGGGGGCTGGGAAAGGCCACCATCTCGCGGCCGAAGCCCGATGGGGGCGAGTCCCAGCCCGCGAGTGCCGGGCAGCGCAAGGAGCTGGCCCACCAGGAGCACCTGGCCATCGTCGAGGCCATCCGGCGGGGCGATGCCGCCGCCGCCCGCGCGGCCATGTTCATGCACCTGAACAACAGCCGGGAGCGGCTGCGCCGCCTGGTCGGCTCGCCGGCCGTTCGCTGAACAACGGCGGTTTCGGCCCGAGGGGTTAGAGGGTTTCCACTGTACATTGGTGGCGTGCAGTGAATCATATGATGTCTGACGACATATGATGACTCGCTGCAGAGGGCGTCGGATGTCTTCCACATCCCTTGCCACTTCCTTCGTCGCCTGATGAAAACCTTCTGTCTCCCCTTCGCGCTGTCCCTGCTGGCCTTGTCCGCAGGGGCGTGCGCCCAGTCCCGGTCGGTCGTGTACGGACGCATGGACCTGGGGGTGCGCTACGCCCCCGAGAACCTCGCCGTGTCCGACGAGCGCGACCGCACCGTCTCCAGTGGCTCCACCGCCCGCATCGGCTTCCGCGGCGAGGAGCCGCTGAGCGCGGACCTGTCCGCCAACTTCCGCTTCGAGCACCGCTTCAAGGCGGACACGGGCCAGGTCGACGGCTCGCCGTTCTGGAAGCAGGTGGCCACCGTGGGCCTGACGAGCAAGGCGTACGGCACGCTGTTCGTGGGCCGCATGATGTCGCCGCAGGACTACCTGGGCGTCAGCGGCCGCTTCGAGGCCTTCGACGGCGACACCTACGCGGCCAGCGTGACGCGGGGCGCGAAGGCCGCGGCGAAGTGGGACAACAGCCTGTTCTACATCTCACCGAAGCTCGGGGGATTCACCGTCCACCTCGCCGCCGCGGCGGGCGAGGGCCTGCGCCGTCGCGCCGAGGGCGGGATGCTCGAGTACGCCCGTGGCCCGCTGCTGCTGGCGATGACCTACGCCGTCGAACAGGATCCGCTGGCCGGCGCCCCCGTGGGCAATGCGGTTCGCACGGGCACGCTCGCGGGGTACTACGACTTCGGCGTGGTCAAGCCGATGTTCACGTACGGCCAGAGCGACGACACCGGAGCCAGCGATGAGGGGCGCGAGCGTGTGCTGACCGTGGGGGCACGCGTTCCGGCGGGGCCGGGCGAGATCCGCGTGTCGCTGCGCCGCCTGCGCGACGACCGCCTCAATGGTGTGGACCGGACGGCCGACGTGTCGTCGGACCGCGTGGGCCTCGGCTACCAGTACCTGCTGAGCAAGCTCACGTCGCTCAACCTGTCGCTCGTGCGCGAGCAGTACGAGACGTTCAACGCGGACGGGTCGACGAAGTCGGACCGCACCGGCAGCGGCTTCGAGCTGACGCTGCGGCAGATCTTCTGATCAGCCGAAGGCCCGCAGCACCGCGGCCACGTCGTCGGGCCGCTCCTCCGGGATGTAGTGCCCGGACGGCACGGCCCGGCCGGTGACGGGGCCGGCGCACTGCGCCTGCCACAGCGCCATCGGGTCGAACAGCTTGTGCACCACGCCCCGTTCGCCCCACAGCAGGTGCAGGTCGCAGCGGATCTTCTCGCCGGCGGCGCGGGAGGCCCGGTCGTGGTCCAGGTCGAGGCCGGCCGCGGCGCGGTAGTCCTCGCACATCGCGTGGATGGTGGCCGGCACGAAGGCGGCCTCGTACGCGGCCACGGCTTCGGGCTCCATGAACGCGGCACCGGCCGAGCCCCAGCCGCCGAGCTTGGCGCGCAGGTAGCCGAGCGGGTCGCCGCCGATCATGCGTTCGGGCAGCGGCTCGGGCTGGATCAGGTGGAACCAGTGGTAGTACGCCTTCGCGAAGGCCATGTCGGTGGCGGCGTACATGTCGAGCGTGGGGGCGATGTCGAGCAGGCACAGTTTCGTGACGGCGCCGGGGTGGTCGAGCGCGAGGCGGTGCGCCACGCGGCCGCCGCGGTCGTGGCCGCACACCGCGAAGGTGGTGTGGCCCAGCGTGCGCATGAGTTCGACGACGTCGCGCGCCATCGCCCGCTTCGCGTAGTCCGCGTGGTCGCCGCCGCCCGCGGGCTTCGACGAGGCGCCGTAGCCGCGCAGGTCGGGCATCACGAGGAAGAAGCGGTCGGCCAGCAGCACGGCCACGCGGTGCCAGATCGCGTGGGTCTGCGGGAAGCCGTGCAACAGCAGCAGCGGCGGGCCGTCGCGGCGGCCACCGGTGCGCACGAACAGGTGCTGGCCGTTGGCCGGGTGGAAGCCGGCGTCGAACCCGTCGAACCAGGCGCCCATGTCAGGCGGCCACGCGGTCGACGAGGGCGCGGCGCGCCGTCTCGTACTCGGACGCGAGGCGGGCCACGAGTTCGCCGGCCGGCGGCACGTCCTTCAACACGCCGATGCCCTGGCCGCAACCCCAGATCTCCTTCCACGCCTTGGGCTTCTGGCGATCGGAGCCGAAGTTCATCGTGGACACATCGCCCTCGGGCAGGTTGTCCGGGTCCATGCCGGCCGCGACGATCGACGGCTTCAGGTAGTTGCCGTGCACGCCGGTGAAGAGGTTCGTGTGCACGATGTCCTTCGCGGCCGACTGCGTGATCATCTCCTTGTAGCCCGGCACCGCGTTGGCCTCCTGCGTGGCGATGAAGGCCGAGCCGATGTAGGCGAGGTCGGCGCCCATCGCGAGCGCGCCGAGGATGGAACGGCCCGAGGCGATCGAGCCCGACAGCAGCAGCGGGCCGTCGAACCACTCGCGGATCTCCTGGACGAGCGCGAAGGGCGACTGCTTGCCCGCGTGGCCGCCGGCACCGGCCGCGACGGCGATCAGGCCGTCGGCGCCTTTTTCGATGGCCTTCTTCGCGAAGGCGTTGTCGATCACGTCGTGCAGCACGATGCCGCCGTAGCGGTGCACCGCCTCGTTGACCTCGGGCCGTGCGCCGAGCGACGTGATCACGATGGGCACCTTGTACTTCACGCACAAGTCGAGGTCGTGCTGCAGGCGGTCGTTCGAGCGGTGCACGATCTGGTTCACCGCGAACGGGGCGGAGGGGCGGTCCGGATGGAGGCGGTCGTGTTCGGCGAGTTCGCGGGTGATGCGTTCGAGCCAGACCTCCAGTTCGGCGGCCGGCCGTGCGTTGAGCGCCGGGAACGAGCCGACGATGCCGGCCTTGCACTGCGCGATCACGAGGTCGGGGCCCGAGATGATGAACAGCGGCGAGGCGACGACGGGCAGGCGCAGGCGGTCTTGCAGGATGCGGGGCAGGGTCATGTCTTTTGTCTCCGGGAATGTTCAGATGGCGCGGCGCTGGTCGCGCCAGTGCGGTTCGCGCAGCAGGCGCTTGAAGATCTTGCCGGTGTCCTCGCGGGGCAGGGCGGCGTGGAACTCGATCGAACGCGGCACCTTGTAGTTGGCGATGCGCTCGCGCAGGAAGGCCTTGACCGCGTCGGCGTCGAGCGACACACCGGGGGCCGGCTGCACGGCCGCGCCGAGCGCCTCGCCGAACTCGGCGTCGGGGATGCCGAACACGGCGCAGTCGGTCACGCCGGGCATGGTCTGCAGCACCGACTCGATCTCGGCCGGATAGATGTTCACACCCCCGGAGATCACCATGTCGGACTTGCGGTCGTTGATGAACAGGTAGCCGTCGGCGTCCACGTAGCCCATGTCGCCGAGCGTGAAGAGGCCGTCGCGTTCGAGCGACTTCCGCGCGCCGTCGTTGTTGATGTAGGTGAAGTCGGGGTAGGCGGGCTGGCGGCCGTAGATGAGGCCGGTCTGGCCCGTGGGCACTTCGCGGCCGTCGTCGTCGAGGATGCGCAGGCCGGCGCCGTTGACGGGGCGGCCCGCGGTGCCGGGGCGTTCGAGCCAGGTCCTGGAGTCCACGAACGTGAGGTAGCCGGTCTCGCTGGACGCGTAGGCCTCGGTGATCACCGGCCCCCACCACTCGATCATCGCGCGCTTGATGTCGGGCGCGCACGGCGAGCCGGTGGAACCCACCTGCACGATGGACGAGGTGTCGAACAGCTCGCCGCCCTCGGCGCGGTGGCGCAGCAGGCGCTGGTACATCGTGGGCACGAGGTAGGCGTGCGTGATGCGGTGCTGCGCGATGAGCTGCAGCGTGCGCTTCGCATCGAACGACGACTCGAGCACCAGCTCGGCGCCTTGGGCGCAGGCGTTCATCAGGTACGACATCGGGGCGCTGTGGTAGACCGGGGCGCTCAGCAGCACGCGCGACGCAGGCGTCACGCCGAACACGGTGGCCATCAGCGCCTCGGCCAGCGGCCGCTGCTCGGGTTTCGCGGGCAGGCGGCGCACACCCTTGGGCTTGCCGGTGGTGCCCGACGTGTACGGCACCATGCCGCGCGGCGGGCCCATGTAGGCGGGGGCGGGCGGGGCGCCCACGCCGAAGGTGGACCAGGGCGAGGTGTCGCCCCACTCGTCCACCGGGATGACCTTCACGTTCGCCGGGATGCCGGCTTCGATCTGCGGCAGCAGGTCGTGGTGCACGAACAGCACGTGGGCGCCGCTGTCGGCGAGCACGTGGCCCGCCTCGGCGGCCTTGAAGTGCCAGTTGAGGGGCACGACGTAGAGCCCTGACTGACGGCACGCCAGCACGGCCGTGACGCAGGCCGGCGAGTTGCGCAGCATGACCGCGACGCTCTGGCCCTCGGTTACGCCGAGTGCGGCGAGGCCCGCGCACACGCGGGCGGTTTCGGCGGCGACGTGGTCGGCCGGGTACAGGCGGCCCTGGAAGTGAAGGTTCGGATACACCGGGGTTCCTCCGTTCATGTGAACAGCGTTAACTTCGATGCGATTCTGAAGGCTTCGGCGGGCGCCGCAACCAGGGTTACTACCGAGAAGCGGCCTGCAGCGCGGAGGTGACGAACGTGACCATCAACTCGGTGAGCCGGTCGCCGTCCTTGTCGCGGGTGGGCACCGGCAGGCGCTGCCGGTTCACCCGCAGCATGGCCAAGCCGTGGGTGCTGGCCCAGACGAGGAACGCGAGGTCGTCGGCGCTCAAGCCGTCGGCGCGGGCGTCGCCGACCAGGGGGCGAACGCACTGGCGCAGCAGGTCGAACGACACTTCGGCGGCCTGCTGCAGTTCGGGATGGTCCTGGCGAGGGACCTGCGGTCCGAACATCAGCTGGAAGCGCGCGGGGTGGGCCACGGCGAAGTCGAGGTAGCCGCTCATCACCGCGCGCAGGCGGGCCTGGGTGTCGTCCGGTGGCACGGCGTCCAGCCGCTGCTGGCGCAGCGCGACGAGGTCACGGAAGCCCTGGGCGGCGATGGCCGCGAGCAGCCCGTTCTTGTCGCCGAAGTGGCGCGACGGGGCGGCAGGGGACACGCCAGCCGCCTTGGCGGCCGCACGCAGGCTCATCGCGTCGATGCCCTCGGTGTCGAGCAGGTGCGTGCCCCATTCGACGAGCGAGTCGCGCAGGCTGCCATGGTGGTAGCGGCCGGCGGGCTTGACGGCGGGCGGGCTGGTCGGGGCGGTGTCGCTCAAGAGGGGTCCGGGTCGCGGGGCGTGACCGCGATGATAGGGCCCCCGCCGTGCCTCACCGGCGGCGCGGCATGTCCTCGATCGCTGCGCCCGGGTCTTCCTCGCCGGCCGCCGATTCACTTTCCATGTCGATGCCGCTCGGCTGGCGGCCGGTCGCGGACTTCGACTTCGCCGGGTCGCACTGGCCCGGTTTCAGCGTCCAGTCCTTCCGGTCCTTGCCGGTGGAGATCTCGCGGTCGGCGTGCATCGCCGCGCTGGGCGAGATGGGGTCGCTGGCCGGGAAGGTCTCGTCGAGCGATTCGTCGAGCAGCTCCTGGTAGGTCGGCACCTTCTCGGCGGGGTGTTCCCCCTTGCCTTCGAGGCGGCGGGATTCCTTCTTGCGGGCGTGGACGTCTTGCATGTCGGCTCCTTCGGGGCGGGTGTGCCCTCGCCCGGGAGGTGGCAAGGGATGTTCCTGCCGGTTGACAGGGGTCGTCTACAATGCGAAACATTCTCATTTGCAAGATCCATCGCCCGGTTGACCCGGCGAGCCGTCCCCCATGAGCCGAGCCGTTTTCCTTTCCACGGGCCGCGTCTGGCCCCCCAGCGAACCCGCGCGCATGCGGATCGGCGTGGCCATGCGCACCCTCGCGGCCGTGATCGGCGGCTACGCGCTCGCGTCGCTGGCCGCCGCGCTGCTCGGAACGATGCTGCCGATGGAGCGGGTGGACGCCGTGATGACCGGCACGATGGTCGCGCTCGTGGTGTTCCCGTGCGCGGTGATGTGGTCGTTCGCGGCGCGTTCGGCCGCGCGGGCCTGGGCCGGGCTGGCCGTGCCCATCGCCGTGCTCGGCGCGGTGGCCGCGTTCCGGTGGATGGCGGCATGAAGGAAGGGTTCCGCCAATCGATGGCCTGGCTGCACACCTGGTCGGGCCTGCTGGTCGGATGGGTGCTGTTCCTCGTGTTCGTGGCCGGCACCGCCAGCTACTTCCGCGACGAGATCACGCTCTGGATGAAGCCGGAGCTGCACCAGGCGCAGCATCCGGAGGTGCCGCCCGAGGTGGCCGCCGGCCACGCCGTGGCGCTGCTGCAGCAGCGCGCCGCCGACAGCCCGCGCTGGTTCATCACGATGCCCACGGAACGCGAGCCGGGCGTGCGCGTGTCGTGGGCCAACCCGCCGGGCGTGAAGCCGAAGAACGGGCGAGGGCGCTTCTCGTCGGCCATGGTGGACCCCGCCACCGGCGCGGAGATCCGCGAGGCCCGCGAAACCCGCGGCGGCGAGTTCTTCTACCGGCTGCACTTCGACCTGCACTACATGCCGGCGATCTGGGCGCGCTGGATCGTGGGCGTGTGCGCGATGTTCATGCTCGTCGCGATCCTCTCGGGCATCGTGACGCACCGCCGCATCTTCAAGGACTTCTTCACCTTCCGACCGAAGAAGGGCCAGCGCTCGTGGCTCGACGCGCACAACGCCACCGCGGTGCTGGCGCTGCCGTTCCACCTGATGATCACGTACACGGGCCTGCTGACGCTGATGTTCATGTACTTCCCCGCGGGCGTGCAGGCCGTCTACAAGGGCGACCAGGAGACCTTCTTCGCCGAGATGTTCCCGTCCGGCGGCGATCGCAACGCCAAGCCCTCGGGCGAGGCGGCGCCGCTCGCGGCCATCGGGCCGATGGTGGCGGAGGCGGGCGCGCACTGGGGCGGCGCGCCGGTGGGCCGCGTCACGGTGAACCACCCCAACGACGCGCGCGCCACCGTCGCCATCACGCGGCAGATCGGCCAGGCCACGCCGTCGATGTCCTACAACACGCCCACGGTGATCTTCGAGGGCCCCACCGGCGGCCGGACGAAGGCCATCGGCGACGAGCCCAGCGGCGCGGCGGAAACCCGCGGCGTGCTGTACGGGCTGCACATCGCCCGCTTCTCGTCGCCGTTCCTGCGCGGCCTGTTCTTCCTCTCCGGCATCGCCGGCTGCCTGATGGTGGCGACGGGTGTACTCCTGTGGGCCGTGAAAGAGCGGCAGAAGCACGCGAAGGGCGGGCGCGCGGGCTTCGGCGTGCGCCTCGTCGACGGCCTCAACGTCGCGGCCATCGGCGGGCTGCCGATCGCGTTCGCCGCGTACTTCTGGGCGAACCGGCTGCTGCCGGTGGGCCTGGAGGCGCGCGCCGACATGGAGATCCGCTGCTTCTTCATCGCGTGGGCCGCGGCCGCGGTCGCGGGCCTCGCGTGGCCCACACGCCGCCTGTGGCAGCTGCTCCTGCTCACCGGGGGCACGCTGCTGGCCGCCATCCCGCTGCTGAACGCGGCGACCACGTCCACGCACCTCGGCGTGACGCTGCCGGCCGGCCAGTGGGCCATCGCCGGCTTCGACCTGGTGGTGTGCGCGCTCGGGCTGTCGCTGCTGTGGGCGGCCTGGTTCGTGGGCCGCCGTGCCGCGAAGAAGGCGGCCGCGCCGCGCCACGCGCCGGTTGGGGTGGGTGAGATGGCGGAGGGCGTGCGATGAACGCGGTCGTGTGGGCGGTGGTGTCGCTCGTCGCGGCGTTCGGCGGTTTCGTGGCGCTGAGCCTCGCGATGGACCGTCATCACGACCAGGTGTTCGGCCGCGGCGCGCACCTGCCGCGCCGGCGCCGCTGGGCGCTGCGCCTCACGGGCACGGGCGCCTTGCTGGTTTCGCTCGCCGCGTCACTCGCAGCCCAGGGCCCGACCCAGGGCTGGGTGCTGTGGTGCGGCGTGCTGACCCTCGCGGCCGTGGGCCAGGTGCTGGCGCTGACCTGCGCGCCGCACGCCTGACCCGCCGTCAGAAGGATTCCCAGTCGTCCGTGCCGGTGCTGGACGCGGCGGCGGTCGGGACGGTCTTCGGTGCGATGGGCGCCGGGGCGGGCAGGGGCTTCGGTTCGGTCTTGGCGAAGTCCGGGCGCACGACGTTCGTCGCGCGGTTCGGGCCGCGGCGTTCGACCTTTGGCGCGGCAACCGGGGCCGCAGCGGGCGCCGCGGCGGCAACGACCGGCGCGGCCGGGCGCACGTCGCCCTGACCCAGCTTGAACACCGACACCGCGGTCAGCAGTGCCGTCGCCTGCACCTTGAGGCTCTCGGCGGCGGCGGCCGATTCTTCGACGAGCGCGGCATTCTGCTGCGTCGAGTGGTCCATCTGCGTGACGGCCTCGCCGACCTGCGCGACACCGCTGCTCTGCTCGGTGCTGGCCGCGCTGATCTCGCCCATGATGTCGGTCACGCGGCGGATGGCGCCCACCACTTCCTGCATGGTGGTGCCGGCCTGGTCCACGAGCGTGGTGCCTTGTTCGACGCGTTCGACGCTGTCGCTGATGAGGGTCTTGATCTCTTTCGCCGCTTCGGCGCTGCGCTGGGCCAGCGAGCGCACTTCACCGGCCACGACCGCGAAGCCGCGGCCCTGTTCGCCGGCACGCGCGGCTTCCACCGCGGCGTTCAGTGCGAGGATGTTCGTCTGGAACGCGATGCCGTCGATGACGCTGATGATGTCGACGATCTTCTTCGAGCTGTCGTTGATGCCCTTCATGGTCTCGACCACGCGGCTCACGACCTCGCCGCCCTGGACGGCGACAGTGGACGCGCCCATGGCGAGCTGGTTGGCCTGGCGGGCGTTGTCGGCGTTCTGCTTGACGGTGCTCGACAGTTCTTCCATCGAGGCGGCGGTCTCTTCGAGGGCGCTGGCCTGCTGTTCGGTGCGGGTGCTCAGGTCGTTGTTGCCCGAGGCGATCTGGGCGCTGGCCGTGGCCACGCCTTCGGCGTTGCCGCGCACGCCGCCGACGATCGTGCGCAGGCGGTCCTGCATGCGGGCGAGCGACTCGCTCAGCCGGCCCATCTCGTCGCGGCTGCGAGCCACGATGGGTTGGCTCAGGTCGCCGTCGGCGATGCGGTCGGCATCGCGCACCGCATCGAGCACCCCTGCGGTGAGGCGCCGCGCGCTGAAGAGCGCGATGCCGACGCCGAGGGCCACCATCAGCCCGAGCGTGGCGAGCAACATGCCCAGCGACTGCTGGTAGAGCGACCGCACGCGCTCGCCGGCTGCGGCGGTGCCGGCGGTGTTGTAGTCGATCAGGCGGGTGAGGGCCTCCTCGGCCGCGTTGAAGGTCTGCGTGCCGGGGCCCGCGAGCACGGCCTTCGCGCCCGACATGTCGACGTCCTTCACCATCTTCATCACGCCGGGCAGGACCGCCTGGAACTCGCCCCAGCCCTTTTCGTACGGCTCGAAGAGCGCCTTCTCCTCGGGGCTCGCGATCAGCGCCGCGTAGGCCGCACGGTTCGTGTCCACGCGCTGGGCGATGGTGTTGAGTTCCTTGTCGAGCGCCACGACCGCCTCGTCGCTGTCGGTCAACAGCAGGCGCAGCCGGGCCGCCCGCGAGCGGCCGAGGTCCTGCTCCAGGTCGCCGAGCACCTTCATGCCGGCCACCCACTTGTTCACGACCGCGGTCGATTCGGCGTCCACCGCCGAGAGGCGCTGCAGCGACAGCAGGCTCTGCAGGGCGGCGATCACCAGCACGACCCCGAAGCCGGCCAGCAGTTTGGAGCGGATGCCCAGGTTTTGAAGGCGCATGACGAATCCGATGAGGAGTGATCCTCCGGGTTTCGGACGCCCGTCCGGTCGGCCGGATGCGGGCTTACCCGCGGCCGCGGCGTCCACCTCAACTTTCCGTGAATCCTGCCGATATCCGGGCGGACGCCACTCGCCCTTCGCGCCCATGCCCCTCCGCTTCCGTTCGCGCAGCCTCCGGTCCCAGCTCGCCCTGGTGTTCGGTGTCCTGGTCGTCGCGGTGGCGGTGACGCTGGCCCTGTCCCTCGCGGCGCTGCTGAAGCAGCGCATCGAACGCGAGGAAGGGCACCAGCTGCGCACGCAGGCCGGCAACGTCGCCCAGGTGCTGTCGGACGGCCTGTTCGACCGGGCCCGCGAGATCGAGGTGCTGTCGGGCGCCGAGGACATCTGGGCCCTGGGCCTCGACTCCGGCGCGGCAGGGCGCCTGCTCGAGCGGGCGAAGTCCATCCAGCCCGACAACACGTGGATCGGCGTCACCGATACCGCCGGGGTCATCCAGTCGGCCACGGGCGGGCTCATGGTGGGGCGCGACGCGAAGGAGCGGCCTTGGTTCGCGCCGGGCCTCAAGGGATTGTTCGTGGGCGACGTGCACGCGGCCAAGATGCTCGCGAGCATGCTGCCGCCGACCGACAACGGCGAGCCGCTGCGTTTCGTCGACTTCTCCGCGCCGGTGCGTGTCGCCGGCGAAACCGTCGGTGTCCTGGTCGCGCACGGCACGTGGCGCTGGGCCCATGCGGTGATCGAGAAGCTCTCCCCCGCCAACGCCGCCGAGCGCCGGCTCGAATCGTTCATCTTCGACCGCGACGGCAAGATGATCTACGCCCCCGGCCGCACCCTCGACACCCACCTGGCCGCCGGCCAGGGCCTGCCCGCCGTGCCCGCGACCCTGCCGAAGGGCGTGCACGCGGTGGCGCTGCCCTGGCAGGACGGCGCCGACTACCTCACGGCCGTCGCGAAGGTCCAGCCCCGCAGCCGCATCAGCGACCTCGGCTGGACGGTGGTGACCCGCGAGCCCACCGACCTCGCGTTCGCCGAGGCCCACCGCTCGGCCACCCAGGCGCTGATGATCGGGATCGTGTTCGCGCTGCTGGCCGCCGCGGTGGCCTGGCGGCTCTCGGGCCGCGTCGCGCGCCCGCTGCGCGACATCGCCCGCGCCGCGCGCGACGTGGGTCAGGGCACGGCGGGTGCCGAGATCCCGCAGGTGGAAGGCAGCTCGGAGGTGCGTGACCTCGCGGGGGCGCTTGCCGCGATGACCCGCCGGCTGCTCGAAGCCAACAGCGAACTCGAGCAGCGGGTGGCCGAACGCACCTCGGAACTCGAACACGCGAACCTCGAACTCAACCGGCTCGCGCGCCACGACCCCCTGACCGGCCTGCTCAACCGCCGCGGCTTCAACGAACGCCTGAAGGCCACGCTGTCCTCCGCGTCGCGCCGCGACGCCCCGGTCAGCCTGATCGTGGTGGACGCCGACCATTTCAAGCGTGTCAACGACACCCACGGCCACGAGGCCGGCGACCTCACGCTGACGATGATCGCGAACGCGCTGAAGCAGCGCCTGCGCGAGTCGGACGTGGTGGCCCGGCTGGGCGGGGAGGAGTTCGTCGCGCTGCTGCCCGACACGCCGGGCGACCGCGCGCGGGGCGTGGCCGAGCACCTCGTCGAGGCCATCGCCGGGATGACGGTGCCCACCGTGGGCCACATCACGATCAGCTGCGGCGTGAGTGCGATCGAGGTGGGGGTCGACGACGGCACCGACGCGCTTCGGCGGGCCGACGAGGCGCTCTACCGCGCGAAGGCCACCGGGCGCAACCGGGCCGTGTGGCTGGACGAGCAGACGGCCTGACGGGGCTGCTTCACCCGCACGGTCAGTGGACCGTGGAGTCCCGCTTCAGGCGCAGGTCCGATCCGGCCACGACGAGCGTGCCGTCGGCATCGAGGTCCACGTGCCGGCCGTCCGGCAGCTTGTATTCCGCGACCCCCGTGGGTTCCCATTGATCGGGCGACGTGCCGAACGCGTCGAGCCGGCGCTGGTGTTCGTAGCCGTGCACCGAGTACGTGTTGCCATCGCTGCCGCGGGCGGTGAACGTTTCGAGGCGGCGGATGCGCTTTTCCATGGAGGGCTCCTTCTTCTCTTCGACAGGGACGAACCCACTCTACGCCCCCGGCCGCACCCCTGAACGCGGCGTGGGCAAGTCCGGGGGCGACGGTGTCACCGCGAACCGGTAGGATGTCCGACCCTTGCTTCCTTCTTTTTCTCTTTTCGTTGGAGCCTGAGATGCCAGGACTGCTGCCAAACATCGATCCCGACGGACTCCTCGAGTTCTCGGTGGTCTACACCGATCGCGCGCTCAACCACATGTCGCAGTCCTTCCAGGGCGTGATGCGCGACATCTCCAGCATGCTCAAGACCGTGTACGGCGCCCATTCGGCCCTCGTGGTGCCGGGCAGCGGTTCGTTCGGCATGGAGGCCGTGGCCCGCCAGTTCGCCAGCGGCCGCAAGGTGCTCGTGGTGCGCAACGGCTGGTTCAGCTACCGCTGGACGCAGATCTTCGAGATGGGGAACATCCCGTCCGAAGCCATCGTGCTGAAGGCCCGCCGCACGGGCGAGGGCCCGCAGGCGCCGTTCGCGCCGCCGCCCGTCGACGAGGTGGTGGCCGCCATCCGCGCCGAACGTCCCGAGGTGGTGTTCGCGCCCCACGTCGAGACCGCCTCCGGCATCCTGCTGCCCGACGGCTACCTGAAGGCGGTGGCCGATGCGGTCCATGGGGTGGGTGGCCTCTTCGTGCTCGACTGCATCGCCTCCGGCGCCATGTGGGTCGACCTGCGCGCCACCGGCGTCGACGTGCTGATCAGCGCGCCGCAGAAGGGCTGGAGCTCGTCGCCGTGCTGCGCGTTGGTCGTGCTGAGCGAGCTGGCCCGCCAGCGCATCGACGGCACCACCAGCACGAGCTTCGCCGCCGACCTGCGCAAGTGGCTGCAGATCATGGAGACCTACGAGTCCGGCGGCCACGCGTACCACACGACGATGCCCACCGACGCCCTCGTGCGCCTGCGCGACACCATGCGCGAAACGCAGTCCGACGGCTTCGACACGCTGCGCACGGCACAGCAGCGCCTCGGCAGCGAGGTGCGTTCGCTGCTCGCGCGAAAGGGTTTCAAGTCGGTGGCCGCGCCGGGCTTCGAGGCGCCGGGCGTGGTGGTGAGCTACACCACGGATCCGGAGATCCAGAGCGCCAAGAAGTTCATCGGGCTGGGCCTGCAGACGGCGGCGGGGGTGCCGCTGCAGTGCGACGAAGGTGCTGACTTCCGCACGTTCCGCCTCGGCTTGTTCGGGCTGGAGAAGCTGCGCAACGTGGATCGCACGGTGCGTCAGCTGGACGATGCGCTGAATCGGCTGGTCTGAAAAACACGGTCATCCCGGCGCAGGCCCGGACCCTGTGCCTTCGCTGATGCGCCCAGGGTCCCGGCCTGCGCCGGGATGACATCTCTTCTTTTCAGTCAGGGCGCGACGGAGGCACCTTCGATCCCGTGCCGCCGCAACGCCTCGCCCACGAACCCATCGGCCTTGCGTGCCTCCACGAACGCCGCCAGGTATGCCGCAGCCTCCGACGCACGCCCCTTCGGCAACCCCATCGCCTGCCCGATCGTCATGAACCGTCCCGGCAGCAGCCGCAGCCCCGGCACGCGCCGGGCATCGGCCTCGAGTTGCTGCCGCACGCCGGCTGCCACCGCGTGGCCACCCGCAAGGAAGGTGTCGACCACCGCGGGCGACGTGGGCGCGCGAACGATCGTCGCCTGCTTCAGTTCCCGGGTCAGGTACAGGTCATACGCACTGCCGAGCCCCACGACCACGTCGCGCCCCGGTGTGTCCACCTCGGCGTTGTCGCGCAGCGGGGAATCCTCCCGCACGAGGTAGCTGCCCTCGATCAGCACATAGGGCTTCGTGAACGCGATGGCCTCACCGCGTTTCGGGTCCACCGCGAAGAAGCCCACGTCGGCCTGTTCGTTTGCCACGGCCTCGACCGACTTGCCAGCGCTGTCGAACACCACCAGCTCCAGTTCGGCACCGAGCTGCGCGGCGAGCGCGCGGGCCAGGTCCACCGACACGCCACACGGTGCGCCCGAAGGATCCCGCCCGGCGAGGATCGGGTTGCCGAGGTTGATGGAGGCGCGCAGCCGTCCCGTGGGGCAGAAGGCGGTGAACAGCGTCATGGCGTGAGGATGTTGCGGATGCGCCCGAGGTTGTCGAGCGTGTGGCCCAGGTGGTCGCGCAGCGCCTCGGCGGCGTCCTGCAGGCGCTGCTGCTCGATCAGGTCGAGCACGTGCAGGTGCTGCCGGCAGTGCTGCTCGTAGCGGGCGCGGTCCTTCATCGAGCGGTACGACAGCAGCCGCCGCACGCGGTTCACGCGGCGGATGGTGTCGATGAAAAACGGGTTGCCGGAGCCCTCGACGATCGATTCGTGGAAGCGCACGCCGCGGTCATGGAGCTGGTCGGGGGTGTCGGTCTCGATGCCGCCGTCGAGCAGGTGGTGTTCGGCGGCGCGGCAGCGGGCGAGCAGGTCGGGGTCGAGCCGGTAGCCGGGCTCCAGCAGCGCGGCCGGCTCCAGCGCGAGGCGCAGGCGGTACGACTGCAGCAGGCTGTCGGGCGTTGTCAGCATGGGCGAGAACGCCCAGCCGTAGCCGGCCTTCTTCTGCACCCAGCCCTCCTGGGTCATGCGGCCGAGCAGGGCGGTGACCTGCGCGGGCGTGAGGCCGTAGCGGTTCTTCAGCCACACCTCGGAAAACGCGTCGGGCACCTCGCCCCGCAGGCGGTCGTCGGCCAGCTGGAAGTACGACCGCGTGACCACGTCGGGTTCGTCGCGGGCCAGCTCGTCGCGCAGCCGGGAGACCTCGAGCGCCACCGGCTGGGCCAGGAAATAGCCCCGGTTCGGCTCGCGGGTCAGCAGGCCCTTGGCCTGCAGCAGGCGCAGCGCGTCGTTCACCGGGGAACGCGACACGCCCAGCCGGTCGGCCAGGTTCTGGGCCGCGAGGTGGCTGCCGACCGCGACCCGGTCGTTGGCGAGGAGTTCGAGCACCTGGGCGGCGAGGGGAGCGTTGATCGATTTCATCGAGCGGACAGCATTTCGTGCAGGATCATCGGGATCACCCCGCCGTGCTGCAGCAGGCGCACGTCGAGGCGGGTCTCGACGGCGGCGGTGGCGTCGAGGTGCACAGTGTCGCCGTTCGCGCGCACGATGCGCACGGGAATGCGGGCCCGCGGGGTCAAATTCTCCGGCGGGGCATCGACCTCGATGCGGTCGCCCGCCTCGACGGACACCGGCTCGTCCAGCCGCAAGGGCAGGATCCCCATGCCGACCAGGTTCGAGCGGTGGATGCGCTCGAAGCTGCGCGCCAGCACCGCCCGGATGCCCAGCAGGCGCTGGCCTTTCGCGGCCCAGTCGCGCGAGGAGCCCGTGCCGTAGCGCTCGCCCGCCACCAGCACGACGGACCGGCCCTCGGCACGGTACCGCGCGGCGGCCTCCCACAGCGGCATCACGTCGCCGCTGGGCACGTGCACCGTGTGGGCCACCGGCGCGTGCGGCGCGAGCGCGTTGCGCAGCGTCTTGCTGTGGAACGCGGCGCGCAGCATCACCTCCCAGTTGCCGCGGCGCGACGCGAACACGTTGAGGTCGTGGCGGTCGTCGCCCCGCTCGACGAGGAAGTCGGCGACCCGGCTGTCCGGCGGGATGGCACTCGCGGGCGAGATGTGGTCGGTGGTGACGTCGTCGCCCACCACCAGCAGCGGGTCGGCGGTGTAGCGGCCCAGCAGCGAGGGTTCGTCGGCCACCGCGAAGGGCGGGCGGCGCAGCGCGGTCGACGCCGGGTTCCACGGGAACAGCGGTCCGTCCGGGGCGTCCAGCGCATGCCACAGCGGGTTGCGCCCGGCCTCGGCGAAATCGCGCTGGAAGTCGTCGCGGTCGAGGGCCTGCGCCAGGTGGGCATCGATTTCCTCGCGGGTGGGCCACAGGTCGCGCAGGCGCACGTCGCCTGCCACGGGCTCCACGCCGAGGTCGCGTTCGGCGTCGCCCGCCAGCGCGAAGGCCACCACGAGCGGGGGCGACATCAGGAAGCCCAGTTCCAGGTCGGGGTGCACGCGGCCGGGGAAGTTGCGGTTGCCCGACAGCACGGCCACCGGCTGGATGCTGCCGTTCGCGAGGCCGTCGCGGATGGGCGCCGGCAGCGGCCCGGAGTTGCCGATGCAGGTGGTGCAGCCCTGGCCCACGATGTCGAAGCCCACCGCGGCGAGGTCGCCGAGCAGGCCCGCACGGCGCAGGTACGACGCGGCCGCGGGCGATCCCGGGGCGAGCGACGTCTTGACCCAGGGTGGGACCGTCAGTCCCAGCGCGCGGGCGCGCCGCGCGAGCAGGCCGGCGGCCACCAGCAGGCGCGGGTCGGTGGTGTTGGTGCAACTCGTGATCGCGGCGATGGCGACGGGGTGCCGGGGCAAACCGGCCGGCGGCACGCGCGGGGTGAACTTGAGCGCGGCCAGCGCCTCGCGTGTCTGGCGGTGGTCCAGCAGGTCCTGCGGGCGGCGCGGGCCGGCCACCTGCAGGCCGAGCGTGTCGAGGTGGATGTCGATGCGGCGGGTGTAGCGCGGCTCGGCCAGCGCGTCGAACCACAGGCCCATGTGCCGCGCGCAGGCCTCGACGAAGTCGGCGTGTTCGCGGGTGCGGCCCGTGTCGACCAGGTAGCGCACGGTGTGGCGGTCGACCGGGAAGAAGCCGGTGGTGGCGCCATACTCGGGCGCCATGTTCGCGATCACCGTGCGTTCGCCCGCGGTGAGGGTGCTGACGCCGGGACCGAAGAACTCGACGAACTCGCCCGAGACCCCGATGGCGCGCAGCCGCTGCGTCACGACGAGCGCGAGGTCGGTGGCCAGCACACCGGGCGGCAGCGAGCCGGACAGCCGCACGCCGATCACGTCGGGCACGCGCAGCGGCGTGGGCAGCCCGAACATCACCATCTGTGCCTCGAGGCCGCCGACGCCCCAGCCCAGCACGCCGAGGCCGTTGACCATGGGCGTGTGGCTGTCGGTGCCGATCATCGTGTCCGGCACGGCCCAGGTCTCGCCGTCGCGCTCCTGCGTGGCGAAGACGGTGGCGAGCTGCTCGAGGTTCAGCGTGTGCATGATCCCCGTGCCCGGCGGGTGGATGCGCACGCCTTCGAGCGACTTCGACGCCCAGCGCAGGAAGCGGTAGCGCTCGGCGTTGCGGCGGATCTCGTGCTGCATGTTGATCACGGCCGCGTCGGGCCGCGCGGACACCTCCACCGCGAGCGAGTGGTCCACCGACACGTCCACCGGCAGGCGCGGGTTCAGGCGCTCGGGGTCGGCGCCCGCCTCGGCGAGCGTGTCGCGCATGGCGGCGATGTCGACGAGGGCCGGGGTGCTCGTGGTGTCGTGCATCAGCACGCGGCCGGGCTGGAACGGAATCTCCGCCTCGCTGGTGCCGTGGGCGAGCCAGCCGAACACCGCGGCGACGGCGTCGTCGCGCGCCGGGCCGTCGAGGTGGCGCACCGCGTTCTCGAGCAGCAGGCGCAGCACCACCGGCAGTTCCGCGAGGCGTTCGCCGAACAAGCCGGGCAGGTCGACGAAGCGCAAGGACCGGCCGCCGAGGTCGAGGGTGTTTTCCATTGCGCGTATTTTGCACTTTGCATCGTAAAAATGCAATCAGGGCATTTCGCAACTGGACCGTAGTTCCCGCAATGAGAGAAATTCACGCTGTCCGACAGAATGGCCCACCGCCACGAACGGCACAACCTTCGAAAGAGATCGACATGTCCCGTACCGACTTCCGCCTCGCCCGACGTTCGTTCACCGCTGCCGCGCTGGCCCTCGCCGCGGCCTGGGGAACCCCCGCTGCCGCGCAGGCCCTCACCGACCTGAAGATCATCGCCCCCGCGGCGCCGGGCGGCGGCTGGGACAGCGCCTCGCGCATGCTCCAGCAGACCCTGACCGCCACCGGTGCGGTGAAGAACGTGCAGGTGGTCAACGTGCCCGGCGCCGGCGGCACCGTGGGCCTGGCCCAGTTCGTCAACACCGCGAAGGGCGACGGCCACACGCTGATGGTGATGGGCATCACGATGGTGGGCGCGGTGCTCACCAACAAGGCGCCGGTGGGGCTCGATGCCGTGTCCCCCATCGCCCGCCTGACCGGCGACCCGCTCGTCGTGGTGGTACCGGCCAACTCGCCGTACAAGACGCTGAAGGACCTCGCCGCCGCGCTGAAGGCCGACACCTCGAAGGTGGTGTGGGCAGGCGGCTCGGCCGGTGGCGCCGACCACATCCTCGCGGGCCTGGTCTCGAAAGCCGCGGGCGGGGATGCCACGAAGCTGAACTACGTGCCGTTCTCCGGCGGCGGCGAGGCGCTCGCCGAGATGCTGGGCGGCCGCGTGTCCGCGGGTGTGTCGGGCTACAACGAGTTCGAGAGCCAGATCAAGGCCGGCAAGCTGCGCGCGCTGGGCGTGTCCACCGGCGCCCGCATGCAGGGCAAGGACGTGCCCACGCTGAAGGAGCAGGGCCTGGACGTGGAACTGGTGAACTGGCGCGGCATCGTCGCCGGCCCCGGCATCACGCCGGCCCAGAAGACCGCGTTCGCGGCCGCCGTCGAGAAGGCGGTCAAGTCGCCCGAGTGGGCCAAGGTGCTCACGGCGCGCGGCTGGGACGACGCCTACCTGAACGCCGACCAGTTCGCCGCGTTCCTGAAGGCCGACCAGGCGCGGGTCAAGGACGTGCTGACCACGATCGGGCTCGTCAAGTGAACGCCGAGGTGTCCTCCGGCCCGGGCTGGCGCGCGCTGGCGGGTGTCGGGGCCTTCCTGCTCGCGCTCGCGGTGGCGCTGCTGGTCGACGCGACGAACCTGCCGCCGCCGCAGGCGGTGGGCGTGGGGCCCACTGCGGCCATGCGCGTGGTGTCGGTGCTGCTGATCATCCTGTCGGCCGGGCACTTCGTGGCCGCCTGGAAGGCGCGCGGCGTGCCGTTCACGCCGGGCGAGAAGGCGAACAAGGTCGCGCTCGCGTGGGTGTTCGGCGGGCTCGTCGGCCTGATCGTCTGGCTGCAGGCCGGCGGCGGCTTCATCCTGGGTGCCACGTGGCTGTTCGCGGCCACCGCCACCGCGTTCGGCCAGCCGCTGCGCATCAAGGCGCCGCTGATCGGCCTCGTGCTCGCGCTGCTGGTCTACGCGTTCTTCACGCAGGTGCTGACGCTGTCGCTGCCGGCCGGCCCGCTCGAACGCGCGCTGTTCGGCGCGGCCTGATCCCCGGAGTCTCCCGATGGAAATCTTCTCGCTGCTCCTCCAGGGCCTCGGCGTCGCGCTGCAGCCGGGCAACCTGCTGTTCGCCGGCATCGGCGTCATCCTCGGCACGCTCGTGGGCATCCTGCCCGGCATCAGCCCCTCGCTCACGGTGGCGCTGCTGCTGCCGCTGACCTTCAAGCTCGACCCCACCGGGTCGATCATCATGTTCGCCGGCATCTACTTCGGCGGCATGTACGGCAGCTCCACCACGGCCATCCTGCTCAACACGCCGGGCGAGGCCGCCTCCATCGCCACCGCCATCGAGGGTCACAAGATGGCGCGGGCGGGGCGTGGCGGACCGGCGCTGGCCACGGCGGCCATCGGCTCGTTCGCGGCCGGCACGCTCGCCACCATCGGCCTCGCGGCGCTCGCGCCGTGGCTCGTCGACCTGGCCGTGCAGTTCGGCCCGTGGGACTACTTCGCGCTGATGGTGCTGGCCTTCGTCACCGTCTCGGCCACGTTCGGCACCTCGGTGCTGCGCGGCATGACGAGCCTCGTGCTCGGGCTGGTGCTGGGTCTCGTCGGCATCGACAAGCTCACCGGCCAGTCTCGGCTCGCCTTCGGCGTGCCGTCGCTGCTGGACGGCGTGTCGATCACGACCCTTGCCGTCGGCCTCTTCGCGATGGGCGAGACGTTGCACACCGCATCGCGTTTCAAGGGCGTGCAGGAAAGCATCGAGGCCGTGCGAGGCTCGCTGTGGATGACCCTGGACGACTGGAAGCGCTCGTGGAAGCCGTGGCTGCGCGGTTTCGGCCTCGGATTCCCCATCGGCGCGCTGCCGGCGGGCGGGGCCGAGGTGCCCACGCTGCTGTCGTACACGCTCGAACGCAAGCTCGCGAAGAAGCCCGACCAGTTCGGCGAAGGCGCCATCGAGGGCGTGGCCGGGCCGGAGGCCGCGAACAACGCGGCCGCCACCGGCACGCTGGTGCCGCTGCTGGCGCTGGGCCTGCCCACGTCGGCCACGGCGGCCATGCTGCTCGCCGGCTTCCAGCAGTACGGGCTGGTGCCGGGGCCGCTGCTGTTCGTGTCGAACGCCGACCTCGTGTGGGGCCTGATCGCCAGCTTCTTCATCGGCAACCTGATGCTGCTGGTGCTGAACCTGCCGCTCGTGGGCCTGTGGGTGCAATTGCTGAAGGTGCCGCAGCCGTGGCTCTACGCGGGCATCCTGCTGTTCGCCGCGATGGGCACACTGGCGGCGAATCCGTCCCCGGTCGAGCTCATCATGCTGGTGGTGTTCGGCGCGATGGGCTACCTGATGCGGTGCTGGGACTACCCGGTGGCGCCGATGATCGTGGGCCTGATCCTCGGGCCCATGGCGGAGAACCAGTTCCGCCGCGCGCTGCAGATCAGCCTGGGCGACGGCCTCGTGTTCTTCAAGCACCCGAGTTCGGCGCTGCTGCTGGCGCTGGCCGTCATCGCGCTGGTCGCGCCCCTGGTGTTCAAGGGGCTCCGCAAGTTCAAGGGTGACGACGCTTAGAGCGCGCGCTGCTCCACCGTGTCCAGCTGCATCTCGAAGCTGAAGAAGCGGTCACGCCCCCGGGCCTTCGCAGCGTACAGCGCCTCGTCGGCCCGGGTGACCATGCCTTCGGCGGTGGTGGTGGCGTCGGGCACGCAGGTGGTGATGCCGCCCGTGAGGGTCACGAAGGGCGCCACCAGCGAGGCGGGGTGGGGCAGGGCGAGGGTCGACAGCATGCGGCGCAGTGCGCGTGCGAAGGTCATCGCCCCGGACTTCGGCGTGTTCGGCAGGATCAGCGCGAACTCCTCGCCGCCGTAACGGGCGGCGCGGTCGCGCGGCCGGTGGCAGGCGTCGTTCAGCAGCTTGCCCACGCGGCGCAGGCACTGGTCGCCCTCGACGTGGCCCAGCGTGTCGTTGTAGCGCTTGAAGTGGTCGAGGTCGCAGAACACAAGCGTCAAGGGCTCCTGTTCGCGGCGGGCCGAGCCGATCTCGTCGTGCAGCAGGCGGTCGAAGCCGCGGCGGTTGACGAGGCCGGTGAGGTCGTCGTGTTCGGTCAGGTGCTGAAGGCGTTCGTTGGCCTCGCGCAGGTCCGACGACATCGACATCAGCCGCGCCTGCATGCCCTTGAGCCGGATCATCGCGCGCAGCTTCGCGGCCAGCACCACCACCGAGACGGGCTTGACGAGGTAGTCGTCGCCGCCGGCCTCGATGCCGCGCGAGAGGTCCTGCGCCTGGTCCATCGCGGACAGGAAGATGATGGGCGTCCAGTGGCCCACCTCGGCCGAGCGGATCTCGCGGGCGAGCCAGTAGCCATCGTGGCCCGGCATCATCACGTCGAGCAGCACGAGGTCGGGCTTGTGGCGGTGGAAGAGCTCCAGGCCCCAGTGGGCGTCCCCGGCTTCGAACACGCGGTGGCCCATCGCGTCGAGCTGGGCGGCCATGGCGACGCGCACGTCGGGCTGGTCGTCCACCACGAGGATGGACAGGGAGTTGGAGGGGTCGATCACGGGCGTCGGGGTGGAGCGGACGGAGCGTCACCCCCGTTTTCGGCCGGCACGGCCGGAAATTGAGGCCCCCTCAGCGCCGGGCGAGGAGCAGTCCCACGCCCGCGCCGCCCAGCAGCACCGCACTCGTGCGGTTGAACACACGCTTGCCGCGCGGCGAGGCGAACCAGCGGCGCAGGTGCCGACCCATCCACGCATAGATCGCGATGGCCGCGATTTCGAGCAGCAGGAACGAGGCGCCCAGCACCGTGAACTGCGCCGCGACGTCGCCCGCCGGGTCCACGAACTGGGGCAGGAAGGCCGTGAAGATCAGGATCGCCTTGGGGTTGCCGGCGGCGACGAGGAACTCCTGGCGGGCGAGGGCCACGAGGCTCGCGGGCGGGCGTTCGGCCGATTCGGCCGTGTCGACGGGCGCGCGCCACAGCTGCCACGCGATCCAGAACAGGTACAGCGCACCCGCGATCTTGATGGCGTGGAACAGCAGCTCCGACGTGTGCAGCACGGCGGCCAGGCCCGCCGAGGCCAGCGCGATCATCCCGCCGAACGCGAGCAGGCGGCCGGCACCGGCGAGGCACGCGGTTCCGAACCCGTGCCGGGTGGCGTTGCCGAGCGACAGCAGGTTGTTCGGGCCCGGCGCCATGTTGAGCGCGAAGCAGGCGGGGATGAAGAATCCGAAGGTGGCGAGGTCCATGGTCAGCCTGGGTGGTGGTGGCGGCCGGTGCCGCGGTGGAGCACGGTGTCGTCCGGCAGCACGTCGCCGGGCGCGAACTCGGGCTGGCCGCGCACGTGGTCGTACAGCGGGCCGAAGTCGATGCGGGCGAGTTCCAGCAGCTGCTCGAACCCGTCGATCACGAAGTAGGTTTCCTGGAAGTCGTCGATGCGGTACTGCGTGCGCATCACGCGTTCGAGGTCGAAGCGCACGCGGTTCGGGGACGGGTCGTCGAGCGAGAACGTGGTCTCGCTGAACGACGAGGCGATGCCCGCGCCGTACAGCCGCAGCCCGTCGGCCTGGCGCAGCAGGCCGAACTCGATGGTGTACCAGTACACGCGTGCCAGCTGCGCGAGGGTGCCCAGGCGCTGCGCGCGCAGGCCGCCTTCGCCGTAGGCCTGCAGGTAGTCGGCGATGACCGGGTTCACCAGCATCGGCACGTGGCCGAACACGTCGTGGAAGACGTCGGGCTCCTCCAGGTAGTCGAGCTGGTCGGGGCGGCGGATGAAGTTGCCGGCGGGGAAACGCCGGTTCGCCAGGTGGTCGAAGAACACCTCGTCGGGCACGAGGCCCGGCACGGCCACCACCTGCCAGCCGGTGCGGTCCTTCAGCACGTCGCTCAGTTCGAGGAAGTCGGGGATGCGGTCGGCCGAGATGGGCAGGTCGCGCATGCCCTGCACGAACTCGTCGCAGGCGCGGCCCGGCAGCAGCCGGCGCTGGCGCTCGAAGAGCGTGCGCCACGTGGCGTGGTCGGCCTCGGTGTAGTCGGCCCACCCCTGGTCGATGGTCCAGTCGGCGCGTTGCGGGCGGGCGGCATCGCCCGCGGCCAGCCCGTGTTTCGCGAGGGCGTCCAGTTGGCGTTTCATGGTGGCTCCATTGTGGCGCGTTGGCACAGAATGGGGGCGATGCTGGCCTTCCACACCGATCAGTTCCGCCTCCCGCTGCCTCCGGGCCACCGATTTCCCCAGGAGAAGTACCGCCGCCTGCGCGAACGCGTGGTGGCGGAGGTGCCCGGCATCCAGCTGGAGGTGGCGCCCGCGGCCACCGACGGCGAACTGGCACTGGCCCACACGCCCGACTACGTGACCGACGTGGCCGAGGGCCGGCTCGACGGCGCCCGCCAGCGCGAGATCGGCTTCCCGTGGTCCCCCGAGATGGTGGAACGCTCGCGCCGCTCCGTGGGGGCCACCATCGCGGCGGCCCGCGTGGCGCTGACACAGGGCGTGGCGGCCAACCTCGCGGGCGGCACCCACCACGCGAGCGCGTCGAAGGGCGGGGGCTTCTGCGTCTTCAACGACATCGCGGTGGCCTCGCGCCTGATGCAGGCCGAATGGCACCGGCACCACCGGCAGCTGCTGCGGGTCGCGGTGATCGACCTCGACGTGCACCAGGGCAACGGCACCGCGGCCATCTTCCGCGACGACCCCACGGTGTTCACGCTGTCGCTGCACGGCGAACACAACTTCCCGTTCCGCAAGGAACCGGGCGACCTCGACGTGCCGCTGCCCGACGGCTGCACCGATGGCCCGTACCTCGAGGCCCTCGACGGTGCGCTCGCCCAGCTGTGGGACCGCCACGAGGCCGGCCTTCCGGGCCTCGTGATCTACCTCGCCGGGGCCGATGCCCACGAGGGCGACCGCCTCGGCCGCCTGAAGCTCACCACCGCGGGCATGGCCGAACGCGACCGCCGTGTGTTCGCGGCCACGCGCGAGCGGCGCATCCCGACGGTGCTGACGATGGGCGGCGGCTACGGCCGGGTGATCGACGACACGGTGGCCGTGCAGATCGGCACCTTGCGTGAGGCGGTGCGCAGCCACCGCCTGTGGTGAAGGCCGAGGCCCAGAACCCCCAGGGCCATCAGCACCGCGAGCGGTGGTTCCGGCACGGGCGCGGCCACCGCGTCGAAGTGGAACGACGTGATGTCCACGTGGAAGGCGAGCGACACGTGCGGGTCGGCGAAGCTGAGGCTCATGCCGCTGACCGTGGTGCCGTCGACGCGCAGTGACGCGGGCGTGCTCCCGGCCGCGAGCGATCCGTCGTCGGACTGGAATTCCAGGATGCCGCCCTCGAAGCGCGGCCGGTAGTCGGTCCAGAAGGTCAGCCGCGTGCCGGTGGATTCGGGCAGCAGCAGGCCCGCGGTGAACGAGAAGTCGAGGCCCTGCACGCGGGTCCGGAACGACGCATGTCCCTCGCCGATCGGCACGAAGGTGTCGAAACGCTGGCGGGCGAGCCAGGCATCGGGGATGTCGACGTCGAAGCCGCCGGTCACCGGGGCACCGATGAAGTCCTCGGGGCGGTAGGGCGTGGCCGGGTTGGTCGGGATCCACTGCGCGTCCGCCATCACCCCGTGGAACGTGCCGCTGAACGTGAGCGCGGCCGCCGGCAGCGGCAGCAGCAGGGCGAGTGCGAAGAGGTGGTGTTTCATCGCCAGCAGCCTAGGTGGTGCCGGCCGACCCTTCAAGGCGCCATCCCTAACTTGCAAGCCCGTGCAGGGTGGAACCGGACAGGGGCCTTGTGTAGCCTCGACGCTCCTTCGATGGAGCGTTCGAGATGACCTTGTTCCCGATGCGGGCCGCCTGCGTGGTCCTGGCCTGCGGTGCCTCACTCGCCGCCGCGCAATCCTTGCCGGAGGGCTGGACCTCGCGCGAGGTGGACGGCGGCATTCTTTACAGCCCGGCGCAGCTGCCGCCCGGCATGCAGTTCAGCTTGTTCGCGGTCACCGTGGGCGTGGGCAACGCCACCACGTCGGCCGCGTTCGAGCAGGCGAAGGCCCGTGCGATGCCGCCGGAGCCGCTGCAGTGCCGCGCACCGCAGCAGGACAGCGGTGCCGTGACCCAGCGATGCAGCGGTTCGAACGGCGCTCTCGACGTGACCTTCGTGCAGCTGCCCGTGCGCGGCGGACAGGCCCACCTGATGCGCATGGCGCTGCAGGGCGACGAGGCCGCGCTGCGGCCGCACAAGGACGGCTTCTCGGCGGTCATGCAGGCGCAGACCCAGGCCTGGAAGGCCTCGGCGGGTGGCAAGCCCGCGCCGCCCGAGCCCTCGAAGAAGGACCTGGAGGCGAAGGCCCGCGCCGAGGCGCGCGACGCCATCGCGGAAGCCATCCGCACCGCGCCCGGCAAAGGCCTGCGGTCCGACGAGGTGGAAGGGGTGCTCAACGACTGGCGCCAGGTCTACGAGATCAGCGGCCTGCAGTACCACGAGACGCTGTACCTGCTGCTGAAGGACGGCACCGCCTACTCGGACGTGTGGCTGCCGCCGGAGGACTTCGACGTGGCCGCGTCACGCAAGCTGCAGCCCGGCCGCTGGCGGCAATGGCGGTACCGGAACGGCGCCTACGAGCTGCGCGCCAGCGAGAACGACTCGTGGCGGCGGCTGTCGCAGGCGACGCTCGGCACACCGGCCCGGCGCGACGAGCGCCTCTCGAAGGCCTACGTGCACTCGAAGTTCGCCAACCGGGGTGGGCTGGGCGGGTCGGCCAACCAGTGGACGATCTTCTTCCGGGGCGACGGCCGCTACGAGGAGTCGAGCTACGGCATCCAGGGCACGGGCACCGTGCAGGCCGGGAACGGCTACACCGGGGGCAGCAGCCGGGGCAGCAGCAAGCAGGGCAGCTGGAGCTCCGGCTCGGGGTCCCAGACGGGTCCCGGCGGCACGGTGTCCAGCGGCTCCACGCAGACGCGCAACGACGGTTCGGACCACGCGGGCAGCTACCGCATCGACGGCTGGACCATCGAGTTCCAGGTCGACAACGGCAAGACCACCCGCAAGCTGTTCTTCCACTCGGGCACCGGCATCAACGTCGGTGGCACCTGGTACAGCCTGAAATCCTAGTCAGATCGGCTGGGTCCGCTCCACGAGCCACGCGAGCGCCTCGCCGCTCACCAGCGGCGACAGCCGCTCGCGCACGGTGACGTGGTAGCGGTTCAGCCAGTCCACCTCGTCGGCGCGCAGCAGCGAGCGGTCGATGCAGCGCGTGTCGATGGGGCACAGCGTGAGCGTCTCGAATTCGAGGAACTCGGCGAACTCCGTGGGCAGGCCAGGGGCGGCGACGTTCAGCACGAGGTTCTCGATGCGGATGCCCCACTGGCCCGGCCGGTACAGCCCCGGCTCGATGCTGGTGATCATGCCGGGCACCATCGCCATGTGCGGCTCGGGCACGGCCTTCGAGATGCTCTGCGGCCCTTCGTGCACGTTGAGGAAGTAGCCGACGCCGTGGCCGGTGCCGTGGCCGTAGTCGAGGCCCTGTTCCCACAGCGGCGCGCGCGCGATGGCGTCGAGCATGGGCGACAGCGTGCCGCGCGGGAAGCGCGTGCGGCTGAGCGCCATCGTGCCCTTGAGCACCAGGGTGTAGTCGCGTTTCTGTTCGGCCGACACGGTGCCGATGGGCCACACGCGGGTGATGTCGGTGGTGCCGCCCACGTACTGGCCGCCGGAGTCGATCAGCAGCAGGCCGTTGCCGGTGATGGTGGCGTGCGACGCGGCCGTGGCACGGTAGTGCGGCATCGCGCCGTTCGAGTTGAAGCCGGCGATGGTGGGGAAGCTCAGGCCCACGAAGCCGGGACGGCGCGCGCGTGCGGCCGTCAGGTGTTCGTCGACGGTGAGTTCGGTGATGGGTTCGGTGCGGGTCGTGTCGGCCAGCGCCTTCTCGAACCACGCGTAGAACTCGCACATCGCCGCGCCGTCCTGCGCCATGGCCTCGCGCACGTGCGCGGCCTCGTCGGCGCTCTTGCGGCTCTTGAAAAGGGTGCTCGGGTTGATGGCCTCGATGACCGCGGTGGAGCCGCCCACGTGTTCGCGCAGGCCGAGGGTCACGCGCCGCGGGTCGACCAGCAGCGTGGCGCCGGCGGGCAGCGAGGCCAGAGCCGGACCGGCCGCGTCGTACGGCTTGACCGCCACGCCGTCGGCCTCGAGTGCGGCGACCACGTCGGCCGGCACCTTGCCGTCGGCGACGAACAGCGTCGCGAGTTCGGGGTGCACCAGCAGGTGGGCGAGGAACACCGGGTTGTACGAAACGTCCGAGCCGCGCAGGTTGAGCAGCCAGGCGATGTCGTCCACCGTGGAGACGAAGTGGTGCGCCGCGCCGTGGGCCGCCATGGCCTCGCGCACGAGGCGCAGCTTCTCGGCACGGGCGAGCGGGGCGTGGGGCGCGACGTGCTGGTAGACCGGCGCGTCGGGCAGGGCGGGGCGGTCGGGCCAGGCCGTGTCGAACACGTCGATGTCGGTGCGCAGCGAGATGCCGGCCTTGTCGACGCCGGCATGCAGCGCCTGCGCGGCCGCGAGGCCCAGCACGTTGCCGTCCACCGCGAGCGAGGCGCCGCGCGGCACGTTGGCGACGATCCAGTCGATGTGGTGCACGGCCGCGCCGGTGGGGATGCGCACGAGGTCGATGCCGGTTCCCGCGAGTTCGGCCTCGGCCTGCACCCAGTAGCGGCTGTCGGCGAACAGCGCGGCGCGGTCGGTGGTGACCACCAGCGTGGCCATCGACCCGGTGAAGCCGGACAGCCATTGCCGGCCCTGCCAGCGTTCCGGCAGGTACTCGGACAGGTGCGGGTCGCTCGACGGCACCAGCACCGCGGCCACCTCGAGCGAGGTGAGGGTGTCGCGCACGCGCTGGAGGCGGAGCCGGATGGGGGAGGTGCGTTGGTCCATGGGCAAATTCTAGGCTCGGGTGGTCACCCCTCTGTCGGGGCGGGTGCTCCGGAGAGCTTGCGCCGCACCATGTCGATGTGGCTGCGCAACGCATACAGCTCGTCGGCGTAGCTGAGCGGCACGCTCACGCGCTCGACCTTGTGCTCGATGTCGTCGAGCTCGCGGGTCAGTTCGTCGCCCGGGCGGCGTCCCATCGCGTTCTCGACCGCGCGCAGCTGGCCGTACCAGCGGAACACGCGCGAGCGGATGCGGAACTCGTAGAGCGGCGGAATCACGCGCGACAGGGGGATCAGGATCACGATGATGGACGCCAGCGCCACCCACATGCGGTCGATCAGGTTGCCGAGCCAGAACGGCAGGTAGCGCTGCAGGTACGGCGGCCCGTTGCGGTAGTAGCGCTGGGCCTCGGCGGCGAGCGGGCGTTCGTCCCCGCGGGCGTTCGGGAAGTCGCCCTTGCGCTGGAACCAGCCCGCGCCGCCGTGCACCTTCTGCGCGGCCTGCAGGAACAGCTGGATCAGCGCGGGGTGGGTGCTCTCGCGGGCCACCAGCGAGGCGGTGGGGGCGATCAGGTGCACGTCGGTGGACGGCAGGTCGGAGGCGAGGTCGACCACGCCGCGCGGCAGCATCACGGGGGTCAGGAACGAGAAGCGGCGGGAGTAGGCGTCGGCCTGGGCCACGTCGAGCAGCTTGATGCCCGGGGTCTGCAGCAGCATCTGCACCATCACCGATTCGGGCGCCGACGCGAGCGCGACGGCGTCGATCTGGCCTTCCAGCAGCGCGACCACGGCCGGGGTCTGCGTCATCTTCATCTGCGTCAGTGCGGCCGGGTCGATGCGGTTCGCATCGATCAGCCGCGCCATCAGGTTCGGCACGCCGCTGCCCGGTGCGCCGAAGTTGATCTTCCAGCCGTGGAGCTGCGACAGGCCGTTGACCAGCGGCGCCTTGATGAGGCGCTGCGCGGAGTCTTCCCGGTAGAACACCCACAGCGGCTCGTAGAACAGGCTGCCGAGCGACACCAGGTCTTCCTCGGGCGCCTCGCCGGGGCGCTCGGCATCGGCGCCGCCCTGCACGAACGCGAGGTCGACGCCGGAGTCGGGGTCGCGCAGCAGCTGCAGGTTCTCGGCGGCGCCCTGGGTGTTGCGCAGCTCCACCGTGATGCCGTGGGTCTTGAGGATCTCGGCGTAGCGGCGGCCGAACTCGGCGTAGGCCCCTTGCTCGACGCCCGTGGCCAGCACCACCTTGCGGGGCGGTGTGGGGTCGAGCACCCAGTAGGCGATGACCAGCAGCACCACGGTGATCAGGATGAAGGGGCCGGCGGTGGCCAGGACGTCCCGGAACGACAGCAGGGTGTTGCGCAGGGCTTGGGGCATCAGGGTCATGGCGGGGGCGCGCAGCGGCACGGCCCGCCACGATACAACGGACGGTGCCGGGCGCGGTATGCTTTTCAGATCGAAACAACCCCGACAGCCCCCCCGATGCGCCTGCTGCTGGTGGAAGACGACCGCATGATCGGCGAGAGCCTGCGCGGCGCGCTGCGCCTCGAAGGCTATGCCGTCGACTGGGTGCGCGACGTGGCCTCGGCCCGTGCCACGCTGGCCACCGAACGGTTCGACGGCGTGCTGCTCGACCTCGGGCTGCCGCCGGGCACCGGCGCGGGCGGCACGGCGGAGGAGGGCGGCCTGGCCGTGCTGCGGGAGCTGCGCTCGCGGGAAGACCCCACGCCCGTCATCGTGCTGACCGCCCGCGACGCGCTCGGCGACCGCGTGAAGGGGCTCGACGCCGGCGCCGACGACTACCTCGTGAAGCCCTTCGAACTCGACGAACTGTGCGCGCGGCTGCGGGCCGTGCTGCGCCGCCACGGCGGGCGCGCCCAGCCGGTGCTGTCGCACGGCGGGGTGACGCTGGACCCGGCCACGCGCCAGGTGACGCGCGACGGCGCGCCGGTGCTGCTGTCGGCGCGCGAGTTCGCGGTGCTGGAGGCGCTGATGCTGCGCCCCGGCGCGCTGCTGTCGCGCGCGCAGCTGGAAGACCGGCTGTACGGCTGGGGCGAGGAGATCGAGAGCAACGCGGTGTCCGTCTACGTGCACCAGTTGCGCCGCAAGCTCGGCGCCGACTTCATCGGGAACATGCGCGGCGTGGGCTATTTCGTGGGCCCGGCGCCGAGGTCCGGGGCATGATGAATTCCCTGCGCTGGCGGCTGGTGCTCGCGCTGGTCGCCATCCTCGTGGCCGCGGCCGCGGTGCTGGGCGGCTTCACGTACCGCAACGTGCTGGTCGAGACCGAGGCCCTGTTCGACTACCAGCTGCGCCAGATGGCGCTGTCCCTGCGCGACCAGGGCGAGATCGCGCCCAGCCAGGCGGAGGCCCTGGCCGACGGCCAGCTCGACTTCGTCGTGCAGATCTGGAGCGTCGATGGCCGCACCATCTACGCCACCCGCGACCACCCCGAGCTGCCGTCGCGCGCGCTGATCGGCCTCGCCGAGGTGAAGGTGGGCAACCAGGTGTGGCGCACCTTCAGCACGGCCACGCGCGACCGGGTCATCCAGGTGGCTCAGCCGGTCGTGATCCGCAAGCGCCTCGCCGCGGGCGCGGCGTTGCGCAGCGTGCTGCCGCTGCTGTTCGTGGCGCCGGTGCTTGCGCTGTTCGGGGCGTGGGTGGTGTCGCGGTCGCTCCTGCCGCTGAACCGCGTGGTCGCCGGCGTGCGCGAGCGCGATGCACACGGCCTGTCGCCGCTCCCCACCGAGGGCCTGCCGGTGGAGGTGGAACCGCTCGTGTCCGCCATGAACGGGCTGCTCGTGCGCCTGGGTGAATCCTTCGACACGCAGCGGGCGTTCGTGGCCGACGCCGCACACGAATTGCGCTCGCCGCTCACGGCGCTCACGCTGCAACTGCGCCTGCTGCAGCGCGCACCCGACGAGGCGAGCCGCGCCGCGGCCATCGCCGCGCTGGGCGAGGGCATCGAACGGTCCACGCGCCTCGTGGGGCAACTGCTCACGCTGGCCCGCAGCGAACCGGGCGCCGCCGCGGCGCCGCTGGTGCCGCTGGACCTCGCCGAGGTGGTGCGCGAGGCGCTGGTCGACACCGTGCCGTTCGCGCTGGCCCGCGGCTCGGAACTGGAACTGCTCGCCGACGACCCGGTGCCGATGACGGGCGACCGCACGGCCCTGGGCGTGCTCGCACGCAACCTCGTCGACAACGCGCTGCGGTACGCGCCGCCCGGCGCACACGTGGTGGCGCGGGTCGTGAACGAAGGCGGTGTCCCCGTGCTGCAGGTCGACGACAACGGCCCGGGCATCCCGCCCGAGGAACGCAGCCGCGTGTTCGACCGCTTCTATCGCCGCCAGAACGGGGGCGGCGACGAGGGCGGCAGCGGCCTGGGCCTCGCCATCGTCGCCAGCGTGGCGCGGCGGCACGGGGCGGTGGTGGACCTCGCCGAGTCGCCGCTCGGAGGCCTGCGCGCCACGGTGCGCTTTGGCGACAGCGCCTGATCCGGGGCTCTGCTAGGGTGGGCGCCTTCCCACCCTCCCACCTGGAACCGACATGGGCGTGCAACTGAAGAAACAGGCCATCGACCTCGGCATCGTCACCACGAACGGCCCGGCGATGCTGGCGTTCTACCGCGACGTGATCGGCCTCGCCTACCTCCGCGAGATGCCCATGCCCGGCGGCGCCGGCGTGATGCACCAGCTGATGTGCGGCGACAGCATGGTCAAGCTGGTGGTGGCCGACAGCACGCCCGACGTGGCCCCGAAGGGCGGCATCCAGGGCGCCACCGGCTACCGCTACTGGACCATCACCATCGACAACCTCGCCGACGTGCTGGCGAAGGTGGAGGCCGCGGGCCACAAGATCGTGGTCAAGGCGCGCGAGCTGCGCCCCGGGGTGCAGATCGGCATCGTGGCCGACCCCGACGGCAACTGGGTGGAGTTCCTTTCCGTCGCCTGACCGGCGGTGTGTCCGGCTTCCGCTACGATGCGGGCCACAACACATCACGGAGGACCTTTCGCCATGGCCGGAGCCAACCTGCTAGCCCTGATCGACGACATCACCACCGTCCTCGACGACGTCGCGGTGCTGAGCAAGGTGGCAGCGAAAAAGACCGCGGGCGTGCTGGGCGACGACCTTGCCCTCAACGCGCAGCAGGTCACGGGCGTCACGGCCGACCGCGAACTGCCGGTCGTGTGGGCCGTGTTCAAGGGGTCCGTCCTCAACAAGGTCATCCTCGTGCCCGCGGCGCTGGCCATCAGCGCCTTCATCCCGTGGGCCGTGGTGCCGCTGCTGATGGTGGGCGGCGCGTTCCTGTGCTTCGAGGGTTTCGAGAAGCTCGCGCACAAGTTCCTGCATTCGAAGGACGAGGACGACGCCCACCACGACGAACTCACCACCGCGCTCAGCGATCCGTCGGTCGACCTCGTCGCGTTCGAGAAGGAGAAGATCAAGGGTGCCGTGCGCACCGACTTCATCCTCTCCGCCGAGATCGTCGCCATCACGCTTGGCACCGTGTCGTCGCAGCCGTTCATGACGCAGGTGGTGGTGGTGTCGGGCATCGCAGCCGTGATGACGGTCGGCGTGTACGGCCTGGTCGGGGGCATCGTGAAGCTCGACGACCTGGGCCTCTACATGACGAAGCGCGCGGGCGCGGCCACGCAGGCCATCGGCCGCGCGATCCTCGCCGCCGCGCCGTGGCTGATGAAGTTCCTGTCCGTGGCCGGCACCGCCGCGATGTTCCTCGTGGGCGGCGGCATCCTCGTGCACGGCGTGCCGGCCCTGCACCATGCGGTCCAGCACGTCGTGGAGGCCTCGGGCGGTTCGCTGGGCTGGCTCGTCGAGGCGCTCGCGAACGCAGCGGTCGGCGTGGTGGCCGGCGGCATCGTCGTGGCCGTGGTCACGGTCGTGTCGAAGCTGCGCAAGCGCACGCCGGCCGCGGCCTGATCAGCCCAGGTCGTGCAGGTCCTTGCCGTTCGGCGGGGACAGCGTCATCTCGCTGAACGACACCGACAGCCCCGCGCGGGTCGGTGAACAGCACATCACGCCCACGTGCCAGGGCAGGGCGGGGTCGATGGCCGCGAGCCGCAGCAGCGGCCACGTGCGCCCATCGGCCGAGTACTGCAGGCGCAGCGCGTCGCCCCGGCGCGTGAGGCGCATCCAGAAGCGGCGCGGGTCGCCCTGGAAGGCCCCGGTGGCCCAGTCGGAGCGCCCCGCGGTCAGCACGCTGCCGATGGCCGGCTGGTCGTCGTTGAACTCGATGCCGGCCTTCAGCCAGTGATGGTCGTCCGCGTGGAACATCACGCCGGCCTGGTCGTAGAGCGTGTCGAACGAACCTTCCACCTTCACCTGGAACGTGAAGTCGCCGGGCACCGGCGTGCCGAAGAAGTGCCCGTTGGCGTGCTGGAAGCCGTACCAGGTGTCCTGCCAGAAATCGGTGTCTCGGTCGGTGGTGACGGTCAGCCGGCCATTGTCGAACGTCCAATGGGCGGGTTCGTTGAGCCAGGTGAAGTGTTCGGACATGCGGGCCTCGTGGATCGGAATCACGTGACGATACGTCACACGCGGCACCCCGGGAAACTCCCAGGCATCCATTGATTCTGAATCAATTCAGAATGCGCTCCGTCGAGCCCCGGCTGTGCACTTCGTCACGGCGTGGTGCTCGAGGATCCGCGACGTCCAGGCGCCAGGACAGGCACTCGCTCGCGCTCGCCAACCACAGAGGTGCATACCGCGAGGACGGGCTGCGCCTGCAAGGGAGTTCTTCGATGAAACAGTGGCGCTTTCACGCGCTGGCCGGCCTGCTGATCGCCGGCGCCGCACCGGGGGTCCTCGCGGCCACCGCGACCGTGTACTACTACACCCCGTACAAGGGCTGGACCAGCCCGAACATCCACCACAACGCGAGCGGCACCTGGACCGCGGTGCCCGGCGTGCCGATGGACGCCGCCTGCAAGGACTGGACGCGCAAGACGCTCGACTTCAACGGCACGAGCTTCCAGACCGTCTTCAACAACGGCAGCGGCTCCGCATGGGACAACCCGACGGGCGGAGGCAACTACACCGTGCCGGCCGGCGTGCACCGTGTGAAGAACGGCGTGCTGACCGCGAACGCGGGCGACCCGTGCGTGGTGCTGCCGGAGCAGACCGCCACGATCTTCTACAAGCCGAACACGTCGTGGACCACGGTCAACATCCACTACGCCCCGAACGGCGCTGCGTGGACCACGCCGCCCGGCATCGCGATGGACACGGCCTGCACGGGCTGGCGCAAGAAGACGGTGTCCCTCGGCCAGGCCACGGGCCTCGCCGTCACGTTCAACAACGGCTCGACGTGGGACAACAACAGCGGCCGCAACTACGCGCTGGGCACGGGCACCACGACCGTGTCCAACGGCGTCGTGACCGGCAACGCCGCGAGCCCGTGCGGCGAGCCCGACACCACGCCGCCGACCGACCCGGCGAACCTCACGGGCACGGTCAACGGCACGACGGTCAGCCTGAGCTGGACCGCGTCGACCGAGGACAAGAGCACGTTCTCGTACATCATCACCCGCACGGGCGGCACCAGCGGCACGGTGACCTTCACGTCGGCCACCAACAGCTACGTCGACACCACCGGCGCGCCCAACACCGTCTACAACTACTCGGTGGTGGCCCGCAACACGGTGCCGCTGACGTCCGGCGCGGCCACCAGCCCGCCGATCAAGACCGGTGAGGTGACCGTTTCGTCGACCGTCTTCTCGTGGGACAACGCCACGGTCTACTTCATGCTGAACGACCGCTTCGCCAACGGCGACACGTCGAACGACCGCAGCTACTGCCGCGAGTCGAACCAGGCCTGCGTCTCCTTCGGCAACGACCTCACGCAGATGCCGAGCGGCTTCCACGGCGGCGACCTGAAGGGCATCACCGCGAAGCTGAAGGCGAACTACTTCAAGGACCTGGGCGTCAACGCGCTGTGGATCACCGCGCCGTACGAACAGATCCACGGGTTCGTGTTCGGCGGCAACGGGGCCAAGCACTACGGCTACCACGGCTACTACACGCTCGACTGGACCGCGATCGACAAGAACATGGGCACGCGTGCCGACCTGCAGGAACTGGTCGACACCGCACACGCCCAGGGCATCCGCGTCGTGATGGACATCGTGGTCAACCACACCGGCTACGAGAACATCAAGGACATGGCCGAGTACGGCTACGGCAAGCTCAACAGCGGCTGGGAGGCCACGGCCTACAAGTCCGCCGACGTGCTGACCGACTGGAACAACGACATCGGCCGGTTCATCGACTACACCAGCAGCAACTGGGCGAACACGTACTGGACGCGCGACTGGGTCCGCATGAACAACGTCGCTGGCTACGACGCGTGCGAAGGCACCGACGGGCTCAAGGGCTGCGTGGGCTTCCTGCCGGACATCAAGACCGAGGTCACGAACGGCGTGGGCATCCCGTCCATCCTGCAGGTGAAGTGGGGCCGTGAAGGGCGCCTGGCCGCCGAGCAGCAGAAGCTCGACGCGTGGTTCGCGTCCACCGGCAAGGCCCGCACGCCGTCCAACCACCTCATCAAGTGGCTGACCGACTACGTGGCCGAGTTCGGCATCGACGGCTTCCGCGTCGACACCGCCAAGCACGTGGACATGAACGTGCTGAAGGACCTGAAGGCCGAAGCCGTGAAGGCCCGCGCGGCGTGGATCGCGGCGAACCCGGCCAAGGCCGCGGTGCTGTCGGGTGACAAGTCGTTCTGGATGACCGGCGAGGTGTGGGGCCACGGCGTGGGCCGCTCCGCCTACTTCGACAACGGCTTCGACTCGATCATCAACTTCAACTTCCAGGGTGCGGCCGGCAACGTGAGCGGCCTGAACGCCACGTACACCGAACTCGCGACGGTGAACGCCAACAACAGCATCCCGTTCAACGTGCTGTCGTACATCTCCAGCCACGACAAGGGCCTGTTCGACCGCAACAACCTGCAGACCGGCCTCACGAGCCTGCTGCTGGCCCCGGGCGGCGTGCAGCTGTTCTACGGCGACGAGAGCGCGCGTCCGCTGATGGGCAACTGGAGCGGCGACCACGCCTGGCGCGGCGACATGAACTGGAACCGCACGAACGCCACGCTGCTGGCGCACGCGAAGAAGGTGGGCCAGTTCCGCAACAACCACGTCGCCGTGGGCGCGGGCGCGCACACCAAGCTCGCCGACGCACCGTTCACGTTCTCGCGCGTGAAGGACGCCGACAAGGTGGTCGTGGCGATCGGTGCCGGCGGCCGCGCGGCCATCACGGTCAGCGGCGTGTTCGCCGACGGCCAGCAGGTCCGTGACGCGTACACCGGCGCACTCGCCACCGTCTCCGGCGGCAAGGCGACCGTCGACGTGGGCAGCGCCGGCGTGGTGCTGCTCGAAGCGGTGAACTGACCGCGGCAAGCGGTGTGCCGGCGGCCCCCGGGCTGCCGGCCCTCGATGCGCCCCCCCACACCATAGGGGGGCGCATTTTTCATTGTTTTGTCAGCATGGCGGGACACCATGTCCGACACCAGCCTGCCCCTCCACATCGGCCCGGCCTGCCTGGGCGACGCCCGCGCCATCGCGGAGGTGCACGTGCGCTCGTGGCAGCAGGCCTACCGGCACATGCTGCCGTCCACCTACCTGTCGCTGCTGTCGGTCGAACGCCGCGAGGCCATGTGGCTCGCGTCCATGACCCAGCGCCGTCCGGAGCTGGTGGTGGCCCACGAAGGGCCCGACCTCGTCGGCTTCGTGGCCTTCGGCCCGTCCCGCGATGGCGACGCCGACGACGACGCCGCGGAGGTCTGGGCGTTCTACGTGGAGCCGGCCTACTGGTCGCGCGGCGTGGGCCTCGCGTTGTGGAACGAGGCCCTCGAGCGCATGGCCGATGATGGTGCGCGCTCCGTCACGCTGTGGGTCATCGAACACAACGAACGCGCGCTGAAGTTCTACCGGCGCGCGGGCTTCGAGGCCGACGCCGGCCCGCGCAAGGTCGTCAACGTGGGCGGGGTCCAGTTGCGGGAGGTGCGGCAGGTGTTGCGCCTGTCGCCCGCCGCGGCCTGAACCCCGCGGTCCACGTCAGGCGCCCGGCAGCGCCTCGCCCAGCGCGTCCAGCAGCATCGCCACCTCGTCCTCGCTCACGTTGAGCGCCGGCACGAAGCGCAGCCGCTGCGGTTGCACGGCGTTGACGAGCACCCCGACCCCGGGCCGCGTGCGCAGCACCTCGGCGACGTGCGGGGCCTGTCCCGTCCCGGGCAGGTCGAGCGCGAGCAGCAGGCCGCGCCCGCGCACCGGGCCGCTGCCCAGCCGCGTGCCGATCCGATCGAGTCCCTCGCGCAGCTGCTGGCCGCGCGCGTGCACGTTCGCGAGGAAGCCGGGGGCCGCGACGGCCCCGAGCACCGCGGACGCCACGGCACACACCAGTGCGTTGCCGTTGTAGGTGCCCCCCTGGTCGCCGGGTGCGAAGCAGCACACGGCCTCGCGTGCGAGCAGCGCCCCGATCGGCACGCCGCCGCCCAGCCCCTTGCCGAGGGTCATGACGTCCGGCCGCACGCCGGGCGCGGTGTGCCCCCACCAATCCCCGGTGCGCCCCACGCCCGTCTGCACCTCGTCGAACATCAGCAGCAGGCCGTGGCGGTCGCACAGCACGCGCAGCCCCTGCAGGAACGCGGGCGTGGCCTCGACGACGCCGGCCTCGCCCTGGATGGGTTCGAGCATCACGGCCACCGTGCCGGGGCCCACGAGCGCCTCGACGCTCGCGAGGTCGTTCAGCCGCGCCTTCGGGAACCCGGGCACCTGCGGCGCGAACAAGGTGTCGAAGCCCGGTTTGCCGCTCGCGCTCATCGTCGCGAGCGTGCGGCCGTGGAAGCTGTTCGTGAACGTGATGATCTCGTGGGCACCGTCCCGGTGGATCCGCCCGTACTTGCGCGCGAGCTTGATCGCCCCCTCGTTGGCCTCGGCCCCGCTGTTCGTGAAGAAGCAGCGGTCGAGGCCGGACAGGGCCACCAGCCGGTTCGCGAGCGCGATGGCCTGGTCGTTGTGGAAGCCGGGGCCGATGTGCAGCACCCGGTCCGCCTGCGCGCGCAGCGCCTCGGCGATCACCGGGGGCGCGTGGCCCAGCGTGTTGACTGCCCAGCCCTGCACGACGTCGAGGTGCCGGCGGCCGGTGTCGTCCCACAGCCAGCTGCCTTCACCGCGGGTGAAGACGGTGTCGGGGCGGTTCGTGACGGTCATCAGCGCGGCGAACGGGGACGGCGCGGAGGCGGGGGGAGGGTGGTCTTTCATGCCTTGGTTCCTGGTGAGGTGGAGGAGGAAACAAGGTCACGGCGAACCGCTCGGGCCTGGGACCCCCGATGGGCGGCTCCCGGAAACAACAAAGGCCACGAGGGGTCTCGTGGCCTTGGCGTGTGAACGCGGGGGCGTTCGGGCAGGACGAAACCGCTCAACGTCGACGTCGAGCGGGTCGTCGGGTGGTCACCCGAAGTTGGGGAAGGGAATGTGCGTTCACGGACGCAGCATAACGCAGTCGCGTGATCACGTGGGGTCCGTCTGGAACGGCGCGCGTGTGGGAACGGCTGGCTGCGGCGGCGTGGCCGGGGCGGGCAAGGGCGTCGAGGCCGGCCCTGGCGACGACGGCGGCGCATCGAGCGATTCGGTCGCGTCGTCGAAGCCCACGTTCGCCTTCGCGCCGCCGAAGGCCCACTCGATGTAGGTCCAGTCGCCCCCGATCTTGATCACGTCCTCGGGCGCCGCGGGCGTTTCCACTGGCACGCCCTTGAGGGCCTGCGACATGAAGTCGATCCAGACCGGCATCGACAGCGTCGCCCCGTACTCGCGCGCGCCGAGGCTGCGCGGGTTGTCGTGCCCCATCCACACCACGGCCACGAGGCTCGGCTGGAAGCCGGCGAACCAGGTGTCCACCGCGTCGTTGGTGGTGCCGGTCTTGCCGTACAGGTCCGGCCGCTTGAGCTGCGCCTGCGTGCGGGCCGCGCTGCCGGTGCGGGTCACCTCGTTGAGCAGGCTGTTCGTGATGAACACGTTGCGCGCGGGCAGCGATCGCTGGCTCTCGTCGATCTCCACCGGCGGGGCCTCGAACAGCACGTTCCCCTGGGCGTCGCTGATGCGCTGGATCAGCATGGGCTCCACGCGGAAGCCGCCGTTGGCGAGCGTGCCGTAGGCCGCGGCCAGCTGCAGCGGCGTGGTCTGCCCGGCGCCGAGGGCCAGCGTGAGGTTGTCGGGCTGCTGGGCCGGGTCGAAGCCGAAACGGCCGGTCCAGTTGCGCGCCGCCTCCGGGCCCATCAGCTTCACGAGGCGGATCGTCACGAGGTTCTTCGACTTCGCGAGCGCCTGGCGCATCGTCATCGGGCCCTCGTAGGCGCCGTCGGAGTTCTTCGGGTCCCAACCGGACGAGGCCACGTCGCCCGGCAGCGAGAGCGGCGCGTCGTTGATCAGCGTCGCGGGCATCACGCCGTGTTCCAGCGCGGCCGAGTACAGGAAAGGCTTGAACGTGGACCCCGGCTGGCGCCACGCCTGGCTCGCGTGGTTGAACTGGTTGCGGTTGAAGTCGAAGCCGCCCACCAGCGCCCGCACGCGGCCCGTGCCCGGGGCCACGGCGACGAAGGCGCCTTCCACGTCGGGCCACTGGCGCACCGCCCACTGGCCGCTCGTGCCGAGGTCCTGCGCCACGCGGATCACCGACCCGCGGCGGATCGACTCGGACGCCCGGGCCCGCGACGACAGCGCCGCCTGCACGGCCCGCAGCCCCTCGCCGCGCACCTGGATCACCTCGCCGGTGGCGAGCGTGGCCACCACCTGCTGCGGGCTCGCCTCGGTGACGATGGCCACGCGCAGGTCGTCGTCGTCGCGGTAGTCGCCGAGCAGCTGGACCACCGCGGCGTCCGTGGCACCCAGGCCGGCGGGGATGTCTTCCTGGTCTTCCGGGCCGCGGTACGGCTGGCGACGCTCGAAGTCGAGCATGCCCTTGCGCAGCGCGCGGTAGGCGGCCTGCTGGTGGTCGGACCGCAGCGTGGTGGTGACCTTCAGGCCGAGCGTGTAGGCCGCCTCGCCGTAGCGCGAGAACACGATCTGCCGCGCCATCTCGGCGACGTGTTCGGCGTGCAGCTGCGTGTCGCGTTCGGTGCGGATGTGCAGCACCTCGTCGCGCGCGGCCTGTTCCTCTTCGGCGGTGATCATGCCGGCCTGGCGCATGCGGTCGAGCACCTGGCGCTGCCGCAGGCGCGCCCGCTCGAAGTTGGCGACCGGGTTCGCGTAGATCGGGTTCTGCGGCAGGCCGGCCAGCATCGCGCATTCCGCGAGCGACAGCGCCGACATGGTCTTGCCGAAGTACGCCTGGGCCGCCGCCTCGAACCCGTACGCGCGGTGCCCGAGGAAGATCTGGTTCATGTAGAGCCCGAGCACCTGGTCCTTGCCCAGCTGGCGCTCGATCTTCACCGCGAGCAGCATCTCGTTGATCTTGCGCATGTAGGTCTTGCGCGACGAGAGGTAGAACGTTCGGGCCACCTGCTGCGTGATGGTGGACGCGCCCTGGCTGCGGCGCGATCGCCACAGGTTCGTCAGCACCGCACGCACCACGCCACGGGCGTCCACGCCGATGTGCTCGCGGAAGCGCACGTCCTCGATCGCGAGCACGGCGTCCTGCATCTGCTTCGGGATCTGCGAGATGGGCACGAGGTAGCGCCGCTCGGAGCCGAACTGGCCGATCTCGGCGCCGTCCTCGGTGTAGATGCGCAGGGGCTGCTTCGGCCGGTAGTCGGTCAGGGCCGTCAGGTCGGGCTGCCGCTGGTACAGCAGGGTGGCACCGACCACGGCGGTCATCACGACCGCCACGCACAAGGCCACGAGGGCCAGCAGGACACTGCGGACGGCGGCACCCCGCTGGCGCCGCCGGGAAGGGGAAAAAGACAATCTCACCCGGCGATTATCGCGGCCCCCATGTAACGAAACGAAGACGGCCGCGGGCGGCCGCCTCCGCCGCGTCCGTCAGGGGATGAAATTCTGTCCTTCGGGCGGCGTGGACGCCGGGTCTCGAAGAACGGCCCCGCGCCGTCCGGGCCACCGGGGTGGAGGCAGGGGTCTCCCCGCCTCCCGGTGTCACGGTTTACTTGCCGGCGACCTCGAGCAGCTCGATCTCGAACTGCAGCGTGGCGTTCGGCGGGATCACGCCGCCGGCGCCGCGTTCGCCGTAGGCGATGGACGGCGGGCAGGTGAGCTTGGCCTTGCCGCCCACCTTCATGCGCTGCACGCCCTCGGTCCAGCAGGGGATCACGCGGTTCAGCGGGAAGCTGGTGGGTTCGTTGCGCTTGTACGAGCTGTCGAACTCCTTGCCGTCGAGGAAGGTGCCGCGGTAGTGCACCTTGACCGTGTCGGTGGCGGCCGGGCTCGCGCCCTTGCCTTCCTTGAGCGAGGCGTACACGAGGCCGCTGGCCGTGGTGACGGCGCCCTTGTCCTTCGCGACGGCGGCCGGCGTGCCGTTGGCCGTCTGCGCGGAGGCGAACGGCAGGGTGCAGGCGAGGGCGGCGAGGCAGAGCAGTTTCTTCATCGGGATGTCTCCAGTCCTTAGGGGCCGCCATGATCCCTGTTCGCGGTCCATCGTGCAAATGCCGGCCCGCCATCGGATCGGGGACAATGGCAGGCTTCGCTCCGTTGTCCCATGACCATCCTGCTCGCGCCCATGGAAGGGCTGCTCGACTTCACGCTGCGCGACATCCTCACCCGGGTCGGCGGCATCGACCGCTGTGTCTCCGAATTCATCCGGGTCACGGGCACGCTGCTGCCCGAGCGGGTGTTCACGCGCGTGGTGCCCGAGCTGGAACACGGCGGGCGCACGTCGGCCGGCGTGCCGGTGCGCGCGCAGCTGATGGGGTCCGACGCGGTGTGCCTCGCCGAAAACGCGGCGCGCCTGGCCTCGCTGGGCCCGGCCGGCGTCGACCTCAACTTCGGCTGCCCGGCCAAGGTGGTGAACCGCCACGGCGGGGGCGCGGCGCTGCTTGCCGACCCCGACCTGCTCGCGCGCATCGTGTCGGCCGTGCGCCGCGCCGTGCCGCCGGAGATGCCCGTGTCTGCCAAGATGCGGCTGGGCATCGCCGACACGGCCCGCGCCGTCGAATGCGCCCAGGCCATCGCCGACGCGGGCGCCGACGAGCTGGTGGTGCACGCCCGCACGAAAGCCGACGGCTACAAGCCGCCCGCGCGCTGGGAGTGCATCGCGGGCATCCGCGAGGCGGTGAAGGTGCCGGTGGTGGCCAACGGGGAGATCTGGAACGCGGCGGACGCCGCCGCGTGCCGGCGCGAATCGGGCTGCGACGACCTGATGGTGGGGCGCGGCATGGTGTCGTACCCCGGTCTCGCGCTCGCGATCCTCGACCCCTCGCGCCCGCCGCTCGAGTGGGAATCCCTGATGCCGCTGATGGGCGAGTTCTGGGACCTCGTGAGCCGCAAGATCGAGCCGCGCGCCCGCGCGGGCCGGCTCAAGCAGTGGCTGAACTACCTGCGCCGGCACTACCCGGAAGCGGGCGAGGCCTACCTGCGGGTGCGCACCATCAACGACCCGGTGCTGCTCGCCGAAGCCTTCTTCGGCGAGGCCCTCGTTCCCGCCTAGCGGATGAACACCCCGCGCGGGCCCACGATCGTCATCTCGACGAACCGGCCCGGGTGGTGGTTCGTCGGGCTGAACGAGATGTCGCCGGTGGCGACCTTCATCTGGCGGATGCCCTCGATGCCGCGGTTCACCGTCTGCGGCGTGACCACGGGCCCTGCACGGCGCAGGCCCTCGAACAGCATGCGGAACATCAGGTACGCGCCGTAGTGGCCGTAGCTGGGCGTCTGCTTCGCACGTTCGGTCTCGGCCATGTACTCGCGTGCGAGCGGGTCGGTCTGCCGCCAGTACGGCACGATCTGGGTGACGGCCACGCCGCGCGCCTCGTCGCCCAGCGCGGGCAGGGCGCCCAGCGCCGTGCTGATCGTGTAGATGGGCGAGGCGCCCATGGCCCGCTGCGCCTTCACGTAGCCCACCACGGTGGGACCGGCGATGGACAGCATCAGCACGGCCTGCGGCTGCTTCGCGTTGACGGCCGCGGCGGCGGCCAGCGCGTCGGACGCGTCCACGGCCACCGGCACCGAGGCCACCAGTGCGCCGCCGTGGTCCTTGATGGCCTTCTCGGCGAGCGGCAGCATCAGCTTGCCGAACTCGTTGTTCTGCCACACGACGGCGATGCGTTCCCGCTTGAGCGTCAGCAGGTGCCGCACGCATTCGTTCACCTCGTCCACGTAGGTGGCGGTGGTCGTGTAGAAGTACGGGTTCGGGACCAGGCGCAGCAGGTGCGAGCCTGTGTAGACCCCGAACAGCGGCACCTTGCGCTCGGCGACCAGCGGCAGCACCGCGGCCACGCCCGGCGTGCTGGCCAGGCCCGTGAGGGCCACCACCTTGTCCCGCTCGATCAGCGTGTGCACGTTCTCCACCGTGCGGCGCGGGTCGTACGCGTCGTCCAGCTGCACGAGCTGCACCGTCCGGCCGTTGAGACCGCCCTTGCGGTTGAGCTGCTCCAGCGCGAGGTTCTGGCCCTGCACGATCGGGGCGAGGGCGGGCGCGACGGGGCCCGACAGCGGCAGGCTCTGCCCGATCAGGATGGGTGCGGTCTGGGCGGCGGCCGGCGTGGCGAAGGCGAAACGCACGCTGGCGAGCGCCGCGGCGCCGGCCAGCAGGCCGCGCCGGTTCAAGGTGTGGCTCATGGAAAGGAAGTCCCCGGGGTTTTTTATGTGCAGATCTCCGGAAGCCTTCGAGGGCGTCCGATCCGGGAAATCTACCCCAAAGGACCTCATTTGTGCACGGCTGTGCAAATAAACGACGAGGCCGGCCTGCGGTACCCTTGGAGGTTCCCCGGAGAGTTCCCATGAAGACCCATAACATCGAAATCCAGCGGTTCAAGGCCATCTCGCACAGCAACGGTCTGATCAACGCCCAGGTCGACGCCCTCGTGATGCCGCTGAAGCCCACCGAGGACCGCACCCCCACGAGCTGGCTCAGCATGACCGAGGAGAACGCGCGCGTGCTGATGGCGCTGCTCAAGCAGCAGTTCGCCGAGATCGACAAGACGAAGCCGCGCAGCCGCCGCTCATGAACCCGGACGACGAACTCGAGTACGTCGGGTTCTGGGCCCGCCTGGGTGCGGTGCTGATCGACACCTTGCTGCTGCTGGTGATCCTGATCCCGGTGCTTCACTGGTTGTATGGCTGGGCCTACTGGGACCCCGCCCGCACGGGCTGGGTCGCCGGGCCGGCCGACCTGCTCGTGACCTGGGTGTTCCCGGCCATCGCGACGGTGCTGTTCTGGCTGTTCCGCGCGGCCACGCCGGGCAAGATGGCCATCGGCGCGCGCGTCGTGGACGCCCGCACGGGGCAACCGCCGACGTTCAGCCAGTCGGTGCAGCGCTACCTCGGGTACTTCGTGTCGACGATCCCGTGCGCCCTGGGCCTGATCTGGGTGGGCATCGACGCGCGCAAGCAGGGCTGGCACGACAAGATCGCCGGCACGGTGGTCGTGCGCTCGAAGCACCGCGGCGTGGAGCCGGTGCGGTTCGAGGATTGAACGGTCATCCCGGCGTTCGCCGGGACGACCCTCGGCCTCACTTCGCCGCCCAGGTGTCCTTGAGCGTCGTGGTGCGGTTGAACACCAGCTTGCCCGGCTGGCTGTCGTGCCGGTCTGCCACGAAGTAGCCGTGGCGCTCGAACTGGAACTTGTCGTCGCCCTTGGCGGCGGCGAGGGGGGACTCCACGACGGCCTGCACGACCTTCTTGCTGTCGGGGTTCAGCACCGTCAGGAAGTCGGTGCCGCCCGCGTCCGGCTGCGGCACGGTGAACAGGCGGTCGAACAGGCGCACCTCGGCGGGCACGCCCGTCGCCACGCTGACCCAGGTGATCACGCCCTTGACCTTGACCGCGTCGGCGCCCGGGGTGCCGCTCTTGGTGTCGGGCACGACGGTGGCCAGCACGGCGGTGATGCGGCCGTCGGCATCCTTCTCGCAGCCGGTGCACTCGATCACGTAGCCGTACTTCAGGCGCGCCTTGTTGCCCGGGTACAGGCGGTGGTAGCCCTTCACCGGCACTTCGAGGAAGTCCTCGCGCTCGATCCACACCTCGTTGGTCAGCACGAAGTCGCGGTGGCCGCGTTCCGGGTGCGCCGGGTGAACGGGCGCGTGCGCCGGCTCCTGGTGCGATTCGCTGCCGAACACCTCGGCGAAGTTGGTGAGCTTGAGCTTGACCGGGTCGAGCACGGCGCTGGCGCGCGGGGCCTTCGCGTCGAGGTCGTCGCGCAGCGCGATCTCGAGCGAGCTGTAGTCGAGCCAGCCGCCGGCCTTGCTGACACCGCTGCGTTCGGCCAGCAACTGCAGGCTCTCGGGCGTGTAGCCGCGGCGGCGCAGGCCCACGATGGTGGGCAGGCGCGGGTCGTCCCAGCCGTTCACGTGCCCGTCGGTCACGAGCTGGCGCAGCTTGCGCTTGCTGGTGACGATGTACGTGAGGTTCAGCCGTGCGAACTCGTACTGGTGCGGGCGCGGCTGCGACAGCAGGCCGAGCTCGCACAGGTGGTCCAGCACCCAGTCGTAGAACGGGCGCTGGTCCTCGAACTCGAGCGTGCAGATGCTGTGCGTGATGTTCTCGAGCGCGTCCTCGATGGGGTGCGCGTACGTGTACATCGGGTAGATGCACCACGTGTCGCCCGTGTTGTGGTGCGTGGCGCGGCGGATGCGGTAGATGGCCGGGTCGCGCAGGTTGATGTTCGGGCTCGCCATGTCGATCTTCGCGCGCAGCACCATCGACCCGTCGGGGTGCTTGCCGTCGCGCATCTCGCGGAAGCGCGCGAGGTTTTCGTCGGGCGAACGGCCGCGGAACGGGCTGTCGACACCGGGGTGGCCGAAGTCGCCGCGGTTCGCGCGCATCTCCTCGGCGGTCTGCTCGTCCACGTAGGCGAGGCCCGCACCGATCAGCGCCTCGGCGCCGCGGTACATGAAGTCGAAGTAGTTGCTGGCGTGGTACAGGTTGTCGTCACCGAAGCTGTGCCAGTCGAAGCCGAGCCACTGCACCGAGTCGCGGATGGAGTCGACGTACTCCTGCTCTTCCTTCTCCGGGTTCGTGTCGTCGAAGCGCAGGTGGCAGGCGCCGCCGTACTCACGGGCGAGGCCGAAGTTCAGGCAGATGCTCTTGGCGTGGCCGATGTGCAGGTAGCCGTTCGGCTCGGGCGGGAACCGCGTGCGGATGCGGGCCGGGTCCGGCTGGCCGGCGGCATGGTGCGCGGCGTCGCCGGGGCTGCCTCCGAAGCGGCGCGAGGCGTAGGTGCCCTGGCTCAGGTCGCGCTCGATGATCTGCCGCAGGAAGTTGCTGGGCTTGTGGTCCGCGCCGGAGGGAGGGCTGCTCTTGTCGTCGCTCATGAAGTGCGCTGGTGATTCAAGGGGGGAGGGACCGTCTCGGACCCATGAAAAACCATTGTAGACGCGGCCCCCCGCCCGGTGTCAGAACGACCAGGTGGCCGCCGCGTAGCCGATGTGGTTGACGGGGCTGGCCGCCATCACCGACCCGGCGGGTCCGCCCAGGCGGCGCAGGCCCACGTCCACGCGCACCCGGTCACCCTGCCACCCGAGTGCGGCCGTGGTGGTGTGGCTGCGGTCGGACGGCAGCCACAGGTGGTCGAGCGACGGCTCCCACCCCTCGGGGGTCCACGACACGCGCACGAAGACGCTGCGCCGGCGCAGGTTCTGCAGCGCCGACGCCTGGGAGAAGAGCCCGCGCACCGACCGCGGGTCGGCCCATTCGGTGTCCGACGGGGCGCTGCCGTCGTACCAGACCTCGCCGATCACGCCGACCTTGTTCTCGCCCGTCCACGTGAAGCCCGCAAGGGCCTGCGGCACGTGGAAGCGTCCGTTGACCTCGTGGGCGTAGCGCACCGACGCGTGGACCTCCGTGGCGTCGGTGGCGACCCACGACACCGCCGTGCCGAGGCTCGGGCCCGTGTCCTCGCCCTGGCGGGCGAACGCGTGCCAGTCGGCCGACCCCACGCGCCGCCAGGCCCGCGCGGCGAAGGCGTGTTCCTTCGTCGACGAGGTGGGGTCCACGGCCACCAGCGACCAGGCCTCGTCGGTGCCGAACCGCTCGGCCTGCAGCACCGACTTGCCCTCCAGCAGCACGGGCAGCAGCGTGCGCCGCCGCTCCTGCTGCACCACGTCGTTCGGGCGGAAGCCGTAGCCCACGTCCCACGAGACGATGCGGCGGCCCGCCGCGAACGACCAGCCCGCCGCCTCACCCGCGGCGTAGAGCTCGTTGACGCGCGACAGGTCGGCGTCGCCGGCGTGTTCGCTCCAGGCGTGGGCCAGGGTGCCCGACGCGGTGACGGCCCGCCAGCGCCCGCGCACCTCGGCCTCCGCGGTGGCGTTGCGGCCGGTGGTCTGGTCGTCGACCCGCAGCCGCACCTGGCCGCCGACCTCGGCCTCCGCGTGTGCGGCCGAGGCCGCGAGCAGGCTGGCGGCGATCAGCGTCGTCGTGCGGTTCATTCGAGGTCCGGGTTCCGGGCGAGGTACATCGGGTTCAGCCACGCCTCGGGCACCGACCGGGCCTTGCGCGACAGGTACTGCACGCGCGTCTCGCGGCCGTTGGCGAGCTGGTCCGTCAGCACCATGCCGGTCATCGTGGTGGGCGCCTCGGGCCGGTCCATCACGAACCGCGCCTGCTTGGCGAGCTTCTCGGACTGCACGTAGAGGTCGGCGCGCAGCGGCTCGTGCCGCACCGCGCCGATCCACAGGCCGATGCGCTGGTACGTCACACCCTTGCGCGCCGCGGTGAGCGCGAGGTGGATGCAGGCCACCTCGCCACACCGCTCCTCGCCCACGACCTCGGCCGTGTAGTCGTCGGACCAGCGCATCGTCGCGACGTCGCCGGTCGACGCGTCGCCCAGCAGCTTCTGCGTGGGCGTGATGCGCAGCGGCCGCTGGCTCGACGGCATCAGCAGCCAGAAGTCATCGCCCAGCATCAGCACTTTCTGGCCGCGCTCGGCGGGACTCTGCATCAGCACGAGCGAGCGGTGGCCCGACTGGGAGAACGTGGTGTAGCGCCGCTGCTTGTCCGGCGAACCGTCGGACTTCGTCGTGTCGATCTGCACCTCGACCTGGACGTCGTCGCTTGCGACGCGGTAGCGGTCGGCGGCCTTGAGCAGAGCGGTGGCGTCGGCGGCCTGCGCGTGCCAGGCGCACAGCGCGAGGCCCGCGGCCGCGAGGGCGCGGAGGAGGAAGGTCATGGGGGTCTCCGGGTCAGGTGTGGGCGAGGGCGGCCACGAGCGGCCGGTTCACGGTGCGGCGGGCGATCCAGGCGGAGGCGAACATCGCCAGCACCACCATCGCGACCGCCACCGCGGCGTACAGGCCCGCGTCGATGGACACGACGAGCGGGTAGCCGGTGGAACGTCCCGGGGGCGGGGGCATCTGCACGGGCACGAGGTACAGGAAGACTGAGATGCCGGCCGCGACGCCCGCACCGATCAGCGCCCCGCAGCCCCCGAGCACGAGGCCTTCGAGCGAGAGCGATCGGAGCAGCTGCGACGGGAGCGTGCCGAGCGTGCGCAGCGTGCCGATCTCCCGCGTGCGTTCGACGATGGACGCAGCCATCGCGTTCGCGACGACGAACACCACGATCACGCCGATGATGGCCCCGAGCGCCCCGAAGATGATGTTGTAGAGGGCGCGCACCGACTTGTACATGGCGGCCTGGTCCAGCCAGGTCTGCACCGTGAGCTTCGGGAACGCCGCGGCCAGGCGGGCCTGCGCGCCCGGAGTGTCCGTCATGCGGTTCAGGTACACGCCCAGCGTCGAGACCCGTTCGGTGACCAGCAGGCGCTGGGCGGTGGCGATGTCGGTCATCACCGCGCGCTTGTCGATCTCGGGCGTGCCGGTGGCGAAGACGCCCTTCACGCGCACGTCGATCGCATTCAGCGCGCCTTCGGTGGTGCTCGCGAGCATCGTCAGGCTGGTGCCGGGTTCTGCCTTCAGGCTCTTCGCGAGCGCCTCGCCCAGCATCACCTCGGCTTCCTTCGAGCCCGACGACAGCACGTCGCCGGCCACCACCTTCAGGAACGGGCCCTTGACGGCGAACTCGCTGTCGGGGTCGATGCCGGAGGCGAGCATCACGGTCGACTTGTCGCCGTTGCTGATCAGGCCGCTGAACGTGATGCGCGGCAGCACGAAGCGCACGTCGGGGTCGGCGCGCAGCTGCCGGCCGAGGGCCGCGGGATCGTCGAGGCCGTGCTGCAGCGGCGTGTCCTCGTCCTGTTCGAACTGCGCGGGCTGGCCGAGGATCAGGTGGCCCGACAAGCGAGCGGACATCTGCGCGAGCGATTCGTACGTCGACAGCGCGAAGCCTCCCGCGACCAGGATGGCCGCGGTGCCGAGCGCGGCGACGGACACGGTCACGAGCGAACGCCGCCGGTTGCGCAAGGTGTTGCGCACCGCGAAGTCGAACCAGCGCCAGGTGGTGCCGAGGCTCATTGCAGCCTCCCGTCGCGCAGGGCCAGCACACGGTCGCAGCGGTCAGTGAGGCGGCTGTCGTGCGTGGCGATCACGAAGGCCGCGCCCTCGGCGTGGCCGCGCTCCCGCATCAGGTCGAGCACCTGGGTGGCGGTGACCGAGTCGAGGCTCGCGGTGGGTTCGTCGGCGATCACGAGGCGAGGGCGCTTGACGAGCGCCCGCGCGATGGCGGCACGCTGCCGCTGGCCGCCCGACAGCGCGTCGGGCCGGTGGCCGGCGTGGTCCTGCAGGCCCACGGCCTCCAGCTGCGCGGCGACGCGGGCGCGCCGTTCCTTCGCGCCCAAGCCCGCGAGGAACAGCGGGTAGTCGACGTTCTCGGCGACCGTCATCACGGGCACGAGGTTGAAGCTCTGGAACACGAAGCCCAGCGCGTCGCGGCGCAGCCGCGTGCGTTCGGCCTCGTCGCCGGGCGGCGCCTCGATGCCGCCGAGAAACACGGCGCCTTCGTCGGGCGTGTCGATCAGTCCGCACAGGTTGAGGATCGTGCTCTTGCCGCTGCCCGACGGGCCGGTCAGCGCGAGCAGTTCGCCGGCGCGCACGGCGAGGTCGACGCCGCGCAGTGCGGGCACCACGTGGCGGTCGAGGCGGTACGTCTTGGTCACGCCGCGGAGTTCGACGACGGCGCCGCTCACGGAGCGCTCCGGTTCGCCTGCTCGGCCTGCTTCTCGGCCACGCGGGCCACGGCGTCGCGGAAGCCGGCCGGCGCGGTCGCGAACGCCGGGTGGGACTGCACCTCCTCCAGCAGCTTGCGGCCGCGGCTGCCTCGGTTCATCAGGGCGGGCACGGCGAGGAAGGTGTTGGCCGCGGTGAACTTCACCAGCAGGGCGGGCGGCGTGCCGTTGAGGCGTTCGGTGTCGTGGGCCGGGGTCAGCATCGACAGCGCCTTGTCGAGCGCGGCCATGCCATCCTCGGCGTGGGCGACCTTTCGCCACGGGAGCATCGTGGTGCGGGCGCGCATCGCCTCCAGCGCGCCGCCGTACGCGACCGGCACCGGGTTCGCCGGCTCGGCCTTGTGCAGCGCGGCGAAGGTGGTGGCGGCCTGGTCCAGCGCGCCGTTGTCACCGGCGGACGCGGCGCGGAAGGCCTGGCTCGCGGGCTGGAACTCGGCGTCGGTGAGGGCGTGCGCGGCGCCGTGCATCAGGCACAGGCCGATGGCGGCGAGGGAGATCGTGCGGAGGATCATGTCGGGCTCCTGGGACGGGTGGATGGAGGGGAACAACACCGTCAGGCTAGGGATCCGCCTCCCCGAAGGCACCGCGTTTGCGACGGGCGGCGCACCGGCGTCGCCAAGCGCCGCGGCGGGGGCGTGGATGGTGGCCGTGACACTTCTCACGGGAGGGCCGAGCCCGTGTGGCCGAAGTCACTTGCCTATCCCGCGCCTGGAGGGGGAGGTCCCCTGGGCGGTGCGGTCCCGCGCGGGAACAATGGCGCCATGACCCGCTCGACCTTCGAAGATTCACGGTTCCAGCACAGCAGCGTGCCGGGCTGGCAGCCCACCACCCCGGATGTCGCCGGGGCCGGCATGCCAGCGCCGTCGTATCCACCGGGTCCGCAGCGTCCCGTGCGTGCGCCGCAGCGCCGCTCCCTCACCGACGAGGCCCATGTGTGGCTCGCGCGGCTCCCGCCGCGTTTCCAGCCGTTCGCCACCGCCCGTCGCCACCCGCACATCGTGAACCGCATGGCGGAACTGTGGAACCAGCCCGAGGCGCTTTCGGCATATTTTGCCGACCTGCTCCTGAGTGGTCGTGAGGATCGGCAAGGTTTTTCCTTCGACGTGCTCACGGAGCTCTTCGACCTGCAGTCGCAGGCGCAGAACCCCAAGGCGCACTGACGCCGGATGTAACAGGCGGAATCCTTCGCCTGCTTCTGTCCACCAACCGGGGCGGCCGGTCGTTCACCTTCCATGGCCGCTGAAACGCGTTGCCGTGAAGGAGCAGAAGATGTTCGAACGCAAGTCCCCCGTGATCGTCGCGCTGGCCCTGGCCGGCGGCTTGTTCGCCGGTACGGCCCATGCCGGCGGCGTGAACTGGTCCGTCAACATCAACGTCCCGGGTCCGGTGTACTACGAGCCCGCGCCCGTCTACTACGCCCCGCCGCCGCCGGTGTACTACGCGCCGCCGCCGCCCGTGTACTACCGGCCTCGTCCGGTGGTGGTGTACCCGCCGGCCGTGGTGTACCGCCCCGGTCCCGCCATCGTGGGCGGTTCGTGGGAGCGCCACCGTCATGGCCGCGGCCACGACCATTGGCGCGGTGGTGACCGCCACGACCGCGGCGGCCACTACGGGCAAGGCGGCCGCGGCGGCGGTTGGTGAATCACATTCCCTTGAAGAGGTGGCTGTAGAGGCGGCTCACCGGCAGCTTGTCGGTGTGGCCGCGCAGGCTCAGCGTGAGCTTGCCGCTCTCGTCGCGCGTGGCCGTGGCGATGGCGTCCGCCCGCACCACCGTGCCCCGGTGGACCTGCCAGAAGCGCTGCGTGTCGAGCTGCGGGAGCAGCTCGCGCAGTGACGTGCGAATCAGGTGCTCGCGTTCGGCGGTGACGAGCCGCACGTACTTGTCCGCCGCCTCGAAATAGATCACGTCGTCCACGCGCACCATGTGGATCGCGTTGCCCGCGCTCGCCTGGATCACGGTGAGGCGCGTCGACGTGGCCGGTGCCACGCCGCCCAGCAGCTGGCGCAGCTGGTCGAGCGTGTCCGACGCACCGCCCCGGCGTTTCGCGAGGCCTTCCTTCAACCGGGTGCAGGTCAGCGCCAGGCGGTCCGCGCGCACGGGCTTGAGCACGTAGTCCACCGCCGCGAGGTCGAAGGCCCGCAGCGCGTATTCGTCGTAGGCCGTCACGAAGACGATGAGCGGCAGCGGCGAACCCTCCGGCCATTCCTCCGCCAGCTCCTGGGCCGCCTCGATGCCGGTCTGGCCCGGCATGCGCACGTCGAGGAACAGCACGTCGGGCCGGTGCTCCAGGGCCATCGCCACGGCGGCGGGGCCGTTCGGCGCGATGCCCGCCACGGTCAGCTCGGGCCATTGCCCGCGCAGTTCGGCTTGCAGGCTGGCGGCGAGCAGGGGTTCGTCCTCGGCGATCAGGGCGGTGGCGTTCATCACGGGGTCTCCAGCGGAAGGCGGACGGAGGCGAGGGTGCCGCCGTCGGCGTCGGCGGCGGCCGAGAGGGTCAGCGCGGCCTGGTCGCCGTGCCGGGTGCTCAGGCGCTTGCGCACCTGTTCGAGCCCGAACTGCGTGCCCTGGGCGGATGCGGCAGCGTCGAGGCCGACGCCGGTGTCGCGCACGTCGATCACGAGGTGCCGCCCGTCGCGTCGCGCGCGCACCGAGATGCGCCCGCCCGCGATGTGCGGCTCGAGGCCGTGCTTGATCGCGTTCTCCACCAGTGGCTGCAGCAGCAGCGTCGGCACCATCGCGCCGGCGAGGTCGCCGGGCAGGTCGAGGTCGGTGGCGAGGCGCTCGCCCATGCGGATCTTCATCAGCGCGAGGTAGTCGGCCGTGCGCTCGAACTCGGTGGACAGCGGGTGCTGCACCGTGCGCGAGGCCGACAGCGTGGAGCGCAGGAACGCGATCAGGTGGTCGAGCATCTCCTGGGCACGGTTCGGGTCGGCCGAGATCAGTGCCCGCAGGTTCGCGAGCGTGTTGAACAGCATGTGCGGTTCGAGCTGCGACTGCAGCAGCATCAGCTGCGTCTCGGCGGCGTCGCGCCGGGTGCTGGCGACGAGGTCGGCGAAGTGTTTCGCGCGGCCCGTGGCCCAGAAGAAGTACGCCACGACCCCGCCGATGGTGCCGAAGTAGAGCAGGTGTCCGAGCATTTCGCGAGCGCTGTGGTGGTGCAGCACGCTCATGCGGTCGAGGCCCGTGAGCAGGTCGCCGATCACGCTGCCGACGATGTTGCCCACGATGACACCGAAGGCGGGCAGCGCGATGGCCCGCCAGCCCTTGGGCCAGCCGCTGTCGGGGTCACGCTTGATCGCGAAGCGGCCGAGGTCGATCAGGGCCCAGCTCACGATGCCGATGGCCTGGGCGTAGACGAACTGGCTGAGGAAGGTCTTTCCGGCGTCCGAGACCGCGAGGCACGCGGCGATCAGCGTGTTGATGGCCAGCACGATCGCCAGGTGGCGCAGGATGTGTCGGGGCGAGGCGTCGTTGCTCATGGGCGAGGTCGGGGGCTCAGGCGGTCGGCTGCAGTCTACCGATGCGCGAGGGCACCGCCCGCCACATCGCGATGCCACGGCGCAGGAAGACGCCGCTGAAGGCGCCGTAGGCCAGGGCCACGGCCGGGGCGAAGGCCGGGTCGCCCGTGATCGCCGCGTGGGTGGCCATCGCCGCGCCCACCGCGAACTTGAGCGCGAAGATCGCCAGGAACAGCATCAGCGGCACCCAGCTGCCGGGCACGGCGATCCGATGGTGCCGGGCATCCCATTCGATGCCGCGGGGCCAGCCGGACAGGTGCGCCACCGCGACGGCCACCACGACGCCCATGAACCAGGCCATCACGTTGTCGGCCGAGGGCACGAACGTGCTGACCACGGCGCGGAACGACAGCGCGAGCATGACGAACGGCAGCACGGTGGCGAGCCGGAGGCTCACGAGGCGGTCGCGGGCCTGCATCAGGCCGAAGGCGAGCAGCCCGGTCAGCAGGAACCAGACCCAGGTGGGAGCCTGGGCGACGATCTGGGTGGAAGTGGCGTGCATGATGTGGGCTCCTTGCAACGGTGACGCGATGGATGCATGGTCCGCCGCGGCCGGCGGGCGCGCGACGGGAACGCGACGGGCTGCATGGGCACGGCGCGAAACGCCGTCCGGAGGGTGTGAACGATGTCCGCCCAACCTCCGAAGGAGGGAATGGCAGGGACGGGAGGGGGCGTCTATAGTCGGCGGCCAACCCGGAGAGTCCCTGCATGTTTCGCCGTTGTTCCACCGCCCGATCCTTCACCCTGCCGATGGCGCCCGTCGCGCTCGGGTGTGCTGCCGCGGTGCTGTTGTCCGCGTGCGGGTCGAGCCCGATGCCCAAGATGCCGCCGCTGGTGCCCTCGCGCCCGGCGCAGGCTGCCGTTCCGGCCAGCGCACCGGCGGTCGCCCCCGTGGCGTCCGCGCCGGTGGTGGCGGCGGCGCCCGCGGCGGTGAGTCCGCTGGAGACACCGGCCGTCGCGGCCCGCTTCCCGGATCCCGCCGTCACGTTCTCGCTGCCTTCGCTGCAGGACGGCCGCACCGACTTCACGACCGCCGCCGAACTCGACGCCAAGCTGCGGGCGTTGGCTGCCACCCAGCCCGCCGCACCGTCCGAGAACCCGACGAGCATCACGCTCGTGTCGCTCGGCAATTCGCAGGACAGCACGCCGCTGCAGGCGCTGCTGTTCACGCGGCACCCGTCGCCGTCCGCCGCCGTCATCGTGCGGGGCGGCCGGCCCACGGTGCTGCTGGTGGGCCAGCAGCACGGCGACGAACCCGCGGGCGCCGAGGCGCTGCTGGCCGTGGCCGACGAACTCGCCACGGGCAGCCTGCAGGGGCTGCTCGACCGCATCAACGTGGTGATCCTGCCCCGGGCCAACCCCGACGGCGCCGGCCGCAACCAGGCCGTCACCACCCTCGGCACGGACCTCGACACCGACCACCTGCTGCTCACCACGCCCGAGGCGAAGGCCATCGCGAAGCTGGCCCGCGACTACCGCCCGCTGGTGGTGGTGGACGCGCACGAGTACCCGCTCGACACCTCGTACGCCACCCGCTTCGGCGGTGCCCAGCGGGCCGACCTGCAGCTGCAGTACGCCGCCACGGCGCGCCTGCCCGAGTTCATCTCGAAGGCCTCCGAGGAGTGGTTCCGCCAGCCGATGCTCGCGGCGCTGAAGGAGGGGGGCTACACCAGCGAATGGGTGCATCGCCCGGGCGAAGGCCAGCGGCTCGCGATGGGCTCGCCGCGCCCCGACAGCGCACGCAACGTGAACGGCCTGCGCAACGCCGTGAGCTTCGTCGTCGAGTCCCGCGGCGGCAACCTCGGCCGTGTGCACCTGAAGCGCCGCGTGGCGAGCCAGGTGGCCGTCATCTCCGACGTGCTGCGCACCAGTGCCCAGCGGGCCGACGACCTCGTCAAGCTGCGCAAGTACGTCGACGCCTCGGTGCGCGCCGACCTGTGCAACAGCCAGATGCTGATCGACCCGCGCCCGTCGGCCGCGGAACACACGCTGGCCCTGCTGGACCCGGCCACCGGCGCCGACAAGTCCGTCACCGTGAACTGGGATTCGTCGCTGGTGCTGCGCGACGGCAAGCAGCGCAGCCGCCCGTGTGGGTACTGGCTGGCTGCCGACCAGTCCGACGCCGTGGGCCGGCTGCGCGCGCTGGGCCTGCGCGTGGAGCAGCTCAGCGAGGCGTTCGGCATGCAGGCCGACGCCAACTCGGGCACGCCCGTGGCCGGCGAACGCGAGTTCATCGAGTTCGCCGCGCCGGCCGGCAGCTACTACGTGCCGCTGAGCCAGCCCTGGGGCAACCTCGTGGTCGCGGCCCTCGAGGCCGATGCGGCCCAGGGTTTCCTGGCGGCCAAGGTGGTCACGGCGCCGAACAAGCTGCGCAAGGTGGCGGTCATTCCCAAGGTGCGCCGGACCCTCGTGCCCTGAGGCGACTCGATCGCCTTCATCAAACTGCCATGGGCGTCCACTAGTGTGGCGCCCATGGAAAAGACCGATGACGCGCTGCTGCAGCGCATGCACCACGACCTGATCGACAGCTTCGACGAGGAACTGGAACTGGAGCTGGACGACCGCGCGCTCGAGGCGTATGCCGGCGAAGGCGGCGCGTTCGACGAGGAACACAAGGCGAGCCGCCGCCTCTATTTCCGCGAGCTGTTCCGCCTGCAGGGCGAACTGGTCAAGCTGCAGGACTGGGTGGTGTCGAGCCGCCACAAGGTCGTGATCCTGTTCGAGGGCCGAGACGCCGCAGGCAAGGGCGGGGTCATCAAGCGCATCACGCAGCGCCTGAACCCGCGCGTGTGCCGCGTGGCCGCGCTGCCCGCGCCCAATGACCGTGAACGCACGCAGTGGTACTTCCAGCGCTACGTGTCGCACCTGCCCGCCGCCGGCGAGATGGTGCTGTTCGACCGCAGCTGGTACAACCGCGCCGGCGTCGAGCGCGTGATGGGCTTCTGCACCGACGAGCAGTACGAGGAGTTCTTCCGCTCGGTGCCCGAGTTCGAGCGCATGCTGGTGCGTTCGGGCATCCAGGTGATCAAGTACTGGTTCTCCATCTCCGACGAGGAGCAGCACTCGCGCTTCCTCGGCCGCATCCAGGACCCGCTCAAGCAGTGGAAGCTGAGCCCGATGGACCTGGAGTCGCGCCGCCGCTGGGAGGACTACACGAAGGCCAAGGAAGTGATGCTCGAACGCACGCACATCCCCGAGGCCCCCTGGTGGGTGGTGCAGGCGGTCGACAAGAAGAAGGCCCGCCTCAACTGCATCCACCACCTGCTGGGCCAGATGCCGTACGAGGCCACCGAACACCCGACCATCGAACTGCCCAAGCGCGAGCGTCACGAGGACTACCAGCGTCAGCCGGTGCCCCAGGACATCATCGTGCCGGAGATCTACTGAGGCATTGCCGCACCGCCTGTCCGTGAAGGGCGTTTCGACGGGGTGTGCGAGTGGGGTGGGGCGGATGCCCCGCCGGATGATGGTGCTCATGCCATCGGTCCCCGAGGTGCCTCGTGTCCATCCCGCCTTCCGCACAGCTGCTGGTGAAGCTCGGCGAACTCGCGCATGCCGACGTGGGTGTGCCGGGGCGCCGGCTGGTGCATCACCCCGTGCGGGGCTGGGTGCCCGAGGCCGAGCGGCCGTGGCGCGTCCGCTGGTGGCCGCTGTGGTTGACCTGCCTGTTGCCGCTCGGGGTGCTCTTCGGTTTGCTGGTGCCGCGCCATGTCGGGATGGGGGTGATTCCTCCGGCGGTGCCTGCCTCGGTGCCCCCGGGTCAGGCCGCGGTGGTGCCTGCGGTGGCCGCACCGCACGCCGTGTCGCTGCCGTCGCCGCCGTTGCCGCCGTTACCGGCTCCCTCGGTCGAGCTTGCCGCGGCCACGCTGCCGGCCCCGGTCGCGATGCCCGCGCGCCGGCCGGCGCGTCCGGCAGCGTCCGCGCCTCGGCGGCCGGCTTCGGCGCCGGTGGCGCCCGTGGTGTTCAACGACCCTCCGGCGACCGAGCCGAAGCCCCGTCCGCGGGACGTGCTCATCGCCATCCAGGACAGCCAGACCATCGTGGCACCCGACCCCCGCGGGCTGCCGGCACCGTTCCGCGTGGGCGAACTGCTGCCGTCCGGGTCGCGGCTGCTGCGGGTCGACGCGCGGTCGGGCGAAGCCCAGACCGATCGCGGAGTGATCCGCCTGGAGTGAGCCCGTGAAGTTCCACCTCGACCTCGATGGCCGGCACACGCAGGCGCGCGCGCACACGCCGGTCGATCCGTCGCCTTGGGGCGACGACGTCCGCTTCGCCCCGGTCCCGCGGCCCGGCCGGCGCCGTGAGCCGGCGGTCCTGCCCGTGCTGCAGCAGGCGGTCGCGGCACCGGCCGGCACGCCGTCGGCCGCCTGGTTCACGGTGGAGGCTCCCGGGGCGACCACGCTGGTGGTGCCCGTCGGCGCCTGCGTCCGGGGCGATTGCCTCGCCGAGAGCGTCCACGTCCACGGCGAGGTGCTCGGGCACGTGCGGGCCACGCGAGGGCTGCTGCTGGTGGCGCCGGGCGCGCGGGTGCGCGGCGGTGTCGAGGGGCACGGGCCGGTGGTGATCGCGGGGCTCGTGCAGGCGACCGGGGGTCGCCATGCGGTGGTGGCCCACGGCCGCCTCGACCTCGCGTGTTCGGCCCGCGTGGTGGGCGCCGTGTGCCACGAGGTGGTGGCGATCTACGACGGTGCGCGTGTCACCGGCGCATTGCGTGCGCTCAACCGCCGGCACCGGGGCCGATGAGTGCCCGCGGCCGGTTGCTTCCTGTGACGTGACCCGGTCCGGACGCTGGTAGGCTCCCTGCCGGGGCGCGCACGCGGGCGGGGAGGCCGGCGGCGCAAGACCTTCCGCCCCGGATGACACCGTTCGAGCGGGTCATGGTCGGAACCTCGTCGGAGAACCTTGGCATGACCCCCCTTCGCAGGCGCCACGCGCTGGCTGGACTGCAGGCGCTGACCTGCCTCGTGATGGCCGCCTGTGGCGGTGGTGGCGGCAACAACGGCGCGGAAGCGCCGCTCGCCACCGCACCAGCCGCCTCCACGCCCACACCGGCCGCACCCGCCGCATCCATGCCTGTGACGCCATCGCCGCCGGCGCAAGTGCCGCCGCCCCCTGCGGTGGGCCTGAGTCCGGCGTGCAGCACGTTCTACGGCAGCAGCTTCGCCCTCGTCAGCACCCGCACCGCCGCGGCGCCCGCGGCGCTCGCGAAGCCCGCGAAGGGCGTGGCCGTCACCGAACCCGCGTTCAAGACCTGCCTGGTGCGCACCACCGACCATGCGGCCGACGGCACGTCCGGCTTCGCCCGCAACGACTACTCGCGCCGGCAGGCCTTCAACGCCGACAGCACCCGCCAGGTCGTCGCGGCCGAGGACGGCTTCTGGCACCTGTACGACGCCAACACGCACCAGCGCCTCGGCGTGCTGACGGGCCTGGCCGGCGACGCCGAGCCCCACTGGCATCCCACGAATCCGAACCTGCTGTACCGGCTGCCGATGCAGGGCATCGGCATGACCCTGCACGAACTGAACGTCGCCACGAACACCACGCGCGTGGTGGGCGACTTCGGTGCCCGCCTGAAGGCCCGCTGGCCCACGTCGGCGGCGGCATGGACCCGCTCGGAAGGCTCGCCGTCGAAGGACGGCCGCTACTGGTGTTTCCTCGCGGCGGCGTCCGGCGGCACCTCGCTCGGCGTGTTCACCTGGGACCGCGACACCGACACCATCACCGGCATGCGCGACCTGGGTTCGGAGCAGCCCGACCACGTGAGCATGTCACCGAGCGGCAGCCACTGCGTGGTGTCGAGCGACGGCCCGATGGGCGTCACCGCGTTCACGCGCGACTTCGCCAGCAGCCGACCGCTGCAGAAGAACTCCAACCATTCCGACATCGCCCTCGACGCCAACGGCGACGACGCCTACGTCGCGGTCGACTACGGCACCAACGGCGGCGACGTCTTCATGGTCAACCTGCGCACCGGCGTGCGCACGGTGCTGTTCCCCACGTACGTCTCCGGCTCCACCACCGCGCTGCACGTCTCCGGCAAGGCCTTCGACCGGCCCGGCTGGGTGGTCGTCAGCACGTACGCCGAGAGCGGCACGCCCGCGTGGCTGCACGGCAAGGTGATGGCCGTGCAGCTCAAGGCCGATCCCGTCGTCTACACGCTGGCCCACCACCGCGCCACCCGCGAGAGCTATTGGACCTCGCCGGTCGCCAGCGTGAACCGCGACTTCACGCGCGTGGTGTTCAACTCGAACTGGGGTGTGAAGAGCGAGACGGACGTGGATGCGTACGTGGTGGAGATTCCGTCCGGGGCCCTCAAGCCCTGACCCTCGAGCCCATCAGCGCGGCGATGGCTCCGTCATCCCGCGCCGCAGGTAGCTCGCGAGCACGGCCTGGCGGAACGGCTTCTCGAAGATGCCCACGGAGAACTGCTCCGCGAACGGGATCAGCGACCCTTCGGTCTCGGCCCCGGTGTGCAGGGCACCGGTGGTGATGGCGATGGGTGCGGAGGGCTGCCCCGCGCGGATCTGGCGGATGGCCGCCTCGGCGGTGCCGGCACCCAGCAGCCAGTCGATCACATAGCCCTGGAAGGGGCGTCGTGCGAGCGACGCCGAGAGGTCCGCGGACGTCTTGTGCGTCTGCACCACCATGCCTTCGCCTTCCAGCGCCATCGCGACCACGGCGGCGGCGTTGTCGTCGTCCTCCAGCAGCGCCACGCGGGGCCGTGGCGCGCTCGTGAGGCGCAACGACGCGACGCTGTGGCGCACCTGCCCGCGCACCTCGGGCGACGAACCCGCGTGCACATGCCACTGCTCACCGATGCGCACGGCCACCAGGTCGCACACGTCGTCGTCGGCCAGCACCGGGCCGGGCTGCAACTGCCCCTGCGCCGGCAGGCCGGGCAGGTGCAGCCGTGCCGGTTCGGTGCTGGCGCCGCCGGTGCCACGGTCGGCGTGGCCGGGGGCCAGCCCCCGCAACGTGTCGACGTCCGTGGCGAAGTGGTCGGCGATCACCTTCAGCTCCGGCAGCGAGAACGACGACTCGCCCTTGAACTTGCGGAACACGCTGGTCTTTGCGAGCCCGAGCAGGCCGGCGACCTCGGCCGTCTGCTTGTGCCGCGGCACGCCGCGCGACAGCAGGAAGGCCTTCAGCGCGGGGTAGGGGCCATCGTCGAAGGAGGTGGCATCGGCGCTCGAGCCGGCGAGATCGTGGTCGTCGTTCATGGCGGGCAGGGGGCAACGGGACGGCGGGATTATAGGAACGATTGCGAAAAAAATGCGAAAAACGTCCGCTGCTCCCCAATTGGTTGCGTTTTGTATCTTGCGCACTGATTTGATTGCGAAACGATTGCGCGTGCATCAGAATCGCATCGAACGGGCGAATTGCAGTTCTGATTTGTCCCTTGTTGTTCCACCGTTGTCATCCCGGAGAACCCATGGAATCCCTTCAGAACAGCCTCCACGCCGCCTGTGTCGTCGACCAGAAGGACCTCAACGAAACCGTCGTCGGTGCCGTTGCGGCGGTCGCCCGCCACAGCCTCCACGACTGCGCCGAACTCTTCGGCATCACGGTGCGCCTCGCGCAGCGCTTCGCGTCGATGGCGCTGCAGGGCGAGGACCGCCGCAGCGAGGTCGATCCGCTCGCGGACCTGGCCACCACGCCCACCGCACTCTGGCGCGTTCACATGACCCTCGAGGACGTCGCCCAGATGCAGCGCGGCCGCGCCGCCCCCATGCCGCCGCACCTCGAGCGCTACCGCCCGCTGCTGAAGGGCCTGAACGAGCAGGTGGTGCTGATGCTGCTGCGGTACGCCACCCAGCCCCGGCTCGCGGCCCTGATGAGCGGGCTCGGCAGCCGCGAGGTGATGGAGGCCATGTCGTCGGCCGGGTGCAGCACGCTGGTCCAGTCGGCCGGCCACCTCGCGCATCCACTCATCTCGCTCACGCTCAACGAGGTCTACCTCGACCGGGTGTTCTCCACGCTGAGCGGCTTGCCCGTCGATCCCGTGCTGCGTTCGCTGGTGGCCCGAACGCTCTGCAGCTGGGAGGAGTGCGTCGAGATCAGCGAGGCGCTGGACCGCGAGCTCGCCGCGCCCCGGCCGGTGCGGGTCACGAAGATCGGCCGCCCCACCGCCGTGTTCCTGCCGCCGGGTGAGGCCGACACCATCCGGCAGCTGATCGCGCACGGCGTGAGCACGAAGGCCATCCTCCAGTTCACGCGGTCGGAGGTGAACTCGGCCCAGGTGCGGCGGCTGCGCAAGGCCAGCGACGAGCAGCGGCCCGAGCCCCCGGACGACGACGTGGCCGATCCTTCGCTGCCGCGCACCCACGACAGCAACGCCGCGGTGTGGGGCAGTGCGGTGAGGCGCCTGCTCGTCACGTCGATCTTCGCGCACCAGCGGGTGCTCGTGTCGCTGGGCCTGCCGCCCCATGCAGCCTTCGTCGAGGCCTACGAGTTCTACGCCACGCACCACCGCGACCCGGCCAACCCGCTGTCGCTGTCGCGCCTGATCAGTGCCGTCTTCACGCCGCTGCAGGACGGGCTGGTCCACCTCGGGCATTGCAGCGAATGCAACACGATGCACCTGTCCCACGACGGCCACCACAACGGCATCGAATGCCCCGTGTGTGCGCTGGCGAAGTTCAACAAGCTGGGGCGGCCGTCGTCGTTTCGCACCGGCAGCTGGGGCAGCGTGCCCCGGGCCCGGTCGGGCGAGGCCCTTATGGCGTGAGGCGTGCGGGTGGTCCGGCGGTGGGGCGGCACGAAGATGACGTCATGCTGAACTTCCTCAAACGGACCCTCGTTCCACGCGCTCGCGGCACCCCCGGCCCGGCCTCGGCCGGCCTCGATGCGTTTCTCTCCGCCACGCCCGCCCAGGTCGACCTGCCCCGCTACCCGCCGGTCGACCCCGGCCTGCCGGTGGTGTCCGCCGCGGCGGTCATGGCGTCCCAGCGCGAACTCATCGAACGGTTGCGCGAATCCTGCGGCTTCGACGACGCGGGCTTCCACGCCCACGTCCTCGCACCGGTCGAGGCGGTCGCACGTTGCATCCTGCTGCTGCCCGCCTCCTCGCACGAGCACTTCGCCGGCCCGGGCGGGCTGTTCCGGCTGTGCCTCGAGATGGCCTTGTTCTGTCGATTGGCCGGACAGTCCCGCGTGGTCGAGCCCATGGCGCCGGCCGAGGTGCGCCGCGCGGCCGAGCCCCGCTGGCGGCATGCCTGCCTGCTGGCGGGCCTGCTCTGCGAACTGCCCCGCACGCTGTCGTCCCTGACCGTCACCGACGAGGCCGGCCGTGAGTGGCCCGCATGCCTGGGCGGGCTGGATGCCTGGCTCGAACGGGTTCAGGCGGACCGTTGCCACGTCGTGTGGCGCGACGGGGCGGGGCCGGGTGGGGCGGAGGCCGCCGGGGTCCTGGGTGACCTTGTCCCGAAGGCCACGCTCGCCTGGCTGAACGAAGGCCCGCCGTCGGTGGTGCCTTCGATGTTCCGTGCCGCGCTGGGCCAGGCGGCAACCGAGGGCGACGAACTGTCCCGGCTGGTGCTGGCCACGCGGGCCCGGGTGCTCGCGGTCGAGGCCGTCACGCGGCGCTCGCGCTACGGGCACCTGCGCATCGGCCACCACCTCGAGCTGCACCTGGTCGACGCGCTGCGCCACCGCGTGGCCACGGGGCAGTGGGTGTGCGGACAGGGGCCGTTGTGGTTCGGCCTCGACGGCCTGTTCATCGAATGGCCCGCCGCGGCCGATGCCGTGCGGCACGATGTGATCCGCAACGGCGTCCGGGGTGTGCCGCTGAGTGCGTTCACACTGGCCGAGCTGCTGGGGCAGGCCGGTTTCCTGGAAGCCTCGGCAACGGGTTTGTGGCTCTGGCGCATCCACACCGACACCGGGGAGGAGCGGACCGCGGTCAAGGTGGCCGAGCCTCCTGCACTCCTCGGTCACGTCGAGGCTCCGCGGCTCGAACACCACCTCACCCGGCGCATCGGGGGCAGCGATGCGCCTGCCCCGGCGCTCGGGCCACTCCCGCTCGCCCTTCGCCCCGTGGCCACCGACCTGGCGACGGACGAGGTCACCATGGCGGACACCTGGCGCCGTTGTCTCGACGGCGGCCGCACCGACCTCATCGCCTGGCTTCCCGGCCGGCGGCTCGCGCTGTCGCAGGACCTGCTGTCCCTCTCGGGCCACGATGTGGCCGCCGCCGCGGCCGTCCTCGAACGCCGCCGCTGGCTCGGGCGGGGCGACTGGCCATCGCCCTCCGCGCGGGCGGGACTGCTGGTGTTCGATGGTGCGGTCAAGCCGGGCCTGGTGCTCAACGACGCGGGCGTGGTCCAACTGGGCCTGGCGCCCCGTGCCGCGTGACCCCGGCCCGCATCTTCAATGCGTTCCGGCCGGTGCACGAGGCACGGGCCGCTGCCGCCTGGGGCCTCGCGACGTGCCATGCCGTGGCGCTCGGATGGCTCGTGGGGGTCGACGGGCGCGTGTGCGTGGCGATCGCTTCCGGGGCCGGGGCGATGGCGCTCTGGCGCGGCGCGCAGGCCCGGGCCCTCTGGCGCTTCAAGCTGGGGCTCGCGGGCAGCCGCATCGTCCGGCTGCCGTGCGACCGCTTCGACCGCGTGCGAGGTTCGCTCGACGGCCGGCTGTGGCTGGGGTGGGGCTTTCGCTGGCAGCCCGAACACACCCAGCTGTGCCACGACCTGCTGAAACGTTCGCTGCACGAGGTGTACCCGCCGCGCTGGGTGCTGCGGCTGCACGGTCGACACGACGATCCGCGCGAGGCCAAGGGCCTCGGCTGGGTGCAGGGCCTGGCCCCCGAACGCGACGTCGTCGTGCCGATGGCGGCACTCGACGGCCACACCGCGGTGCTGGCCGTGACCGGTGCGCTCAAGACCGTGCTCGCGCGGCTGCTCGTGTACCAGCTGGCCAGCCGCGGCGATGCGGTGTTCGTGCTGGACCCGAAGGGCGACAAGGGCCTGGAGCAGGTCTGCCGGGACGTGACGGCCCGCCTGGGCGACCCGTCGCGCTTCGCCCGGTTCCACGCCGCGTTTCCCTCGCAGAGCTTCCGCTTCGACGCACTGGCCAACTGGGACCGAGAGACCCAGGTGGCGTCTCGCATCCGCCTGCTCATGGGAGGCCGGCCGGACGACCCGTTCAACGCGTTCGTCTGGGTCACGGTCACCGACATCGTGCGGGCGATGAAGCGACTCGGGCGCCGGGTGACGCTGCAATCGCTGCTGGACACGGTCCGTTCGCAGGATGCGGCCGAGGCGCTCGCCGAGGAGGTGTTGCAGGCCTGGTTCGCACAAGCCGACGTGGCCGCGGCGGCGTCCCCGACCCGCAAACCGCCTTCATCACGCGGCGGCCCGTTCGCCAACCCGCGGCTCGCGCATTGGGCGCTCCGGTTCCGCACGGAGGTGCCGCCACACCAGCGGCCGCCCGACATCACCAGCCTGCTCGCGGCCCTCGAGGCGGACCGTGGCTGGTTCGCCAAGATGGTGGTGGGGCTCACGCCGGTCCTCATGCGCCTGACCGCGGGCGACCTCGGCCCGCTGCTGTCGCCCGACCACACGGACCTGGCCGACCCGCGTCCGGTCCACACCACGCGCCAGCTGATCGAGGGACGGCGGGTGGTGTACGTCGGGCTCGATGCCCTGTCCGACACCGCTGTGGCCGAGGGACTCGCGGCCCTCTTCCTGTCGGACCTCGCCGCCACCGCGGGCGACCTCTACAACCACGGTCCCGCCGACGGCGTGGCGCCGAGGCGCGTGCACGTGCTGTGCGACGAATGGGGCGACCTGGTCTGCGAGCCTGTCGTCCAGCTCGCCAACAAGGGACGTGGCGCGGGGATCGTGCTGTACCTGTTCGGGCAGACCGTCTCCGACCTCGTCGTCAAGCTCGGCGACGAGGCCCGGGCCCGGCGTGTGCTGGGCAACATGAACAACGTGATCGTGGGCGCCACGTCCGACAGCGACACCCTCGACTTCGTCACCCGCAAGCTCGGAGAGACGGTGGTGCGGCGGGGCACGGTGTCGCAGGGTGCCGGACAGAAGACCGAGGACGCGGGGCTGGAGTACGCCGCCACGCGGCAGGCCAGCGTCACGGAACAGGCGCTGGCGCTGGTGCCCCCTCAGGTGCTGGCGGGCCTGCCCGACCTGCACTACGTGGCCATCGTCAATCGAGCGCAGGTCTTCAAGGGACGCATCCCGGTGCTGGACCTGGCCGCGCCGTCCCCGGCCCCATGACCCGGCGCTCGCACCTCGCCGCATGGCTGCTGTTGTGGCTGGTGGGTCTGCTCGCGTGGCCTGCGTGGTGTGGCCCGGAGCGTCTGGCGCTGCGGGCGCACGACGACGTGGCGGCGTTGCACCGCACCTTCGGGCCCCGCATCGCCGTGCCACTGGCCCGTCTGGCGGATGCGTCCCGGCAGATCGTCGGCCGGACGGGGCCCGAGGGTGTCCCCTTCCGCGGCGATCGTTCCCTTCGCGACCGTTCGACCCTGGCGGCCCGGGCCGTGGATCAGGCCGACCGGTACCTGGAGGCCCTGAGCCTGCAGGTGCACGGCACCGTGCTGCGAGCCGCCACGCTGCTCGCTTGGTGGGTGCTGCTGATGCCGCTGGCGCTGGCCGCCGCGTTCGACGGGCTGGCCGAACGCGCCCTCAAGTCCGACACCTTCGGCTACCAGAACCCCGCGGCCTTTTCGCTGGCGGGCCACGCGCTGATCGCCGGCGCGATGCTCCCGGTGCTGGCGCTGGTCGCCCCGGTGAGTCCGCCGCCGTGGCTCAATCCCGCGTGGCTGCTCGCGGTGCTGCTCCCGCTGCGGGCCACGCTCGCCCACCTGCAGCCCGTCTTCACGCGCTGAATCCACGCGGATTGCGCAGTCGGCCGCCTCCGGCCGGCGGCGAAAGGGGCCCGGTGTGCAGGGAGTCTCCACGCGGTCCGGGCCAAGAATTCCTCGCATGGAACACCCCGGCCTGTCCTTCGCACTGATGTCCGTCGAACCCCTGCGTCCGCTGATGCAGGATGCCGACGTCATCGAGATCTCCATCAACGCCGGCGAGGTGTGGGTCGAACGCCTGGGCCGTTCCCCCGAACTCACGAGCCTCCGGCTCGAACCCGTCCAGCTCGCCGGCATGATCGTCAACCTCGCGAACATCTCGCGCCGGGAGGTGGACCTGCACGACGGCGGCAAGCTCGCCATCGTGTCCGCGCGGCTGCCCGGCTACCGCATCGAGGCCCAGCTGTCGCCGGTCGCGGTCGACGGGCCCTACGTCTCGATCCGCCGGCACAACGCCCATGCGTTCACCCTCGACGAGCACGTCGAGGCCGGTCACCTCGCCGCGTCCCACGCGCGGTTCCTCCGCGACGCCGTGCGTGCGCACCGCACGCTGCTGGTGGCGGGGGGCACCAGCACCGGCAAGACCACCTTCCTGAACGCCCTCATCCACGAGATCGACCGCGACGAGCGCCTCGTGTTGATCGAAACCATCCCCGAACTCGTGGTGCCGCACCGCAACGTCGTGCGGCTGGAGGCCGATGACGAGCAGGGCTACCCGGTGCACCGGCTGCTGAAGTCGGCGCTGCGCAGCCGGCCCGACCGCATTCTGGTCGGCGAGGTGCGTGGCGGCGAGGCCTTCGACTTCATGGATGCGGCCAACACGGGCCACCCGGGTGCCATGGGCACGGTGCACGCCAATTCGGCCCTCGAAGCCATCGATCGGCTCGAGAACCTCGTGCTCGAAGGGCGGCCCGCGATGCCGCTGGCTGCCATCAAGTCCCGCATCGCCCAGACCTTCCACCTCATCGTCCACATGCAGCGCCGGCGCGTCGATGGTCGCTGGGTCCGCGGCCTGGGCGAGGTGCTCGAGCTTCAGTCCTACGACCTCGCCACCCAACGCTACCGCACCCGATCCGTCTTCACCCAGGAGCCCGCATGACCGTTTCGCCGAAATCCCATCCCGTCCTGCCGATCCCGCTGCGCCTGCCGGGCAGCGCGCTGCCATGGCTCGCGGCCGCCGCCTTCCTGCTGCTCGTCGCCTGGCCCGTGCAGGCCCATGCGGCGTCCGTCTTCAACGGCTTCCCGCTCGTCGACGACGTGCTGTGCGGCTTCTTCGCGTACAGCCGCACCAAGCTCGCCCCCATGATCGCCGGCATCGTGCTTGTTTTCTCGGTGGTGGGCCACTGGCTCGGAAGCGGCAAGATGTGGAGCACCATGCTCTACGTCGGGCTGGGCCTGGGCATCGTCCTCGGGGCCGGCTCGGCCCTCGCGTCGTACACCGGCGTGGCCGCCAGCTGCATCGCATCATGATCCGCGGCGGGTCCACGTTCCACATGAGCCTCAACCGGCCGCGGCTGGTCGCCGGCATCGGCTCCGAGGCCTTCGGGCTGCTGGTCGTGCTGGGGGTGCTCGCGCTGAACCTGCGCAGCGTGCCCATCGCGCTGGCGGTGCCGCCGCTGTTCCTGTTCCTGCGCTGGGTGTACCGCAAGGACCCGGTGCTGCTGAAGGCCTTCCTGGCCTACCTGAAGCAGGCCGACCTCTACGACCCGTGGGTGCGCCTGCCGGTGCTGGCGAAACGACCCGAAGGATTCGGAAGGGGGCTGTTTTGCTGAACCTTCGCCACCTCGCGTCCGCCTACAACGACCGCACCCGCAGCTATGCCGAACTGCTGCCGTGGTTCAAGGACGTCACCCCCGGCCTCGTGCTGAACCTCGACGGCAGCCTGCTGGCCGTGTTCGAGTACCAGGGCCACGACGTCGAAAGCTCGAACGACGACCAACGCGGCGTGTGCCTCGATGCTGTCGACATCGCGTGGCGCGCGTTCGACGAGCACAACACGGTGTGGACCTTCATGGACAAGCGCCGCAAGCAGTACGGCGGCACCAGCCCCATCGCGAACCCCGTCGCCCGTTTCGTCGACGACACGTGGCGGGCGCGCATCGACAACGGCCAGCTGGGCGCCGTGCGGCATGTGCTGTGCATCGCCTACCAGCCGTTCGCGGGCGCCGGCGGGTTCTTCGACGAGGTGGGCGACCGGGTCGTGTCGCGCCGCCAGTCCTTCGCCGCCGCCCTGGCAGGCATCGCCCGCCAGCGCCTCTCGCGCAAGACCCAGGTCGAACGCCTCGAAGGGCGCCTGGTGGCCACCGTCGAGGCCTTCGAGGCGCAGCTCACGCAGTTCTTCAACACCCTGTCGGCCCACCTGTCCCTCAAGCGGCTGCTGCGCGACGAGCTCCGGGCCGAACTGTCGAACCGGGTGAACATCGCCTCACCCCGGCCGACGGTCGGGGTGCCGCCCGACGACCTCTACTTCCTGAACACGCTGCTGCCCACCGACACCCTGTACCGCGAGTCGGGCGGCGGGCTGCGTTTCGAGTCGCCCGCGGGATCGCGCCACGTGTCGATGCACAGCGTCAAGGCCTATCCCGGCGAAGCCGACAACGCACCCATCGAGCAGCTGCTGGGTGTGGCGAGCGACTTCACGCTCGTCAGCATGTTCCGCTTCGTCGACACCGCCCGGGCCCGCAAGCTGATCCAGGACCAGGAGCAGCACTACCGGTCCAACGTGAAGGGCCCGCTGGTGCAGGCCATCGAGAAGCTCACGGGCATCGTCTCCGAACGGGTCGACCTGGGCATGGCCGCGCTGGCCGACGACGCACAGGCCGCGCTGGTGGAACTCACCCGTGATGCCGTCGGGTACGGGTACCACACGTTGGCGGTCCAGGTGATCGCCGACACGCGCGAGGAGAACCAGCAGTCGTGCCAGCACATCCACGCGATCCTGGCCAACGCCGGCTACGGGCTCGTGAAGGAGAACGTCAACGTGCTGTCGGCCTTCGCCGCCACCGTGCCGGGGGCGGCCGACGCGGTGTTGCGCACCAGCCTCGTCAGCAGCCGCAACCTCTCCGACCTCACCATCGTGCGCACGCTCGACAGCGGACCGCTCGACAACGCCCACCTCACCGAACAGCGCGGCGTGCCCACCGAACCGCTGGTGCTGCTGCCCACGCGCACCGACGTGCCCGAGCGGTTCTCGCTGCACGTGGGCGACGTGGGGCACTTCATGGTGGTGGGGCCCGCGGGCGCGGGCAAGACCACGCTGATGAACTTCCTGATCACGCACTGGCAGCGGTACGCGCCGTGCCGCGTGATCGTGGTGGACAAGGGCTTCTCGAACTACATCACGCTCAAGGCGCTGGGCGGCGAGTACATCAGCCTGGGCGACGGACAGGTCGACGCCGCGATGAACCCGGCCCGCTGGATTGCCCGCCCGGACACCGTCCCGAAGTTCCGCCGCTGGGTGGACCTCGCGTTGCGGGCCTTCGATCCGCAGCCCCTCACCCCCGAGAACGTGCAGGTGCTCGACAAGGCCATCCAGCTGGCGGCGGGGCAGGGTGGGGCACACACGCTGTCGAAGCTGTACATGCTGATCTCGGGCCAGGACAAGGCGCTCGCGAGCCGGCTGCATGCCTGGACCCGCGCCTCGGACCGCTACGGCGTGTACTTCGACAACCCGGCAGACAGCTTCGTGCTGTCCGACATCACCGGCATCGAAGTGGGCGGGCTGCTGGCCGACACGAACCTCGCACCGGCCATGCTCGCCTACCTGTTCGAGGTGGTGGAGGAGAAGGTCGACGACGCCTCGCGCCCCACGCTCATCTACCTCGAGGAGGCCTGGTACCTGCTGCAGAACCCGGCGTTCCGGCACATGTTCGAGGACTGGATCAAGACCATGCGCAAACGCAACGCCAGCGTGGGCATCGCCACGCAGTCCCTGAAGGACGTGCGCGACAGCCCCATCAGCGCCACGCTGAACGACAACATCAAGACGCGCATCTTCCTGCCGAACCTCCAGGCCTTCGACAGCCGCGACGTCTACCGCGACATGCTGGGCCTGCGCGACGCCGAGATCGAGGTGATCCGCAGCGCGCGTCAGAAGCGCGACTACTACGTCGTGCAGGACACGCGCCGGCGCCTCGTCGACGTGCAGCTCCCGCCCGAAATCCTCGCCCTCACGCGTTCCGACGCCCGCGCGAAGGCCATCTTCCAGCGCGAGTTGGCCCGGGGCGGGGAGCACTGGCTCGCGCGCTACATGCAGGAGGTGATCCATGGTTGAACTGAAGCGCGCGGTGATCGCCGCGCTGGTGCTCGCGCTCGGGCTCGGGGCGCCCCCCGCGCGGGCCGTCACGTTCATCGACCCGTTCAACCTGATCCAGAACTTCATCAGCGCCCTGGAAGCGGTGGAGCAGGTCAGGGTGACCTACGAGCAGCTCCATGTGCAATGGCAGCAGGCCCAGGCGATGGCCCGCCAGCTGAAGTCCATGGACCCGTCCCAGATCGCCGGGGTGCTCGGCGACATCACCGGCCGCGACGAGTTGCTGCAACTGGAGCGGGCCCTGGCCGCGAACCGCGACCTGATCGGGTCGCTGAACAGCATCCGCCGGGGCTTCGACGAGCGGCTCGACACGGCGCGGCTGATGAAGCTCACGTGGCAGGAGTACGTCGCGTGGGAACGCAACCGCATCGCCCGCAAGGAGGAGTCGGCCCTGGCGCGGGTGCAGGCCGAGGCCCATGCGATGAAACGCATCGAGGCCGACTACGACTTCGCCCGCGAGCAGGCGCAGAAGATCCCGCAGAGTTCGGGCACCCATGAAGCGGTGCAGCAGATGAACGTGCAGATGAACCGCGTGATCCAGCAGAACGCGGAGCTGCTGCGGCAGTTCTCCACCGCGATGGGCCGGGCCACGGCCGAACGCGAGATGCAGGAGGCCGAGGACGCGGCGCGTGCGAAGGCGCAGGAAGATGCCTGGCGCGCGGCTGTCGAGGCGGCACGTCGCACCGACCGCCAGGCCATCGAGGCCTGGACCCGGGGACGCAAGCCATGAGCCTCCGCATCGTTCGGCTCGCGCTCGGCGTGTCGTTGTGCCTGACGCTGTGCCTGGGGGCCGGTCTGGCCCTTGCCCAGACGGAGGCCCCGCCGGTCCCGCCTGGCGATCCGGTGGCGGCCGTGGGACAGCTGCGTGCGCTGTTCACCGAGATCACCCAGTCGATCGAGGCGTTCGGTGCGGGCAACGCATCGCTGGTCGCCGTGGGCCGGCGCACGGCCGTGACCCTGTTCGGCGTGCTGCTGGTGTGGGGCATCGTCAAGTCGTGGATCCTCGGCAAGGGCATGGCCCAGCTGCTGCCCGAGTTCCTGCAGCCGCTCGTGATCTTCGGCCTGGCGCTCTGGGCCGTCGACCACCTGGGGCTGGTGGTCAAGGACTCCGTCGCCGGACTGGCCCAGGTGTTCGCGGCCACGCTGAACCTGCCGGGCGCGCCCACCGAGCTGGACGTCATCGACCGCATGGCCGGCGCCGCGTTCGACGTCGCCACGGCGGCGCCGTCGGGGCCGGGCAGCGAATGGGGCAACGTCGTCAGCGCCGTGGCGAACCAGACGCTCGGTCGGCTGTACCGGCTGATGGCGGCCGCGGTGCTGCTGCTGTCCGGTGCGCTGGCTGCCGGCGTGATGCTGATGGCGAAGGTGCAGACCTCGCTGGCGATCCTGTTCGCCCCGGTGATGATCCCCTGGGCCATGTGGGCGCCGTCGGCCTTCGTGTTCAACGCATGGCTCGGGTTTCTCGTGACCGGCGCCATGCAGGGGGTCATGGCGGCGGCAGTGGCCTCCATGGCGATCCAGGCGATCGACAAGGTGGTCGTCGTGGCACGTGCCATGGGGCCGTCGGACGGCATGTCGTTCGTGACGTGCTGCGTGCTGCTGCTGATGGCGGTGACGGTCGGATTCCTCTTCATGAAGGTGCCCGCGCTCGCGAGTGGACTCGTGGGCGGCGCGTCGCTGAACCTGGACCGCTGGTCGGCGGTGGGCCAGGCCACCGGCAACGGCTTGGCCACCGTGGGCGCCGGCGCAGGCACGGTCATGAAGGAGGCCTACAAGTTCGGGCGCGGCGCGGTGGAGGGCTTCGGCCGCTTGGGCCGAGGCGGGGGTGGGGCGGCCGGGGGGCTGGCGGGCGGTGCTGCCGGTGGCGCGGCGGGTGGCCTCGCGTCGGGACCCGGCCGGGGCGGTTCGGCCACCTCGGGCGGCGGCGGGTCGTCCACCCTGTCCCGGCACACACCCGGCATGGCCGCTGCGTTCGGGCGAGGCGCCGGCAGGGCCGCTGGTGCTGCAGCCCGCGCGATGCAGGGGGGCTCGCCCAAGCCGTATCCGGCGTCGCCCGCCACGAACGGCGCGTCCAACGGACCGGCGGGCGGGGCCCCGGGCTCCGCCAAGCCACCCCACCAGCCGTTCCGGCCCAAGCCGGGCACCCGGCCCGTCAACCGTCCGAAGGCGGGGTCCCCATGAAGGTGATCGCTGTGCTGTGGCGCGATGCCGTGGAAGTCGTCCGGCATTTCGTGTGGTCGCGCCGGCTGCTGCGCTGGTTCGCCGCGGGGCGCATCGACGAGGCCACGCTGCGGGCCGGCCTCCAGGCCGTCGAGGACCGGGTCGCGGTGCTGCGCCTGCGGCACGCGCTGCTCGACCTGCTGGTGACTTTGCTCGGGCAGCCGTTGCCGCTGCAGCGCCCGGTCGCGGGGCTGCTCGGGCTCGCGGTGGTGTCGATGCTGGTGAGATGTGCTCGGGCCGGCTGACATGGGCGATGGGGGGCGTTGCGCGAGAGGGCGGCCGGCGGCCTCCTGCGCGCCCGCCGTGGCCGCTGTACAGTCGTCCGTTCCGGACCTCGCGTTCCCTGACCCACCCGCTGCCATGACCACCGCCCGCGCCATCCGCCTCACCGAATTCGGCAACCCCGACGTCATGCGCCTGGAGACCGTCGACGTGCCGCCGCCCGCGGCCGGCGAGGTCCAGCTGCGCCAGACGGCGATGGGCTTCAACTACATCGACGTGTACCAGCGCATGGGGCGGTACCCGCTGCCGTCGCCCACGGGCCTCGGCTTCGAGGCGGCCGGCGTGGTGGAGGCGGTGGGTGCGGGTGTGGGCGACCTGAAGGTCGGTGATCGCGTGGTCTACATGAACGCCGGTGGGGTGGGGGCCTATGCCGACCGCCGCAACGTGCCGGCCGACAAGGTGGTCGTGATTCCCGCGGGCATCTCCGACGAGGACGCCGCCGCGGTGTTCTTCAAGGCGATGACCGCGCAGTTCCTCGTGCGCAAGACCTGTGCGGTGCAGTCCGGCGACATCGTGGTGGTGCATGCCGCGGCCGGCGGGGTGGGGCAGATCCTCAGCCGCTGGGCGAAGGCCCTTGGCGCGACGGTGATCGGCACGGCCGGCTCGGCCGCGAAGTGCGAGGCCGCGAGGGCGGCCGGTTGCGACGTGGCGGTCGACTACACGAAGGCCGACTGGGTCGAGCAGGTGATCGCCGCCACCGGCGGCCGCAAGGCCCGCGTGGTGTACGACTCGGTGGCGAAGGACACCTTCCTGGGTTCGCTCGACTGCACCGCGCCGTTCGGTTTGGTGGTGTTGTTCGGCGCCGCGTCGGGCCCGGCCCCGATGATCGAGCCCGAGATCCTGAACAAGAAGGGCTGCCTGTTCCTCACGCGCCCGTCGGTGTTCCCGCACAACGCCGACACCGCCACCTTCCGCGCGAATGCGAAGGACGTGTTCGACGCGATGGCCTCGGGCGCCGTGCGTGCCACCATCGGTGCGCGCTTCCGGCTGGACCAGGTGGCCGATGCCCACCGCGCGGCCGAGGCCCGCTCGCAGGCGGGTGCCATCGTGATCCTGCCCTGATCGCCGCCGCGAAGACCGCCCCATGTCCCTGCACCACTGGCTGATCTACGTGGCCGTCGTGCTCGGCGTCATCGTGGCGCCGGGCCCCTCGGCCATCCTGTGCGTGAGCCACGGCGTGGCCCACGGTGCGATGCGCACCGTGTCGACGATCGTGGGAGGCATGAGCGCGTCCCTGACGCTGATGATGCTGTCGGCTCTGGGTCTGGGTGCCGTGATCGCGGCCTCGGACACGCTGTTCCAGGTCGTCAAGTACCTGGGCGCCGCGTACCTCGTGTACCTGGGCGTCTCCACTTGGCGCGCGCCGCCTCAGGCGTTCGACCTTCCTGCGGACGAGGCTGGGCGAAGCGTGGCCTCGGCCACGGGCCGGGCCTTGTTCCGCAAAGGCTTCCTCGTCGGCATCGGCAACCCGAAGGACCTGCTGTTCTTCGGCTCGCTGTTCCCCCAGTTCATCGACCCGGGTCGGCCCCTCGTGGCGCAGCTGCTGGTCCTGGGCGCGACGTGGCTCGTGGTGGACGGCACCGTGATGCTGGCCTACGCCAAGGGGGGGGCGGCCCTGGCGAAACGCCTGAAGGGCAGCCGCCTGGGCAAGGCGTTCAACCGTGTCACGGGCGGAGCCTTCGTCGTCGCGGGCGGCGCGCTGGCGGTCACGCAGCGCTGACGCGCGGGCCTGCGCTCAGGCCTGCAACCCCGCGAACACGTTCTGCACATCCTCGTTCTCGTCGAGCGCCGAGAGGAACGTCTCCACTTCCTCCAGCTGCTCCGCCGTGAGGCTCGACGCCGAGACGGGGTTCTTCGCCTTGTAGCCGAGCTTGGCGGACAGCACCGTGAAGCCCTGGGCGGGCAGCGCGCGGCTGACCACGTCGAGGTCGGTGGGGTCGGTCAGGAACACGGTGACGCCGGTTTCCTCGTCGGCCGGCTCGAAGTCCTGCGCGCCGGCCTCGATGGCGGCGAGTTCGGGGTCGTTGCCCTTGGCCGCGGGTTCGGCCTCGATCATGCCGAGGTGGTCGAAGTCCCACGCGACCGAGCCGGATGTGCCGAGCTGGCCCTTGCGGAACAGCACGCGCATCTCGGACGCGGCGCGGTTCACGTTGTCGGTCAGGCACTCGACCATCACCGGCACGCGGTGCGGTGCGAAACCTTCGTACAGCACGTAGTCGAAGTGGACGGCTTCACCGGTGAGTCCGGCACCCTTCTTGATGGCCCGCTCCAGCGTGTCCTTGGGCATCGACACCTTGCGGGCCTGTTCCAGCACGAGGCGAAGCTTCGCGTTGGCCGCCGGGTCGGGGCCGCCGCGCGCGGCGATCATGATGTCCTTCGAGAGTTTGCCGAAGAGCCGGCCGCGCGCGTTGGCGGCGGCGTCCTTGTGCTTGGCTTTCCACTGAGCGCCCATGGTGCTGTCGATGTCCTTGTGTGGCCAGGGCCGGGTGCCTGGCGCGAACCCCGGATTCTAGTGACCCGGTGGGGAGCTCCGCCGGTGGCTCCCCCGCCCGCCCAGCCTCACCCCGAGGTACATCAGGCCGGCCGTGGCACGGCGCACGCCCCGCATGCGCATGGCCCAATAGAAGATGCGGTCGGCGTCTTCCCGCGAGATCGCGTGGGCAGCCGGGTCGGTTGGGGCGCGGTAGAGGTAGTCGTGCAGGATGGCGCCGTAGATGGTGTTCGTGAGCGGCGAGATCAGCGAATGCAGCGGCCGGGGAATGCTCGCGAAGTCGGTGGTGCTGAGCTTGGGCACGGTGAGGCGCAGGGCGACCCCGTCGAGCACGACGGGCACCGACCAGTCGAACACGGTGAGGAACTGCCCCTGCGATCCCGCGGGGATGGTGAAGTTGTCGCCGGTGGGCAGGTTCACGAGGCGCATCTTGTCGGTGGCGTCGGCCGAGGGCGTGTTGATGCGGGCGAGCACCGGAGGCACCTTGGTGAACCGCACCTGGAGGTGCCGCGGGTGGGCGGCGTACGACAGGCCGTAGACGAGCGCAAGCAGGGCGCCCAGGGCCAGCACGATCTGCAAGGTCGGTGACATCGACTTTCCGGGTGAAGGCGGTGCCCGCGGCCCGCGTGAGCGGATTCCAGGGAGGGAATGCCGCGGAGCATCGCGCTCGAGGCCGGGACGTAGAACAATACGCCCCTTCCGCCGCAGTTCTGTTTCCCGCATGTCCTTCTCCCGCTACCGCGCCGACGTCCTGGCCGGACTGACCACCTCGTTCGCCCTCGTCCCCGAATGCATCGCGTTCGCCCTCGTCGCCCACCTCAATCCGCTGATGGGGTTGTACGGGGCCTTCATCATCTGCACCGTCACGGCCCTGTTCGGCGGGCGGCCCGGGATGATCTCGGGCGCGGCGGGGTCGATGGCCGTCGTGATCGTGGCGCTGGTGGTGCAGCACGGCGTGGCCTACCTGCTGGCCACGGTGCTGCTCGGCGGGCTGCTGATGGTGCTGTTCGGCGTGCTGCGGCTGGGCAAGCTGGTGCGCATGGTGCCGCACCCGGTGATGCTCGGTTTCGTCAACGGGCTGGCCATCATCATCGCGATGGCGCAGCTGGAACACTTCAAGGACGGGCACGCCTGGCTGCACGGGCCGGCGCTGTGGCTCATGGCGGGCCTCGTGGTGCTGACCATGGCCATCGTCTACCTGCTGCCGAAGCTCACGCGCAGCGTGCCGCCGGCGCTGGTGGCGATCCTCGGGGTGGGTGTGCTGACCAACGTGCTGGGCCTGCCCACGCGCACGCTGGGTGACATGGCGCACATCGCGGGCGGCCTGCCCACGCTGTCGCTGCCGGACGTGCCGTGGAACCTCGAGACCCTGCGCATCGTCGCGCCCTATGCGGCGCTGATGGCCCTCGTGGGCCTGCTCGAGACGCTGCTGACGCTCAACCTCACCGACGAGATCACGCAGAGCCGCGGCCGCACGAACCGCGAGTGTGTGGCCCTCGGCGTGGCGAACGTGGCCTCCGGCCTCGCCGGTGGCATGGGCGGCTGCGCGATGATCGGCCAGACGGTGATCAACCTCAACTCCGGCGGGCGCGGGCGGCTCTCCGGGGTCGTGGCCGGTGTGCTGATCCTGATGTTCGTGCTGTTCCTGTCGCCGCTGATCGAGCGCATTCCGCTGGCGGCGCTGGTGGGCGTGATGTTCGTCGTGGCGCAGCAGACCTTCGCGTGGGGTTCGCTGCGCGTGCTGAACAAGGTGCCGCGCAGCGACGTGGTGGTGATCGCGGCCGTCACGGTGATCACCGTGCTGACGGACCTGGCCACGGCCGTGCTGTGCGGCATCGTGATCGCCGCGCTGAACTTCGCGTGGCACCACGCCCGCGACCTGTACGCCGAGCCCCACGCGGAGCCCGACGGCAGCAAGCTCTACACGGTGCACGGCACGCTGTTCTTCGCCTCGGTCAAACCGTTCCTGGGACAGTTCGATGCCGCCGGTGACCCGGCCGTGGTGACGCTCGACTGCCGGCACCTGAGCTTCGTCGACTACTCGGCCATCGAGGCGCTCAAGACCCTGCGCGAGCGCTACGAGAAGGCAGGCAAGCACCTGCGGGTGGTGCACCTGTCGGAGCGCTGCCGGCAGCTGCTGCGGCGGGCCGGTGGCCTGCCGCACGGGGACTGACGGGCTACAACTGCGGCAGCACGTCCTCGCCGAGTTCCCGGATCACGTCGTCCAGCGGACGCGCGCCGCGGGCCAGGTTGAACAGCACGTGCGCCACGCCCAGGCCGTGCATGTGGCGCAGGTAGGCAACCAGCGCGTGCCGGCCGGTGCGCAGTCCCAGCTCGAGCGGCGTGGCCGGGGCCGCGGGATCGTCCAGCAGGTCCAGCTGGACGGACTGCACGAAGGGTTTCGGCTGGCCCGCGACCTTCTGGGCCAGCGCCTGGCGCCACAGCTGGATGCGGCCCTCCTGGCGGGCCTCCTCGCGGTGGTACGTGGCCCAGCCGTCCGCGTTCGACGCGGTCCACTGCAGCGACTGGCGCGCGGACCCCACGACCAGCATGGGGACGTCGGCCTGCGGCACGGCCATCGGCTCGTGGCCACCGGTGTGGTCGAGCAGGTGCCGGCGTGCCTCGGGATCGGAGGAGAGCGCCGAGCGCACGAGCGCCCAATGCGTGCGGAAGGTCTCCGCGCGGGCGTCGAGTTCGGCGCCGAAGGACACGAACTCGTCCGGCCGGTCGCCCGAGCCGGCACCGAGCATGAAGCGGCCGCCGCTCAGCCGGTCGAGGCTCAGCGCGGCCTTCGCGACGTGCAGCGGGTGCCGCAGGGGCAGCACGATGGCCGCGGCGCCGAGGGCGATGTGGCGTGTGGGGCCGGCCAGGGCCAGCAGCCACAGGAACGGGTCGTCGAGGGCCGTGGCGGTGTGGTCCGGGCCCTGCGGCACCATCAGCGGCACGTCGCGCGTCCACAGGGCCGCGAAACCCAGGCCATCGGCCAGCGCGGCGAGGCGGGAGGTCTCGGCCAGGTCCGCCATCGCGGCGGGCGGGCCGCCGAACGGGGTCATCAGGCCGAGGGTCAGCTGACCCGGGACGAACACACGGCCGTGCGCGGCGTTGAAACGGGTCATGGTGGCGAGGGGTTCGAGGGGGGCGACGCCGCGGCCGCCACCGGCGCGGTCCCGCACACGTCGCGCAGCGCCTCGCGGACGATGGCACGCACCTCCGGCCGGCTCATCGCGTCGAGGTGTTCGCCGCCCACCACCCGCACCCAGGTCTTCGGCTCGCGCGCCGCTTCGAAGAGGTCCACGCCCTGGAAAAACGGCACGGTGCGGTCGGCATCGCCCTGGATGATCCACACGGGCACGTGGACGTTCGGGATCGCCGTGACCGGGTCGTCCTCGCTGCCGGGCAGGGTCTCGCGCACGATGGGGGCGAAGAGCTTGAGCACCTTGATTTCGTTGGCGACGTGGTGGGCCACGTCGCGGTAGCGGGCGAAGCCGGAGTCGACGATCAGGCCTTGCACGAGGCCGGGCGGGAGTTCGGCGACCGCTCGGATCGCGGTGGCGCCGCCCAGGCTCTGCCCGAACACGAAGAGCCGGCCCGGTGTGGCGCCGGGCATCTGCAGCGCGGTGTGCACGGCGGCCTGGGTGTCGGCCACGACACCGTCGAGCGAGGGTTTGCCGAGCGACAGCCCGAAGCCCCGGTAGTCGAACATCAGCACGTTGACGCCGATCGGTGGCAGCCAGGCCACGGCCTCGAGGTGCCGCGAGATGTTGGCCGCGTTGCCGTGGGCGTGCACCACGGTGCAGATGGGCGGGCCGGCCTTCGGGTCGGCCGGCAGCCACCAGCCGTCCAGCGGGGAACGGTCCTCCGCGCGGAACTCGATGTCGCGGGAGACGAGGCCCAGCTTCTCGGGCTCCGAGTACTCGCGGTCGTTCGGGTGGAAGAAGAGGGCGCGCACGCAGCCGCCGAGCAGCAGCACGCTGGCGCCGGCGGCCACCACGGCCCTCGCCACGCCCGAGCCGCGGCGTGTGCGATGGCGTGCAGCGTTCAAGCGGTCAGTCCTGGGCGTTGTCGTAGGCGCTGAGGGGCACGCAGCTGCAGAACAGGTTGCGGTCGCCGTAGACGTTGTCGACCCGGCCGACGGGCGACCAGTATTTCTGCTGACGCAGGCTCCTCACCGGGTACGCCGCTTCCTCGCGGGTGTACGGGTGCGGCCAGTCGGCCTTCAGCAGCGCTTCCGTGGTGTGGGGCGCGGCCTTCAGCGGGTTGTCCTCGCGCGGCCACGTGCCCGACTCCACCTTCGCGATCTCGCCACGGATGGCGATCATCGCGTCGCAGAAGCGGTCCAGTTCCTTCAGCGGTTCGCTTTCGGTGGGCTCGACCATCAGCGTGCCGGCCACCGGGAAGCTCAGCGTGGGGGCGTGGAAGCCGTAGTCGATCAGGCGCTTGGCCACGTCTTCCGCGGTGACACCGGACGAATCCTTGAGCGGGCGCAGGTCGAGGATGCACTCGTGGGCCACGCCACCACCCTTCACGCCGGCGATGTTGCCGCTGTAGTGGATGTCGTAGTGGTCGGCCAGGCGCGCGGCCACGTAGTTGGCGCTCAGGATGGCGGTTTCGGTGGCAGCCTTCAGGCCGTCGGCGCCCATCATGCGCACGTACATCCAGCTGATGGGCAGCACCGCGGCGTTGCCGAGCGGCGCGGCCGAAACGGCGCCCACGCGCGGCGTGCCCACGCCGATGCCGGCGGCACGGTGGGCGGGCAGGTAGGGCACGAGGTCTTCCACCACGCACACGGGGCCTACGCCGGGGCCGCCGCCGCCGTGCGGGATGCAGAACGTCTTGTGGAGGTTCAGGTGGCTCACGTCGCCGCCGAACTCGCCGGGGGCGGCCACACCCACCAGCGCGTTCATGTTGGCGCCGTCGACGTAGACCCGGCCGCCGTGCTGGTGCACGAGGGCGCAGAGTTCCTTCACGCGCGTCTCGAACACGCCGTAGGTGGACGGGTACGTGATCATCACGCACGACAGGCGGGCCGAGTGCTGCTCGCACTTGGCCTTCAGGTCGTCGATGTCGACGTTGCCGTCGGCGTCGCACTTGGTCACCACCACCTGCAGGCCCGTCATCTGCGCGCTGGCGGGGTTGGTGCCGTGGGCGGATTCGGGGATCAGGCAGATGTCGCGCTGGCCTTCGCCGCGGGCCTCGTGGAAGGCCTTGATGGCAAGGAGGCCGGCGTATTCGCCCTGGGAGCCGGCATTGGGCTGCAGGCTGATGCCGGCATAGCCGGTGGCCTGGCACAGCCACTCGCGCAGCTGCTCGTCGAGTTCGGCGTAGCCGGCCAGCTGGTCGGCGGGCGCGAACGGGTGCAGGTTCGCGAACTCGGGCCACGTGATGGGGATCATCTCGCTCGTGGCGTTGAGCTTCATCGTGCACGAGCCCAGCGGGATCATGCTGCGGTCGAGCGCCAGGTCCTTGTCGGAGAGGCTGCGGATGTAGCGCAGCATCTCGGTCTCGGAGTGGTGCATGTTGAAGACCGGGTGCGTGAGGTACGCGCTGGTGCGCACCAGCGCGTCTGGCAGCAGCGAGACCACACCCTTCTCGAACGCGTCGAACGACGGCAGCGGGCGACCGTGCGCGAACAGCGTCCACAGCGCCTCGAGGCAGCCGCGCGACGTGGTCTCGTCGAGCGTGATGCCCACCGACGCGGCCGAGGCGCGGCGCAGGTTCAGGCCCGCGGCGCGCGCGGCGGCCAGCACCTGCTCGGTGGTGTCGGCGGTGTGCACCTCGAGCGTGTCGAAGGCGTGGGCGTTGAGCACCTTCGCGCCGAGGTCCTTCAGGCCTCCGGCGAGGATGGCCGTGTAGCTGGCCACACGGCGCGCGATGCGCTGCAGGCCGGCCGGGCCGTGGTACACGGCGTACATGCTGGCCACCACCGCGGGCAGCACCTGGGCCGTGCAGATGTTCGACGTGGCCTTCTCGCGGCGGATGTGTTGCTCGCGCGTCTGCAGCGCGAGGCGGTACGCCGGGTTGCCGTGGCTGTCGACGCTGACGCCGACGAGGCGGCCCGGCATCGAGCGCTTGTGCTCGTCCCTCGTGGCCATGTAGGCGGCGTGCGGGCCGCCGTTGCCCATGGGCATGCCGAAGCGCTGGGTGTTGCCCACCGCGATGTCGGCGCCCATCTCGCCGGGCGACTTGAGCAGCGTGAGGGCGAGCAGGTCGGCCGCGACGATGGCGAGGCCGCCGGCCGCGTGCACGGCGTCGATCAGCGGGCCGAGGTCACGCACCGCGCCGCCCACGCCGGGGTACTGGAAGAGGGCGCCGAATGCGCCCGCGGCACCGGCCTGCTCGGCCGGGCCGGTGACGACCGTGATGCCCAGCGGGCGGGCGCGCGTCTGCACCACCTCGAGCGTCTGCGGCAGCACGTCGTCGGCGACGAAGAACACGGTGCTCTTGCTCTTGCCCACGCGCATCGCGAGGGTCATGGCCTCGGCGGCGGCCGTGGCCTCGTCGAGCATCGACGAACCGGCGATGGCGAGGCCCGTGAGGTCGCACACCATCGTCTGGAAGTTGACGAGCGCCTCCATGCGGCCCTGCGAGATCTCGGCCTGGTACGGCGTGTAGGCCGTGTACCACGCCGGGTTCTCGAGGATGTTGCGCAGGATGACGCCCGGCGTGAGCGTGCCGTGGTAGCCCTGCCCGATGAAGCTCTTCAGCACCCGGTTCTTGCCGGCGATGCGCTTCAGGTCCGCCAGCGCGCGCGCTTCGGTGAGCGGTGCGGGCAGCGCCATGGGCGTGGGCCGGGCGATGGCGCGCGGCACGATGGCGTCGATCAGGGCGCGGCGCGAGGCCGCACCGATGACCGACAGCATGTGCCGTTCGTCGCTGTCCTCGATGCCGATGTGGCGGGCGACGAATTCGGCGGCGTTCTCGAGCTCTCCGAGCGGCTTGAGGGCGGACATCAACATGGCGGACGGATCCAGGAAGGGGTGTTGCGGGTGAAGCGGAAAGAGCGGCGGGCAGGGCCGGAAGGGATCAGCTGTTCTTGACGAGGTCGTCGTACGCCGTGGCGTCGAGCAGCTTGGCGAACTGGCCGGCGTCGGCCACCTTCACCTTGAAGAACCAGCCGGTGTTCAGCGGGTCGCTGTTGGCGAGCGACGGGTCGGCGCGCAGGGCTTCGTTGACCTCGACGATCTCGCCGGTGACCGGCATGTACAGGTCGGCCGCGGCCTTCACGGACTCGACGACACCGGCGACGTCGCCCTGGTTGAACGTGGCGCCCACGGCGGGCAGGTCGACGAACACGACGTCACCGAGGGCGTCCTGCGCATGCACGGTGATGCCAACGGTGGCGGAAGCGGGCGTGTCGGTGGTGATCCACTCGTGTTCGGCCGTGTAGAGGGTCGTCATCGGTCAACTCCTGGGTGGCCCGGCCGCGTGTCGCGGCGGGCGGGGTCTGTGGGAAAAGAAACGAACGGGGGAAAACAGGACCGCGTTCAGCCGCGCACGTAGCGGTGCGGGACGAACGGGGTGGGCGCCACCCGCATGGGCTGGCGCTTGCCGCGCACCTCCGCGAACAGTTCGTGGTGCGGGAGGGCGTGGTTGCTGGCGAGGTACGCCATCGCGATGGCCTGGTTCACCGACGGCGCGAGCGTGCCGCTGGTGACGTGGCCGAGCTTGTGGCCGCGTGCGTCGACGATGGTGGCGCCTTCGCGCACCGGCACCCGCTCGAGGCCCAGCAGGCCCACGCGCTTGTTGGTGGTGCCCGCGGCGAGTTGGGCGTCGATGGCCGCGGCACCGGGGTAGCCGCCGTGACGTGCGCCTCCGACGCGGCGGACCTTCTGGATGGCCCAGGTGAGGCCGGCCTCGACCGGAGTGGTGTTCTCGTTGATGTCGTGGCCGTACAGGCACAGGCCCGCCTCGAGGCGCAGCGTGTCGCGTGCGCCGAGGCCCACGGGACGCACTTCGGGCATGGCCAGCAGCTTGCGGGCGAGGGCCTCGACCTGGTCGTTGGGCACCGAGACCTCGAAGCCGTCCTCGCCCGTGTAGCCGGAGCGGGTGACGTAGCAGTCGATGCCGTCGAGCGAGAAGGCCTTGCCGGTCATGAAGACGAGCGTGGCGACCTCGGGGTTGAGGCGGCGCAGGGCATCGACCGCCTTCGGCCCCTGCAACGCGAGCAGCGCCTGATCGGGGAGGGGCTGCACGGTGCAGCGGTGGCCGATGTTCGTGACGAGGTGGGCGAGGTCGGCCTTCTTGCACGCGGCGTTCACGACCAGCAGCAGGTCGTGCTCGCGCCGGGTGATCATCAGGTCGTCGAGGATGCCGCCGGACGGGTTCGTGAAGAAGCCGTAGCGCTGCTTGCCGACGCCGAGGCCGATCACGTCGACCGGGATCAGCGATTCGAGGGCCTTCGCGGCGTCGTCGCCGATGAGGCGGCACTGGCCCATGTGGGACACGTCGAACAGCGCGGCAGCCTCTCGGCAGTGCTTGTGTTCGGCGATGATGCCGCCGGGGTAGTTGACCGGCATCTCGTAGCCGGCGAAGGGGACCATCTTCGCACCGAGTTCGAGGTGCAACGCGTGGAGCGGCGTCTTCAGCAGGGCGGCGGGCAGGGACATGCGTTTCTCCGGCAGGGCAATCGTGCAACCACCGACTTCGGTGGGGATGCCCTCGCTGTCCGCTTTACCTGAGAGATTGGCGGGGGTTCGTGCCGACACCTGCCGCTTGCCCCTTCGGTGGACCGGCTCACCCGCGTGCGGGTCACCAGCCTCTCTCCAGTGAGGAACGCCCCGTTACCGAAGCGTGTGCCAGTCCTTTTGCCTGAGCGTTTCTGCTTCGGACCGCTGTGCAAGTTGCTGCTTGCGCTTCGGCCCTCGGCTCGCCTTCGGCGGCGCCCTTGCGGGCACTCTCTCCTGACGGCTCGTAGTGTACCCCCGCGGCGTGTGTGTGGCATCCATCACGTGAACCCCGAACGTTTCGTGTCGTCGCGGGTGGTCGCAATCGCTTACGGATTTCCAGTGTTGACGTGAGGTGGCCTGCCGAAACGAAAGGCAGAGGCCACCTCGACGCCCGCTGCGGACGGGTGGCCAGCTTGTCAAACGACTCGGGAACCGCTCCATGAAATCGCCCCACGTGCCGACCCCGGCGCCCCTGCTTTCCGCGCTCACCCTGGCCTGCCTGCTCGCCGCCTGCGGCGGTGGCGCCGACGACACCGGTGTGACGTCCCCGGCCCAGGCCGATGCCGCCGCCGCGCCCGTGGCGGGCTCCAAGCTCATCGCTGCCGCCGAGGAGGGCGAAGCGGGCGGCGAGGATCCCTCGTACACCGTCCTGCCCGACGAGAAGGTGCTCAACAACCTGTTCGCCGACGGCCTCAACAACTGGAACGTGGGCGACGCCGTGCTCGTCAACAGCTCGCAGCGGCCCGGCGGCAAGGCGCTCAACGTCGGCTGGCGGGCGCTGCAGACCTTCGCGCCGGGCAATCTGGTCGCGGGTGCCTCGTACACCGTGAAGTTCCGCGCCCGCAACGAAAACGCGACCGGCACCACCACCGTCGCGATGAAGTTCCAGATCCCGCCGTACAACGAGAACTTCCGCACCTTCCAGACGCAGGTGAAGGGCACCGCGTGGACGGACTACACGTTCGAGTTCACCGCGCCGGCCTACACGAAGGGCGAATTGAGCGTGCTGGCGAACGGCTCGCGTGCCGTCGTCGACACCGTGTCGATGAAGATGCGCACGCCCATCGCGGTGACCGAGCCGGTCACGTCGCCGTCGAACTCGTTCGTGCCGGCAGGCTACACGCTGGCGTTCAACGACGAGTTCAACGGCACCACGCTGAACCGGGCGAAGTGGCACACGCGCATGATCTACAACAACGGCACCACGGACCGCATGCACGACGAGAAGCAGCGGTACCGCGACAACGACAACCACCAGGTGGGCAACGGCGTGCTGAGCCTCGTCGCGCGCAAGGTGTCGACCACGGACGCGAACGGCATCAACTACGAGTCGGGGATGATCCGCTCCGACTGGACCACGCGCTATGGCTACTTCGAGGCCCGCGTGAAGATGCCGCCGGGCAAGGGGGTGTGGCCGGCGTTCTGGCTCAACTCCGATGTCTCCGAGACCGGTCGCCTGTCGTGGCCGCCCGAGATCGACATCTTCGAGTTCGTGAACAACGGCGTGGAAGACCTGCCGGACATGCTCCACTCGAACGTCGTGACCCGCGACCGCCAGCCGTCCGCGGTCTCGTATGCCGACCCGGCGTTCAACCTGCAGTACACGTTCTGGAAGGCGCCGTTCAACTTCACCGAGGGCTACCACGTGATCGGTGCCGAATGGACGCCGACCTCCGTCACGATGTACATCGACGGCAAGAAGATCTACACGCGCGCCGCGACGTGGACCTACGACGACGGCACTGCCGGCGGGCCGGCGCACATTCTGCTCAACCTCGGCATCGGCGGGGCGTGGGCGGGCCGCAACGGCATCGACGACACGGCGTTCCCGCAGGCGCTGCACATCGACTGGGTGCGCGCGTACCGCAAGAACTGACGCCCAAGAAGAACGGCCCCGAGGGGCCGTTCTGCTTTCACATGCCGGAGTAGTTCGGGCCGCCGCCACCTTCAGGCGTCACCCACACGATGTTCTGCGTGGGGTCCTTGATGTCGCAGGTCTTGCAGTGCACGCAGTTCTGCGCGTTGATCTGCAGGCGGTCGGTGTTGTCCTCGTTCTTGACGAACTCGTACACCCCGGCCGGGCAGTAGCGCGACTCGGGGCCGGCGTACTTCGCGAGGTTGACCTTGACCGGCACCGAGTTGTCCTTGAGCGTCAGGTGCGCCGGCTGGTGTTCCTCGTGGTTCGTGTTGCTCACGAACACGCTGCTCAGGCGGTCGAAGGTGATCTTGCCGTCCGGCTTCGGGTACACGATCTGCGGGAACTCGGAGGCCGGGCGCAGCATGGCGTGGTCGGGGATCGTGCGGCGCTTCGTCCAGGGCGGGGTCTTGAAGCCGAGCTTCGGCAGCAGCCAGTACTCGATGCCGTTCATCAGGCCGCCGACCAGGTTGCCCAGCTTGAACCAGGCCTTGAAGTTGCGCGACTGGTGCAGTTCGTCGCGCAGCCAGCTCTTCTCGAAGGCTTCGGGGAAGGCCGACAGCTCGTCGTGCTGGCGGCCGGACGTGACGGCGCCGAACAGCGCTTCGGCGGCGAGCATGCCGCTCTTGATGGCGGCATGGCTGCCCTTGATGCGGGCGCCGTTCAGGAAGCCGGCGTCGCAGCCCACGAGGCAGCCACCCGGGAACACGACCTTCGGCAGGCTCAGCAGGCCGCCGGTGGTGATGGCGCGCGCACCGTAGCTCAGGCGCTTGCCGCCTTCGAGGTACTTGAGGATGGCCGGGTGGGTCTTCCACCGCTGCATTTCCTCGAACGGGCTGATCCACGGGTTGGCGTAGTCGAGGCCGGTGACGAGGCCGAGCGTGACCTTGTTGTCCTCGAGGTGGTACATGAAGCCGCCACCGTAGGTGCTGTCGTCCATCGGGAAACCGGCGGTGTGGATGACGAGACCCGCCTTGTGCTTGGCCGGGTCGATCTCCCACAGCTCCTTCACGCCGATGGCGTAGGCCTGCGGGTCCTTGCCTTCGTCGAGCTTGAACTTGCCGATGACCTGCTTGCCGAGGTGGCCGCGGGCGCCTTCGGCGAACACGGTGTACTTGCCGTGCAGTTCCATGCCCAGCTGGAAGTTCTCGTTCGGCTGGCCGTCCTTGCCGATGCCGAGGTTGCCGGTGGCGACACCCTTGACGCTGCCGTCGTCATTGAAGAGCACTTCGGCGGCGGGGAAGCCGGGGAAGATCTCGACGCCGAGGGCTTCGGCCTGCTGCGCCAGCCAGCGCACCACGTTGCCGAGGCTGATGGCGTAGTTGCCCTCGTTGTGGAAGTTGTCGGGGATCATGAACTTCGGGAAGTCGATCGCACCGGTCTTCGTGAGCCACATGACCTTGTCGTCCGTGACGGGCTGGTTCAGGGGTGCGCCCTGGGCCTTCCAGTCGGGGATCAGTTCGGTGAGGGCCCTGGGGTCCATCACCGCGCCGCTCAGGATGTGGGCGCCGGGTTCCGAGCCCTTCTCGAGCACGACGACGGAGAGTTCCTTCTCCTGCGCGGCAGCGAGCTGCTTCAGCTTGATGGCCGTGGCGAGGCCGCCGGGGCCGCCGCCGACGATCACGACGTCGTATTCCATGGCCTCGCGTGGGCCGTACTGGGCAAGAATTTCCGAGGGGGTCATGCAGTCTCCTTGAATCGGGCTCGAATTCACTTTGTCGCGCATTCTAAATGTTGCAGAAGGCGAAAACGAACGGTCGTTCGATCCAAGCAACGTGTCTTCTTCACGAGGGGAGGCGTGCTATCTTCATCGCTCACCCGAAGTCGAAGTTGATGAACCAGGAGAACCGAATGAGCTACAGCATCGATCTGTCCGGGCGCGTCGCGCTGGTCACCGGCGCGTCGAGCGGGCTGGGCACCCAATTCGCCAAGACGCTGGCCGGGGCCGGCGCCGCCGTGGTGCTGGCGGGCCGCCGCGTCGAGCGGCTGAAGACCCTGCGCGCGGAAATCGAGGCGTCCGGCGGCGACGCCCACGTGGTGACCCTCGACGTCACCGACCACGACAGCATCAAGGCTGCCGTCGCCCACGCCGAGACCGAGATGGGCACGATCGACATCCTCGTGAACAACTCGGGCGTCAGCACCACGCAGAAGCTGGTCGACGTGTCCGAGGAGGACTACGACTACGTGATGGACACCAACACGAAGGGCGCCTTCTTCGTGGCGCAGGAGGTGGGCAAGCGCATGCTGGCGCGCGCCCGCGGCGCGGCGCCGGGCACCTTCACGGGCGGGCGCATCGTCAACATCGCGTCGATGGCCGGCCTGAAGCCCCTGAGCCAGATCGGCGTGTACGCGATGAGCAAGGCCGCCGTGGTGCACATGACCCGCGCGATGGCGCTCGAATGGGGCCGCTTTGGCATCAACGTCAACGCCATCTGCCCGGGCTACATCGACACCGAGATCAACCACCACCACTGGGGCACCGAGCAGGGCCAGAAGCTGATCGCGATGATGCCGCGCAAGCGCATCGGCCAGCCGAAGGACCTCGACGCCGTGCTGATGCTGCTGTGCTCGAACGAGAGCCACTTCATCAACGGCGCGGTGATCCAGGCCGACGACGGGTTCGCCATCTGATGCGGACGCTGTCCCTGCTCGAGACCCGCGTGCTCGGGGTCCTGATCGAGAAGGCCCACACGGTGCCCGACAGCTACCCGCTGTCGCTGAACTCGCTCGTCGGCGGGTGCAACCAGAAGACGGCGCGCGACCCGGTGCTGAACGCCTCGGAGTCCGAGGTGCAGGCCACGGTGGACGCGCTGAAGGTGCTGCACCTGGTGTTCGAGGCGAGCGGGTCGCGCGTGTCCCGCTACGAGCACAACCTCGGGCGGGCGATGAACCTGCCGTCCGCCTCCGTGGCGCTGCTGGCCGTGCTGATGCTGCGCGGTCCGCAGACCTCGTCGGAACTGCGCGGAAACAGCGAGCGGCTGCACAAGTTCGCCGACACCGGGTCGGTGGAGGCCTTCCTCGACGAGCTGGCCGAGCGTTCGGCGGAGAAGGGCGGCCCGCTGGTCGTCAAGCTGCCCCGTGCGCCGGGCGCCCGCGAGGCGCGCTGGACGCACCTGCTGTCCGGCGAGGTCGACATGAGCGCGCTGCCCGTGGCCGCGGAGTCGGCCGACTTCGTCGCGGCAAGCGAACTGGCCACCCTGAAGGCCCAGCAAGCCACGATGCAACGTGAAATCCAGACGCTTCAGGCGCTGGTCGAGCGCCTCTACGCCGAACTGGGGGTTTCGAAGGAGTCCTGAGCCACGCCCATGCGCTAAAGTGCCCTGGAGCCTGGACGGCAGAGAGAAGGGCTCGCCCCGGGACGAGTCGCGGTGCCAGACGAGGCGCCGACGAGGCCGTGTGGCCATCCACACAACGAGTCGGCAACGAAGGGTGGCACCGCGAATCGCCCCGGCCCAACGCGAGCCCTTCTCTCTGCCGTCCAGGCTCCATACAACGAGAGGCTGGGCAATGCAGCTTGGGGCAGGGCGGTTCGGGGATCTGATGGGGCGGGCCGTCCGAAGGCTGCGCGCCGGCGTGTTCGGTTGCCTGGCGCTGGCCGGGCCCGCCGTGGCCCTCGCCGAGGACACCACCTTCACGCCCGAGGAAACGGCCTGGGTCGCCGCACACCCGGTCGTCACGTTCGGCTGGACCGGCGGCCTGCCGCCGTACTTCACGTTCGACCCCGACGCGCCCGAGCCCCAGGGCTTCGCCGCCGAGATGCTCGTGCAGGCGGCCGAACGCGCCGGCTTCCACGTGGCGCACCGGCGCTACCCCAACCTGCCGGCCGTGCACGACGCCGTGCGGCGGGGCGAGGTGGCCGGGGTGGCCTTCGTGTCCGCGCCGCTCGACAAGGACACGTCGGAGCTGCTCGCCACCCGGCCCATGATCTCCGCGAACATGGTGCTCGCGGTGCGCCGCGACATCCCCGACATCTCCCCGGCCTCGAACTTTGGGGGCTACCGGATCTCGGTCGAGACCGGATCGGGCGCCGACCAGCTGCTGCGCCGGCGCTTCCCGAACGCGAAGGTCGTGCGCCACGACACGCCCGAGCTCGCGCTGCGCGCGGTCGCCTCGGGCGATGCGGACCTCTTCATCGGCTTCCGCCACGTAGCGGTGCACTACATCGAGTCGCTGCTGATGGCGAACGTGCAGGTGCGCGGCACGCTCGGGCCGGGACTGTCGTCGCTCGGGCCCGCGGTGTCCCGCGACGAGCCGATCCTGCAATCGGTGCTCGACAAGGCGCTCGCGCGCATCACGCTGCGCGACCGCGCGTCCCTCGCATCGCGCTGGCTGCCGCCCGACATCGAGTTCGACGGCGAACGCCCGAAGGCCTCGCTGATCCCCGCCGAACGCGACTGGGTCGACAACCACGGCCGCATCCGCGTGGGCTACGACACGGCCTTCGCGCCCATCACGCTGCAGACCGACATGACCGAGATGCGCGGCCTCGGCGCCGACTTCATGCGGCTGGCCGCGGGCAAGGTGGGCCTCGTGATCGAGAGCGAAAGCGGCGGCACGTTCGCGGACATCTACCAGCGCGGCATCGATGGCGACCTCGACGTGCTGGTGGGCGCCGCACGCACCAGCACCCGCCGGACGCACTACGACTTCGTCGGGCCGTTCCTGCGCGTGCCCACGGGCATCGTCACCGCCACCGAGAACGGCCTGCTCGCCACGCGGCTCGACGAGCTGGGGCGCCGGCGCCTCGCGCTGCTCGAGGCCCATTTCCTGATCCCGCAGCTGCGCACGCGCTACCCGTCGCTGCAGCTGCTGACCTTCCCGACGCAGGAAGCCGTGCTCGAGGCGGTGGCCGATGGCCGCGCCGATGCGGCCATCGGCAACCTCAAGGTCGTCAACCAGCTGATCAACGACCGCTTCACCGGCCGCGTGAAGGTCACCGGCACGGTGCCCGATGCCGACAGCGAGCTGTACTTCGCGGTGCGCCGAGACCGGCCGGAACTCACGCGGCTGCTGCGCAAGGGCCTCGATGCGGTGACCGACGAGGAGGCGCGCGAGATCGAGCGGCGCTGGCTCGTCATCCAGCCGGAGTCGGGCGTGGCCGTGCTGCAGGTGCTGCGCATCGTCGCGGTCGGCTCGGCCGTGGTGCTGTGGCTGGGCACCTGGGCCTACCTGCTGCGCCGCGGCAACCGCCGCCTGCGCGCGGCGCGCCAGATCGAACTCGACGCACGGCACCTCGCCGAGGCCACCACCGCATCGCGCGGGCGGTTCCTCGGCTACCTCTCTCACGAACTGCGCGGCACGCTCGGCGCCATCGCGTCGGGAGCCGGCATGGCGAAGGCGGAGACGGATGCGCCGCAGCGCGAACGGCTGCTGGGCGCCATCCAGTCGTCCGCCGAAGGTTTCCAGAGCCTGCTCGAGACCACGCTGCAATACGAGCAGCAGATCGAGCGGCCGCTGGTGCTGCAGCCGTCGTCGGTGGACCTCGGTTCGCAGTGGGCGCAGATGCTCGCACCGTTCGAGCTCAGCGCGCGGGCGAAGGGCCTGGTGCTGGTCTCGTCGCTCCATGGCGCGGACGACCTGCCGCGGGTCTTGCTCGATGCCTCGCGGCTGCGCCAGGTGGTCAACAACCTGGTGGGCAACGCCGTCAAGTTCACCCGCCAGGGGCAGGTCTCGGTGACCGGCCGGGTGGTGGGCCCGGCGGAACACCGGCGCCTCGAACTGGTGGTGGACGACACCGGGCCGGGCCTGACCGCGGACGACCTCGCCGCGCTGTTCCAGCCCTACGCCCAGGGCCACGCCGGTCAGCGGCTGCGGCAGGGGGCGGGGCTCGGCCTCGCGATCTCGCGGCAGATCGTCGACGCGATGGGCGGTGAGATCGGCGCCGAATGCCTGCCGTCGGGTGCCCGCTTCACCGTGTCGGTGCCCCTGGTGCTGGAAACCCTGCCCGGTGGCGCACCCTCGCTCGCCCCGGCCTGAGGGATGGTTGCAGGCAGTTGACAGCTTCCCCTGAGCGCTTCAGACTTAACTCCATGGTTAAACGAAACGACCTCGACCTGGTGTTCGCCGCGCTGGCCGACCCCACGCGGCGCGAGGTGCTGAACACCCTCGGTTCCGGCGCACGCAGCGTCGGCGAACTGGCCGAGCCCCACGACATGTCCCTGCCGGGGTTCATGAAACACCTGGCGGTGCTGGAGACGGCCGGCCTGATCTCCCGCGTCAAGGAAGGGCGCGTGGTACGGTGCGAGCTGACGGCCGCCCCCATGCGCGATGCGGCCGGCTGGCTCACGCGCTACGAGGCGTTCTGGAACGACCGGCTCGATGCGCTCGGGCGCTACCTGTACCACCAGGAGGAAACGAATCCATGCCCCCCCAGCAGCCCCCGTCCCCCGTCGACGCCGGCGCGCCGAACCTCCAGCTCCAGCTCCGCCGCCACTACCCGGTCAGTCCCGAAAAAGTCTGGCGCGCGTGGACCGACCCGCAAGCGCTGAGCCACTGGTTCGGCCCGGGGGAAGTCAACTCCGTGGTGGTGGCCGACATCGACCTGCGGGTGGGTGGCCGGTACCACATCGGCTTCACCACGCAGGACGGTGAACAGCACGACGTCTCGGGCCACTACGACACGGTGGACCCGCCGCGCCGGCTCGTGTTCAGCTGGGCGTGGAAGAGCACGCCGGAGCGCGTGTCCCGCGTGTCCATCGAACTGCAGCCGGCTGGCAGCGGCACCGACCTCATGTTCCTGCAGGACCGGTTCTACGACCAGGCCGCCCGCGAGGGCCACGAACGCGGCTGGACCGCCACGTTCGTGAAGCTGGACGCCTTCCTGGCCCTGGGCGCCTGACTCAGGCGCGGCGGCGCCGGCGGGCCGTCCAGCCGACGAGGCCGGCGCCGGCCAGCAGCATGGCGGCGGTGGCGGGTTCGGGGATGGGGGCGTAGGTGCCGCCGTATGCGCGACCTTCGGCGTAGCCGCCGTAGGTGGTGCGGTACTCGTTGAAGCTGCCGGAGACACTGCTGCCGTCGAACACGCCTGGCAAGCTGATCTGCATGCACCAGGTGGTGGCGCCGGTGGGCGGTGCGTCGTTGCGCAGCTGGCACTTGTCGGCGCTGTAGTTGAGGCCAAGGATGATGAAGCCGTCCCCGACCATGTCGATGCGCGAGTTGGCCGTCGTGTACTCGAAGCCGACATAGTCCACCGAGAACGGCGTGCGGATGTTCCAGTCCGAGAACGAGACGCCGTCGTAGAAGAACGTGCCCGTGGCTGGCTCGTTGGCCATGCCGTACGAGAACGACTGCAGTTGCCACTGCATGGCCGAAGCGGACGCGGCGGAGGCGCAGAGCGCGGCAGCAGCCAGCGCGCGGCGGACGAAGGTGGACATGAACTCTCTCCCGGGGATGGTGGCCGCGCGCTGACGGCTCGGCTTCGTTCGTCAGTCTAGGTGTGACTTCTGCACGGTGACCCCCCGCGTTCAAGTGCCAGTTGTCTACACTTGTAAACCGCTTCCAAACTTCCGATGCGCATCGACCATTTCCGAGACCGCCTGCGCGCGCACGGCGCGAAGCCGTGCCACGAACACCGTGTGCTGCGGCTGTGGTCCACTGCGCAGGACCAGGCGAGTGGGCGTCGCAAGCCGGAGGACTTCCTGCCGGCCTCGGTGCGTGCGCTGCTGCCCGAACTGATGGCCGAGTTCGAGGGCCTGGCCCGGGTGCGGTCGGAACACCCGGCCGAGGATGGGTCGGCGCGGCTGCTTGTCGAGCTGGCCGGCGGCCACACGGTGGAGAGCGTGCTGCTGCCGCGCGACGGGGTGTGTGTCTCCACGCAGGTGGGCTGCGCCGTCGGCTGCCTGTTCTGCATGACGGGCCGCGACGGGCTGCTGCGTCAGGTGGGCAGCGCCGAGATCGTCGCGCAGGTGGTGCTGGCGCGCCGGCGCCGCCCGGTGCGCAAGGTGGTGTTCATGGGCATGGGCGAGCCGGCGCACAACCTCGACAACGTGCTCGAGGCCATCGAGCTGCTCGGTTTCGAAGGCGGCATCGGGCACAAGCAACTGGTCTTCTCGACGGTGGGCGACCCCCGCGTGTTCGAACGGCTGCCGCTCGCCAAGGTGAAGCCGGCGCTGGCACTGTCGCTGCACACCACCCGGGCCGACCTGCGCGCCCACCTGCTGCCCCGCGCGCCGCGCTTCGATCCCGCCGACCTCGTGGAGGCGGGCGAACGGTACGCCCGCGCCACGGGCTACCCGATCCAGTACCAGTGGACGCTGCTGGAGGGCGTCAACGACACCGACGAGGAGCTCGAAGGCATGGTGCGCCTGCTGTCGGGCAAGTACGCGATCATGAACATGATCCCGTACAACACCACCGAAGGCACCGGCTACAGCCGGCCGCCGGGCGAGCGGGCGGCGGCGATGTCGAACTACCTCAACCGGCGTGGCGTGCTGGCGCGGCTGCGGCAGTCGGCTGGGCAGGAGGTGGACGGCGGCTGCGGTCAGTTGCGCGCGCGGATGGAGCCGCCGGCCAGCGGCGGCCATCGCAAGATCGCGATTCAGCCCGCGGCCTGAGCCAGCGCGTCCGCGATCTCCCGCTGGGCCGTGGGCCGCACGAGCCGGGCCACCTCGCGGCCGTCGCGCAGCACCACCAGCGTGGGCCAGAGCTTGACGCCGTAGGACCGCCCGAGGCGGCGGCCCCGCCCGTCCTCGATCTTGAGGTGGCGGAAGCCGGGCTGGTCGGCGAGGGCCGCGGCGAGCGCGGGCTGGGCCGCCTGGCAGTAGCCGCACCAGGGGGCGCCGAACTCGACAAGCGCGGGGCCCGGCAAGGCGTCGACGTCGGCCCGGGACGGCTCGTTCGCGGCGTAAGTGGTGTTCATCGTCATGGTGGGATCTTCAGGCAAACCGCGTACCCGAGGCCCGGACGGGCCGATCAGGCCAGGCGGCGCTGCGCCGTCACGCGCCGGTGCGTGCGCCGCGCGTGCGGCACCCAGCCGCGGCGGTACCAGCGGGCGGCCATGGTCAGGCCGCGGATCCATTCGTCGGCCGCGTAAGCGATCCACACGCCCACGAGGCCCATCCCCAGGTGCACGCCGAGGAACCACGCGCCGCCGGCCATCACGATCACCATCGAGGCGATGCCCGCCATCACCGGGAAACGGGCGTCGCCCGTCGCGCGCAGCGAGTTGATGACGACGAGGTTGAACGTGCGGCCGGGTTCCAGCAGCACGGTGATCCAGAGCAGCGTGCTCGCCATCGAGATCACCGCCGGGTCGTGCGTGAAGAAGGTGAGCACCCAGGGCGCGCACAGCGCGGCGATCAGCGCGAAGCAGAACGAGGTGGCGAGGCCCCAGCGCAGGCTCTTGCGCACGAGCTGGTGGGCGTCGTGCAGGTGGCCCGCGCCGACCATGTGGCCCACGAGGATCTCGCTCGCGAACCCGACGGCCAGCCCGGCCAGCAGCACGAGGTACATCACCTGCATCGTGTAGGTGTGGGTGGCGAGCGCCGTGGTGCCCATCTTCGCGACCATCGCGACGGTGAAGACGAGCGCGAGGCGGTAGGCGATGTTCTCGGCCGCGCCGGGCAGGCCGATGTGCAGCACGGGGGCGAGGCGCTTCCAGTGCATCTGCCACCAGTCCGAGCGCCGGGGCACGAGGTGCAGCCGGTTGCGCCACAGCGCCAGGTGGAAGGCGATGCCGAAGGCGCGGCTGGCGACCATCGCCAGCGCGAAGCCGGGCAGGCCCAGCGCCGGGATGGGGCCGAAGCCGTTCATCAGCGGCCAGCACACCACGAGGTGCACGGTGTGCATCGCGAGCATGTTGTAGAGCGCGTCGCGGGTGTGCATGTGCGCGCGCATCACGGCGGCCATGCTGGCGTTGCACGCGTCCAGCGCGAGGGCGAACGCGAGGATGCGCAGGTAGGGCAGGGCCTGCGGCATCACCTCGGCCGGGGCGTTGAGCAAGCCCAGCAGCGGACTGGCCAGCGCGAGGACCAGGATGCCCGTGAGCAGCCCCATCCAGGCGCTGGCGCCCAGCGCGGCGCGGGCGGTCTCGTCGGCCCCCGGGCGGTTGCCCGCCCCGAGGTTCTGCGTGATGACGACGCTCAGGCCGAGGCTGATGACCCGGAAGAGCAGGAAGAAGGTGGCCTGCACGTGGTTGGCCACCGAAAACGCCGCCGACGAGGCGTCGGACGTGCGCGACGCGAGCCAGAGCCCCACGACGGCGACCAGCATGCCCAGGCCGAATTCGGCGAACAGCGGCCAGGTGAGGGAGAAAAGGGCGGGGCGGGGCGCGGCCGGAGCGCGTTTTGGGATCGGTTCCATTCCGTTCGGGATTTTGGCACGAAGGGGATGTTCGCGGGCTGGAAAAAGAGCCGTCATTCCGGACGGCGGTGCGCCGGTCAGCCGCTCAGCAGCTTGTGCACCAGCTCATGCGTCGTCACCGCCGCGTACTTGCGCATCAGCCGGGCCCGGTACACGTCCACGGTGCGCGGGCTGATGTTGAGCCGCTTGCCGATCAGCTTGCTGGTCAGGCCGTCGATCAGCAGGGCGGCGATCTCGCGCTCGCGCGGGGTCAGGTCGGCCTTGAGCTGGCGCTGGGCCGACAGGTCCTCGAACGACCAGATGCCCGCCGCGTGGGGTTCGCCCGGGTCCAGCGCCCGGCCGGACACGTGGCACCAGAACAATTCCCCTCGTTGCGGCCCGTCCACCCGTTTCATGACGCGCTCGTCGGCATACCATCCTTGCGCGTCGAGGCTGGCGGTGATGCGTTCGCCGGTGCGTTCGAACTCGGCGTGGGTGGGGTACAGCAGCTCGAAGGACTGGCCCACCAGCTGCTCTCGCGCGGCCCCGAACATCGCCAGCACCTGCTGGTTGCAGTCGATCATCAGGCGGTTGCGCGAGATCACCAGACCCACGGGGGCCAGGTCGAACGCGGTGCGGTAGTCGAGGTCGATGGTGGGCATGTGCTTACTGAATTCTACGTACTGATTACTTAATCCGTTACGTAGTACGCTCCGCCATCCGATTTTTTTGGTTTTTTCGTTCCAGGAGGCGGCGATGAACAAGGTCTACCCCAGCGCGGCAGCGGCACTCGATGGTGTCGTGCGCGACGGGCAACTGCTCGCGGTGGGAGGCTTCGGCCTGTGCGGCATTCCCGAGGCGCTGATCGCGGCGCTGCGCGACACGGGTCGCAAGAACCTGTCCGTGATCTCGAACAACGCGGGCGTCGACGGCTTCGGCCTCGGCCAGCTGCTCGAGACCCGGCAGATCAAGAAGATGATCTCGAGCTACGTGGGCGAGAACAAGGAATTCGAGCGCCAGTACCTCGCCGGCGAACTGGAACTGGAATTCACCCCGCAGGGCACGCTCGCCGAGAAGCTGCGCGCCGGCGGCGCCGGCATCCCGGCCTTCTTCACGAAGACCGGTGTGGGCACGCTGGTGGCGGAGGGCAAGGAAACCCGCGAGTTCGACGGCCAGGTCTACGTGATGGAGCGGGCGCTGCTGCCCGAGGTGAGCCTCGTGAAGGCGCACAAGGCCGACCGCAGCGGCAACCTCGTGTTCCGCCGCACCGCGCGCAACTTCAACCCGGCCGTGGCCATGGCCGGCAAGATCACCATCGTGGAAGTCGAGGAAATCGTGCCCACCGGGTCCATCGATCCGGACGACGTTCACCTGCCGGGCATCTACGTGCACCGCATCGTGCTGAACGCCACCCCCGAGAAGCGCATCGAGAAGCGCACCCTCCGCGAAACCACCGCCAAAGCAGGAGCCTGACCATGGCCTGGACCCACGACCAGATGGCGGCACGTGCCGCGAGCGAGCTGCAGGACGGCTTCTACGTCAACCTCGGCATCGGCCTGCCCACCCTCGTGGCCAACCACGTCCCCTCGGACGTCGAGGTGTGGCTGCAGAGCGAAAACGGCATGCTGGGCATCGGCCCGTTCCCCACGGAAGACGAAGTCGACGCCGACCTGATCAACGCCGGCAAGCAGACCGTCACCACCTTGCCCGGCTCGTCGATCTTCGGTTCGCACGACAGCTTCGCGATGATCCGCGGCGGCAAGATCAACCTGAGCATCCTCGGGGCCATGCAGGTGAGCGCCCAGGGCGACCTCGCCAACTGGATGATCCCCGGCAAGATGGTCAAGGGCATGGGCGGCGCGATGGACCTCGTGGCCGGTGTCGGCCGCGTGCTCGTGCTGATGGAGCACGTCGCGAAGAAGAAGGACGGCACCGAGGACCTGAAGATCATCCCGACCTGCACGCTGCCGCTCACGGGCGTGGGTGTGGTCGACCGCATCATCACCGACCTCGCCGTGCTGGACGTCACCCCGCAGGGCCTGAAGGTGGTCGAGATCGCCCCGGGCGTGACCCGGGAGGAGCTCCAGGCCAAGACGGGCGTGCCGCTGATCTGATCCCGGCGCAGAATGGCGGCACCTTCCTGAGAGGCCCGCCGCCATGCCCTTCGACCTGACCATCTCCGGCGCCACCTTCGCGACCTTCGTGCTGGCGAGCCTCGTGCTCGCCATCACGCCGGGGCCCGCGGTGGTCTACATCCTGACCCGCACCGTCACGCAGGGGCGGCCCGCCGGGCTCGCCTCGGTGGGCGGGGTGGCGCTCGGCAACCTCGGCAACGCCATCGGCGCCTCGCTGGGCCTTGCCGCGCTGCTGGCGGTGTCGGCGGTCGCGTTCACGGTGCTGAAGTTCGCCGGCGCGGCCTACCTCGTGTGGCTGGGCATCCAGGCGCTGCGCTCGTCCGGCCAGGGGGCCGACGTGGCCGAGGTGCCGCGCGACGCGGCGCGCCGCATCTTCCGCGACGGCTTCTTCGTGGCGCTGCTGAACCCGAAGACGGCCATCTTCTTCGCCGCCTTCCTGCCGCAGTTCATCGACCCCACCCATTCGGCGCTGGGCCAGAGCGTGCTGTTCGGCGCGCTGTTCGTGGCGGTGGCCGGCACCACCGACACGCTGTGGGTGCTGGCGGCGTCCGTCGCGGCGCCGCTGCTGTCGCGCCACCAGGGCGCGAAGCGGGTGGGGCGCTACACCTCGGCCGGCGTGTACTTCGGCCTCGGGCTCTTCACTGCGCTGGGCGGGCCGCGCAAGGGCGCCTGAGCCTCGTCAGGATCCCACCTTTGCCTGGCGGTTGATCTCCCGCGTCTTCATCGAGAGGTACTCGGGCAGGTCCATCTCGTGCAACTGCACGGCGTACTGCTCGCTCGCCTTGAACCAGTCGCGCAGCCGGCGGTCCGTCTGCTCCGGCGCGCCCAGGTAGGCGTCCACCGCGAGGAAGTAGCGCATCGCGTTGCGCTCGACCACGCCGCGCACGCCCTTCACGTACACCGGTTCGCCCTTGGCGTTCCGCTCGGCGACGCTGAACCCCACCTTGTCGCTGCCCGTCGTGGCGAGGTAGGCCTTCATCGCCACCCGGGCGGCCATCCCGTAGCCGTACGCGTAGGAGAGGTGGATGAAGGACCGCTGCGCGTCGATGGGGATGGCTTCGACCACGATGCGGTAGTCGTGGGTCCCGAGCGGACCTTCCTTCGCGCTCAGCTGCACCTGCAGGTGGCTCGGGCTGCCGGCCGCGAGCTTGTACGTGAACTCGACCAGGTGCGCGTCCTCCACGGCCTGGTCCACCTTGCGGCCCACGCGCAGCGCGATCGTGGACGAGTCCTTCGGCGCGAGGCATTGCTTCACGTTGAACGGCAGGATCAGGATGTCGCACCAGTTGTCGCGCGACTTCAGCATGTCGAGCACTTCGGCGAACGGGTGGGCCACGACGGCATGCACCTCGCCGCGCAGCGTGTCGCCGCTCTCGAACGATTCGATGTGCAGCGGCCGGCCGTAGGCGTTCTGGGTGAGCTGCGGCTGCAGCGCCGCGTGGCGGGCCTTCAATGCGGCGGGGTTGCCCTGCGCGAAACACAGGCCGGTGGCCAGCAGGGCGGTCGACAGGATGGCGAGGGTTCGGGCGGGCAGTGAACGCTTCATCGGTGGGGATCCGGCAGAGCCATTGAAACGCATGCCGTCCCGGTGGGGATGACATGCCTGCGTGAGTCCTGCACCAGCGCGCAGGTTCCTCGTCGCTTGTATCAGAGCCAGTATTCCCACGCCTTGCTGAGCGTTTCTCTGACGCGGGGGCCGATGCCGCGGCGTTTCCAGGCCTCCAGCGTGATCTCGGACGACTCCGCCAGGTCCCGGTCGAACAGCACTTTCAGCTGCCTGCCGAACGTGGGGCCGAGCACCACGGCGTTGACTTCGAGGTTGTGCAGGAAGCTGCGCCAGTCGAGGTTGGTGGAGCCGATGGTGGACCACACGCCGTCGATCAGCGCGGTCTTCGAATGCAGCAGCGCGCCCTTGCGCTCGTACAGGCGCACGCCCGCCTCGAGCAGCTCGGTGTACGAGGCCCGGCCGGCGTGGAAGACGAGGCCCGAATCGGTCTTGCTCGGGAGCACCAGCGACACCTTCACGCCACGCGCCACGGCGGCCTTGAGCGCGGCCATCAGCTGCGGGTCCGGCACGAAGTACGCGTTGGTGATGAGGATCTCCGACTCGGCGCTGTCGATGGCAGAGATCAGCGTCGCGTAGATCAGGCTGTACGGGTCCTTCGGCGAACTGCCGATCGCGCGCACCACGTCATCCCCCACCTTCGGGAGGTCGGGGAAGTACTTCCGGGAGGGCAGTGGCTCTCCCTTCTGCTGGGCCCACGTGTCTAGAAAAAGTCGCTGCAGGTCCGCGACGACCGGGCCGTCGATCTGGAGGTGGGTGTCGCGCCAGGGCAGCGGGTCGTCCTCGCTGCCGGTGCCCACGCTGCGGGTGCTGCGGCCGGACCGCTTGCTGAACGAGCCGCCCTCGTAGACGCTGCTGATGTTGATGCCGCCGAGGAAGGCCGTGCGGCCGTCCACCACCAGCAGCTTGCGGTGGTCGCGTTCGTTGACGTCCCAGCCGGCCTTCGCGGTCAGCGGGTTGACCGGGTTGTATTCGAGCGTGCGGATGCCGGCGTCGCGCAGCTGCTGGAAGAACTCCTTCTTCACGCCGAGCGTGCCCACGCTGTCGTACATCACGTTGACCTGGACGCCCGCGCGCTGCTTCGCGATGAGGGCGTTGGCGAACTGCTGCCCCACGTCGTCGTCCTCGAGGATGTAGGTCTCGAGGTTGATGTGGTCGCGCGCGGCCTGGATGGCCGCGAACATCGCCTTGTAGGTGTTGGGGCCGTCGACGAGCAGCGTGACCTTGTTGCCGGTCACGAGCGGCGTGCCGGTGACGGCTTCCTCGAACGCGAGGTGGCGGTCGAAGATGCTGGTGGGCTTGCCGCTCGCCTTGAGGCGGTCGAGCACGGCCTGGCTCTGGGCCTTGGTGAGCGGCCCCGCGGCGCCTTCCACCTGCAAGGTGGGCGGCTTGCGGGCCATGTCGGGAACGATGGTGGGGAGGGTGTTGCAGGCACCCAGAAGCAGCAGGAGGCCCGGCGCGAGCCAGCGGGACAGGGACATGAAGGCGTACTCCAGGCGCCGGCACCCGCCGGCGCACCCCACCGAGTCTCGCAGAATCAGGCGCGGGACGTGGCCCGGGCAATCTCGGAGACCAGTTCCGGGCCCTTGTAGATGAAGCCGGTGTAGATCTGCACGAGGTCGGCGCCGGCCGCGAGCTTGGTCTTCGCATCGGCACCGCTCATCACGCCGCCGGCCCCGATGATGGGGAAACCGCTGCCCAGCTCGGCGCGCAGCTGCGCGATCACGCGGTTGCTGGCCTCGAACACCGGCCCGCCCGACAGGCCGCCCGTCTCCTCGCCGTGCGGCAGGTGCTTCACCGCATCGCGTGAAATGGTGGTGTTGGTGGCGATGACCCCGTCCATGCCCGTCTTCTTCAGCGTGCGGGCGATCACCTGCACCTGCGTCTCGTCGAGGTCGGGGGCGATCTTCACGAACAGCGGCACGCGGCGGCCATGCTGGCCGGCGAGCACGCGGGCGCGGGCCTCGATGGCGGTCAGCAGGGCGTCGAGCGCCTCGTCCGACTGCAGCGCGCGCAGGTTCTTCGTGTTGGGCGACGAGATGTTGACGGTGACGTAGTCGGCGTGCGGGTACACGCCGTCCAGGCAGATGAGGTAGTCGTCGAGGGCGTTCTCGATGGGCGTGGCCGCGTTCTTGCCGATGTTGAGGCCGAGGATGCCGCCCTTCTGGCGGAACGTGCGGCTGCGCCGGACGTTCGCGACGAACACGTCGAGGCCGTCGTTGTTGAACCCGAGGCGGTTGATCAGGCCGTTGACCTCGGGCAGGCGGAAGATGCGCGGTTTCGGGTTGCCCGGCTGGCCCTTCGGCGTGACGGTCCCCACCTCGATGAAACCGAAGCCCAGGGCGCCGAAACCGTCGATGCAGCGGCCGTTCTTGTCGACGCCGGCGGCCATGCCGATGCGGTTCGGGAAGTTCAGGCCGGCCACGGTGACCGGGCTGTCGATGCGGCGTTGCGCCACGGCGCACATCAGCGGGGTGTGCTGGATGCGGGCGAGGGTGCCGAGCGTGACCTCGTGCGCGTGTTCAGGGTCGAGTCCGAAGAGAACCGGGCGGGTAAGGGCGTAGGGAACGAGGGCCATGCGGGCGAGGGTCTTGGATAATGACGGCATTGTCTCAAACCCGAGTGGACCCATGACCCAAGACGAACTGAAGAAGCTGGTTGGCGAGGCCGCGCTGGCCTACGTGGTGCCCGGCACCGTGGTGGGGGTCGGCACCGGCTCCACCGTGAACTGCTTCATCGACGCCCTCGCCACGATGAAGGACCGCATCGCCGGCGCCGTCTCCAGCAGCGAGAAGAGCACCGAGCGCCTGCGCGCCCACGGCATCCCCGTGCTCGACAGCAACACGGTGCCCAGCATCCCCGTCTACATCGACGGCGCCGACGAGATCGACCACCGCGGCCACATGGTCAAGGGCGGCGGCGCGGCACTCACGCGCGAGAAGATCGTGGCCGACACGGCCGAGCGTTTCGTCTGCATCGCCGACGAATCGAAGCTCGTCGACGTGCTGGGCACCTTCCCGCTGCCGGTCGAGGTGATCCCCATGGCCGCAGCCCAGGTGGCCCGCCGCCTCGAAGCCCTTGGCGGCCAGCCCGTCCTGCGCGGGGGCTTGGTGACCGACAACGGTTGCCATATCCTCGACGTGCGCGGCCTGCGCATCACCGACCCGGCCGCCATGGAGCGCGACATCAACCAGTGGCCCGGCGTGGTCACCGTGGGCATCTTCGCGCGCAACCGTGCCAGCGTGTGCCTGCTCGGCACCGCGCAAGGTGTCAAGACGCTGACTTTCTAGTCTCGGGATCGGGCAACGCGGGCGAAAAGCGCGTACCCTCGCGTTGTCGTTGCCTCTTTTGCAACCTGGAAGGATGTGCCCATGGCCAAACCCAACTATTCGTTCGAGAAGCGCCAGCGCGAGCTGGCCAAGAAAAAGAAGAAGGAAGAAAAGCTGAAGGAAAAGGCCGATCGCAAGGCGCATGGTGACGCGCCCGCAGAGGATGGCGTCGAAGGCGCCGCCGACGAGGGCGACGAGTCCGCGGCCCCGTCGGCCGAAGGTCAGTCCGCCAACTGATCGTCCGAGCCCGAGGCCGCCGCGCGCCGCGCGGCCCGGGTGAAGAACCGCGCCGGATCCACCGCGTCGAGCAGGCTGGACGGCAGCGGAGAGGGCGCCCCCGCGATGGCGGCTGCGAGCACCTCGCCGCCGAGCGTGCTCCACGTGATGCCACGCGAGCCCAACCCCGTGAACACGAACAGGCCCTGGCGACGGGGCACGAAGCGCACCTGGTCCGGCGTGGGCGCGCCTTCGTCCGGGCCCATGCCCACGTCGGGCACCTCGCCGATCAGCGGCAGGCGATCGTCGCTCACGCAGCGCCAGGCGGTGCGGCCGCCGAGTGCCGCGGGTGTCAGCGGCACCTCGTGCCCCAGCAGCCGGGCGAGCTGGGTCAAGTTGTGGGCGTGGTCCTCGTCGCGCAGTGCGGGATCGGGGTCGCCGGCCTGGGCCGTGGCGCCGAACACCGCGCGGCCGTCGACGGGCGGCATCACGTAGCCGCCGCCCGCGATGGGCACGGCGGGCAGCATGCCGGCGAGGGCTGTGTCCGCGGTGCTGATCTGGCCTCGCACTGGCTGCAGCGGCCACGCAGGACCGCCCAGCAGCCGCAGCGCGTCGATGGCGTTGGCGATCACCAGCACCTCCGATTCGGCGGCGACCGTGCCGTGGACATCGAACACGCGCCAGCGGTCGCCGTGGCGTTCGATGCACCGGGCGTCGATGCCGCCGCGGAACGCGCACCGGACGCCGGCCTCGGCCAGCATCCAGCGCACGAGGGGGGCCGGCCGCACCCAGCCGCCGGCCGGGTAGAACCATGCAGGCTGGTGGAGCGCGATGCCCGCGGTGGCACTGGCGGCGTCGGCATCCTGCGCCTGCACGTAGCCCGGTCCGAGGCCGAGGCGGGCGAGGAGGGCGCGCATCGACGCGACCGGCGTGGCCGCGTCTGCCAGCCGGAGCAGGCCTTGCGCGCGGCCGATGCGGCCATCGGCCGCGATGGCCTGTGTCACGGCACGGTGCGCCTCGAAGGACGCGGCACGATTGAACCGTGCGTGCGGCCCGTCGTCGGCGGTGACGATGCCGTGGAAGAGCCCGGCGGGATTGCCCGAGGCTTCGGTCGCGGGTTCGGCGTGCCGGTCGATCACCGTGCAGCGCCAGCCCTGCCGGGCGAGCGCGAGGGCCGTGGAAGCGCCGGCCAGGCCCGCGCCGACGATCAGCGCGTGTTTCCCGGCCGACGCCGCGGCCACCTGTCGCACCGGGGCACGGCTGGGCGTGAAGGCCGGGCGGTAGTGCGCCGTGACGGCAGCCTGCGGGTCGTCGGCCAGCACGAACCCGCGCGAGCGCAACGCCGCGCGGAAGGCCGGCGTGGCTCCGGGCGCGCTCACCGTCGCCTCTGGGGCCGAGAGCCGCACCAGTGCCTTCGGCAGGCCCACCGGGTCGAGGTCGGGCGACTCGAGCCGGAAGGCATCGACCCGCGCGACGAGTTCACGCCAGAAGCGGCGCGGCTCGCCGAGCGCGAGCAGCAGGCGCACGCGGCCGCCCTCCAGCACGAGGGGGTGGAAGTCCGGCGTGGCCGGCGGCCACTCGGCGGGCCAGGTGGCCGGCAGGCCGTGCGCCGCACACGCCGCCCGCAGCGCCGCGTCGTCGACGGGTCCCTGTGCGACCACGTGCAGCGTGCCACATCGCGCGGGATCCGCCCGCCAGGCCGCCCACAGCGTGGCGAAGCCCTCGCCGTGCCCGAACGTGTCGAGCAGCACGGTGAAGCGGTCGCGGCCGGCCCAGCGGGTGGGGAGCAGGTCGAGGGCGGAGTCCTGGGTCATCGGATGAAAAAGAAAAAGGGCACCGAAGTGCCCTTTTCGAGAGTGCCTGCAGCGGGCATCGGAGCCGGGGCTCAGACGCGCTTGCGGTACTCGTGCGTGCGGGTGTCGATTTCGATCTTGTCGCCGGTTTCCACGAACAGCGGCACCGAGATCTCGAAGCCGGTGGCCAGCTTGGCAGGCTTCAGCACCTTGCCCGACGTGTCGCCCTTGACGGCGGGTTCGGTGTAGGTGACTTCGCGGATCAGGCTGGTGGGCAGTTCGACCGAGATGGCCTTGCCGTCGTAGAACACCACTTCGACCGGCATCTGGTCTTCGAGGTACTGGATGGCGTCGCCCATGTTCTCGGACTCGACCTCGAACTGGTTGTACTCGGCGTCCATGAACGCGTACATCGGGTCGGCGAAGTAGGAGTAGGTGCACTCCTTCTTCTCGAGGATGATCTGGTCCATCTTGTCGTCGGCCTTGAAGACGACTTCGGTGCCCGAGTTGTTCAGCAGGCTCTTGAGCTTCATGCGCACCGTGGCGGCGTTGCGGCCACCGCGGCTGTATTCCGTCTTCAGCACGACCATGGGGTCCTTGCCGTGCATGATGACGTTGCCGGCGCGAATTTCCTGTGCGATCTTCATGGCGATTTCCGTGTTCGGGAGCGTCGGGTGCAGGCACGATGCCTGCCGGTCTTGACGCGAATTTGTGCGCGCCCGGAGGTCTCGGATCGCGCAAAGCCTTGGATTTTAGCTCGATTCGAGGGCGAATTGGCGCAAGCCCGTCACGAGGTCGTCGCGCCCCTCCAGGCCGGCCCGCCAACTTTCGCACCGCGCGGCCCAGGCGTCCATGGGGGGAAGTGCCGCCGGCAACGGGGCCAGCCCGTTCCAGCCGGCCCACCACGCCCGCACGCTGGCCGCGGCCGCCGGGTGGGCGCCGGCGAGGAAGCGGTCCAGGAACGCCTGCAGTTTGTCGACGTGGGCGCCGTCGTCCTGCGGGTAGATGTGCCACACGAAGGGCTTGCCCGCCCACTGGGCCCGCACGAAGGAATCCTCGCCCCGCACGAAGTTCAGGTCGCACGACCACAGCAGGCGGTCGTAGCCGGGCTGGGTCAGCCAGGGCAGGGCGTGGGTGCGGACATTCGCAGGCAGCGGGCCGTCGAGGCGGATGCCCGGCGTGAGCAGCAGCAGCGTCGGCCGGTCGGCCAGCCGTGCGGGCAGTTCGGCCAGGGCCGGGTTCGGGTAGCAGAAGACGCTGGCCACGCGCTCGCCCGGGCGCGTGCCGATGCCCAGGGTCTCGAGCCACGCGGCGCGGTCGAAGCGGTTCCGCTCGGCGGCAAGGGACGGCTCCCGCAGCAGCCCGCCCGTGGCCGCCGTGAAGCCGGGGTAGTAGAACCACTTGACCAGGCCGCGCCCCGGATCGCTCATGCGGGGCGACTGCAGGCGGTGCGAGCGTTCGACGTAGTCCTCGGCGCTGAGGTACTCCAGGTTGATCCACACCGGGGGCTTCGGGCGCGCGGCCATCGCCGCGATGAAGCCGCCGGGCAGTTCGCAGCCGAAGGCCTCGACCACCACGTCGCCGGGGTCGCCCGGATCGGTCTCCGCGGGCCATGGCCGGACCACCACGCCGGGTGTGCCGCCGGGTGCCATCCATGCGAGGGCGGACGCGTCGTCGGTCCACAGCCGCACGGTGTCGCCGCGGGACGCGAGGTCGGCCGCCAGCCGCCAGCAGACGCCGATGTCTCCGTGGTTGTCGATGACGCGGCAGAACACATCCCAATGCAGGCCCATGCCCGGATTATCGGAGGGCGGCAAAATGGGGTTCTCATGACCGAACCGAACGACCTCCCGGCATCCGACGACCCGGCCCTCGACCCCGCGCGCCGCCAGCTGCTGGGCGACGTGGCCGCGCTGCCGGGCCTCCCCGGCGTCTACCGCTACTTCGACGCGCAGGACCACGTGCTGTACGTGGGCAAGGCCCGCGACCTGAAGAAGCGTGTGTCGAGCTACTTCCAGAAGAACCATGGCGGCACGCGCATCGGCCACATGGTGAGCAAGATCGTGCGGATGGAAACGACGGTCGTGCGTTCCGAGGCGGAAGCGCTGCTGCTCGAGAACAACCTGATCAAGACGCTCAACCCGCGCTACAACATCCTGTTCCGCGACGACAAGAGCTACCCGTACCTGAAGATCGCGTCGCACGACTTCCCGCGAATGGCGTACTACCGCGGGTCGGTGGACCGCCGCCACCGCTACTTCGGGCCGTACCCCAGCGCGTGGGCGGTGAAGGAGTCCATCCAGCTGCTGCAGAAGGTGTTCCGGCTGCGCACGTGCGAGGACACGGTCTTCAACAACCGCACGCGCCCGTGCCTGCTGTACCAGATCAAGCGCTGCACCGGCCCGTGCGTGGACTTCATCTCGAAGGAGGACTACGCCCGCGACGTCGCGAACGCCGAACGCTTCCTGCTGGGCGACCAGGCCGAGGTGATGGAGCAGCTGCAGGCGCAGATGATGGAACACGCCGAGGCCATGGCGTACGAGAAGGCGGCCGAGATCCGCGACCAGCTCTCCGCGCTGTCGCTCGTGCTGCACCAGCAGTCCGTCGAGGACAACCGCGGCGGCGACACGAAGGACGCCGACATCCTGGCCGTGAAGGTGCAGGGCGGCCGCGCCTGCGTGAACCTCGCGATGGTGCGCGGCGGCCGCCACCTCGGCGACCGCCCGTACTTCCCCACGCACGTGGAGGACGCCACGGCGATGTCCGCCGAGGAGATGGCCGGCCGCGAGGCGCAGCCCGCGCCCGAGGTGCAGGTGCTGGAGGCCTTCATCGCGCAGCACTACCTCGACAGCTCGGTGCCGCCGCTGCTGGTGCTGAGCCATGGGGTCGACAAGGCGCTGATCGAGGCGTTGTCGGACCAGAGCGGCATCAAGGTCACGGCGCAGACCATGCCGCGCGAGCCGCGCCGCGCGTGGCTCGACATGTGCATCAAGGGCGCCGACCTGAAGCTCACGCGGCTGCTGTCGGAGGAGGGCTCGCAGCAGGCGCGCACGCGCGCGCTGGTGGATGCGCTCGACCTCGAGGCCGAGAGCCTCGACACCTTTCGCATCGAGTGTTTCGACATCAGCCATACCGCCGGCGAGGCCACGCAGGCATCGTGCGTGGTGTTCGAGGGCCACAAGATGCAGAGCGGCCAGTACCGCCGCTACAACATCGAGGGCATCACGGGCGGCGACGACTACGCCGCGATGCGCCAGGTGCTCACGCGCCGGTACAGCAAGATGGTGGCGGCCGTGGAGGCCGGCACCGGCCGGATGCCCGACCTGGTGCTGGTCGACGGCGGCAAGGGACAGGTCAGCATGGCGCGCGAGGTGTTCGCCGAGCTGGGCATCGACCTGCGCCTGATCGTCGGGGTGGAGAAGGGCGAGGGCCGCAAGGTGGGTCTGGAGGAACTGGTGTTCGCCGACGGGCGCGACAAGGTGTACCTGGGCCACGATTCGGCCGCGCTGATGCTCGTGGCTCAGATCCGCGACGAGGCGCACCGCTTCGCCATCACCGGCATGCGGGCCAAGCGCGCCAGTGTGCGCACGAGCGGCAGCCGGCTGGAGGACATCGCGGGCGTGGGGCCGAAGAAGCGCGCGAAGCTGCTGCAGCGTTTCGGTGGCGTGAAGGGGGTGGGGGACGCGAGCGTCGAGGACCTGCTCAGCGTCGATGGCATTTCGAGGGACCTGGCGGAGGAGATCTACCGTGCATTGCATTAAGTGGGCTGTGGTCGTCGGGTGTGTCGTGCTCGCCGCCTGCGCCAGCCGCCACGAGGGCGCGCCGTCCGGCAAGCCGCCGGTGATCGCCGAACCCGCCGTGCGCCTGCCCGCGCCGGCACGGCTGCGTTCCATGAAGGAGGTGCAGGTGCAGGCCGCGCTGCGCATCGTCGAGGCCAGCCCGAACGGCACGTACGACACCGATCCGCCCGAAGAGCTGCTCGCGATCCCCGTGCTCGAGATCGAGCTGACCGGCAACGGCTCGGTGCGGCGCATCACGGTCCTGCGCTACCCCGGCCAGGCGCCCGAGACCACCCAGATGGCCATCGACGCCGTGCACCGCGCGGCGCCGTTCGGCGACGTGAGCCACCTGCCCAAGCCGTGGAAGTTCGTCGAGGTGTTCCTGTTCCAGGAAGACCTGCGCTTCAAGCCCCGCACGCTCGATCACTGACCGGTGGTCGGCCGGTGCCGGAGAACTTCGGCACAATGCCCTCATGTTTTTCAATCTTCCCACCCTGTTGACCTGGGCGCGCATCGTCGCCATTCCGCTGATCGTCGGGGTGTTCTACCTGGAGATGCTGTCGGAGCCCGTCCGCAACATCACCGCCACGATCCTCTTCGTCGTGTTCGCACTGACCGACTGGGCCGACGGCTACCTCGCCCGGCGCATGAAGCTCACGTCGTCGTTCGGTGCGTTCCTCGATCCGGTCGCGGACAAGTTCCTCGTGTGCGCGGCGTTGCTGGTGCTGGTGCACCTGGGGCGCGTGCATGCGCTCGTCGCGTTGATCATCATCGGCCGCGAGATCGCCATCTCGGCGCTGCGCGAGTGGATGGCCCAGATCGGCGCGTCGCGCAGCGTGGCCGTGCACATGGTGGGCAAGCTCAAGACCGCGGTGCAGATGACGGCCATCCCGTTCCTGCTCTACCACGGCACGCTGTTCGGCGTGATCGATACGCAGTTGTGGGGATCGGTACTGATCTGGATCTCCGCCGTGCTGACGATCTGGTCGATGGTGTACTACCTGCAGAAGGCGCTGCCCGAGATTCGCGACAAGGCGCGCTGACGCCGCGGCCGCGATGTCCTCGTCCGCCGGGTCCTGGTTCGTCCGTGCGATGCCCGCGGTGTTCATCCCGGTGTGGAGCACGGGGTTCATCGTGGCGCGCTACGGCATGCCGCATGCGCCACCGCTCGCGTTCCTGAGCCTGCGCTACGCGCTGTCGGTCCTGTGTTTCCTCGTGTGGATCGCCTGGGCCCGCCCGGCCTGGCCGCGCGACCGTGCGCAGTGGAGCCACCTCGCCGTCACCGGCATCCTGATGCATGCGGGCTACCTCGGTGGCGTGTGGGCCGCGGTGCGTTTCGGCATGGGCGCGGGCACCATCGCGCTGCTCGTGGGCCTGCAGCCGGTGCTCACCGCGGTGTGGCTGAGCCGGCAAGGTGAATCGCACCGGGTATCACCGCGGCAGTGGGCCGGCCTCGTGCTCGGCCTCGTGGGCCTGCTGCTCGTGGTGTGGCACAAGCTCGGCGCGGGCGAGGTGACGGCGTGGAACCTGGCCCTCGCGCTGGCCGCGCTGCTGTGCATCACCGCAGGCACGCTCTACCAGAAGCGGCATGTGCAACCGTGCGATGTGCGTACCGCGAACGCGATCCAGCTGTGCGCGGCCCTCGTGGTCACGTTGCCGTTCGTGCCGTTCGAAGCCGGCGCGATCGACCTGCACCCGCACCTCCTCGGTGCGATGGCGTGGTCGGTGGTGGGCCTCACGGTGGGCGGCAGTTCGCTGCTCTACCTGCTGATCCAGCGCGGCGCGGCGACGCAGGTCACGAGCCTCATGTACCTCGTGCCGCCGTGCACCGCGCTGATGGCGTGGGCGCTGTTCGGGGAACCCCTGACGGCCGTGATGCTGTGCGGCATGGTGCTGATCGCCGCGGCCGTGGCGCTGGTGGTGAGGGCGCCGGCGAGAGGGGCGGACACCTCCGCGTGAGTGCCGTTGTCAAGCGTGAAAGCGCGTGCCGCCAGGGCCCGCGGATGCAAGTGATTACGCATAGAATGCCCCTTCCGCGCTTGACACTGGGTTTGCCGACGGCTGTAATCGTTCGAGCCGCCCCGATGCTGGACCGGATGGCCTCGGGGCCCGCGAGATCCGCCCGACTTGTTGTGAGACACCCTTAAAGACGAGGTACCTACGTGAACAAATCCGAATTGATTGAGCACATTGCCAAGCAAGCCGACATTTCGAAAGCTGCGGCAACGCGCGCGCTGGAAGCCCTGATCGGTGGTGTGAAATCAACACTCAAGAAAAACAACAGCGTGTCGCTGGTGGGTTTCGGAACCTTCAGCGTCACGAAGCGCGCCGCGCGCGCCGGCCGCAACCCGCGCACGGGTGCCGCCATCAAGATCAAGGCCGCCAAGGTGCCGAAGTTCCGTCCGGGCAAGGCCCTCAAGGACGCGCTGAACTGATCTTTCAGGTGAATTCACCGCGCAGCGGTCGGGTCCCCTCGCTGTGCGGTCTGGTTTGATGTTGTTGTTCTCCGGGGTGCTTAGCTCAGTTGGTAGAGCGGCGCCCTTACAAGGCGTAGGTCGGGGGTTCGAGCCCCTCAGCACCCACCACTCGGGTCAACACCCGGTTCTGCCAGGCGGCCCTCGCCAGTAGACTAAAATCAAAAAGTTTTCCCTGCCGCACACAAGCGTATCTCTGCAAAAAGGCGAACCGCGGGCGAACCCCGGTTCGCCTTTGTCGCATTTGGAAAGACGCCGCGCCAACAACAACAGAAGGGGCCGCCCCCTTCGACATGACGCCCACCGTTCGAGGTCTTGATGTTCGAAACCATCCGCTCCTATTCGCGCGTACTGATGTATGTGCTCGTGCCGCTGATCATCGGCTCGTTCGTCCTGGTCGGTGTCGACAGCTACTTCAACCTGCGTGACGGCGCGAACCACGCGGTGGCGAAGGTCGACGGCCACGACATCAAGCAGAGCGAATGGGACGCGTGGTTCCGCCAGCAGATCGAGCAGTTCCGCGCCCAGGCTCCGAACGTCGACCTGCGCATGCTGGAAACGCCCGAGATGAAGCGCCAGGCCCTCGACGAACTGGTGCGCGAGCGCGTGATGCGCGCGGCGGCCGACAAGGGCGGCTACAACACCAGCGACGAGCGCCTGCTGGCCTTCTACCGCAACGACCCGCAGTTCGCGCCGTTCCGCGGCCCGGACGGCACCATCGACCGCGCCCGCCTCGAAATGGCCGTGGCCGCGCAAGGCATGTCCGTGAAGGGCCTCGAGCAGCGCATGCGCGAGATGCTGGCGCTGCGCCAGGTCACGCTGGGCCTCACCGGTTCGGTCACCGCACCCGACGCCACCACGTCCACCGCCCTCGACGCGCTGTTCCAGCAGCGCGAGGCGCAGGTCGAGCGCTTCGATGCCAAGGCCTACGCCACGAAGGTGAACCCCACCGACGCCGACATCGAGGCCTACTACAAGGACGCCGCCCACCAGGCCCAGTTCCGCTCGATCGAACAGGCCGACATCGAATACGTCGTGCTCGACCTCGACGCGGTGAAGAAGGGCATCACGGTCTCCGAAGAGGACCTGAAGAAGTACTACACCGAGAACGTCAAGCGCTACACCGTGGCCGAGGAACGCAAGGTGCGCCACATCATGATCAAGGCCGGCACGTCCGTTCCCGAGGCAGAGCGCACCGCCGCCCGCACGAAGGCGGAGGCCCTGCAGGCCGAGCTCGTGAAGGCGCCTGCCACGTTCGCCGACGTGGCCCGCAAGAACTCGCAGGACGCCGGCACGGCCGAACGCGGTGGTGATGTGGACGCCTTCATCGCGAAGGGCGACACCGATCCGGCCTACGAGACCGCGCTGTTCGCACTCAAGCCCAACGAGATCAGCCCCGTGGTCGTCACGCCCGAAGGCTTCTACATCCTGCAACTGCAGGCCGTGAAGGGCGGCGACGTGCGCAGCTTCGAATCGGTCCGTGCCGAAGCGGAAGACGAAGTGAAGAAGCAGCTGGCCCAGTCCCGGTACTCCGAGGCCGCCAACGAGTTCACGAACACCGTCTACGAACAGTCCGACAGCCTGAAGCCCGTGGCCGAGAAGCTCAAGCTCGAGGTGAAGACCGCCAGGGGCGTTCTGCGTTCGCCGCAGCAGGGCGCCGACGGCCCGCTCGCCTCGGCCAAGCTGCTGGAGGCGCTGTTCTCGTCCGAGTCGCTGCAGAACAAGCGCAACACCGAGGCCGTCGAGACGAAGGCCAACCAGCTGACCGCTGCCCGTGTCACCGCCTACCACCCGGCCGCCGTGCGCCCGCTCGCCGAAGTGCGCGACCAGGTGAAGGCCCGCCTCGTGGCCCAGCAGGCTGCGGCGCTCGCCCGCAAGGAAGGCGAGGCCCGCCTCGCCGCCGCGAAGGCCGCACCGGCCACCGCCTTCGACAAGCCCGCCGTGACCCTGTCGCGTGCCAAGCCGGGTGACCTGCCGCGCGACGTGGTCGACGCCACGCTGAAGGCACCGTCGGCCACGTTGCCGGCGGTGGTGGGCGTGGACCTCGGCGACCAGGGCTATGCCGTGGTGCGCATCACCAAGGTGCTGGGCCGCGACCCGGTCGTGGCCGACCCGAAACAGGCCAGCGCCCAGTACGCGCAGGCCTGGGGTGCAGCCGAGTCCGACGCCTACTACGAAGCCCTCAAATCGCGCTTCAAGGTGAAGGTCATGGCCCCGGTTGCCACCGCCGAAGAAAAAACCACCGACACCGTCGCGTCGAAGTGAGATTTCTCAGGCTATAATGCTTGGCTTACTGCGGTGGCTGTAGCTCAGTTGGTAGAGTCCAGGATTGTGATTCCTGTTGTCGCGGGTTCGAGTCCCGTCAGCCACCCCACCCAACGTTAGGAAAACAGGCGCTTCGGCGCCTGTTTTCATTTCCGGCCGCCATGCTGGCGGCAGGCCTCACGGCTTCGCGGGTTGGTAGAGGTCCGCGAAGACGTGCTCGGGCATCCACGTCTCGTACGCATCGGGCTGCCCGGGGTGCCGCACGACGAGGCGGCCCGGCAGCACACGCTTCGCGGCCGGTGGGGCCTTCATGGTCCGCGTGCCGCTCAAGCGCTGGAAGCGCAGCTGGTACGCCATGTTGGACAGCTGCGCCGCCAGCACGATGCGTCCGTACGCGTCCGCGGTCGTGTCGTCCCGGGCCTCGCAACGCTGCATCGACGCGTGGTCGATGTAGGGGCGTTCGAAGTCGTGGTCGCTCACGAGGAACTCCTCGCCCGCCGGAGGCGGGTCGGCATCAGCGCACCAATGTGACGGTCATCTCGCCCTTCGCCGTGAGCCGCCGGCCGCCGGTCAGGTCGGCGTGCGTGAGGTAACCCAGGCGCTCGAGCCGTTCCAGGGTGGGGCCCACGTGGCCGCCACACCCGTTTTCGGCGATGCGTCGCAGCACGTCGACGTCTTCGCGCGACAGGTCCAGACCGTACTCCTCGTCGTGTTCCATGGCGTGTTCCTTTGCCGTGAAACGGTGAGTATGGCGCCTCTGCCCGCGATCCGTCAGCAGGTTACCCTTGTCGGCGGATGCCGCGAACGGGCACGTCGTTTGCCGGTCGTGGGCGACCCCGCCGAAGGAGATCGCCATGCCTGATCCCGTCCATGACCCCGAGCGCATCCACGTGATCGACGACGAGGAGGTGCGCCACTGGGCCGCCCGGTTCGGCGTGACCCCGGAGGACGTTCGAGCCGCCGTGAAGGCGGCCGGTGACCTCGCGGTGGATGTGCAGGAATACTTGCACACGCACCATGCCAGCAACGGCAGTGACCACTGAGGACCGCGCGGTCAGCCCCGGCGCCCCACGCCCGGCCGGCTCGCGAGGTACACGCCGGCGTACGCCGACGGCGGCATCAGCAGGTAGCTGACCACCTCGGCCCACAGCGGGTAGCTGCTGTCGGAGACCAGCAGGCTCAGCACGAACGAGACGCCGAGGAAGGCCACGGTGTTCTGGAACAGTGCGCCGCGCGCGATGCGCGCGGTGGCGAAGGCCCCCAGCACGGTGGCGACTGCGCCCGCGGCGAACGTCCAGAACATCACCGCCGGCGACAGCAGCAAGGTGTTGACGGCCGCCTCGAACTCGGCGTCGCCCATCTCGGTGTCGAGCAGGTGGCCGCCGAAGACGGCGAAGAGGATGGCGGAGAGCACCAGCACCACGGCAAGCGACACGAGCACCCCGATGGTCACGGCCTTGATGTTCACGTCGCGCATGGGGGGTCTTCCGGTTCGGATCCTGGCAGGGAGGGGCGCCCATTCTGCAGCATGACCGGCGGTCCACCGGCCGACAGGCCGACGCCCATGTTCCTGCCCGGCGGGATGGCCCGATCCACACGGGGGAATCCGGCTCGGGGTTCTTGCGCCGTGCGCCGCACGATCCTGGAAGACGGACCATTCCCGCGTTCCTAGAGTCTGCTCGCGCGCCGAGGCAGGCGGGCGTGACGTGCAAAGCGATTCCTGCCACCACAACACCCACAGGAGACAAGGATGAACAGCACATTCACCAGGAGGCTGCTGGTCGGCATCGGCGTGGCCGTCGTGTCGGCCGCAGCCGGCGCGCAGACCGTCGTGTTCGAGGAGCGCTTCGGCAACGGCCTCGGCCAGTTCGCCGGCACCGGCAGCGTCTACACATCCAGCGCGGGCATCCGCCTCGCGGGCTCGATCGGATCGGGCAAGGGCGTGATCACGTCGGGGCCCATCGCCACCACGAACGTCTCGAAGCTGACGCTGACGTTCACGCGCAGCACGAGCGGCCTCGACACCGGCGAGGCGGGCACCGCCTCGGTGTCCGTCAACGGCGGCGCTTACACGACGCTCGAGTCCACGCGCACCGCGTCGGGCAGCACCTCGATCGCGCTGCCCGACAGCGCGTCGAACCAGGCCGACGTGCGCCTTCGGTTCGCCGTGTCGGCCAACAGCGCGCTCGAGAGCTACACGGTCGACGAGGTCGTGCTGTCGGGCCAGCGCGCGGGCGACCCGCCGCCCGGAGGTGGCGGCACGCTGCCGCCGGTGAGCAGCGTCGACGCCGACGGGCCGTTCGCCACCTCGGCCACCACGTCGACCGGGCCCGGCCGCAACGGCTGGGTGGTGCGTCCCACCACGCTCGGCGCCAACGGCCTGAAGCACCCCGTGTTCATCTGGGGGCCGGGCGCGGGCACGGGGCCGGCCGAGTACGACTTCCACCTGCGCCGCATCGCGTCCCATGGCTTCATCGTGTACTCGGAGACGTCCACCAGCAGCGGCAGCGAGATGAAAGCGGCCATCGACTGGCTGATCGCCGAGAACGGCCGCCCCGCGAGCCCGTACTACCAGAAGATCGACACCACCCGCATCGCGGCCGGCGGCCACTCGCGCGGTTCGGTGGGCACGTTCGCGATCGCGAGCGACCCGCGCCTGTCCACCACGATCCACGTGGCCGGCGGGTCGTTCGACGGTCAGGGCTCGCGCAACCTGCGCCAGCCCGCGGCCTACTTCTGCGGCTCGGAGGACACCACGGCGACGCCGAACTGCCGCCGCGACTACACGGCCACCACGACCCCGGTCTTCTTCTCGGTGATCACGGGCGCCACGCACATCAACGCGGCGCGTGAAGCCCTGCCGGGCATCGTGGCGTGGCTGCGCTGGCACCTCGCCGACGAGGACGACCGCCGCGCGAGCTTCCTGACCCCGGGTGGGGCGTTCACCACCGGCAAGTGGGTCTCGCAGCAGAAGAACTGGTAGTCCGCGCCCTCGTCGCGTGACGTTCGCCCTGGCCCGACGGCCAGGGCGTTTCCCATTTCCCTTTCAGGAATTCCTTCGATGAAGAACCGCTTCCTGGCCCCGGCCTGCACCGCGCTCGCCCTGGGCTTCCTTTCGTCCTCGTCCCTGGCCGCGTTGCTCGCGGAGCAGGTGTTCTCCTCGGGCCTCGGGCCGTACAGCGCGACCGGCAGCGTGTCGACCGGCAGCACTGGCGCACGCCTCTCCGGTGGGTCGAGCCCCGGCCGGCTCACGAGCGCCGCCATCGACACCACGGGCCATCGGCGGGTGTTGGTCACCGTGAACCGCTCGACCACGGGGCTCGATGCCGGCGAGGCCGGCACGATCGTGGCCGTGGTCAACGGCCAGTCGCGCACGCTCGAGTCCGTGCGTTCGGCGAGTGGTGCCGCCACGTTCGACCTCGGCGACAACGCGGGCCGCGTGACGCTGCAGTTCGGCGTGGCCGCCAGCAGCCTGCTGGAGTCGTACACGGTCGCCAGCGTGCGCGTGGAGGGCGAGCCCGTGTCCACCGAACCGCCGGTGCGCACCGGCACCCTCGTGCCCGATGCCTCGTGGACCTGCGGCCTGCCCGGCGGCATCCCCGACCCCGCGACCGGCACGCCCGTGTTCAACACCACGCTGGCAGCCGATGCACCCATCGTCGTCGGCGCCACGCCCTACGGGCAGCGCCGCGTGATCCGCACCACCGGCGGCACGCTGTCGGGCGGGTCGCTCGGCGGGACGGTGCTCAGCGGCTCGCTCGACTTCGACCTGCAACTGCCCAGCGGTGCGCAGGAGCACGAGTCGCGCTACACGTTGCGGGCCACCGACGGCACGCTGATCTACGTGCGCCTGTGCGGCGTGGCCGACGGCACGGGCCAGCGGGTCGTCGCCGACTTCGAGGCGCCGACCAGCAGCACGTGGCAGTGGCTCAACAGCGGCACCTACGTGGGCCGCCGCGAGGTCACGGCCTCGGGCATCCGCCTCTCCGTGAGCGCAGTCTCGGCGACGCCGAACCCCGCCGACCCCGTCACCCGCGTGCCGGCCGACGACGCGCTGAAGCAGCAGCCCTTCAACTGCGCGGTGGCGCCGGCGTCGGCCGCGCAGGGCGCGCAGGTGCTCGTCGCACGCGTGAACATCGGCAGCTCGCAGTCGGTGGGCACGTCCAAGCGCGGACGCCGCAACATCATCCCGATCACGGGCGGCACATACAGCGGCTCGTTCGGCTCGGGTTCGGTGAACCCCGGCGGCGCGGACCACCAGCTGACGGTGTCGGGCGGCCTGCAGGTCGAGGCGCGCTACACGCTGAAGGCCGCCAACGGCGAGACGATCGTCGTGCGCAACTGCGGCGACTTCGGTTCTGCCGACCTCACGGCGGTGACGTTCGAAGCCCCGACCGGCGGCGCGATCGCGGCGATGAACAACGGCAGCTACGTCGGCACGATCACGCCGGGCCTCGGGCGGGTGACCATCACCGTCTACGAACGGCGCTGAGCGGGTACCCTTGTCGGCTCATCGACAAGGAGTGCTCCCTCATGACGGATCGGGTTCGGATCGGCGTGGCCGGCGGCGGGCTGATGGGCTGTGGCATCGCCGCGCAGATGGCGGCCGCGGGCCACGCGGTGCGCGTGTTCGAGACCGACGAGGCCGCGGCGGGCCGTGTGCCGGCCCGCTGCGCGGCCATCCTGGACGAGCTGGTGGACGCGCGGGCGTTCGGCGAAGCCGAGGCGCGCGAGGTGCTGGCGCGGGTCGAGGTCTCGCGGGACGTCGCCGCGCTCGCGGACTGCGGCACGGTCTTCGAGGCCATCCGCGAGGTGCTGCCCGAGAAACACGCGCTCTACGCGCGGCTGGAGCCGGTGCTCGCGCCTGGCGCCACACTCGCCAGCACCACCAGCGGCTTCACGCCGGAGGACCTGGCACGGCCCCTGGTGCGCCCCGACCGGTTCCTCGTGGCGCACTTCTGGAACCCGCCGCACATCGTGCCACTGGTGGAGGTGCTGACGAGCGCCACCACGCGGACCGACGTGCTCGACGGCCTGGAATCACTGCTGCGCCAGGCCGGCTGCGAGCCGGTGCGGCTGAAGAAGGCGGTGCCGGGCTTCATCGGCAACCGGCTGCAGTTCGCGGTGTTGCGCGAGGCGTTGCACCTGCTGCGCGAGGGTGTGGCGGACGCGGAGACCATCGACCGCGTGATGAAGCTGTCGATCGGCAAGCGCTATGCCGCCATCGGCCCGCTCGAAGGCGCCGACGTGGGCGGGCTCGAGACCTTCCTGACGATCTCGCGCTACCTGATGCCCGAACTCGCGAAGACCGAGGACGTGCTCGACGTGCTGCAAGCCCACACCGACCGCGGCGAGCGTGGCCGGGCGAGCGGACAGGGCTTCTACACCTGGGACGCGGCGCGCGAGGACTGGCTGCGCCAGGTGCGCCTGCGGCTGCTGGGCAGCGGTCAGCCGTGACGGCGGCGGGCGGTGGCGAGTGAGGCGATCGCCCCGGCCACCACACCCCAGAACGCCGAGCCGATGCCGAGGAAACTCACACCCGACAGCGTGACGAGGAAGGTCAGCAGCGCGGCATCACGGTGGTGTTCGTCGCGCAGCGCACTCGCGAGGCCGCTGCCGATGGTGCTCAGCAACGCCAAGCCAGCCACCGCGATCACCAGTTCCTTCGGCAGCGCGGCCAGCAGGCCCGCGACCGCGCCGCCGGCCAGGCCCACCGCGATGTAGAACACGCCGGCCGCGACGGAGGCGGTGTAGCGGCGCGCCGGGTCCTCGTGGGCTTCGCGGCCGAGGCAGATCGCCGCCGTGATGGCGGCGAGGTTCAGCGCGTAGCCCCCGAACGGCGCCAGCAGCAGCGAGACCACGCCCGTGGCGCCGACCGTGGGCGACACGGGGATGTCGTAGCCCGCGGTGCGCTGCGCGGCCACGCCGGGCAGGTTCTGCGACGCCATGGTCACGAGGAACAGCGGCAGGGCGAGGCCCACGAGCGCGCGCACCGAGAACTCGGGCGGGGTCCATTCCGGATGCGCCCAGCCCCAGGCGACGGGACCGGGCCGCAGCTGGCCCGACACCGCGGCGATCACGATGCCCGCCAGCAGCACGACGGGCACCGCGTAGCGCGGCCACCAGCGGCGTCCCGCGAGGAACGCGGCCGTCATGCCGAACACGATCAGGGGCTGCGTGCGACTCGCCATCACCGCCTCCAGCGCGAACCGGGCCAGCACGCCGGCGAGCAGCGCGGACGCGATGGCGACCGGGATGTGGTCCATCGCCCGCTCGAAGAGGCCGCTGTAGCCCACCGCGGCGATCAGCACGGCGCACACGATGAACGCGCCCACGGCCTCGGCCATCGGCACGCCCTGCGTCGCGGCGATCAGCGCGGCGCCCGGGGTGGACCAGGCCGTGAGGACCGGCTTGCGGTACCACAGCGACAGCGCGAGGCTCGTGAGGCCGGTGCCGAGCCCCAGCGCCCAGATCCACGAGGCCGTCTGCGACGGGGTGGCACCGAGGGCCTGGGTGGCCGCGAAGATCAGGGCGATCGAACTCGTGAAGCCGACCAGGACGGCGACGAGGCCGGCCACCGTGGTCGAGACGGAGAAATCGGTGAGGAGGGCGCGGGACAAGGTGGGCGGGCGTGGGGGAGGGCGGTCCCGAGTGTTCCACAAAGGCGTGCGAGGGGTGCCTCGCCGGGTCATCCCGGCGAACGCCAGGATCCACCGGGGCCGGAGCGCGCCCGCCGGCAGCGGGCCCCGATGTTCATCGGGGCGACCCGTGTCGGGGTAATCCCCCTGTTCACCCGCCCTCCGATGGACTGAAATGCCGATCGACGTAAACGTTTACGCAAACGTTTGCTTCCGCCGGCCAGCATTGCGAAACGCCGTCCGGTCACGACCCACCTCCTGAGGAGCAATGACATGACGATCCGTTTCACCCGCCGCGCCGCCGCGGTGGCCGCCGCCCTGGTCCTCGCGGGCCCCGCGCTGGTGTCCTCCGTCCACGCCCAGACCGCCAAGCCGCGGGTGGGCCTGGTGATGAAGTCGCTGGCGAACGAGTTCTTCAAGAACATGACCGAGGGCGCCATCGCCCACGAGAAGAAGCGCGGCGACTTCGAGTTGAAGGCCGTGGGCATGCAGTCCGAGACCGACTTCGACGCCCAGACCGCCGCCGTGGAGAACTTCATCACGCAGAAGTACGACGTGATCGTGATCGCCCCGGCCGACTCGCGCGCGATGGTCGCGCCCGTCGCCAAGGCCTTGAAGGCCGGCATCACCGTGGTGAACTTCGACGTGGCACTCGATGCCGCTGCGCTGAAGAAGGCCGGCCTCGACCTGGCCTTCGTGGGCCCCGACAACCGCGCCGGCGCGAAGATGGCGGGCGACGAACTCGCCAAGGCCCTGGGCCCCGGCGCGAAGATCGCGATCATCGAGGGCAACCCCGGCGCCGACAACGCCACGCAGCGCAAGCTCGGCTTCGAGGACGCGGCCAAGGCCGGCAAGCTCAAGGTCGTGACCTCGCAGACGGCCCACTGGGAGACCGAGGAAGCCAACGCGGTGTTCACGAACATCCTGACGGCGAACCCCGACATCCAGGGCGTGATGGTCGCCAACGACTCGATGGCGGTGGGCGTGGCCAAGGCCATCGACGCGGCCGGCAAGACCGGCAAGATCAAGGTGGTCGGCTTCGACAACATCCCCGCCATCCGCCCGCTGATCAAGCAGGGCAAGGTGCTCGCCACCGTCGACCAGTTCGGCTCCGAGATGGCCGCCAACGCGATCGACTACGGGATCAAGTCGCGCAAGGACAAGCAGCCGCTGAAGGGCTGGGTCAAGACGCCCATCGAGCTCGTGACCGCGAAGAACGTGAAGTGACGAGGGCAGGGCGGCCTGCGGGCCGCCCGTCTGGAACGCGACCATGGCAGACACCCCCGCCCTCGAACTACACGGCATCACGCGCCGCCACCCCGGCGTGCTCGCGCTGGACGGCGTGGACCTCACGCTGCAGCGCGGCGAGGTGCATGCGCTCGCCGGTGAAAACGGCGCGGGCAAGTCGAGCCTCATCAAGATCCTGTGTGGCGCCGACCGCGCGAACAGCGGCCGCATGGTGCTGTTCGGCGAGACCTATGCGCCGCACAACCCGCTCGACGCGATGCGCGCGGGCATCCGGGTGGTGCACCAGGAACTGCACATGCTCGACGAGCTGTCGGTGGCCGAGAACCTGCTGTTCGAACGCCTGCCGCGCACCCGCCTGGGCCTGCTCGACCGCGGCGCGCTGCGCCGCCGCGCGACGGAGCTGCTCGCGCTCGTGGGCCTCGACGACCTGGACCCGTCCACCCGCGTGGCCACGCTCGGCATGGCGCAGCGCCAGCTGATCGAGATCGCGAAGGCGCTGTCGGGCGACAGCCGCATCGTCATCATGGACGAGCCCACGGCCACGCTGACGCCGCGCGAAACCGACCGGCTGCTGCAGCTGATCCGCCAGCTGCGCGACCGCGGCGTCACCGTGGTGTTCGTCTCGCACCACCTGCAGGAACTGTTCGACGTGTGCGACCGCGTCACGGTGCTGCGCAACGGCCGCAAGGTCGACACCCGTCCCATCGCGGGCACCACCACCGACGACCTCGTGCGGCGGATGGTGGGCCGCGACCTCGCCGGGCCGTCGACCCGCCAGGCGCCCGTGCTCGACCCCACGCGCGAGCCGGCGCTGCGGGTCGAGGGCCTGCGCTTCCGTGGCCAGCGCGGTTCGACCCCGCTGTCGTTCAGCCTGCGTTACGGCGAGATCGTCGGCCTCGCCGGGCTCGTGGGCTCGGGCCGGACGGAAACCGTGCGCGCGATCTTCGGGGCCGACCCGCCCGTCGCCGGCCAGGTGTTCCGGGACGGCCGCCCCGTGCGCACCGACACGCCGGACCGCGCGCTCGCCGAAGGCATCTGCCTGCTCACCGAGAACCGCAAGGACGAGGGCCTCATCCTCGACATGCCGATCCGGGCGAACGTCTCGCTCGCGAACCTCCCCGCCGTCTCGCGCTCGGGCCTGATGCAGGCCGGTGCCGAGGCCGACGCGGCACGCCGCATGGTGGCCGACCTGCAAGTGCGGCTCGCGTCCATCGACCAGCCGGTGCGCGAGCTGTCCGGCGGCAACCAGCAGAAGGTGGTGCTCGGCAAGTGGCTGCTGCGCGAGCCGAAGGTGCTGCTGCTCGACGAACCCACGCGGGGCGTGGACGTGGGCGCGAAGGCCGAGATCCACGCGCTGCTCGAACGCATGGCCGCGCGTGGCCTGGCCGTGCTGGTGGTGTCCTCCGACCTGCGCGAGCTGATGGGCCTGTGCGACCGGATGATGGTGATGAGCCGCGGCGTGATCACCGGCGAGGTGCAGCGCGCGCAGTTCGACGAAGAGGCCATCCTCGCGATGGCGTACCAGGAATACACGCGGGCCGCGGCCCGCGAGACCGCGACGGTTCAATCATGAGCAACCCTTCCAACTCCCTCGCGGCCCCGTCCCGCACCTCGCTGCGCCACCGCACCCGCGCCGTGCTGCGCGAAGCCGGCATCGGCGTCGCCCTCGTGGCGCTCGTCGGGGTGTTCGCGATGCTGTCGCCCATCTTCCTCACGTCGACCAACATCACGAACATCTTCACGCAGATCTCCATCAACGTGATCCTGGCCGTGGGCATGACCTTCGTGATCCTGATCGGGGGCATCGACCTGTCGGTGGGTTCGGTGATGGCCTTCTGCGCGGTGGTGGCCGGCACGGTGCTCAAGCTCGAGGGGCTGGCCGTGGGGCCGGCCATCGCGCTCGCGCTGCTCGCGAGCGTGGCGGTGGGCGCGGTGTGCGGCCTGGCCAACGGCGCGATCTCGGCCTACTGGGCCATCCCGTCGTTCATCGTCACGCTGGGCATGCTCAACATCGCCCGCGGCGCGGCACTGCAGTGGACACAGGCCCGCTCGATCTACGAGTTCCCCGACGCGTTCAACGACTTCGGCAGCGCCACCGTGCTGGGCCTGCCGGCGATCTTCCTGGTGGCGCTGGCCCTGGTGGCCCTGGGTTGGTTCGTGCTGAACCGCACCGTGTTCGGCCGGCTCGTCTACGCCATCGGCAACAACGAGGAGGCGGTGCGCCTGGCCGGGCACAGCGTGCGGGCCGTGAAGATCGCCGCGTTCGTGATCTGCGGCGCGGCGGTGGGCGTGGGGGCCGTGATCTACATGACCCGCCTGACCATCGCGAGCCCCATCTCGGGCATCGGCTTCGAGCTGAACGCCATCGCCGCGGTGATCATCGGCGGCACGAGCCTGAGCGGCGGACGTGGCTCCATCGTGGGCACGCTGCTGGGGGCCTGCATCATCGGCGTGCTGGCCAACGGGCTGATCCTGATCGGCATGAGCGACTTCCTGCGGCAGATGGTCACGGGTTTCGTGATCATTCTGGCGGTGGTGCTCGACGTGTACCGGGCGCGCCTGACCCGCGCGGCCGACTGACCGATGATGGCCGCACCCCGCACGAGAACGAAGAGACCGACCCGATGAGCACGATCAAGGACGTGGCCCAGCATGCCCAGGTGTCGGTGGCCACCGTGTCCCACGTCATCAACGACACCCGCTTCGTGAGCGAGGCCACCCGCGTGCGCGTGCAGGCGGCCATCGAGGCGCTGCGCTACGTGCCCAGCGCGCTCGCCCGCAGCCTCAAGAGCAACCGGACCCACACCGTGGGGATGATGATCCCCAACAGCTCGAACCCGTACTTCGCCGAGATCATCCGCGGCATCGAGGACACGTTCTACGAGGCGGGCTTCAACGTCATCCTCTGCAACTCCGACGACGACCCGATCAAGCAGGGCAACTACGTGCGCCTGCTCACCGAAAAACAGGTGGATGGCCTGATCGTGATGTCCTCCGGCAGCGACGTCGAGCTGCTCGACACGCTGCGCGCCGCGCGCATGCCGCAGGTGGTGGTCGACCGCGAGATCGACGACCTGGCGGCCGACCTGGTCGAGGTGAACCACGAGGCGGGCGGGTTCCTCGCCACGCAGCACCTGCTCAAGCTCGGCCACCGCCGCATCGGCTGCATCGCCGGGCCGCTCGGCCTGTCGTCGGCGCGCGAGCGGGTGCAGGGCTACCGCCGTGCGCTGGGCGAGGGCGGAGTCACGGTCGATGACCGCCTCATCCGCGGCGCCGACTTCACGAGCGCCGGCGGCCTGGCCGCGATGACTTCGCTGCTCGACTCGGCGCGCCGCCCCACCGCGGTCTTCGCGTCGAACGACCTGATGGCCATCGGCGCGATCTGCGCCGCGGCCCAGCGCGGGCTGCGCATCCCGCAGGACGTGTCGGTGGTGGGCTTCGACGACATCGCGCTCGCGGCCCACAGCAACCCGCCGCTCACGAGCGTGGTGCAGCCCAAGCACCAGACGGGGCAGCTCGCGGCGCAGCTGCTGCTCGAACGCATCGCCGACCCGTCGCGTGCGCTGCAGCGCACGATCCTCCAGCCCTCGCTGCTGGTGCGCCAGTCGTCGGGGCCCGTGCCGGAGGCAGCGCGGTGACGGGCCGGGTGGTCGTGCTCGGCAGCGTCAACGCCGACCTGGTGCTGCGCTGCGCGGCACTGCCGCTGCCCGGCGAGACCGTGCACGGCCGCGACTTCCGCACGCTGCCCGGCGGCAAGGGCGCGAACCAGGCCATCGCCGCGGCGCGGCTGGGCGCCTCCGTCGCGTTCATCGGCTGCGTGGGTGACGACGACTTCGGCCGCACCGCACAGCTCGTGCTGGCGGGCGAGGGCATCGACACCACCCACCTCCACGTCGTCGCGGGCACCGCCACCGGCGTCGCGATGATCCTGGTGGACGACGCCGGCCAGAACAGCATCGCACTCGCGGCCGGGGCCAATGCGGCGCTGACCACGGGCCAGGTCGATGCCGCGGCCTCGCTGTTCGACGGTGCAGCCCTGTTCGTGTGTCAGCTGGAGTCGCCGCTGGACGTGGTGCGGCACGCGATCGGCCGGGCCCGCGCGGCCAGCGTGCCGGTGCTGCTCAACCCGGCGCCGGCGCAGGCCTTGCCCGCGGCGCTGCTGGCCGACGTGGACGTGCTGGTGCCGAACGAAACCGAGGCGGCCCTGCTGGTGGGCTCCGACCTCGACCCGACGGCTGCCGCCGCACGGCTGCGGGCGATGGGACCGGCCACCGTGCTGCTCACGCTCGGCGCCGACGGCCTGCAGATCGACGCGGACGGTCTCGTCCAGCGGGTCCCGGCCCCGGCCACCGGCCCGGTCGTCGACACCACCGGTGCGGGTGACACCTTCATCGGTGCCTTCGCCGCGGCGCGGGTCGAAGGCGCCTCCGTCGCGGCCGCGGCCGCGTTCGCCCAGAAGGCCGCCGCGCTCAGCGTGACGCGGCCGGGCGCGGTGGGCGGCATGCCGTACCGCCACGAAGTGGGGAACCCATGAAAAAGACGATGCTGCTGAACGCCGAGTTGTCGCAGCTGATCGCGGCGATGGGGCATGGCGACCAGCTCGTGATCGCCGACGCCGGCTTGCCGGTGCCGCCGGGCACGCGTTGCATCGACCTCGCGGTGAGCGGCGGCGTGCCGTCGTTCGATCAGGTGCTGGTGGCGGTGCTGTCGGAGCTGCAGGTCGAAAGCGCCGTGGCGGCCGGCGAGATGCTCGACCGCTCGCCGGCGCTGGCGGGCGTGCTGCGGCAGCGGCTCGGCGCCGTCCCGCTGGCCCACGTCGACCACGCCGCCTTCAAGGCCCGCTCGGCCGGGGCCCGGGCCATCGTGCGCACCGGCGAGTTCACGCCGTATGCGAACGTGATCCTGTCGGCCGGCGTGGTGTTCTGATCAACGCCACCAGTGGGTGGACGGCGCGGGCGCCCGCACGTCCAGCCGCTCGCCCATCTGCGGCGCCGTCAGCGGCACCTTCGCGGCCTCGGCCAGCGCAGTGATGCGCTCGAAGGGCTCCGTCCACGGGTGCAGCGCCAGGTCGAAGGTGCCGTTGTGGATGGGCATCATCACCTTGCCGTTCACGTCGAGGTGCGCCTGCAGGCTCTGCTCGGGCTGCATGTGCACGTCGGGCCACTGCGCATCGTAGGCGCCGGTCTCGATCATCGTCAGGTCGAACGGGCCGAACCGTTCGCCGATGGTCTTGAAGCCGGCGTGGTAGCCGGTGTCGCCGCTGAAGAAGATGCGGGTGTCGTCGGTCATCAGCACCCACGAGGCCCACAGCGTGGTGTTGCGGTCGCTCAGCGTGCGGCCCGAGAAGTGCTGGGCGGGCGTGGCGACGAAACGCACGCCGCCGATCGACGTGCCTTGCCACCAGTCGAACTGCTGCACCTTCGCGGCGGGCACGCCCCATTCGATCAGCCGGTCGCCCACGCCCAGCGGCGTGAGGAACTGGACGACCTTCGGCGCGAGGGCCAGCACGGCGTCGTGGTCGAGGTGGTCGTAGTGGTCGTGCGACAGGACCACGGCCTCGATGTCGGGCAGGTCCTCGATGCGCAGCGGCGGCGCGTGGAATCGCTTCGGGCCGGCGAAGGACATGGGCGACGCACGTTCCGAGAACACCGGGTCGGTCAGGAAGAACTTTCCGTCGAGCTTGAGCAGCATCGTCGAATGGCCCAGGCGCCACAGGCTGCGGTCGGGGGCGTTCACGAGGTCGGCGCGGGTCAGGGCCAGCACCGGGATGGGTTTGCTGGGCGTGGCGTCGGTGCGCTTCGTGGTGAGCACGCGCCACATGATCTCCATCGTCTTGAAGAAGCCGGGGTCCTCGTGGGGGACGACGTTGTGGAACTTGCCGTCCGCGTACTGCGGCGACGTGGCACGGGAGGCCGTCGGGACGGCGGCTCGGGCGAGGAGGGTGCAGGTCATGGCGGTGAGGGCGGTGAAAAACAAGAGGTAGAGGGCGATCCGGGGCAGGCGGCTCAGCATGGGCATGCCTCCATCAAAAAGTACACTGCACAGTGTAGTGCGCTTTTTGAAAAAGTAAACTGTGCAGTGTAAAATTCGGGCATGAGTTCACAACCCGTGCCCACCCGCCTCACCGACCGCAAGCGCGATGCGATCGTCGTCGCCGCCATCGCCGAGTTCCGCGAACACGGGTTCGCCGGCACCAGCATGGACCGCATCGCGGCCGCGGCGGAGGTGTCCAAGCGCACCGTCTACAACCACTTCCCGAGCAAGGACGAGCTGTTCGCCGCGATCCTGTCGCAGCTGTGGGAGCGCAGCCAGGGTTTGGCGGGGGTGGCGTACGCGCCGAAGCAACCGCTGCGGGCGCAGTTGCTGGAACTCCTCGGGCAGAAGATGCAGCTGCTCAACGATCCGAGCTTCATCGACCTGTCGCGCGTGGCGATGGCCGAGATGATGCACACGCCCGAGCGGGCGCAGGACATGGTGGCGCGCCTGCCCGAGAAGGAAGAGGGCCTCGCCACCTGGGTGCGCGAGGCGCAGCGCGACGGCCGGCTGCGCGATGGCGTCGACCCGGTCTATGCCGCGCAGCAGCTGCAGGGCCTGATCAAGTCGTTTGCGTTCTGGCCGCAGCTGGCGATGGGGCAGCCGCCGCTGGACCCGGCGCGGCAGCAGCAGGTGCTGGCCGACAGCGTCGACCTGTTCCTCGGCTTCTACGCCAGGGCCTGACCCTCACACGTCGAACCGCACGCCCTGCGCGAGCGGCAGCGCGCATGACCGGTTGACCGTGTTGGTGGCGCGGCGCATGTAGTTGCGCCAGGCGTCCGAGCCCGATTCGCGGCCGCCGCCCGTCTCCTTCTCGCCCCCGAACGCCCCGCCGATCTCGGCGCCCGAGGTGCCGATGTTGACGTTGGCGATGCCGCAGTCCGAGCCCCCCGCGGCCACGAAGGCCTCGGCCTCGCGCAGGTCGTTCGTGAAGACCGCGGACGACAGGCCTTGCGGCACGTCGTTCTGCAGGGCCAGGGCCTCGTCGAAGTCGCGGTAGCGCATGGCGTGGAGGATCGGCGCGAAGGTCTCCTCGCGCACCACCGCCGTCTGCCCTGGCATGCGCACGAGCGCGGGTTCCGCGTACCACGCCTGGGGAAACCGGTCGGCGAGCACGCGGCGGCCGCCGCTCACCTCGCCGCCGTCGCCCCGGGCACGCGACAGAGCGGCCTGCATGCGGCCGAACGCCGCCTCGTCGACCAGCGGACCCACGAGCGTGCCGGCGTCGAGCGGGTCGCCGATGGCCAGGCTCGCGCGGGCGCGGTCGAGGCGGGTCAGCAGCGCATCGGCCACCGACTCGTGCACGAAGAGCCGCCGCGTGGTCGTGCACCGCTGGCCCGCGGTGCCGTAGGCGCCGAACACGAGGCCGCGCACCGCGAGGTCGAGGTCGGCGGTGGGCGCCACGATGACGGCGTTGTTGCCGCCCAGTTCGAGCAGCGCCCGCCCGAACCGCGCCGCCACGCGGGGCGCCACGAGGCGGCCCATGCGGGTGCTGCCGGTGGCGGACACGAGCGCGACGCGCGGATCGTCCGCCAGCACCTCGCCCAGCGCGGCACCCCCGATGAGCACCTGCGACAGGCCCTCGGGGGCGTCGCTGCCGAACCGGGCGAGGGCACGCGCCAGCAGCGACTGCGTGGCCAGCGCCGTGAGCGGGGTCTTCTCCGAAGGTTTCCAGACGACCGGGTCGCCGCACACGAGGGCCAGCGAGGCGTTCCAGGCCCACACGGCCACGGGGAAGTTGAAGGCGCTGATGACCCCCACCACACCGAGCGGGTGCCACTGCTCCATCATCCGGTGCCCCGGGCGTTCGGACGCGATGGTGAGGCCGTGCAGCTGGCGCGACAGGCCGGTCGCGAAGTCGCAGATGTCGACCATCTCCTGCACCTCACCGAAGCCCTCGCTCAGGATCTTGCCGGTCTCGATGGACAAGAGCCGGCCCAGCTCGGCCTTGTGGCGGCGCAGTTCGTCGCCCAGCAGCCGCACGAGTTCGCCGCGCCGCGGGGCGGGCACGTCGCGCCAGGCGAGGAAGGCGCGGTGTGCGGTGGCGATGGCCGTGCGCACGTCGTCCGGGGCGGCGGGCCGCAACGTGGCCAGGCGGGCGCCGTCGATGGGCGAGTGCACGGGCAGGTCACCTCCGGCGGGGAGGGACACGCCGAGGGCCGTCAGCAGGTCGTGGGCGGGGTGGGTCATGGCGGTCTCCCTGGGATGTCAGCCGATCGATTCGATGTGGCGCGACTGCTGGTAGGCGCGGCCGAACCGGTTCGCGAGGAACTCGGGCAGCGCCACCTGTTCCTGGCGGATGAACCCGCGCTGGGGCAGCCGCCCTTCGCGGAAGAGGTCGAGCGCAGCGCAGATGCCGGCCGCGGTGGTGATCTGGATGGCCGACAGCGGCCGGGCCTCGTCGCGGTCGGCGAAGACCTTGCGGGCGAACACCTCCTGCACCAGCGTGCCGTGGCGCATGCCGCTGGCGGTGACGAACACCAGCACGACGTCCTGCATCGTGCTGGGCACCGACTTGCGCAGCATCGCCTTCAGCGTGTCCGGGTCGTCCTTCAATTGCAGCTCCTCGAGCAGCAGCTTCATCAGGTCGCGGTGACCGGGGTAGCGCACCGACTTGTAGTCGAGCGTGCGCACGCGGCCGTCGAGGGTCTCGCAGAGCGTGCCGAGGCCGCCGGACGTATTGAACGCCTCGTACTCGACGCCGTCGAGCGAGAAGTGCTCCAGCCCTTCGAGCGGCAGCATCTCGAGCGAACGGCCGTCGCGGATGGCCTCGCACGGATGGCAGTACTCGTTGATGAGCCCGTCGACGCTCCAGGTCAGGTTGTACTTCAGCGCGTTGGTGGGGAAGGCAGGCAGGGCGCCCACACGCATCTTCACGTCGTGCAGCGTGTCGAACTGGCGCGCGAGGTGGTGGGCCACGATGCCGACGAAGCCGGGCGCGAGGCCGCACTGCGGCATGAACGCGGTGGGCGCGCCCTCGGCGAGCCGCTTGATCGCGCGGGTGGCGGCCACGTCCTCGGTCAGGTCGAAGTAGTGGCAGCCCGCCTCGCGGGCCTGTGTGGCGGCGAGCGTGGCCAGGTGGTAGGGCAGCGCGTTGATCACCGCGTCGTGGCCGCGCAGCACGCCCAGCAACTGGCGCGCGTCCGACGTGTCGACCACGCGCGTGGCCACGCCCTCGGGCAGGCGCGACAGCGCCTCGGCGCTGCGGTCCGCCACCGTCACGGTGTAGTCGCCGCTGTCGGCGAGCAGGTGGGTGATGACCTGACCGATGTGACCTGCACCCAGCAGCACGACACGCATTTTCATTCTCCGGAAGGGGTTGGACCTGCGATCCAGTCTAGGAACACCCTCCGACGATTGGTAGCGTGAGTTCGTCGGGATCGACAGCTTGCCGGACGGAATGTCGCGCTCTACGATGCGAATCGTCGAACCGATGGAGAAGCGCCATGGCCGAACCCACCGCAATGCCGTTCGTGAAGGACCAGCTCGACCGCGACCTGCTCGCGCTGCTGCAGGCCAACGCCCGCGAGAGCACCGCCAACCTCGCGCGCCGCCTCGGCGTGGCGCGCACCACGGTGCTCGCGCGCCTCGCCCGGCTCGAGCGGGACGGGGTCATCGTGGGCTACACGGTGCGGCTGGGGCAGGACATGGCCGACCGCGGGGTGTCGGCGTACGTGGGGGTCACCATCAGCCCCAAGTCGGCGCGCGAGGTCACGCGGCGCCTGTCGCGGCTGCCCGAGCTGCGCCAGCTGAGTTCGGTGAGCGGCGAGTTCGACTACATCGCGCAGCTGCGGGCCGACTCCATGTCGCGGCTGGACGCGCTGCTCGACGAGATCGGGGAGATCGACGGGGTCACCAAGACCACCACGTCGGTGGTGCTGGCGGTGCGCACCGACCGCACCGGGTGATCAGCGCGGGGTGTTCGCCCGGTCGATCTGGCGCAGCAGCGCCTGCACCTTCGGCGACTCACGCAGCAGCCGTCCGCCCAGTGCGCGCAGCCGGTCGACGGCGTCCTCCGGCAGGCTGAAGGACGTGGGCAGGTTCATGAAGTACGCGCGTTCGGTCTCGTCGGCGAGGGCGTCGAAGCTGATGTCGATGGTGTCGAACGAGAGGTGCGGCACCGACGCCTCGGCCGAAGCCTTCGACATCCCGGCGAGCTGCGCCTCGGCGATCTTCAGCCTGCGCACCTGGGCCCAGCGCCAGGCGATGTCCTTCAGCAGCTCGACCGACTCGTAGGAGAAGTGGTCGATGGGCACGCTCGACGACTGCAGCAACTCGGCCACGAGGCCCGGCGGGGTGGGGCTGCGGTCCCAGTCCGTGCCGGGCGCCGATCGGGAGTTCACGGCGATGACCACGATGTGCCGCAGCGACTGGAAGTCGATGGCCTCCTGGAAGCGCGGGCTGGCCTCGATCTCCTCGAAGGCCTCCAGCATGCCGCGCAGCCCCAGGTTGTCGGAGACGCCGCCGTCGACGATGTGCAGGTACGGGCGGTTGGCGCTGTCCTCGAGGGACTGGATGTCGCGGTAGCGCAGCAGCGCGCGGCCGGCCGGGCGGTTGGGCTTGTCCATGCGGGCCACGTCCTCGACCCAGGCGGGGTGAGGCGCCTGGCACTGGCCGCCGTAGTTGCGGTAGGTGACCGGCGTCAGCACCACCGGCACGGCCGACGACGTGGCCGCGGCCCGGGCGAGTCGCACCTTGCCGAGGTCGGAGCAGATGAGGTCGAAGTGGTCCTGCGTGAACTCGAAGCGGGCGCCGGTCGACAGGTCGGTGCCCGTGACGATGGCGAGTGGCGTGTCGATCTTCAGCAGGTCGTCGTAGGTGGCGCCGCCGAAGAGGATCTCGTCGTAGTAATCGGCCGCCAGCTCCGAGCGGCCGTAGGACGCGCTGGCCAGGCGCCCCCACGACGACGGACTGAACGTGCGGGCCAGCAGCTCGCCCTGCACGTCGCGCTTGAGGAAGCGGGGTTCGAACTCGGTGAACAGCCGGTCCCCCAGCAGGGCGTACGACAGCGCGGTAAAGCTGCCGCCCGATACCCCCGTGATCACGTCGACCTGGTCGAGGGCCGGGTGTTCGACGCCGCCGAGGGTGATGCGCGTGCGGCGGAGCTCCTCCAGCACGCCGTACGACAGCGCCGCGGCGCGTGTGCCGCCGCCGGAGAACGCCAGCATCACGAGGGTGTGCGGGTCGTTGACGCGGGTGGTTTCGGAGCGCAGCAGCCGCGCGGCGCGGTAGCCGCTGTCGGGGGTGACCTGCGTGATGGGCGGGTTGACCGGAGCGGGGGTGCTGCAGCCGCCCAGCGCGGCCAGCAGGACGGCAGCGAGAAGGCGGGCGGGTGAGGCGGAGAAGGAAAGCGGGCGCATGAGGGCTCGACGATACCGGCAGTTCGTGTCAGCGGTTCGCGACGGCACCGTCCGGCTGTCGGCGATGGCACACACCGATGGCCGGGAAGCGGCTGTTCATCGGGGTTCCGGGCGATCGGAGCAGCAAATGAAACACGGAAACGGTTCTTTTCGACGCACGCGTGAAACACGGAAACGAGACACTGGCATGGTTGTGGCGTCCGTCGGCGCCCAGCAGAGGTGCCCCATGAGTCCCATGTCTCTCCTGACCCTTCCGGTCGATGCCCTGCGCGATGCGCAGCACCTGCAGGAGCCGTCGTCGTCGTGTGCGGAGCGCAGCGAACGCCGTCTCGCCGCCGTGCTGGTCGGGGTCGTGCTGGCCGTGGCGGCGGTGGCGCCCTGGTTCCTCGTCTGAGCCTTCGTCGGATGGGGCGCCCGACGGCAGGGCCGTCAGGCCGCCGGCAGTGACGGCTTGCCCGTCCGTGCCGGCTCCTTCAGCATCACTTCCCGCTGCGGCAGCGGGATGGTCACGCCGGCGTCGATCAGCCGCCTGAGCACGCGCCCGCGCACGTCGCTCTCGATGGCGCCGGCCTCGGTGGCGTCTCCCACCCAGGCGCGCAGCCGGAAGTTGAGCGTCTGCTCACCGAAGCCGATGAACAGGGCGAACGGCGGCGGGTTCGCCAGCACCGCCGGGTGCACGGTGGCCACCTCCGTGAGCATCTCGATCACCTTGTCGGCGTCCGTGCCGTAGGCCACGCCCACGTCGATGCCGATGCGCCGCTCCCGGCTCGAGAGCGTCCAGTTGAGCAGTTCCTTCGACAGCAGGTCGCCGTTGGGCACCACGATGTCCGCGCCGTCGGTGGTGCGGATGGTGCTGGCGCGGAAGCCGATGCGCTGCACGAAGCCCGTGGCGGTGGGGGTCTCGACGAGGTCGCCCACGTGCATGGGCCGCTCCACCAGCAGCACCAGGCCCGAGACGAAGTTGTTGATGATGTTCTGCATGCCGAAGCCGATGCCCACGCCGATGGCGCCGACCAGCAGCGCCATCTTGGAGAGGTCGAGGCCCGCCGCCGCGAAGGCGAAGAAGAGGCCCACGAGCGCGACCGCGTAGCGCGTCAGCGCCGAGATTGCGAATGGCAGGCCCTGGCCGAGGTTCAGCCGGGGCAGGAACTCGTCCTCCAGCAGGAAGCGGATCACCTTGACGATGAGCCACGTCGCCAGCAGGCAGCCCGCCGCGGCGGCCAGCGAACCGACGGCGATGCCGGCCTCGCCCACGGTCAGGCGGGAGGCCAGCGCCTCCCGCACGACGATGGGCGCGCGGGCGGCGAGCCCGAAGGCGACGATGGGCGCAGCGAGCATCAGTGCCCAGCTGCCCCAGCGCAGCGCCGTGCGCCAGGCGCGTTCGAGCGTGTCCCGGCGCCGCTGGACCGCCCACGACCAGGCGAACCACCGGCTGCCCAGCGCGATCAGGCCGAGGCCCAGCAGCGTCTGGTAGGCGGCCATCGTGACCATCGCGACCCCGAGCGTGACCAGCGCGCCGTTGCGCAAGGTGCGGGCGGTGCCCACGTGCCCGACGAGCACCGCGTAGGCCGCGGCCACGAGCAGCAGCACGATGACGAGCAGCACCCCATGGACCCGGCTGAACCGGAGCGGCTTCGGCAGGCTGGCCTGGCGGGCCCGGCGCACGTCCCAGCCGGCCGCCGCGATCACGGCCGCGCACTGGGCGAGCGCCACCAGCCGGTCGATCACGGGCAGCAGTTCGAGGACCGAGCGGAACGGGGTCAGCAGCAGGGCGCCGGCCACCGCGAACACCGTGGTGCGCCAGGTGGTGCCGAGCGCCGCGAGGGTCAGCACCGCGGCGGGGATCGGCACGAAGAGCCAGACCAGGTCGTAGAACGCGAACGGCCCGCGGGGCGCGAGCAGCAAGGTGCCCAGCAGCCCGAGCAGCAGCGCGGCCCAGGCCGAGCGGTCGAGCACCCGCAGCGCCCGCGAGGCGTCCACGGAGCTCGTGAGCGTGGTCTCGGCGAGCGCCTGGCGGGCGACCCGCAGCGCCCCGAAGCTGCCGCCGAACAGAACGACCAGCAGCAGCGCCAGGCGGGGGCCCTGGGCGGAGAAGTACGCGAAGATCGATTTCCACTCGGTCTTCACCTCGTGGACGAACTCGAAGACGTCGCGCCGGCCACTGCCGAGCAGCGTCCAGAGCGGCTCCTCCTCGGCTTCGCGCAGCCGCGTCTCGATGCGGCTGCGACGCGTGCGCAGTTCGTCGCGCAGGTCGTGGCTGTGGGAGCGCAGCCGCACGGCGCGTTCGAGCAGCGCGACCGTCTCGTCGCGCAGCGGGCGCACCTGGGCGGCCAGCGCGTCGAGGGTGGTCGGAGCCTCGTCGACCCGCGCCAGGAACTCCGGTGCCGCATCGCGGCCGCGGGCCGCCTCGGCCCGGAAGATCCACAGCGCACGCTCGCGCCGCAGGTCGTTCAGCAGGGTCTCGAGCGTGCGGGTGGTGTCCTTCAGCCGTTCGATCTGGTCGTCGAGCTTGCCCTGGCGGCCGAGGATCTGCGTGTCGAGGTCGACGAGCCGTTCGCTGGTCGCCTGGCGCAGCCCCGCCCGGGTGAGGTCGGCCACGGCCTTGTTCATCGCCTCTTCCTGCCGGGTGATGAACGGGGTGATCGACCGGACGCGTTCGCCCGCCTCCTGCGCCTGGTTCGCGCGGGAGCCGAGCGCGTCGAGGGTGCCCAGGGCGTCGACGATGTCGCCGAGCGAGATGATGTTGTCGGAAGGCGACGAGGCCGCCGACGCGGCCGGCGCGGGTGGACGCAGGAACGAGGGCAGGTTGAGCGCCGCGCTGGCCGCGCCATGGAGGACGAGCAGGCAGAGGGCGAGCCCCCCATGCACGGCAGCCGTCGAACGCGGCGGTGAAACGGTACGGCGGCTCAGACGTCTGCTCCCCTCCGGCCCACGCCGGTTCCGGCGATTCAAAGGGCGAGGACCGCTTCTGTCAAGCGACGCGGAGGAGGGGGCCGCGGGAGGGGGCGGGTCAGCCGCCGACGGCGACTGGCGTGTAGCCGGCCTCCTCGATCGCACGGGCGAGCGCCGGTTCGTCGGCGCGCACGGGTTCGATGCCGACGCGGTGCGTGGCGAGGTCCACCGTCACGGTGGCGCCGGGGTCGGCAGCCGCCACGGCGCGGGTGAGGGTGGCGACGCAATGGCCGCACGTCATGTCCTGGACTTGGAAGGTGATCATGGTGAAAGGCTTCGTTGAGGACACCAGTGTGGACCTTGCCACGGTGTCAAGGTCAAGCGCATTGTGAGGGGCATCTTCATTCGGTGCTGCGCGAAGGACTTGACCTTGACACAATGGGAAGCCTCAAGCTGATCCCATGACCACCTCCCACACCCTCCCTGGCGTGCAGCTCCGCATCGGCGGCATGAGTTGCGCATCGTGTGTCTCGCGTGTCGAAAAGGCCCTGATGAAGGTGCCCGGTGTCACATCGGCCTCGGTCAACCTCGCGACGGAGACGGCCACCGTCCATGCCCGCGCGGGGCTGCCGCTGGCCGAGCTGACCGCGGCCGTCGAGAAGTCGGGCTACACCGCGAGCGGGGTGGAGCAGCCCGCGCCGGAGGCGGATCACTCGGCCGGCTGGCACGTCGTGCTGAGCGCGCTGCTCACGCTGCCGCTCGTCGCGCCCATGGTGCTGTCGCTCGCCGGGGTGCCGTGGATGCCGTCGGCCTGGGTGCAGCTGGGGCTGGCCGCGCCCGTGCAGTTCTTCTTCGGCGCACGCTTCTACCGCGCGGGCTGGAAGGCGGTGCGGGCCGGGGCCGGGAACATGGACCTGCTGGTCGCGCTGGGCACTTCGGCGGCCTTCGGGCTGTCGGTCTACCTGATGTTCCGGCACCCCGGGCACGAACACCTCTACTTCGAGGCGTCGGCCGCGGTGATCACGCTCGTGCTGCTGGGCAAATGGCTGGAAGGGCGGGCGAAGCGTCGCACCACGGAGGCCATCCGCGCGCTGAACGCCCTGCGGCCGGCCACGGCCCGGGTCGTGCGCGGCGACACCGAGGTCGACGTGCCCGTGGGCCAGCTCGTCGTGGGTGACCTCGTGCGCGTGCGCCCGGGGGAGCGCATCGCGGTGGATGGCGAGGTGGTCGCGGGGCGCAGCCACGTCGACGAATCGGCCCTCACGGGCGAGAGCCTGCCGGTGGCGAAGGGCGAGGGCGACCGGGTCACCGGCGGGGCCGTCAACGCCGAGGGGGTGCTGACCGTGCGCACGCTGGCGGTGGGCGCCGAGACCACACTCGCACGCATCATCCGCCTCGTCGAATCGGCCCAGGCCGGGAAGGCGCCCATCCAGCGCCTCGTCGACCGCGTGAGCGCGGTGTTCGTGCCGGTGGTGCTCGTCATCGCCCTCGTCACGCTCGGGGGCTGGCTCGTGGCCTCGGGCGACTGGGAACGGGCGCTGATCAACGCAGTGACGGTGCTCGTCATCGCGTGCCCCTGTGCGCTCGGACTGGCCACGCCCACGGCGATCATGGCCGGCACGGGCGTCGCGGCGCGCCACGGCATCCTGATCCAGGACGCCGACGCGCTGGAGGTGGCCCGCAATGTCACCACGGTGGCCTTCGACAAGACCGGCACGCTCACCGAAGGGCGTCCGGCGGTGGTGGCCGTGGTGCCGGCACCGGGGGGGAGCGAGGACGAGGTGGTGCGCCTGTCCGCTGCACTGCAGCGGTCGAGCAGCCATCCGCTCGCGGTGGCGGTGCTGGACCGGGCGGACGGCATGCCGGTGCCGGAGGCCACGGAGGCGAGCGCCTTGCCCGGCCGCGGTGTCGAAGCGCACGTGGACGGGGTGCGGCTCGCGCTGGGCAGCAGCCGCCTGCTGAAGGAACTGGGCGCCGATGGCGGCGCGCTGGCGGGCGAGGCCGAGCGCCTGGCGAACGACGGGCGCACGGTCTCCTGGCTGCTGCGCCGTGAGGGGACCACCGCCACCGTGCTCGGCCTGCTGGCGTTCGGTGACGCCTTGAAGGCCACGGCGCCCGCCGCGGTGCGCCGACTGCACGACCTGGGCATCCGCACGGTGATGCTTTCCGGGGACAACCGGGGCAGCGCCGAGGCGGTGGCCCGGCAACTGGGCATCGACACCGTGCGGGCCGAGGTGCTGCCGGCCGACAAGGCCGCCGCCGTGCAGGCGCTGCGGGCCGAGGGCCAGGTGGTGGCGATGGTGGGCGACGGCATCAACGATGCGCCGGCCCTGGCCGCGGCCGACGTGGGCATCGCGATGGCCACCGGCACCGACGTCGCGATGGAAACGGCGGGCCTCACGCTGATGCGGGGCGACGTGCGGCTGGTCGCCGACGCGCTCGACGTGTCCCGTCGCACGTACGCGACGATCCGGCGGGGCCTCTTCTGGGCCTTCGTCTACAACGTGGTGGGCATTCCGCTGGCCGCGTTCGGGCTGCTGAGTCCGGTGGTGGCGGGTGGTGCGATGGCGCTCAGCAGCGTCAGCGTGGTGGGCAACGCGCTGCTGCTGCGGCGGTGGCGGGCGTCGGCGGATGCAGGGAGGGAGTGACGGCGTGGACGACAAGGCAATGAACATCGGCGACGCGGCGAAGGCCTCCGGCGTTTCCGCGAAGATGATCCGGCACTACGAGTCGGTGGGCCTGCTGCCCGGTGCGAGCCGCACCGAGGCGGGCTACCGGCAGTACGGCGCGAAGGACGTGCACGTGCTGCGCTTCGTGCGGCACGCGCGCGACCTCGGCTTTTCCATCGCCCAGATCGGCGAGCTGCTGGCGTTGTGGCAGGACCGCCGGCGGCCGAGCCGCATGGTGAAGTCGCTGGCCGAGGCGCACATCGCCGAGCTGCAGCGCAAGCTCGACGACCTGGCGGCGATGAAGGCCACCCTCGAGCAGCTGGTGCACTGCTGCCACGGGGACGACCGGCCCGACTGCCCGATCCTCGCCGGCTTGGCCGGTGAGGGCGGCCAGCCCGTGAGCGCCGCGCGTTAGGCTCCCGCTTCAACGCCGGGGGGCGTACCAGCGCGCCATCGCCCGCTGGCGGTGCCAGTCCCGCGCCGCGCCGGTGGGCATCCACCGTCCGTGGCTGCAGGCCAGGCGCGCCACGAAGTCCAGCCACGCGATGTGGCGGCGCAGTGCCCGCTCCAGGCGGTGCTGGATCAGCGGATTGAAGAACCCGTGCCGCGACAGGAACTGCCGCGGGTTCTTGCGCACCCACAGCCACGAGCCCATCTCCAGCGTGAGTGGCAGGAACAGCGCGTCCGGCCGCGTGCAGGTGGTGGCGTACAGGTGGTCCCAGAGGTCGCCGTTGGCGAGGTACTGGTGGCTCTGCGGCTCGAACACGTAGCGGTGGTGCGGGTGCCCCAGGTCCAGCAGGCGTGACATCGCGTGCAGCTCGCCGATGTGCCCGATGGGCGCGGCCGTGTGGGCGTACGGGAACCAGATGCGGTCGCGCACGCCGAAGCCCGAATGGCAGTCGACGCTCAGGCTGAACCGGTGGGGCAGCAGCTCGGCCTCGACGAACCGGCACACCGCCTGGTTCTCCGGCTCCATGGGGGCGCCCGCCTCGCCGCGGTACCACGGCAGCCGCGCGCTCAGGCGCTGGCCGGCGAGCAGGTTGGGCAGGGGCTCGTCCGAATCGATGGGGGCGTTGCGCATCAGGTCGACGCCTCGCGGGTTCGCGCGGGTGCCGAGCCACAGGCCGCCCGGGTTCACGATGGGCATGAACACCATCCGCAGCCGTTCGAGCTGCAACTGGAGCAGCGTGTCCCACGGCAGCCGGTTGACGATGTTGCGCAGGTAGCCGATCACCACGTCGGCGCCGACCCTTTCCAGCCCGTGCACGCCGCCGAAGAACCCCACCGCGGGAACGTCCGGCGACGGGTTGCCCACGGCGATGGCGTAGACCGGGAAGTCGCGGCCGGCGGCCTGCACGCGGCAGGGCACCGACACCTCCACGAGGCCGGCGGCGGTGTCGACGAGCTCCTGCAGGTCGGCGAGTTGCGGCGGCTCGATCAGCGGCATGGTGCGGGCAGTGCCATCGTTCCGTCACAAAGGGGCGCTAGCGTGGTGGCACGCCGCCACCGGACATGCCCATGACCACCGCCCCCACGCCGTCTCCCTGGCACCCGCCGAAGCGCCTGCACCTGCAGGCGTGGCTGTGGGGCGCGATCGAACTGGCGGCACTCTTCCGTGCGCGCTGGTTGCAGCGCGGGTCGCGGACGGAGGCGTGAGGCATCGGGGCATGGTACGGCGCCCGCACATGCTGTGCACGCGTGATGAAAAGGCCGTGAAACGCCGCTGACGGTTTCGTGACCGGACGGGAGCAGAATGGGTGCACAACACCCAGAACCCGGACGGGAGACAGCATGGCCACGGCACCCAGGCACGCGGACGTCATCATCGTGGGCGCCGGCCTCTCCGGCATCGGCGCCGCGGCCCACCTGCAGGACCGCTGTCCCGGCAAGACCTTCCTGATCCTCGAGGCGCGCGACGTCCTCGGCGGCACCTGGGACCTCTTCCGCTACCCGGGTGTGCGCTCCGATTCGGACATGTACACGCTGGGCTACGCCTTCAAGCCGTGGACCGATCCGAAGGCGATCGCCGACGGGCCGGCCATCCTCGCGTACATCGCCGAGACCGCACGCGAGCGGGGCCTCGACCAGCTGATCCGCTTCGGCCACCGCGTGGTGGCTGCGCGCTGGTCCTCGGAACAAGGGCTGTGGACCCTCGAGGTGGAACACCAGGGCGAGCGCGTCGTCTTCACGTGCCGTGTGCTCGACTTCTGCAGCGGCTACTACGCGTACGGCGAGGGCCACCGGCCGCGTTGGCCCGGCGAGGCAGACTACCAGGGCCGGTTCGTGCATCCTCAGTCCTGGCCGGACGACCTCGACTACCGCGGCAAACGCGTCGTGGTGATCGGCAGCGGCGCCACCGCCGTCACGCTGGTGCCCGCGATGGCGCGCACCGCGGCGCACGTGACGATGCTGCAGCGGTCGCCGACCTACGTGTTCTCGCGGCCCGCCGAGGACGGCATCGCGAACGTCCTGCGGCGCTGGCTGCCGTCGATGGTGGCGTACCAGCTGGTGCGGGCCAAGAACATCGGCATCGGCACGCTGTTCTTCACGCTGTCGCGGCGCCGGCCCGACGGGGTGCGACGGTGGCTGATCGGCGAGGCGGCGAAGGCACTCGGGCCCGCGGTGGACGTGCAGAAGCATTTCACCCCGCGCTACAACCCGTGGGACCAGCGCCTGTGCCTCGTGCCCGACGGTGACCTGTTCGAGGCCCTCAAGGCGGGCACGGCCTCGGTGGTCACCGACGAGATCGAAACGTTCACGGAGGATGGCATCCGCCTCGTGTCGGGCGGGCACCTCCAGGCCGACATCGTCGTCACGGCGACCGGGCTGCGGATGAAGGTGTTCGACGGCGTGGACCTGTCGGTGGACGGGAAGGCCGTCGACCTGCCGCGGCACCTCGTCTACAAGGGCATGATGCTCGACGGCGTGCCGAACCTGATGCTGACCTTCGGCTACACGAACGCGTCGTGGACGCTGAAGGCCGACCTGACCTCGGCCTTCCTGTGCCGCTTGCTGGCGCACATGGACCGCGAGGGGCTGCCGGTCGCCACGCCGCGGTTGGATGGACCCGTCGACGCGCAGCCGCTCTTCGAGTTCACGTCCGGCTACGTGCAGCGCGCCGCGGCAGGGCTGCCCCGCCAGGGGACGCGCAAGCCGTGGCGTCTGTACCAGAACTACGTGCTCGACTGGCTGATGCTCCGGCGGGGCCGCCTCGACGACGGCGCGCTGCGGTTCACCCGCCCGGAGGAAGGGGTCAGCCGCTGAGCTGCATCGGCATCGTCGCGAGCGGCGCCACGTCGCTGTTCGCGGCGCGTTCGTCGGGCTCGTGGCGCGCCTTGCGCAGCATGCTCGCGTGCCAGTGGTTCAGCGCGGCGGCGGTCGTGATCGTGTGGTGCACGGCCTTCTCGCGGTGCAGCGCGATGTGTTTCGCGTAGAAGGCCCGGCCGGCGTCGCTGTCCTCGGCGGCGGCCATGTGGGCGAGGCGTTCGGCCTCCTTGTCGTGTTCGAGCGCGCGGCCCGCGAGGTAGCCCACGAGCCAGAACCAATCGATCGCCGCCTTGGTCTCGCGGTCCTTGCGGCCCCAGCGCTCTTCCTGGTGGATGGCCTCGAGGTGCACGGCCTCGGGAAAGGCCACCAGTTCCGGCGTGTTGATCAGCGTGTGGAGTCGATCGCACTCGCGCGCCTTGGCGAGCAGGGTCTCGTACTCTTGGTCGGACAGCATCTTCATGGGGGCCCTCGGATGAATCGGTGACGGCATGATGCGACGATCCCCCGTGAACAGGGGGGTGTGGCACGCCGCGGCGAAAGGGTCCGAGAACAAAACACCAAACGGGCGAGCAGGCGGTGACGGGATGATTCAGCTGTGTGCGAATCACCGTGCGCTTGTGCACGCGATGGCCGAAGCGGCCGCCGCGGACACGTCACGAAGCCGCCCGACTTTCGGATCGCGTGATGTCCTACAGGTCCGGCTGGCAGCCTTTGCGACCATGGCACATCGCCAGGCCGCCACGGAGACTTCCATGCCGCTCGAACCCCGCCGCTCCACGTTCCAGGACAAGCTCGTGGCCCTCCGACGCGCGCTCGGCGCGCAGGGGCAGGACCCGAAGGACTTCGAGATCGAGGTGGACCGCAGCTCGCCGCTGGCGGGGCTGTTCAAGCTGGCCGGCGGCCTGCTGATCGTGCGCCGGCGGTCCACCGGCGAGGAACGTGTCTATGCCACCGACACCGAGTCGGCCTGGCTCGATTCCGTGATGGCCGACCTCGCCCAGGGGCACCTCTCGGAAACTTCCGAAACCATGCCCGGCATGCTGACGATGCTCCCGCACGAAGACCCCGTGCGACGACCCGCGCAGCCTGGCAACTAGGAGCGACTTCCATGGCACAAAGCAGCATTCTCGGCGGGCAGCGTGCGCCCGCCCAGGCCCGCGGCAAGGACGCCGACGCCCTCGGCCCGAGCGACAGCTCCGACAGCGGCAGCGACGTGCAGGGCGAACGCGCGCACATCGCGGGCGAGACCGGCGACGCCGGTGCCATCCCCGCGGACCTGGCCAGCGACACCGATGCCTCGGGCACCGGTGAACGGGGCGCCGCGGTGGGTGACGACATCGACGACGGTGCGGACATCCTGCCCGACCGGGTCGAGGGCAACGTCGGCGACGCGCTCGACACCGACACCCTCGACATCGACGAACTCGGCGACATCGCGCTCGACGAGGCCGAGGAAGACGCCGACGAACCGGCCTCGCGCTGAGCCGCGTGGTTCGCGCATCCATCGGGGAGGGCGCGCTGTCGCCCCGGCTGCGGCGGCTGCTCCGCACCACTTTCGGCCTGCCGTCGCTGCGTGAGGGCCAGCGTGCCGTCATCGAACGGGCGCTGTCCGGCCGCGACACGCTCGCCGTGATGCCCACGGGCGCCGGCAAGTCGCTCTGCTACCAGCTGCCGGCGGTCGCGCTCGGCGGCCGCACGGTGGTGGTGTCGCCGCTCATCGCGTTGATGAAGGACCAGTGCGACAAGCTGTCGGCGCTGGGCCTCGCCGCCGTCGGCGTGCACGCCGCGCTGTCCGCCGACGAGCGCGACGCCGCCCTCGCGGCGGTGGCCGACGGTTCCGCGGCCTTCGTCTTCGTCACGCCCGAGCGCATCGCCGATCCGGACTTCCGCCGGCTGCTCGCGTCGCGGCCCGTGGAGATGCTGGTGGTCGACGAGGCGCACTGCATCGCCCAATGGGGGCACGACTTCCGCCCGGCCTTCCTCGACATCGGCCTGGCCCGCGCGTCGCTCGGGCGCCCGACGGTGCTGGCATTGACGGCCACGGCGTCGCCCGACACGATCGCGGAGGTGTGCGGCCAGCTCGGCATTCCGGCGGACGGTGTGCTGTCGACCGGCTCGTGGCGTCCGAACCTCCGCTATCGCGTCGAACACCTGGGCGACGACGCCGGCAAGCTCGATCGGGTGCTGGCGCTGGTGGCCGCGTCGGAGGGTTCGGGCCTCGTCTACACCGCCACGGTCAAGGCGGCCGAGGACGTGGCGCGCGCGCTGGAGGTGGCAGGCATCTCCGCGCGCTGCTACCACGGGCGGATGGCCGCGGCCGAACGCCACGAGGTGCAGGATGCCTACATGGCCGGCACGCTGCGCGTGGTGGTGGCCACCAACGCCTTCGGCCTCGGCATCGACAAGCCGGACACCCGCTTCGTCGTGCACTACCAGATGCCCGGCAGCCTCGATGCCTACTACCAGGAATCGGGCCGCGCCGGACGGGACGGCGAACCCGCCGACTGCACGCTGCTGTTCCTGCGCGGGGACAAGTCGGTGCAGCAGTTCTTCCTGGCCGGACGCTACCCCGCCGCGGCCGACCTGGAGGCCATCTACCAGGCGTTGCGCCATCAGTCGCCCGACGGGTGGACCGCGGATTCGCTCGCGGACGCGGTGCGCCGGCCTCGCACCAAGGTGACGGCCGTGCTGAGCCTGCTCAAGCAGGCCCGCGTGCTCGCCGCCGACCGGGCAGGGCGGTTGCGGCTGGTGCGGCCGGACCTGGTGGCGGACGAGCTGGCGGAGCTGCAGGTGCGCTACGTGCGCAAGCGCGAGCAGGCGCAGGACACGCTCGAGCGCATGGTGGCGTACGCGCTGACCGGTCGCTGTCGCTGGCGCACCCTGCTGGAACACTTCGGGGAGGCGGCGCCGTTCGAGACCTGCGGGACGTGCGACAACTGCGTGCGCCTGGCAGGGGTGTCCAGGGAGGTGGTCGAGACCGAGCCCGAAGCCGGAGCGGTGCGCCTGTCGCCCGTGACGTTCGACGTGGGGGCCGCGGTGAAGGTGCGCCGCTACGGCGCTGGCACGGTCGTGACCACGGGGGATGGTTCCGTGACGGTGGCGTTCCCCGAAGGCAAGCAGCGGGAGTTCCTTGCCGAGTTCGTGACCCGCGTGGTGCCGCGTCGCACGCGGGCGGCGGTCAAGGCCGTTCCGACAACCGCGGAATGATCACCTGGCAGCAGATGCCGCGCGGCATCACCTCGCGCCACTCCACTTCGCCCCCCAGCTGCTTGACCCGCTTGCGGACCCCGCCGAGCCCGAGCCCGTGCGCCCAGGCGCGCGGGTTGCGGCCGTGGCCGTTGTCGGTGACGGAGAGGTCGAGCCGGTCGTCGGCCAGGTGGAACTCGATGTCGAGCACGGTGGCGCCCGCGTGGGCGATCGCGTTGCTCACGAGTTCACGCAGCACGCGGGTGAGGCCCGACCACTGCACGACCGTGAGCGACACGTCGCGGTCGAAGGTCAGGTTCCATCCCAGCTGGATCTGCGCGGCGGTGAGGCGCTGGGTCAGGTCGGCCTTCCACTCGCCTTCGGCGTGCGACAGCGGGTGGTTCGGGGCGGCGAGGCCGCGCGTCAGGGTCTTCAGGTCCTGGAGCGTGTGCCGCACGTAGTCTTCCATCTCGGGCGACTGGGCCTTGTACATGAGCGTCAGCAGTCGCGCACCGATGTCGTCGTGCAGGTCCTGGGCGATGCGCAGGCGTTCCTCGCTGCGGCCCTGCTCGACGGCGCGGTCGAAGGCGACGGCGCGGCACAGCTGCTCGACGATGCGGTCGGTGAGGCGGGCGTCGTCGGACGTGAAGAGCCGCTGGCCGCGGTTGGCGAAGCGCAGCACGATGGACGTGGGGGCGCTCGCCTGTTTGTCGGTCAGCGCGGGCACGGGAAGCATCAGCGTGGAGCCGTCGCTGACCACGCGCACCGTGGGGCTGCGCTTCTCGACGACCACGGCCTCCAGCGGCTCGAACAGCTCCTGCAGCAGCTGCACGAGCAGCGTCGACGTGCGGTCCGGGTGGGCCTCCACCTCGCGGGCGATGCGGTAGAGCTTCTCGAACATGCGCTCGGTGGTGAGCATGTTGCGGCTGAGCACGCGGTTCAGGATCCACTGCCGGGTGCCCGCGTACAGGCCCAGCGACAGGAAGAGCGCCAGGGTCACGGAAGCGAACTGGCCGAAGGAGAACACCGCGACGAACAGCAGGTCGAGCGACGTGGCCACCGTGCTGATGGCCGCCAGCAGCGAGAACTCGCGCATCACCTGCTGCGACTTCGACAGGAAGGGCATCAAGAGCAGCAGCGACGCGAGGAACACGTACCAGATCACGGGCCCGATCTCGGCCACCTGCAGTTGCACCGAGGGCACGCGGTCGGCCGACGCGAGCGCCACCGCGCAGGTGAGCAGGATCCAGGTGCTGACCGCCATCAGGCCGAACCGGCGCATCACGATCGCGAACGGATGGCGCAGCAGCCGGTACGACCAGACCAGCAGCGCGACCGTGGCGATGCCCATCACCGCGACCGCGCCCTGCAGCCACCACCAGGCCTCGGGCAGGTGGCCGGAGAGGGTGGCCGCGCCCAGCACGCCCATCGCCACCCAGGCGCAGGCGGCGATCGGGCGGAAGCCGGGCACCTTGCGCGGGTGCAGCGCGGCCGCGTGGACGATGGCCGCGCACGTCACCAGGTCGAACATCACGCGCAGCGGCAGCTCGAGCTGGGACAGGTGGCCGGGCAGGCCCAGCACGATGGTGGACTCGGCGGCGATGAAGACGAGGTTGCCCGCCTGGCTGGCGCACATCGCCGCATAGAGCAGCGTGCGCATCGAGGGGCTCGCGAGCACCACGACCATGCCGACCATGTAGACGACCAGCGCGAGGGCCATCAGCAGCCAGTACAGCGCGCCGAGGCTCGCGAGCCCGCGAGGGTGAGGTTCGGCGTCGACCACGGTGCCGCCCGCGAAGGTCAGCCGCACCGAGGGCTGGTTCAGCACGGTGTCGATCTGGCCGTGCATGTGCTGCTGGCGGGCCCGGTCGATGTCGTCGATGATCCAGCGCGCCGACGGGGCGATGGCGAGTGCGTCGGCGGTCAGGGGCGGGCGCCCGGGGCGGCCGAGGGTCACGAGCACGCGGCCCACGTGCGGCCGCAGCGCCGGATCGGTGGTGGACGCGAGGATCAGCTGGCCCACGGTGTTCGTGCGCCATTCGGCCGCCAGTTCGGGCGTGGACGCCATCCAGCGCGAGAACAGCAGCACCCCGAGGCAGCCCACCAGTGCGGCGACGACGAGCAGGCGCAGGCGCCAGCCCATCCAGCGGGCGAGGTGCTCGACGCGGCCGAGCGTCTGCTCGATCAGGCGGGAGTCGAGGAGGGAGTCGGGAGAGGACGTGCGGCGCCGACGGCTGGAGGGCGCGTCTGCCGGAGCGCCGTGCGGGCGCGGAGAGGTGTCCACCGTCCGGCCCGGCGGTCGTTCAGACCAGCCCGTGCTTGCTGGCCAGCACCGCGGCTTCGGCGCGGCTCGAGACGTTCAGCTTCTTGTAGATCGACTTGATGTGGTCGTTGACCGTGAACCACTTGATGCCCATCAGGTTCGCGATCTCCTTGATCGTGAAGCCCTTGCTCAGGTACGTGAGCACCTCGCTCTCGCGCGGGGTGAGGCGTTCGTGGTCGAGCGGGGCACCGCGGCCGAGTGGCAGCGGGCGGCTGCTCTGGAAGCCGGCGCCGCTCACCAGCGCGGGTTCGCCGAGGCCGGCGAGCGCACCCATGCCGCCGGGACCCTGGCGGAAGTGGCTGAGCAGACGGCGGGCGATGGCGGGCGACAGCGGCGGCTGGCCGCGCACGATCTTCTGCAGTTCCTCGACCAGCACCTCGAAGCGGTCTTCCTTCAACAGGTAGCCGTCGGCGCCGCACTGCAGGGCCGGGAAGAGGTGGTCGTCGTCGGAGTACAGCGTGGTGACGATCTTCGTGGCCGGGTAGCGCACCAGTTCGGTGAGCAGCTCCATGCCATTGCCGTCCGGCAGTTCGAGGTCGACCAGGATCAGCTTGAACGTGTCCGCCGTGGGCTCGACATGGTCGGGATCGATCGGACCGACCTGGCGACGCGCGGTTTCGAGGTCGCCGGCTTCGGTGATGATGATGGCGTCGCTGAAACTCTCGCGCACGACGCGGCACAGGAAGCTGCGCGCGACGGGGTTGTCTTCAACGATCAGAACCTTGATGGCCATGCCAGGATGCTGTTCCGTAAGGGCTTGCATCGTATCGCATGCGGGGCCCCTAAAACGACAGGGAAACGCCCCCCTGTCAAAGTTGACAGGGGGGTGCTCGGTTGGCGGGCGGAGGCCTTGATTTCTGCTAGTGGACGACCGTTCAGTCGTTGGTCAGCACGAGTTTGCCGTGGACCTTGCGGGTGCTCATGCGGGCGAACGCATCCTTGAGGGCGCTCATGGGCAGGCGCTGGTCGATCACGGGCTTGATCTTGCCCTGGGCGTACCACGCGGCCAGCTCGGCCAGGCCGGCGGCGCTGTTCTTCGGCTCGCGGCGCGCGAACTCGCCCCAGAACACGCCGACGATGGACGCACCCTTGAGCAGCGCGAGGTTCAGCGGCAGCGCGGGAATGCCCCCCTGCGCGAAGCCGATCACGAGGTAGCGGCCGCGCCAGCCGATCGAGCGGAACACGGGCTCGGCGAGGTCGCCGCCCACGGGGTCGTAGACCACGTCGGGGCCCTTGCCGCCAGTGAGGGCCTTGATCTCTTCGCGCAGGTTGCCGGTGGTGTAGTTGATGGTGGCGTCTGCGCCCAGCTCCTTGCACAGCGCGCACTTCTCGTCGCTGGAGGCGGCGGCGATCACCTTGGCGCCGGCGGCCTTGGCGATCTGGATGGCGGCCGTGCCCACGCCGCCCGCGGCGCCGAGCACGAGCACGGTTTCGCCTGCCTTCAACTGGCCGCGGTCGACCAGCGCGTGGTGGGTGGTGCCGTACGTGCACAGGAAGGCGGCGGCGTCGTCGAACGCGAAGCCGTCGGGCAGCGGCATCAGCTGCGCGGCCTTCGTGATCACGTGGGTGCCGAAGCCACCACCGCCGCCGAACGTGGCCACGCGGTCGCCGACCTTGACGCTCGTGACGCCTTCGCCGATGGCCTCGACGATGCCCGAGTACTCCGAGCCGGGCACGAAAGGCAGGGGCGGCTTCATCTGGTACTTGTTCTGCACGATGAGCAGGTCGGGGAAGTTCAGGCTCGCCGCCTTGATGGCGACGCGCACTTCGCCTTCCTTGGGCTCGGGCGTGGGCAGGGTGGTCCAGACCAGGGCTTCCGGGCCGATCGGGTTTTCGCACAACCAGACTTGCATGTGTGTCTCCATGAGGTGTTTCGAAGGCGTCGGCGATCATAAGCACGGCCATCGCACGCCGGCGTCCCGCAGGTGACGAGTCCTTACAATCGCCGGATGCGCATCCTGATCGCCAACGACGATGGTTACCTCGCCCCCGGGCTCGCCGCCCTGGTCCAGGCCTGCGAAGGGCTCGGCGAACTCGACGTGGTGGCCCCGGAGCAGAACGCGAGCGGCACCTCGAACTCGCTGACCCTGCACCGGCCGCTGTCGGCCTACACCGCCCCGAACGGCTTCCGCTACATCAACGGCACGCCTTCCGACTGCGTGCACGTGGCCCTGACGGGCTGGCTGCCCCAGCGGCCCGACCTGGTGGTGTCCGGCATCAACCAGGGTGCCAACATGGGCGACGACACGCTGTACTCCGGCACCGTGGCCGCAGCGATGGAAGGGTACCTCTTCGGGGTGCCGGCCATCGCGTTCTCCCAGGTGACCAAGGGGTGGGCCCACCTCGACGCTGCCGCGCGCACCGCGCGTTCGATCATCGAGCAGGTGCTCGCCTCGCCGCCCGCGCCGGGCCCGTGGCTGCTCAACGTGAACATCCCGAACCGGGCCGACGCGGACCAGTTGCCACGCGAGGTCACGCGCCTCGGCCGCCGCCACGCGAGCGAGCCCGTCATCCGGCAGACGAACCCGCAGGGCGACCCGATCTACTGGATCGGCCCGCCCGGGGATGCGCGCTTGGCGGGCGAGGGCACCGACTTCCACGCGACCGCGAACGGCCGGGTGTCGATCACGCCGCTGCAGGTGGACCTCACCGACCACGAGGCCGTGCCGGCCTGGCGCCAGTGGGCGAGCCGCGGGGCCGGCCGATGAGCCAGCCTCCGCAACGGCCCAAGTTCCCGCTGCAGCTCGAGGGCCTCGACCGCCCCGTGCGGCGTCCCACGTCGGTGCCCGTCGCATCGCCGAAGCCGGTGGCCACGCCGGTGGCCGGGGCCATCCCGCGCGTGGAGCCGCGGCCCGTGCTGCGGCCCCAGCAGCCGCTGCAGCAGGCCGCGCTCGATTCGGCCCGCCGTGTCGCGCCGTCGGGCCTGGGGCTCGACTCCGCGGGCATCCGCAAGCGCATGGTGGACCGCCTCGTGGCCGCCGGCCTGCGCGACGAGCTCGTCAAGGACGCGATGTCGCAGGTGCCGCGCCACGTGTTCGTCGACACGGCGCTCGTGAACCAGGCCTACGAGGACACGAGCCTGCCGATCGGTCTCGGCCAGACGATCTCGAAGCCTTCCGTGGTGGCGCGCATGATCGAGTTGCTGATGGCCGGCGCGAACGCGCGGGCGAAGCGCTCGCTCGGTCAGGCGCTCGAGATCGGCACGGGCTGCGGCTACCAGGCCGCGGTGCTCGCGCGGCTGTCGCGGCAGGTGATGAGCATCGAGCGGCTGCGCCCGTTGCACGACAAGGCCCGCGAGAACCTGGCACCGCTCCGGCAGATGAACATCCGGCTGGTGTATGGTGACGGGATGCGGGGGCACCCTCCCAACGCCCCCTACGACAGCATCATCTCCGCGGCCGGCGGCGAGGCGCTCCCGGACGCATGGCTCGCGCAGCTCGCCGTGGGCGGGCGCCTCGTGGCTCCGGTGCACGACGCATCGGGAGCCCGCCAGGTGCTCGTGGTGGTGGACAGGACGGACGAAGGATTCACGCGCTCGGTTCACGAGGCGGTGCATTTCGTCCCATTAAAATCAGGATTGGATTGATGGCATTGGTATCGATGGTTTCCTCATTCGACAGGGCGCAGAACGCCCGCAACGTTTCGTCGGGACACACGGCATCGTGGTGCCGCATCGCCGGCGCCATGGCACTGGTGGCCCTGATGGCCGCCTGCGCGGCGCCGCGCACGAGCCGCGCGCCGGTGGAAGAGCGCACTGTCGGCAAGACGAACGCCGCATCGGCCCCGTCGGGCGCCGCTTCCGCGCCGGCCGAGCCGGTCAAGCTGCCACCCGGTGCCGAGAATGCGGGCAAACCCGGCTACTTCACGGTCCGCCCTGGTGACACGCTGATCCGCGTGGGCCTCGAGACGGGGCAGAACTGGAAGGACCTGGTCAAGTGGAACAACCTCGAGAATCCGAACGTGCTCGAAGTGGGCCAGGTGCTGCGGGTGGTGGCGCCGGGTGTCGATCCGTCGGCCACCGCGACGCGCCCGGTCACCACCGGCAAGGTCGAGGCACGTCCGCTCGACGCGCCGAAGGAACCGGCGAAGCCGGCCAGCGCGGCGTCCGTGCCGGTCACGCCGCCGGTGGCCACCGCGCCGACCCCGGTACCGGCTCCGGCCGCCTCGAACGGCGACGACGACGTCAACTGGTTGTGGCCCGCGTCGGGCCAGGTGGTGTCGCGCTTCGACGAAGTGCGGAGCAAGGGCCTGGGCATCGCCGGCAAGGCCGGTGATCCGGTGCTCGCGGCCGCCGACGGGCGTGTCGTGTACGCGGGTTCGGGTTTGCGCGGGTATGGCAACCTCGTCATCCTCAAGCACAACAACACCTACCTGACCGCATACGCGCACAATCAGGCTCTGCTCGTGAAGGAGGAGCAGACCGTCAAGCGCGGGCAGAAGATCGCCGAGATGGGCGCCACCGATTCGGACCGCGTGAAACTGCACTTCGAGATCCGCAAACTAGGCAAGCCGGTCGACCCGGAGAAGCTGCTCCCGTCGCGCTGACGCGCACCTCGCCGCGCTCGCCTCGTTTCCTGTCACAGGCAACACCATGGCAAAGAAGCACGGCGAAGGTTTGAACGGCAACGCGGCCGAGCCGGCCGGGTTGCCGCTGTCCGGGGCCCCGCCTGCCGAGGCGCCTCCGGACGGGGCCGACCTCGAAGACGGCGCCATCGTGGTGCCCGCCGCCGGACTGCCGGCCGGTGAAGGCGAGGTGGGCAACACCCTGCAGACGTACCTGCGCGAGATCCGCCGCGCGCCGCTCTTCACGCCTGAGGAGGAGTACGACGCCGCGGTGCGCGCCCGCAACGGCGACTTCGCCGCGCGGCAGGAGATGATCGAGCGCAACCTGCGCCTCGTCGTCAGCATCGCGAAGAACTACCTGGGCCGCGGCCTGCCGCTCACCGACCTCATCGAGGAAGGCAACCTGGGCCTGATGCACGCCATCGGCAAGTTCGAGCCCGAGCGGGGCTTCCGCTTCTCGACCTACGCGTCGTGGTGGATCCGCCAGAGCGTCGAGCGGGCCATCATGCACCAGGCCCGCCTCGTGCGGCTGCCGGTGCACGTGGTGCGCGAGCTCAACCAGGTGCTGAAGGCGCGCCGCGCGCTCGAGTCGCGGCAGCCCGTCGACGGGGCCGAGAACCACGTGCGGGTGGAGGACATCGCCGCGCGGGTGGGGCGGCCGGTGGAGGAGGTGAGCGAGCTGCTGCGCTTCTCCGAGCTGCCCACGTCGCTCGATGCACCCGTCGACCGCGAGAGCACCGACTCCATGCTCGACGGCGTGGCCGACGAGGCCGCGCTCGACCCGATGAGCCACACGCTGAGCCACGAGGTGGACGTGCTGCTGCAGCATGGCCTCGAGGAACTGAACGACCGCGAGCGCGAGGTGCTGTCGGGCCGCTACGGGCTGCGCGACCGCGAGCCCGAGACGCTGGAGGTGCTGGCCGAACGGCTGGGCCTGACCCGCGAACGCATCCGCCAGATCCAGCAGGAGGCGCTCGTGAAGCTGCGCCGGCGCATGGCGCGCAGCGGGGTGGATCGCGACTCGCTCTTCTGATTCCGAGCCCGCCGCTCGGGAACCCCGCCGCCGTCGCGGGATAATCGCGGGATGACTCAAGCAAGTGAATGGCTCAAGGTCGAGTCCCTCGACCTCGAAGGCCAGGGCGTGGCCCACAACGAAGAAGGCAAGGTGGTGTTCATCGACGGGGCCCTGCCCGGCGAGGAGGTGCAGGTCACCGTGGGCCGCCGCAAGAACAACTGGGAACAGGCGTCCATCGCGGCGCTGCGCAGCGAGAGCTCGCAGCGGGTGACGCCGCAGTGCAGGCACTTCGGCACCTGCGGAGGCTGCAAGCTGCAGCACTTCCACGTCGGCGCGCAGGTGGCGACGAAGCAGCGCGCGCTCGAAGACGCGCTGTGGCACCTCGGCAAGGTGAAGGCCGAGCGCCTGATGCGCCCCATCGAGGGGCCGGCGTGGGGCTACCGCTTCCGCGCGCGCCTGTCGGTGCGCCACGTCGCGAAAAAGGGCAAGGTGCTGGTGGGTTTCCACGAGCGCAAGTCCACGTTCGTCGCCGACATGGACAGCTGCGAGGTGCTGCCGAAGCACCTGAGCGACATGCTCAGGCCGCTGGCCGACCTCATCATGTCGATGGACGGGCGCGACCGCTGCCCGCAGATCGAGGTGGCGGTGGGCGCCGACACCACGGCGCTGGTGCTGCGACACCTGGAGCCGCTCAGTGCCGGCGATCTCGAGAAGCTGCGGGCCTTCGCCGCCGAGCGGGGTGTGCAGTGGTGGCTGCAGCCCAAGGGGCCGGACACCGTGCACCGCCTCGACGAGGGCGGGGCGCCGCTGAACTACACGCTGCCCGAGTTCGGGCTGTCGATGCCGTTCAAGCCCACCGACTTCACGCAGGTGAACCACCAGATCAACCGCGTGCTCGTGGGCCGCGCGCTGCGGCTGCTCGACGCGCAGCGCGGCGAACGGGTCATCGACTGGTTCTGCGGCCTCGGCAACTTCACGCTGCCCATCGCGACGCAGGCGCGCGAGGTGCTGGGCATCGAGGGCAGCGAGGCGCTGGTGGCCCGCTCGCGCGAGAACGCCGCGGCCAACGGGCTGGCCGGGAAGACCTCGTTCGAGGCGCGGAACCTGTTCGAGATCGCCCCGGCGGACCTCGTGAAGTACGGTGCCTCGGACAAGTGGCTGGTGGACCCGCCGCGCGAAGGCGCGTTCGCCCTCGCCAAGGCCGTGGCCGACCTGCACCAGGACCCGTCGCTGGCCCCGGGCTTCGCACTGCCGCGCCGCATCGTCTACGTGAGCTGCAACCCCGCCACGCTGGCGCGTGACGCGGGCCTGCTGGTGCATCAGGGGGGCTACCGGGCCGCGGCGGCCGGCGCGGTGAACATGTTCCCGCACACGGCGCACGTCGAGAGCATCGCGGTGTTCGAGCGCGACGACGCTTGACCGAACGAAAACGGGGCCCGCGGGCCCCGTTCTTCATCCGGTGTCGCCGACTCAGTCGGAGTCGCCGCCGAAGATGCCGAGGATGCTCAGCAGGTTGACGAACACGTTGTAGACGTCGAGGTAGATCGCGAGCGTGGCGGTGATGTAGTTGGTTTCACCGCCGTCGACCACGCGCTTGAGGTCGTACAGCATGAAGGCCGAGAAGATCACGATGGCCAGCACCGAGACCGTGAGCATCAGCGCGGGCAGTTGCAGCCAGATGTTCGCGACACTCGCGACGATCAGGCCGATCACGCCCACCATCAGCCACTTGCCCAGGCCGGAGATGTCGCGCTTGAGCGTGGAGGCGAGCGAGGCCATGCCGATGAACACCAGCGCGGTGCCGCCGAAGGCCATCATGATGAGCTGGCTGCCGTTGCTGAAGCCGAGCACAGCGCCGATCAGGCGCGACAGCATCAGCCCCATGAAGAACGTGAAGCCGAGCAGCAGGGCGACGCCCACGCCCGAGTTCTTGAACTTCTCGATGGCGTAGAAGAAGCCGAAGGCGATCGCCATGAAGGCGATGAAACCGATGAACGGGTTCGCGGCGAAGAAGTTGAAGCCGGTGGCGACGCCGACCCAGGCGCCCAGCACCGTGGGCACCATCGAGAGGGCCAGCAGCCAGTAGGTGTTGCGCAACACGCGGTTGCGTTCGGCCACGGCGGTGCCGGAAGTGGCATAGGCGCCGTAGGCGGGTTGCAGGTTGTCGTTCATGGAACCTCCAGTCGTGGAAACCAACGTTGGGTCAGACCCGACAAGAGGTTACAGGTTCCGTGCCAGGCCGGCGAGTGGGCCGGCCCACCCGAGGGGAATCAGGCGGCGAGGGCGACGCGGATGGGGAGGAAGTGCACCGGAACAGCGCCGGCGCGGGCGGATTCGAAGGTTTCGCGGGCGCAGTCGGCGCAGTTGCCGCAGCAGGTCGCGACGCCGGTGTCCATCTGGAGCTCGTCGAAGCTCGCGCAACCGCTCTTGGCGTGGCGCTCGATGTCACGGTCGGAAACGCGTCGGCAGACACAAACAATCATCGTCTCAGCTCCGGGCCTGTTCAGCTGGCCACTGGACGTGATCATAAATAGGAATGATTCCCAGTTCAAGCCCCCATGAAAAAAGGGCCGCCCCAAAAGTGTGTCTTTTTTGGGTGCGGCCCCGATCCGGGGTGGTGCGGAAGCCGGTTACTCGGCGTCGCCCATCTGGGACTGGAGGTAGTTCTGCAGGCCGACCTTGTCGACGAGGTCGATCTGGGTCTCGAGGAAGTCGATGTGTTCCTCGGTGTCGTCGAGGATGCCCTGGAGCAGGTCGCGGGAGACGTAGTCGCGCACGCTTTCGCAGTAGGCGATGCCGTCCTTGATCGTGGCCTGCGCGCCGCGCTCGGACTTCAGGTCGCAGTTCAGGATCTCGACGGTGTCCTCGCCGACCAGCAGCTTGCCCAGGTCCTGCAGGTTCGGCAGGCCGTCGAGCGTGAAGATGCGGCTCATGAGGATGTCGGCGTGTTTCATCTCGCCGATCGACTCCTCGTATTCCTTCTTGGCCAGCTTGTCGAAGCCCCAGTGCTTGAGCATCCGGTAGTGCAGGAAGTACTGGTTGATCGCGGTCAGCTCATTCTTCAACTGCGCGTTCAGATGCTCGATGACTTTCGGGTCGCCCTTCATGGCTTTTCCTTCTTATGGTTGGGATCAGGCGGACATTGTCCCGCCGATGCGTTCAGCGGAGGTGAAGCCGGATCGGCAAGCCAGGGCTCTAGAAACGATAACCGTTCTTGCTCCTGTCGGACTGTCAAAAAAGGGTCGCATGTCGAGTACAATGCGAGGGTTTACCTGCAACCATCTCGCCCAGCAAAACCTTCGCGGTTTTCCTGCTGAAAACTCCCCCAGTTTTCTCCACCGGACCTTCGCTCCTCGAGCGGAGCTGGGCGCGCACAGAATCGGAGAATCGCGTGCCCGCGCCACTGCTGCCCATACAAGAACAGGCTCTTCTCGCTCTCGCGGACGGAACAGTCTTCCAAGGCATCTCCATCGGCGCAGTGGGGCACACGGTCGGCGAAGTCGTGTTCAACACGTCGCTCACCGGGTACCAGGAGATCCTGACCGACCCGAGCTACGCCCGCCAGATCGTCACGCTGACCTACCCGCACATCGGCAGCTACGGCGTGAACGCCGAAGACGTCGAGGCACGCAAGGTCCATGCCGCCGGCCTGATCATCAAGGACCTGCCGATCCGCGCCTCGAACTTCCGCGAGACGATGACGCTGTCGCAGTACCTGCAGCGCGAGGGCACCGTCGCCATCGCCAACATCGACACGCGACAGCTCACCCGCCTGCTGCGCACGAAGGGCGCCCAGAATGGCTGCATCCTGACGCTGCCCGCCGGTGAGAGCATCACCCAGGCCGACCGCGACCGCGCCATCGAGCTGGCCCAGGCCGCCCCGAGCATGGCCGGCCTCGACCTGGCCCAGGTGGTCACGCAAGGTGGCATCACCGAGTGGACCGAGACCGAATGGGCCCTCGGCACCGGTTTCGGCGAGGTCAAGGATGCCAAGTACCACGTGGTCGCGTACGACTACGGCGTCAAGCGCAACATCCTGCGCATGCTGGCGAGCCGCGGCTGCCGCGTGACGGTGGTGCCGGCGAAGACACCCGCCGCCGACGTGCTGGCCATGAAGCCGGACGGCGTGTTCCTGAGCAACGGCCCCGGCGACCCGGAACCGTGCGACTACGCCATCGAGTCCACCCGCCAGATCATCGAGACCGGCGTGCCCACCTTCGGCATCTGCCTCGGCCACCAGATCATGGCGCTGGCCTCGGGTGCCCGCACCTTCAAGATGAAGTTCGGCCACCACGGCGGCAACCACCCGGTGAAGGACCTGGACACCAACCAGGTCAGCATCACCAGCCAGAACCACGGCTTCGCGGTGGACGAAAAATCGCTGCCGGCCAACCTGCGCCCCACGCACATCAGCCTGTTCGACGGCACGCTGCAAGGCCTGGCCCGCACCGACAAACCCGCTTTCTGTTTCCAGGGCCACCCCGAGGCCTCTCCCGGTCCCCATGACATTGCGTACCTTTTCGACCGCTTCACCGCGCTGATGGAGAAGAAGAATGCCTAAGCGCGACGACCTCAAATCGATCCTCATCATCGGCGCCGGCCCGATCATCATCGGCCAGGCCTGCGAATTCGACTACTCCGGCGCCCAGGCCTGCAAGGCCCTGCGCGAAGAGGGCTACAAGGTCATCCTGGTCAACAGCAACCCGGCGACCATCATGACCGACCCGGAGATGGCCGATGTGACCTACATCGAACCCATCACCTGGCAGGTGGTCGAGAAGATCATCGCCAAGGAGCGTCCCGATGCGGTGCTGCCCACCATGGGTGGCCAGACGGCACTGAACTGCGCGCTCGACCTGCACAAGCACGGCGTGCTGGCCAAGTACAACGTCGAGATGATCGGCGCGAACGAGAAGGCCATCGAGAAGGCGGAAGACCGCCTGAAGTTCAAGGACGCGATGACCGGCATCGGCCTCGGTTCCGCGCGCTCGGGCATCGCCCACTCGATGGAAGAGGCGCTCGCGGTGCAGCGGCGCATCATGCAGGAGATCGGCGGCACGGGCTTCCCGATGGTGATCCGCCCGAGCTTCACGCTCGGCGGCACCGGCGGCGGCATCGCCTACAACCCCGAAGAGTTCGAAGAGATCTGCAAGCGCGGCCTCGACCTGTCCCCCACCAAGGAACTCCTCATCGAGGAAAGCCTGATCGGGTGGAAAGAGTACGAGATGGAAGTGGTCCGCGACAGCAAGGACAACTGCATCATCGTCTGCGCCATCGAGAACCTGGACCCCATGGGCATCCACACCGGTGACTCCATCACCGTGGCCCCGGCCCAGACGCTCACCGACCGCGAGTACCAGCTGCTGCGCAACGCCTCCATCGCCATCCTGCGCGAGATCGGCGTCGACACCGGCGGCTCGAACGTCCAGTTCTCCATCAACCCGAAGGACGGCCGCATGGTCGTCATCGAGATGAACCCGCGCGTGAGCCGTTCGTCGGCCCTCGCGTCGAAGGCCACGGGCTTCCCCATCGCCAAGGTGGCGGCGAAGCTGGCCGTGGGCTACACGCTCGACGAGCTGCGCAACGACATCACCGGCGGAGCCACGCCCGTGTCGTTCGAGCCCAGCATCGACTACGTCGTCACGAAGATCCCGCGTTTCGCGTTCGAGAAGTTCCCGGCCGCCGATTCGCACCTGACGACGCAGATGAAGTCGGTGGGCGAGGTGATGGCCATGGGCCGCACCTTCCAGGAAAGCTTCCAGAAGGCCCTGCGCGGCCTTGAGACCGGCATCGACGGCCTCACGGAGCGCAGCACCGACCGCGACGAGATCATCGAGGAGATCGGCGAAGCCGGCCCCGAGCGCATCCTCTACGTGGGCGATGCCTTCCGCATCGGCATGACCCTCGACGAGATTCACGAGGAAACCTCGATCGATCCGTGGTTCCTCGCCCAGATCGAGCAGCTCATCCAGACCGAGACCGCGCTGCAGGGCCGCGCCTTGGAGAGCCTGTCGGCCGCCGAGCTGCGTTTCCTCAAGCAGAAGGGCTTCTCGGACCGTCGCCTCGCCAAGCTGCTGGGCACCAACCAGCACGCCGTGCGTGAAGCCCGCTGGGCCCAGAACGTGCGCCCGGTCTACAAGCGCGTGGACACCTGCGCCGCCGAGTTCGCCACGCAGACGGCCTACATGTACTCGACGTACGACGCCGAGTGCGAAGCCGCGCCCACCACGAACAAGAAGATCGTGGTGCTGGGCGGTGGCCCGAACCGCATCGGCCAGGGCATCGAGTTCGACTACTGCTGCGTCCATGCGGCCCTCGCGATGCGCGAGGACGGCTACGAGACCATCATGGTCAACTGCAACCCCGAGACCGTGTCCACCGACTACGACACGTCCGATCGCCTGTACTTCGAGCCGGTGACGCTCGAAGACGTGCTCGAGATCGTCGACAAGGAAAAGCCGGTGGGCGTGATCGTGCAGTACGGCGGCCAGACCCCGCTGAAGCTCGCGCTCGACCTCGAGCGCTGCGGCGTGCCCATCGTGGGCACCACGCCGGACAGCATCGACATCGCCGAAGACCGCGAGCGCTTCCAGGCCCTGCTGAACACGCTGGGCCTCAAGCAGCCGCCGAACCGCACCGCCCGCACCGAAGAGCAGGCCCTGACGCTCGCCCGCGAGATCGGCTACCCGCTCGTGGTGCGCCCGAGCTACGTGCTCGGCGGCCGCGCGATGGAAATCGTGCACGGCGACAAGGACCTGGAGCGCTACATGCGCGAGGCCGTGAAGGTCTCCGAGAAGTCGCCCGTGCTGCTCGACCGCTTCCTCGACGACGCGATCGAGGTGGACGTCGACTGCATCAGCGACGGCGCCGACTGCATGATCGGCGGCATCATGGAGCACGTGGAGCAGGCCGGCATCCACTCGGGCGACTCCGCCTGCTCGCTGCCGCCGTACTCCCTGCCCAAGTCGCTGCAGGATGAACTGCGCCGCCAGACCGTGCTGATGGCCAAGGCCCTGAACGTGAAGGGCCTGATGAACGTGCAGTTCGCCATCCAGGGCGAGGGCGCCGACGCCATCGTGTACGTGCTCGAGGTGAACCCGCGCGCGTCGCGCACGGTGCCGTTCGTCTCGAAGGCCACCGGCCAGGCGCTCGCGAAGATCGCCGCCCGCTGCATGGTCGGCCAGAAGCTCTCGGAACAGCGTTCGAGCGACGGCAAGCCGCCGCGCGAAGTGATCCCGCCGTACTTCTCGGTCAAGGAAGCCGTCTTCCCGTTCAACAAGTTCCCGGGCGTGGACCCCATCCTCGGCCCCGAGATGCGTTCCACGGGTGAAGTGATGGGCGCCGGCCGCACCTTCGGCGAGGCCATGCTCAAGAGCCAGCTCGGTGCCGGCTCGCGCCTGCCCACGAAGGGCACGGTCTGCATCACCGTGAAGAACAACGACAAGGCCCGTGCCGTCGTGCTGGCCCGCGAGCTGCACCAGCTCGGCTTCCAGGTCGTGGCCACCAAGGGCACGGCCGCGGCCATCACCGATGGGGGTGTGCCGGTGCGCGTGGTCAACAAGGTGAAGGACGGCCGTCCGCACATCGTCGACATGCTGAAGGCGGGCGAGATCCAGCTCGTGTTCACCACGGTCGATGAAACGCGCACGGCCATCGCCGACTCGCGCCACATCCGCCAGGCCGCGCTCGCGAACCGCATCACGTACTACACGAGCATGGCGGGCTGCGAAGCGGCGGTGGAGGGCATGAAACACCAGGACGACCTGGTGGTGTTGTCCCTGCAAGAGCTGCACGCGGAACTGCACTAAACTCATCCGACACTCAGTATGCATGTCGGCCGCCGCCGGCCTCCCGCGAGGGAGAGGGCGGCGGTTTCTTTTCAGCTTCACATCTTCGTGATCCAGGGTTGAACCATGGCTACCATTCCCCTCACCAAACGCGGCGCCGAGAAGCTCAAGGAAGAGCTCCATCGCCTGAAGACCGTCGAACGCCACGCCGTCGTGCAGGCCATTGCCGAAGCGCGCGCGCAGGGTGACCTCTCCGAAAACGCCGAGTACGAGGCCGCCAAGGACAAGCAGGGCTTCATCGAGGGCCGCATCCTCGAGATCGACGGCAAGCTGGCCGCCGCCCAGATCATCGATCCCGCCGCGCTGAACGCGGAAGGCCGTGTGGTGTTCGGTGCCACGGTGGACCTGGAAGACGAAGACTCCGGCAAGGCCGTCACGTACCAGATCGTGGGCGAGGACGAAGCCGACCTGAAGGAAGGCCGCATCTCGATCAACTCGCCCATCGCCCGTGCGCTGATCGGCAAGGAAGCCGGCGCCGTGGCCGAGGTGAACGCCCCGGGCGGCCTCAAGAGCTACGAGATCATCGAAGTCCGCTACATCTGACCGTGGCGCGCCCCGACCCCCGGCGCGTCGCCGCCGTCCTGGCCGGCCTGTGGGCCGGTGCGGTGCTGGCCGTGGCCTTCATCGGCACGCCCGCCGGCTTCGCCCTGGTGCCGCGCGACGTGGCCGGCAAGCTCGCCGGCTTCATGCTGACGCGCGAGGCGTACCTCAGCATCGCGATGAGCGTGGTGCTGTTCGTGGTGGTGCGGGCCGAGGCCCGTGCGGCCGCGCGGGCCAAACAAGGCTCGGTGCTGAGCGCGAACGTGCTGCTGGTGCTCGGCGCGCTGTTCTGCACCGTGTTCGGCCATTTCGGCATCGGGTCGGCGCTGGACGCGGCCCGGGGGGGCAAGGGCGCGCTGTCGTTCGGCGCCCTGCATGGCATTTCGGTTGTCGTCTTCGGCGTGAAGGGCCTGTTGGTGCTGGCCCTGGCCTGGCGCCTCACGGCGCCGCGCTGACCGGGCACGGGCCCGGTCGTCGTCGCATCAGTCGGTCTGGGTCTTCTTCACGCTGGTCACGCGCTTGTGGGCGCGCTTGACCTGGCCGCCGGCGGCGATGCGCTGGTTGCCCAGCACCGTGATCTTCTTGACTTGCGGGCGGTGGTTGCCGCTCTTCGAGAACTTCAGGATCTTGACCACCTTCGGGCCGGCCATGCGGCCTTCCCGTTCGGCCTTTTCCTTCTCCACTGGCGGGCGCCACAGCAGCAGGAGCTTGCCGATGTGCTGGATGGGAGCGGCGTTCAGGTCGTGGGCGAGCTTGGCGAGCATGCCTTCGCGGGCGGCCCGGTCGTCGGAGAAGACGCGCACCTTGATGAGCCCGTGGGAGCTCAGGGCGAGGTCGACTTCCTTGATGACGGCAGGCGTGAGCCCATCGCCGCCGATCAGGACGACCGGGTCGAGGTGATGGGCGGCCGAGCGCTGTTCCTTGCGCTGGGCGGGGGTGAGTTCAATGGCAGGCATGCCGCTATTATCGTTGCCGTACGGGAATCTCGATGAAGACGCAGACAAAAAGCAAGAAGGTCAACAAGGCGTGGCTCAACGACCACGTGAACGACACGTACGTCAAGCTCGCCCAGAAGGAGGGCTACCGGGCCCGCGCCGCCTACAAGCTCAAGGAGATCGACGAGCAGCTGGGCCTCGTGAAGCCGGGCCAGCTGGTGGTCGACCTGGGCGCCGTGCCCGGCGCCTGGAGCCAGTACCTGCGGCGCAAGTTCGCTCCGAAGGACGCCGGCACGGGCGGGGCGGCGGTGGGCCAGCTCAATGGCACCATCATCGCGCTCGACCTGCTCCCGTTCGAGCCCATCGAGGGTGTGCATTTCATCCAGGGTGACTTCCGCGAGGACGCCGTGCTGGCCGAACTGGACGCCGCCGTGGGCGGTCGCCCGGTCGACCTGGTGGTGTCCGACATGGCGCCCAACCTGTCGGGCATCGGCAGCGCCGACGCCGCCCGCATCGAGGGCCTGGTCGAACTGGCCGTCGATTTCGCCCAGGACCACCTGGTGCCGAACGGCGCGCTGGTGGCCAAGGTGTTCCACGGCGCCAGTTACAACCCGCTGGTCGACCTGTTCAAGAAGACCTTCCGGGTGGTCAAGGCCATCAAGCCAAAAGCCTCCCGGGACAAATCGTCTGAAACCTTTCTGGTGGGAATTGGTCTGAAATCGGGTGGAAGGGCGGCAGGGAAGGCTGGCTGAGTTCCGTCGAATGGCCGGAATAGCCGTGCGGGAAGGTGATACATGCACGGCAGGCGTGGCCCTTGACTGGACTAGAATGGTCCCCATCTGCCGTGGATGCGTGGCACATCGTGTGCCGGCGACGAAGATATTGATGGCATGAAGGAAACGCGGTGAACAATCAATGGTTCTCTAAAGTCGCTGTCTGGCTGGTGATCGCGCTCGTGCTGTTCACCGTGTTCAAGCAGTTCGACAAGAGCGGAACACAGGGCCAGCAGATCGCTTACTCGGAGTTCCTCGAGGAAGTGCGCGCCAAGCGCATCAAGTCCGTGATCCTGCCGGAAGGCCCCGTGGGCGGCGACATCACCGCCATCACGACCGACGACAAGCGCCTGCGCAGCACGGTCACGTACCTCGACCGCGGCCTCGTCGGCGACCTGATCGCCAGCGGCGTCAAGTTCGACGTGAAGCCCCGTGAAGAGCAGTCGGTGCTGATGAGCATCCTGCTGAACTGGGGTCCCATGATGCTGCTGATCGGCGTCTGGATCTACTTCATGCGCCAGATGCAGGGCGGCGGCAAGGGCGGTGCGTTCAGCTTCGGCAAATCGAAGGCGCGCATGCTCGACGAAGCCAACAACACCACCACTTTCGCGGACGTCGCCGGTTGCGACGAGGCGAAGGAGGAAGTGCGCGAGCTGGTCGACTTCCTGAAGGACCCGCAGCGCTTCCAGAAGCTCGGCGGCCGCATCCCCCGCGGCGTGCTGCTGGTCGGCCCCCCGGGCACCGGCAAGACCCTGCTCGCCAAGGCCATCGCCGGTGAAGCCAAGGTGCCGTTCTTCAGCATCTCCGGTTCCGACTTCGTCGAGATGTTCGTCGGCGTGGGCGCGGCCCGCGTGCGCGACATGTTCGAACAGGCCAAGAAGAGCGCCCCCTGCATCATCTTCGTCGACGAAATCGACGCGGTCGGCCGCCATCGTGGCGCGGGCCTCGGCGGCGGCAACGACGAACGCGAGCAGACGCTGAACCAGATGCTCGTCGAGATGGACGGCTTCGAGACCAACCTCGGCGTGATCGTCATGGCGGCCACGAACCGTCCGGACATCCTCGACCCCGCACTGCTGCGCCCGGGCCGCTTCGACCGCCAGGTCTACGTGACGCTGCCCGACGTGCGCGGCCGCGAGCAGATCCTCACCGTGCACATGCGCAAGGTGCCGGTCGGTCAGGACATCCGTGCCGACATCCTGGCGCGCGGCACCCCGGGCTTCTCGGGCGCCGACCTCGCCAACCTGGTGAACGAAGCTGCCCTGTTCGCCGCCCGCCGCAACGGCCGGGTGGTCGACATGGTCGACTTCGAGCGCGCCAAGGACAAGATCATGATGGGCCCCGAGCGGAAGTCCATGGTCATGCCCGAGGAAGAACGCCGCAACACCGCGTACCACGAAGCCGGCCACGCCCTGGTGGCGCGCCTGTTGCCGAAGACCGACCCGGTCCACAAGGTCACCGTGATCCCTCGCGGCCGTGCCCTGGGCGTCACCATGCAGCTGCCGGAAGGCGACCGCTACAGCCTCGACAAGGAACGCATGCTCAGCACCATCTCCGTGCTGTTCGGCGGCCGCATCGCCGAGGAGGTGTTCATGAACCAGATGACCACCGGCGCCAGCAACGACTTCGAACGTGCCACGCAGATCGCCCGCGACATGGTCACCCGCTACGGCATGACCGACGAGCTGGGCCCCATGGTCTACGCCGAGAACGAGGGCGAGGTCTTCCTGGGCCGTTCGGTGACCAAGCAGGTCAACGTGTCCGAGCAGACGATGCAGAAGGTCGACGGCGTGATCCGCCGCATCATCGACGAGCAGTACGGCATCGCCCGCAAGCTCATCGAGGACAACCAGGACAAGATGCACGCGATGGCCAAGGCGCTTCTCGAATGGGAAACCATCGACGCCGACCAGATCGACGACATCATGAACGACCGTCCGCCGCGTCCGCCGAAGGACTGGAGCACCGGCTCGAGCAAGCCGAGCGGCCCCACGCCGCCGGTGAACCCGGGCAGCGCCCCGGCCGCGGCCTGAGCGCCACCAAGGCGATCCTGATCGCTTGACCACAACGGGGCTTCGGCCCCGTTGTTCATTGCGGCTCCTGTTGTTCCTTCGACTCTTCCGCCCGATGTTCTGGCAAACCACCCGTTTTCGCATCGACCTGGACCGGCCCCAGGTGATGGGCATCGTCAACATCACCCCGGACTCCTTCTCGGACGGCGGGCAGCATGCCTCCACGGCTGCCGCGCTGCGCCATTGCGAGCGGCTGATCGAAGAGGGTGCCGACATCCTCGACATCGGCGGGGAATCCAGCCGCCCGGGTTCGGAGCCGGTCTCGCTTGACGACGAACTAGCCCGGGTGCTGCCGGTGCTGCGCGAGGCGGCGCGGTTCGGCGTGCCCCTGTCCATCGACACCTACAAGCCCGGCGTGATGCGCGCGGCGCTCGACCTGGGCGTGGACATCGTCAACGACATCGCGGCCCTGGGCCAGCCGGGCGCCGTGGAGGCGGTGGCCTCGCACCCGTCCTGCGGCGTGTGCCTGATGCACATGCGGGGCGAGCCCAAGACCATGCAGGCCGAGGAGCCCGTCTACGGCGACGTCGTGGCGGAAGTGGCTGCGTTCCTGCGCGAGCGGGCCGATGCCGTGCGGGCGGCCGGGGTGGGCGCCGAGCGCATCACCCTCGACCCGGGCATCGGCTTCGGCAAGACATCCGCCCACAACCTGGCGCTGCTCGCCCGCCAGCGGGAGCTGCTGCCCCTCGGGTATCCGCTGCTGGTGGGTTGGTCGCGCAAGCGTACCCTCGGGGAGGTGACCGGCCGCCCGGTGGGTGATCGTGTGGCCGCCAGTGTCGCGGCCGCCCTGGCCAGCGTGCACCACGGGGCCCGCATCGTCCGCGTCCACGACGTGGCCGCCACGGCCGACGCCCTCAAGGTGTGGGGGGCCGCCGGTTCAGGGGATGCTGCGGCCTCCTGAGTGCCGCACAATCCACGCCCACGGCGACCCACGCCTCCAGCTTCTTCAGCGGACAACACAAGATGAGCAGAACCTATTTCGGCACCGACGGCATCCGTGGCACGGTGGGCCAGTCCCCCATCACCCCCGATTTCATGCTCCGCCTCGGCAATGCCGTCGGACGGGTGCTGAAATCCAGCATCGACCGTCCCACCGTGCTGATCGGCAAGGACACGCGCATTTCCGGCTACATGATCGAATCGTCGCTCGAGGCCGGCTTCGCCTCGGCGGGCGTCGACGTGCTGCTGACCGGCCCGCTGCCCACCCCGGGCGTGGCCTACCTGACGCGGGCCCTGCGCCTGGACCTGGGCGTGGTGATCAGCGCCTCGCACAACGCCTACCCGGACAACGGCATCAAGTTCTTCTCGGCCAGCGGTGAAAAGCTGCCTGATGAATGGGAAATCCAGGTCGAAGCCGCCCTGAAGCAGGAGCCCGAGTGGGTCGCCTCGGCCCAGCTCGGCAAGGCGCGCCGCCTGGAGGCCGCCCGCGGCCGCTACGTGGAGTTCTGCAAGAGCACCTTCGCGAACGACCTGTCCCTCAAGGGCCTGAAGATCGTCGTCGACGCGGCCCATGGCGCGGCGTACCAGACGGCACCCGAGGTGTTCCACGAACTGGGCGCCGAGGTGATCTGCATCGGCTGCAGCCCGGATGGCGTCAACATCAACGCCAATTGCGGTGCCACCTCGCCAGCGGCGCTCGTGGCGGCCGTCAAGGAGCACAAGGCCCACTACGGCGTGGCGCTCGACGGCGATGCCGACCGCCTGCAGATGGTGGACGCCGAAGGCCGCCTCTACAACGGCGACGAGCTTCTGTATGTGATGGTGGCCGACCGGCTGCTTCAGGGGCAGCGGGTGCCGGGCGCCGTGGGCACGCTGATGACCAACATGGCCGTCGAGGTGGCCTTGAAGGCGCGCGACGTCGAGTTCGTGCGCGCGAAGGTCGGCGACCGCTACGTGCTCGAAGAACTGGCCAGCCGCGGCTGGCTGCTGGGCGGGGAGGGCTCCGGCCACCTGCTGGCCCTGGACCGCCACACCACCGGTGACGGCATCGTGAGCTCCCTGCAGATCCTGCAGGCCGTGGCCCGCAGCGGCAAGACGCTGGCCCAGCTGCTGGACGGCGTGACGCTGTTCCCGCAGACGCTCGTCAACGTGCGCCTGAAGCCGGGCCAGGACTGGAAGGCCACGCCGGGCCTTGCGGCCGAACAGGCCGCGGTGGAGAAGGAGCTGGGCAACAACGGCCGGCTGCTGATCCGCCCGTCGGGCACCGAGCCGCTGGTGCGTGTGATGGTGGAGGCGCGTGACCCCAAGGTGGCGCAGGCCTGCGCCGAACGCCTGGCCAACCTGCTGCGCGCCTGACGCGGCGCCTGCCGCCCCGGCGGCAGGCAGAAACGAAACCGGCCGCACGAGGCGGCCGGGGAGGGACGCGGGTCGCGGGAGCGGCCCGATGTCCTTCCGTTTTGCTTACTTCGCCGCCGGCGGGGTCAGCACGCGGTCGATCACGTGCACGACACCGTTGGTGGCCTTCAGGTCGGGCGTCGTCACGACGGCGTCTTCGATGGTGATGAAACTGCCCGACTTGGACAGGGCCACGTTGGCGCCGTTCAGGGTGGGGGCGTTGCCGTTGCGCACGATGTCGGACGTCATGGTGCCCGGCACGACGTGGAACTTCAGCAGGGCGACCACGCGGGCCTTGTCCTTGGCGAGGGATTCCCAGGCCTTGGCCGGAACGGCCTTGAAGGCGTCGTCGGTGGGCGCGAACACGGTGAACGGGCCGGCGGCGTTGAGGGCTTCGGTCAGGCCGTTGTCGACGATGAGCTTGTTCAGGGTGGACAGCTGCGGGGTTTCGGCGATGGTTTGCGCCACGGTCTTCGGAGCGGGGGTCGAGGCGCAGCCCACGAGGAACAGGGCAGCGGCGGCCGTGCTGGCGAGGAGCCAGGAGCGTTTTTTCATCATGTCAGGAACTCCTAAGGGTAAAGAACCCAGGCCAGCGCCATCCCCGACGCCCAATCCCGGGACTGTGACGGAGCTTATGGAGCGCATGTGACAACTCCGTGAACGCCGAATGACAATCGAGGTCCGCGCTTTATGACAATTGAGGATCCGAATTGTCATTTCATTGTCACAGAGGACTTTTACAGTTCGCCGCATCCCCCTCAGTCAGTATGCATGAAAGGTATGCAAATGAACTTCCCCCTGATCCGAACCGCCGTGGCACTGGCAATGACCGTGGGTGCCAGCGCGGCCATGGCCCAGGACGTGACCGGCGCCGGCGCGAGCTTCCCGGCGCCCCTGTATGCCAAGTGGGCTGATTCGTACAACAAGGCCACCGGCGCCCGCATCAACTACCAATCCGTCGGCTCCGGTGCCGGCATGAAGCAGATCCGCGGCAAGACGGTCGACTTCGGCGCCTCCGACGCTCCCCTGAAGGACGACGAGCTGGCCAAGGACGGCCTCGTTCAGTTCCCCACCGTGATCGGTGGCGTGATCCCCGTCGTGAACATCAAGGGCATCGCCGCTGGCCAGATCAAGCTGACGGGCCAGGCCCTCGGCGACATCTACCTCGGCAAGATCACCAAGTGGAACGACCCGGCGCTGACCGCGCTGAACCCGGGCGTGCCGCTGCCGGACGCCACCATCTCCGTGGTCCGCCGCGCCGACGGCTCGGGCACCAGCTTCATCTTCACGAACTACCTGTCGAAGGTGAACGCCGAGTGGAAGGCCAAGGTCGGTGAAGGCACGGCCGTGAACTGGCCCACCGGCGCGGGCGGCAAGGGCAACGAAGGCGTGTCGGCCTTCGTGCAGCGCCTGCCGAACTCGATCGGCTACGTCGAATACGCCTACGTCAAGCAGAACAAGATGACGTACACGCAGCTGAAGAACAAGGACGGCAACTTCGCTTCGCCGGACGACGCCGCCTTCAAGTCGGCCGCCGCCGGTGCCGACTGGGCCAAGTCGTTCTACCAGGTGCTGACCGAGCAGCCGGGCAAGGATTCGTGGCCCATCACCGGCGCCACGTTCATCATGATGCACAAGGCGCAGGACAAGCCGGCCTCAGCTTCCGCCGCCCTGAAGTTCTTCGAGTGGGCGTACGCCAACGGCGACAAGTCCGCCGGTGACCTCGAGTACGTCGCGCTGCCGGAAGCCGTGAAGAACCTCGTGCGCAAGCAGTGGGGCGACATCAAGGGCGCCGACGGCAAGGCCATCGCGTTCAAGTGATCGACCCGGGGCGCCGGATCCGTTGGGGGTCCGGCGCCCTGACAACCGAATACCGGAGGCGCCGTGGCCGCTACACTCCCCGCATCGCATTACGACAACGACAAGATGTCCCGTTCCGAACCCACGGGGCGGCCCCCCGAGACCCGCAAATCGGCTCCCTGGGCTGACACGGTCTTTTCGGCACTCGCCCACGGTGCAGCCATCCTCACGCTGCTGCTGCTCGCCGGCATCATCGTGTCGCTGCTGGTCGGCGCCGCGCCGTCCATCAAGGCCTATGGCCTGAGCTTCCTCTGGACCAGCGACTGGGATCCCGTGCAGAACAAGTACGGCGGCCTGGTCATGATCTACGGCACGCTGATGACCTCGTTCATCGCGCTGCTCATCGCCGTGCCGGTCAGCTTCGGCATCGCGCTCTTCCTCACCGAACTCTCGCCCAACTGGCTCCGCCGCCCGCTGGGCATCGCCGTCGAACTGCTCGCCGCCGTGCCGTCCATCGTGTACGGCATGTGGGGCCTGCTGGTGTTCAGCCCGGTGCTGGCCACCTACGTGCAGCAGCCGCTGCAGTCGCTGTTCGCCGGCGTGCCGGTGCTGTCGACCCTCGTGTCCGGCGCCCCCGTGGGCATCGGCATCCTGTCGGCCGGCATCATCCT